>SDBV01000380.1_pt1 | contig 63142 bp, 47 predicted proteins | sample 2277081 | NCBI WGS metagenome assembly SDBV01 (sample SAMN10402039, study PRJNA504765) | marine sediment metagenome | isolation source: marine sediment core GS10_PC15, 223 cmbsf | place: Arctic Ocean: Southern Knipovich Ridge | collected 2010
CCACTCCGGAACGATATGTTCCGCGGGCACCTCTGCTTGATACTGGTTGCCCTTGCCGCTGCTGCCCATATAGAGAATCCTGTAATCCTCGAACTGAGTAACACTGCGATATCGGAGTCGAACCCACTTTATGCCTGAGGGATCTGTGACTTCGGCAGTGATTTTTAAAGATTTGAGGGCAGGCGCACTGGTTATTGCTTCATGTTTGAACGCTGGAGGCATGGTGTCGTCTGTAACCATCACGGCAATGGGATTCGACGGTCCTGTCGAAGGATAAGTGTTTTGTCGGTCTACGGGTATCGACCCGAACTCCCCTCGGTAATTCTGGTTACGAGCATCAATGAAATATTCCAATTTGCCAGTCGCCTTGGGACCTGGAATCGTGCCGCGATATGTAAACTCCCCGTCTTGTTCGAGGTTTATGGAATCATAATTATGTCCCAGAAAATCGACTTGCTCTTTGTAGCGGTAAGCAACCCGCACATTGGTTATGGGCGCCGCCTTGGAGCTTGCTGTTACCTTTATGAGCAGGTCTCTGCCCGGCAAAGATTTTCGAATTGGCACATGGGCGATAAAAGGTTCTCTTATCATAAAGGGCGGTTCGAAAACTTCCCTTTTTGCCTGAAGCTCTTTTAGGCCTTGTCTTAACATTGCAAGCTCATCCTTCCAGTGCCCCTGCGACTCGAATAGTTCGGAACCCATTTTCAGGTCCTCAGCGTATACATCGCCTGCAGCATCAACAATCTGCTCCCAGGCTTGGATGGCTTGACGTTCATGATAAATCGCGTCATCAAGGGCATTGAGGTCGTTAGTGTATTTGAACGAGGCCAAGGCAAGACCCGCGTGAATTCTCCTCGAATGGTACATAGCCAGATTTGCCAATATTTTCAGGTCCACCATAGTTGAAAAGAACTCTTTATTTCTATTGGGACCGACTTGCTCTTCGGCCTGCTTGGCAAGGGCCATGATATCTGCGGCGACGGCAGCAAACCATTCGCTGGTTTCCTGCGGCCATATCTTGGCCGATTCGATCCCTTCGAGATTAAATCTGGCAGCCTCATCAATACTCAAGAACTGCTGGGGATCGCTGGCGATGGTGTCGGCATATAATGGCAGGTCCTCGCGCCGCTGTTTTTCCACCCAGCCACCCGCGGTGTGGAAACGGTCTTCCATTGGGAAGCAGTAAGCCACTATTCGCGGCAGGATTTGACTGGCGCGGTGGATAGCTTTTTCCACAAATGGAGCGGCCTGTTTGCCGAAACGTTCTTCAAATTCCTTCTGCCAGACCACGGGTGGGGTTTCGGGGTTGTATGCCAACCTTCCGAAAAGCTGGAAGAAGTGCCAGTACCGTTCAAATTCCCAGTCATAGTACTGGTACTGTGGGTTGAGCAATTCGAACGGCTCCATATTGTGCGGGTGATACCACATTTTTGTTCCGAGTGGTTCAACGACCTCAAAGCCATCCCCATCATACAAGTGGGTGCTGCCTGCAAAGCGCCGAACATAATCAGGGTCGCCCCAGAGCAGCACATGCCTGGTGCCGCCATTCCAGAGTCTCCAATGCATCTTGTATGTTTGCGGGTACCGCAATAAATCAGCATATCCATGGCGTCGTTCGAACTGATTCTCGCGGGGTATACTTGTCGGATGGAATGGCAGGCCCAACTGTTCGGCCCAGTATTTTGTGGCGAGCCTAAAGTCAATGCCCATCTGAACTGCATTGTCGATAAGCGAATCTGGTAAGCCTTTGGCACGGGCATAGAAACGAATATCCGGCCGAATATCCTTGACGGTTTGAAAGATATCGCCCCAGAATTGGTCATACTCCGTGGTCCTCAATCCCGATTCATAGTGCATTCGGAACTGGAGGGCATCTATGTCGGGCACTAAGCGGAGAAGCTTAGCCAGTGCTGTTTTTGTGTATGGAGCCAGGTTTTCACCCGTCAGACCCGATACTATTTGTTGGATATTTGCCGACTCCGGCAAATCGCGATTGCGATAAATATGGTCCCAGATGCCGAGAGTGAATTTCAGACCTCGATCGTGCGTCATTTCAATGAGACTGTTAAGCATATCGAGGTTACGCTTCTGTTCGGCTTTGGTAAGACCACCCACATGCACTTCGGGGAAACCCTCGACATCGAAGAAGTAAGGATAAGGTGGGGTAAAATATCCCTGGTTTTCATAGCCAAATATTAAGGCCAGGGTGTTGAAACGGTTTTGAGCCAGCGTATCAAGATATCTGGCCCAGTATTGCTCATCGAAGAAATAGCTTTCGAAGTGTGCTTTTTGCATCGTGTATTTGGAAACTGTCCGCTCGGCGACGTAGGGTTGTTCCTGAATATTTTTAACCTCACTGAGCGGATTCTCTGGATCATTGGACCAGCCGATCCGCTCCGCAATATCAAGCAGGGCATACATCAAGCCACGGTCGTCAGCTCCAGTCGTAAGGAGCAGTTTCTTGCCTTTCCAGTCGGTGTGGTGGATCAGGAGTGCTTCAGGCTCAGTGGGTGCCGGAATTTTCAGGCCTTTATGCAAGTTTGCGGCCTGGCCTCTACCGGCAGCCAGCCCGGCGACAATCGGAAATTTCCCCCGGGCTGCGTCCAGGGCGGTTACCTGTTCGTACTCAAACCCTTTTTCCTGCAGGGCCAGCTTGACTTTGCCCAATCCGTGCACGGCTGCTGGGCCAGCATTAGTGTCTACTACCAGTGAGACTAGTGACGATACCGTATTGTCATCCGCTGATGAGTGCCGGCCCAGATTCTCCAAACCGAATGGCATAGAGGAACAACCCGCAGCTAACAGAATGACGCCGATTATCAACCTTGATTTGACCATTACACGACCCCCATATCTAATAGGTTCTGCACTTCTCAACACAAGAGACCAGGATGCAAGGCGCGAAGTATTATCTTGATTTGTTTTGAAGACCTATACTCTACTATATCCCCCGAGATTCCCCAAATGGGGCGATCTGCACCCACAGACGGTGCCAGGCTTGACAATCTTCTTTGCCAAGTTCTGACTGTCCCCCAAAATGTGGACCCTCTGGAACTCAGGGAAATCCGGCAGGAGCTCGGTGTACCGCTACTTCATCGATGCTCCTCCCTGTATTTGCAGAGTATCCTACCTGAAATTGCCCAACTTCGCACTGGCACACTTTTCGGGGAGGCCCTCACGCCATAATATATTGGTACTTGGATGGTTATGGATTGTCTGCGAAGGAGTTGGATATCCGTAAGTCCGCAGTAAGTCCGGACATGGGACAGAGGTTGGGGGTTCTGAGCACGATATTGTTGCCAGTGCCTCGCGCAACACAGGAGCCGTATCTAACATGACCCGTGGTATTGCTACGTGCCTGAATCGAGCAAATTGCACAGCGGGACTTTCACCCATTTGTCCACTACCAGTCATGGCCAACTGGAAAAGAGGTATCATCATATTCAAAACAGCCGGCATCCGGAGCAGAGCCATTATATCCATCTGTATATGGAGACAATACTCTTCCTGCATCAATCAAAGAAGATCCTGAATCAAGTCTTAGATTAAAGTTTGGCTCATCCTTGAATTCACCGGCATCGACCTCATAATTGGATACTATACTGGTACCCCACCAATGTTCCTTGTCTCTGTATTCATCAATTCCAAAATACTCTACTACATTGTTCCAGACACGGACGTTGGTCAACTCATCGAAGGTAATGTGGTTATGTCCTTCCATGCCCCACATTGTATTGTTAATAATATCGATGTTCTTGCATTCTCCGTTGGTCATAATCGCATAGCCGCCATCGCTCGGTCCCAGCAAATTATAGTATACATCTATATTTGTTGCATGATCATCGATGTACATCAAGATATCGTATAAACCAGGGCCATATTGATCGTTATCCGATCGTCCACCATCATGAAACCAGTTATGATGGATTTTTCCATCTCCAAAATTGGCACAACAGGCATACACGGTTCCGGAATCGTCGGTCATCATACTGGTATTGTATATATTATTGTAACTAATATCGACACCTTTTGAACCCTGAAGGTTAATACCGTCACGACCAGTGTCATGGATCGTATTGTAACTATAGGTATTGTTGGTGCCTCTTGCTAATATTGCGGATTCGTAGTTACCAAGCAAATCATGATGATGTATCCAACAATTTGTAATTGTATTGTTACTTCCGCCAGCTGTTATACCTGAAGAAGCAGAATAAGCAATTTCACATTTCTCTATAGTATTGCCATCGCCACTTAAGTTTACTCCTCCTTGCCCGTTGAATGCTCTAAATGTAGCTAAGTCCTGGGCAGGATATAAAACTTTTGAATCATATAGCAGACAATTATCTCCATTCATTTTGATCTTGCCTGATATCACATCTATACCCTTAAGTTGAACATAGTTTTTGGCATTGAAATGAAGTGCTACATCTCTAACTCTTGCCTCTATTACAACGCTGTCAGGGTTGCCTCCGCCTGCTATCTGCAGATAAAGGTCGCTTCCATCGTAATACCATTCATTTTCATAATCCAGAATATCCAGTGACCCATAGATGTAATAATAAGACCCTTCGCTTGGAGGCATTTGTTTCCACTCATCCTCGCCTGAGTAATTCAATGTACCTGATGAGGATCTGTCTATTGTGGTACTCCATCCAAACCAGCAGGGAAAACACATTGCCCAGACCCGGGCGCCTGCCCAGTTACCAGAAGGTAAATCACTATCTACTATGGTTCCTATTTCGGAACCACTGTCCATAATGCTTCCATCTTCTGTTATGGGGTCGCCATCTGTATTGTTTGGCCAGCGTGCTTCATCACCGCTTACTCTATTAACAAATACCTGGTTCTTGGCGCCAAGTGACAAATCATAGGAATTCTTGTACACACTTCCACTATATTGTGTCCAGCCTGAAGGTATAATGTCTGCTCCTGAGATAACAGCTTCTCCAACACCTTCAAAAATAATTGGATTACTGCTTGTTCCTGAAGTTTGCATAGTTACAGTTTCTCTATAAGTGCCCTCAAGAACATATACTTTATCTCCGGCTGAAACGACATTAGCTGCTTTTTGAATAGTCTGAAAAGGATAACCTATTGAGCCGTCATTGTTGTCATCTCCAGTTGGAGATACATAGTAATCACCATCTGTTGAGATGGCTTCTGTGGTAATCTCTATTACCTGAATTCCCAAATCTTCTATCCAGGGAAACCATTCTTCATTATATCCCTCAGGCGTAGCCTTATACCTTAGTGTATAATAAAGGTAAATTCTGGGATATTCGATTATCGAATGAACCTCTGCAAACGAAAAGGCGTTGTCAATATTGCTGATAGGACAAACGGGGTTCTCCGGATGCTTGGTCCAGTGTATTCCGTCAGCACTCCAGGCATAGCCGATACTTTCTTCACGTTCTTCGTTATTCTTTGTTCCACCGTAGAATGCATGAAACAGACCATTGTAATATTGAACTTCAAATTCCGAGAATCCACCTTCGTCCCATTCCCCTTCGTTGCCGGCTAATATAACCGGCTCTTTTCTTTTGGTCCAGGGACCTTCAGGCGACTTAGCCGTGGCTAAATAACAATGTCCATAATCCGGAACAATCTGGTCAAAATAGGTTGCGAACATATACCATTTATCCTTGACCTTCATAATTCCCCCCAAATAATGACCTTTCCCGGCTGGATATTTCATAATAGGGTTGGCAGGACCTTTGGTCCATGGCCCTAAGGGATGATCTGCATAGGCAATTCCTAATCCAACCTCTTCACCTTCTCTTGTATTTTTTGAGCCGTTGTAAAACATAATGTATCCGCCCTTATGCTTAACAACAAAAGCGCATGCCACATAATAGCTTTCCCAGGTGTCTGATTCTGATTCCAATATTGGGTTCTTATCATATTTTTCCCAGGGTCCGAGCGGGTTTTTCGAGGTAGCAACGCCAATCTGGTATCCTTTCGAGCCCGAGCCATGATAATACCAGTAATATGTCCCGTTATCATAAAATGCATCTGAACTCTCTATACACCTGCTGTCCCAGAACTTATCACCACTCTTTGAAGAAGGGTCCGGCACGGTTATCGCCGGATTGTGAGCGGGAATAACCTTAAAATTACCGACTTTAAGCAACGGTTCTTGTTTGGTAGATTTCCGGATAGTCCTGCAATCCAAGCATATACATCCTAAAAGGACCAAAATCAAGATAGTAATTTTTTTCATCTGTTTCACTCCGCCGTAAGAAAACATATCCGTTCACGGTTGTTCTAACATTGTTGGGCAACGCAGCCAACATCATTGGGTGTCCGTTTCGCAGTTGAATGTTTGTGGTGGACTCCTTCCACGACTTTACTCCGCCTCCATACGAGAAGCAAGTCCCAGGTTTTTTTCAGAGTCCTTTTGACCTGCCCTCACAGACGATATCAGGTGTTGAGTTAGAGCCAAGGCTTCGGCCATGGCCAGTCCCACGGCAGATTCCTTCAAAAAGAGGCCCTGTCGGCCGGATGCGTTTTCTCTCGCGATGAACGGGGTGTGTTCGTCTGCGAGCGTAAACCCCCCGACAGTTAAGACTTACCCGTAAGACTTACCTGAGCCTCCACTCACTCCATCTAATCGAGAACCCAGCCCCTTTTTTGGGGTGTATCCCTTGCTTGGTCCATCTCGGCCTTGCTGATAGAAGATGAGCTGGCGAGCCGCTTGGACCAACAGGACATTGAAAAGGAGGCAAGTGAGATGAGCATCCAACGACAATCAGGTCAGAAAAAGACCGGCAATGCTTCGAAGACTGGGCTTTTCGGGCGGCTGGTGGAGAAAATGGTGGCGCGGATGGCGAAAAACTGTCCATGCGCGAAGATAATGGCTCGGAATACGGATGAAAGGGGAGAGGAATTCAGCTGCGCCGACATGATCAAAATGTGTTGTGGGTCGACGGGTGAAACAGAAGGAGACACTAGTGGGTAGATTTCGAGTATTCGGTTGTTGGAGAGGTTGAACGGGTCGCTCAAAATGATTCTTTGGTCGGCCAAACCGGATTCTTCTTTTATCTTTCGGAATGGGCTCACCGTTTCATTGTACCTGCATATTCCCATGATTAAGTTCCAAAGTATTCCTCTATACGGGTTTTTCCACTAGAACATCTTGAAACTCTCCTGGTTTTATCCCGATGCGCGATCCTTTGTTCCTGAGTATCCTTAACTGGAAGATTCTCAGCGTCCGTGGTGGGGTTGGTTGTAGATGTCCGCGCCTCAGATGAGGCCAGGAGATCAGGGGAATAATGGGGCCGCAGATTACGGGATTGGTGACCGGAATTTACATTGTCTCCTCCCTCCATGATGTCTTAAATTGCACATGAGTATGATTGGATAGCTGGCATGCCTAACGAACCCAATTTGTCGCCGAACAAGAAGATTTCAGGATTGTCCAAGAAACTTCCGGGCCAAAATATAATGCAATTCTTGCGGAGCACCCGCATAGGACCTTTATGGAAGGGAATTCCAGAGCAGGCAAAACGGCTGTCCGTCCTGGTCATTCTTGTGGTGGCACTGCTCATAGCGGCACGGATATTCCTGATTCCGTCCGACTTTGGCAAATACGGACACTTTCGGGCGTCTGCCGTTGAGGAAATCATTTCCCAGAACATCCAATACGCGGGCAATGAAATCTGCACCGAATGCCACGATGATGTCGCGGCGACCAAGAGCGACGGATACCACAAAGACGTTGCATGTGAGGTGTGCCACGGACCCGCCGCCTCCCATACAGAGGATCCAACGTCCGTACAACTGCGAGCCCCGCGGGATAGAGGATCCTGTCCTTTATGTCACGAGTTTCTTCCCTCCAGACCCACAGGGTTTCCGCAGATTGTGTCCGCATCTCACAATCCAATAAGGCCTTGTATATCGTGCCATGAGCCACATGACCCTATACCTCCCGAAACGCCTAAAGAATGCTCGGCGTGCCACGCCACAATCGCAAGAACCATATCTCTTTCCCATCATGTTTACGTTCAATGCACACGTTGCCACGAGACGTCTGAAGAACACAAGGTCAGTCCCAGGGAAAATCTTCCAGGCAAACCAACGACGCGAGAATTTTGTGGCGGCTGTCACGCAACTGATTCCCCTAACTCGAAGGGAATCCCGCAAGTCGACATAATCACGCATGGAGAGAGATATGTCTGTTGGCAATGTCACTATCCCCATTTGCCGGAGGTCGGATGATGAGTGAGCCAATCGCTGAGAAGAAAGAAACAAAGGGGCAATACCGAAGAGGCTTCATCAAAACACTACTGCTGTCCTTCACTTCTCTTCTATTTCCACGATGCAGTGGCGCACCGGCAAGAGCGGAGCGAGTGAAAACATGGAAACTGGCAGACGGATACAATCCCACGGAGCACTATTGGGGGATGGGGATAAAGATTGACAAGTGCATTGGTTGTGGCCGCTGTGCAGACGCATGCAAAAATGAGAACAGAGTGCCGCGAGAACCGTTTTTCTTTAGAACATGGATTGAGCGGTATCGCATCCTCGAAGACGGGGAAAAGCTTGTTGATAGTCCGAATGGCGGCATCAACAGTTTTACTGATGATTCCGCCGAGATGAATCCCCTAAGAAGCTTCTTCGTTCCGAAGTTATGCAACCAGTGCGACAATCCTCCGTGCGTTCAGGTGTGTCCGGTCGGTGCCACGTTCAAGACCCCAGACGGCGTGATTCTTGTCGATGCTGATTACTGCGTAGGTTGCCGCTATTGTATCCAAGCTTGTCCATACGGGGCACGCTACCTCCATCCCGAGACCCGGACAGCAGACAAATGCACCTTTTGCTATCACCGCCTCGTTAAGGGACTACTCCCGGCGTGTGTTGAAGCATGTCCAACCCAGGCCAGAGTATTTGGAGAAGTTAAGACAAAAGCCAGCCCCCTTGTAAGATTCTTTCGTATGAACAAAATTGCCGTTCTCAAACCTTATCTCAACACGAAACCGAAGGTCTTCTATGCAAATCTCGATATGGAGGTCGGGTAATCTTGGATGAAATTGTCAACCATCTTACACCTTTGCTCAAAGAGGTCACTGGATACATTTATCCAAATGAGATCGAGTTGCATTGGGGTCTCTTGATTGTCGTCTATCCTTATGTAACCGGGCTGGTCGCGGGTGCTTTCATCCTGGCTTCCTTGGTGAAGGTCTTCAATGTGAAAGAATTACAACCCACCTACAGAATGTCCTTGCTCACGGCCCTGGCCTTTTTACTCATCGCTCCGTTGCCGTTGTTGGCACATCTCGGGCACCCGGAAAGATCACTTGAAATGTTCTTGACTCCGAACCCCAGCTCTGCAATGGCAATGTTTGGGTTTGTCTATGCCTGGTACTTGATGGCTGTGCTTCTCCTTGAAATTTGGCTCGACTACAGAAAGGACCTTATCCTCTGGGCAGCCAACGAGAAGGGATGGAAGAAATGGGTTCACAAAACCATGTCTTTGTTTTCCAAAGACATTTCGGACCGGGCAATCCAATTCGACAAAAAGGCGATCAGAGGAGTAACCATTATTGGAATTCCCTCGGCATTTCTGCTTCATGGGTATGTGGGGTTTATATTCGGATCCGTCAAGGCTAATCCTTGGTGGTCCAGCGTGCTCATGCCCATTGTGTTTCTTTTTTCGGCGATTGTCTCCGGCATTGCTCTGGTCTTACTAATCTATATGGTGGTGACGCCGCTCATTTCGAGGTGCACCGACATAAAATGTTTGGATAAATTGGCCAGCTTCTTGTTTTATGCGATGATCATAGACTTTTCCTTAGAAACGCTGGATTTCATACACCGCATCTATGAGTCGGAAGAATCCATCAGAATCCTGGCTCGTCTGGTCTCTGGAAAACTGTTTGTCAGTCTCGTGGTTGTTCAACTCCTTCTCGGCATGCTCATACCGCTTGGTGCGATTGCGGCAGTGAAGATAACCGGAGTCCCCGACGAATTGAGAAAACTTGTCTATTTCGTGTCCGCTTTGTTGGTCCAAGTGGGTATCTTTTCCACCAGATGGAATGTGGTCATTGGCGGGCAGTTGTTTTCCAAGAGTTTTGCGGGTCTGACAACCTACAAGATGACCTTCCTGGGACTCGAAGGACTGCTCATGTCGATCGGTCTTCTGCTTCTTCCGCTCCTTGTGCTCTATTTTCTTTTCAAGATATTGCCGCCTTGGGGGGAGGCTCGAGAAGCATGAGGATCGACTCTTAGAGGTGTCCCGTTCAGGTTTTGAGAAAATGGTTGAGCTTGACAGCAACCTTTATTGAAGATTTAGGGAAATGATCAAATGGAAGGAGCTTGACCATGCTTTTCTCAAAAGCGGCGACTCAGGCGATATATGTTCTTATTTATTTTGCGTCGCGGGAGCGCGGAAGATTGGTAACGGCGGAAGAAGTTGCTCGGCATTTTGATTTGTCTGCTCATAGCGTTACGAGCCTGATGCGCCGCCTCGCCAGAACTCGACTCCTCACTTCCCATATCGGTAAAGGGGGTGGGTTCTCGCTGCAAAGAGATCCGCTACAGATTAGCGTAAGAGAAGTAATTGAGGCCATCGAGGGATCGCTGGAGCCAGTCGAGTGTATGCTGAAGCGGGGACGATGTGAGGGACAAGCACAGTGTGACATCTTCAAGTGCATCCAAAGGGCAACAAAGGCAATGCAGGATCTATTCGACTCGATCCCGATCGGGAAAATGACATGCCCTCAATGTCGAAAGTCTCCGACGAGATCCAATAATAATGTTGCCTTTCAGTCCAAAAAGCGCCTTGCCAAACAGTCATTGAAAAGCGGAGAACAACTTATTCGTTTAGAAACCATCCCCAGATAGTGAAGCGCACTCGCAACCGATCACACATATAGACATACTTATGACTGCTAGTTTCGCAGTGTTGGATCATTGCTTTCCTTGTTAAACGCCCTTCTGCAAATGAAGGCTGCAGGACAATGCGGATGATTTATAGATTGCCGCCCGATCTCCAAGCCGACTTGGACAGGTTCCGGGAGGAAACCGAGCGCTTCAAGGCAGGGAAGATCTCTGCCGAGGAGTACCGAGCCTTCCGTGTTCCTCAGGGTATTTATGAACAACGACTGGCGGGAGCCTTCATGCTGCGATTGCGCCTGCCCGCCGGCGCAATCCTTCCCGAACAGATGAAGGCTCTGAGCCGGGTTGCGAGAAAGTACGGCAGCGGTCGACTTCATCTTACCACCCGGCAGGACATCCAAGTCCACGATGTGCCTTTGGACAATATCCATCGTGCACTCGTCGAGTTGTACGAGGCGGGGCTTACCACAAAGGGTGGCGGAGGGAATACCGTTCGCAATATCACTGCATGCGCGGATTCCGGTGTTTGCCCAAAGGAATCATTCGACGTATCCCCCTATGCAGTGGCCCTCACGGAATTCTTGCTGTCCGACCCCATCAGTTTTCAACTTCCAAGGAAATTTAAAATTGCTTTTTCGGGCTGCGCCGAGGATTGTGCGGGTGCGACCGTAAATGACCTGGGATTCATCGCCAAGGAAGGCGTGGATAATCCTGGTTTTTCCGTCTATGCGGGTGGTGGGATGGGCTCGGATAGCCGTGTCGCTCAATTGTTGGAGGAGTTCGTGCCTGCCGGTGATATACATCTCGTGGCCGAGGCAGTCAAGCGTGTTTTCGACAAGCACGGTAACCGCAAGAACAAACACCAGGCCAGGCTGCGCTTCTTGATCAAGGAGAAAGGTTTTGAGCGCTTCAAGGAACTTTATCAAAGTGAACTCTCCCGTCTTCGTGACCAAGCCCTATCGAAACCTGGGATACGCGCGTTGTGTGCAAGGACAATGCCTCGCCAAGTGACGAAGACACCGCCTGGCGATGGGTTCGATCTCTGGCTCGCATCCAACGTCCTTCCCCAAAAACAAGACTGCCACTTTATGGTCCACATTCCACTTTTCCTGGGCGAAATCTCACCAGACACGTTAGGAAACCTGGCGGAGATTGCCGAATTACATGGCGAACGTATGGTCCGGACTACCCAATCGCAGAATATTGTCATCCGCTGGATCCGCGAGGACGAGTTGCCCGGGCTGCATCGCAAGCTCAGCGCGGTGGGGCTGGCCATGACTCCGCCGCCGATCCTGCGAGAAGCTATCGCCTGCACGGGTGCAGCGACATGTAGGCTGGGTGTGTGTCTGTCGCAAGGATTAGCCCGTGCAGTTCGAGATGAGCTGGAAAACGCCGGTCTGGAGTTGGAAGACGCCGTCAACCTCAGACTGCACATCAACGGGTGCACCAATTCCTGCGGCCGTCATCCGATTGCATCCATTGGCCTAATCGGGACGGCCCGCCGGGTAGGGGAACAACCTGTGCCGCACTATGTGGTTCAGTTAGGAGGCCGAGTTGGAGAGGGTCGAACGCGGCTCGCAGAGGGAAACATCGTGCTGCCTGCCAGAAATGTTCCAACTTTCCTGGTTGAATTCTTGCGCGTTTTTCGACAGTCGTCCCAGTACCCGGATTTTGATGCTTTCCTCGAAAACAGTGGTAGAGCGGAAGCTGAACGGATCGCCGGCAGATACAAGAGGGTTCCATCATTTGATGAGGACAGCGGCTTTTACTATGACTGGGGGGCGGAAGAGTTGTTTTCTATGGGCGATCGAGGAACAGGGGAGTGCAGCGCTGGAAGATTTGACCTGATCGAAATTGATCTGGCAAAAGCCAGCGAGTGCTTACGAGAAGGGAGACTACTGGAAGCCACCGAGAAAGCCGCCAGGGCGTTGCTGGTAACACGGGGTGAAGACACGAGAAATTCGGCAGATGCCCTCCAGCTTTTCGAAAGACACTTTATCGATGCCGGCCTGATCAATGATTCTTTCCGGGAGGTGATTGGCGGTGCCCGACGCAGCATATTGGCCCGTGACACTCCGGTGAGCTTCGAAGTGGATCCGGCATGCATTCTCGCCTTCATTACGGCGGTCGAGAACGTCTACACAAGAATGGACCGCTCTCTGCGCCTTTCGTAAACTCCGTCCAGGCAAAGTTGCAGGATTTGGGGCGAAAGGCCTCAAAATTGAGCATTCGACTTAATATCCATAACTCATGTAAGTCATTTGCCTGTTGTGAGGGGAGCAGTAAACATGGCAATTTCTGGTACCATGTAATACAATGACCTGAATGATTTCCTTTACTCACAATGAAGGTAAAGACTCCTCCCAATCCCGCTGGGCAAGACGTCTCACAATCTTTCTGAGCATCCTCCTGCCTGCTTGTCTCCTGATTCTTGGGTCCTCGGTTGTGTTCGAAGCCTGGGGACAACTGCCGAGCGTCATCGACCTGGACAACGGTGACGAGGACGTGATCGTTTACGGGGCTGCGGCTAGTTACGAGATGACGAGCGGCGGCACCATCGAGATCGGTGACCTGAACGGGGACGGCATTGACGATCTTATCCTGGGCTCGAGAAACGCCTTCGGTCCGGCGGACGACAAAGTCGCGGCCGGTGAGGCGTATATCTATTTCGGTTCGAGCTCCCTGTCGGGGACGAAGGACATCGCCGGGTCCGTGGGTACAGCGCCTGACGTGACCATCTATGGCGGTTTGGCTAGTGACGCACTTACTGCTGAGGGCGCCATAGCGGTGGGTGATCTGAACGGGGATGGCATTGACGACCTCATCTTGGGAGCGCCTTTTGCCGATGCCGCCCTTGATGCGGGGAATAATAACGGCGAAGCATACATCATCTTCGGTTCTTCCAGCCTCCCCGCTGCCATCGACCTGGCGAGTAACGAGGAGGACGTCGTTATTTATGGCGCCGACTCGCAGGATTACTTAACTTTCTCGGATGGATCTCATGAGGGGGCGCTGGCCATTGCGGATCTGAATGACGACGGCATCGACGACCTGATCCTCGGGGCATACAGTGCCGATGGACCACCGTTGGAAGTGCGGGGTAACGCCGGGGAGGCGTATATCATCTTCGGCTCAGGGAGCCTTCCTTCGAGCATCGACCTGGCGAACAGCGAAGAGGACATAATCATCTACGGCGCCTCGGCTAGCGACTCCCTGACTGAGGCGGGGATAAGAGTCGGCGACCTGAACGGGGACGGCGTGTACGACCTCATCCTCGGGGCGGCGGGTGCCAGCGGCCCGGCAGAGGGCCGCTCGTTTGCGGGAGAGGCATACGTGATCTATGGAGGAACGGACCTGGATGCGATATCCACCATCGACCTGTCAAGCAGCGACGAGGATGTGACGATCTACGGCGCTACCGCGGCCGATCAGGTGACCCTTGACGGATCAATGGCGGTGGGCGATCTCAATGGGGATGGCGTCGACGATCTCGTCCTGGGGGCAGCGGGAGGCGACGGCCCACTGGAAGGAGGGGAGGGGGAAGGAGAGGGCGAAGGGGAAGCCGCACCCGTGGAAACCCGCCCTGAGGCCGGTGAGGCGTATGTGATTTTCGGTTCCTCCAGCCTTCCCGCAATCATTGACCTGGCTCTGAGCGATGAAGACGTGACGATTTACGGCGCTGGGGTGAACGACTGGCTCACAAATGGAGGTTTTGGGGGCACACCGGACGTGGGAGACCTCAATGGGGATGGTTTGGACGATCTCATCTTAGGCGCGGTTCGTGCCCGCACCTCGGCCGGCGTTGCCTATGTGATCTTGGGTTCAACGACCCTGCCGTCGATTATCGACCTGGCGAGCAACGATGAAGACGTGACCATCAATGGCGCGACGGCTGTAGACATGTTGACTGAAGATGATGCTGTGGCCGTCGGGGATGTGAACGGAGACGGCATCGTAGACCTCCTCCTGGGAGCGCAAAGGGCCGATGGCCCATTGTTAGACCCCCGTGACACGGCCGGCGAGGCCTATGTGATCTTCGGCTCATCCAGCTTACCCGCGACTGTCCAACTGCAGAACGGCGAGGAAGACGTAACCATCTACGGCGCCACAAATCAGGACTGGCTCACCTGGGACGGCGCTCTCGCAACCGGAGATCTGAACGCGGATGGCTTCGAAGATCCCATTCTTGGAGCGATTCGTGCCGATGGCCCGCCGTTGGACGAACGCCTCCAGGCCGGCGAGGCATATGTCATTTTCGGTTCGGGATTGGCAACCTCCGCCACAGTGAGGCAAACCGACCACGCACTCGACCCGCTTCCCAAAGACTACGGCACAGCGCGCACAAGAATTGATTTTTCTACCGGGGATGCCGGCAGCGTGACTACAGCGACTTTGACCCGGAACGACATAGGCGTGAACCTGCCCCTTTCCCAGGTGGCGGACGTCAACTGGCAGATCGCCACGGACCGAACAGGGTTCACTGCTGATCTGACTTTCCACTATCTGGACTCTGAAATTGTCGGACTCGATGAATCGGAGTTCGAGATCTATTCAGCACCCACAATCGATGGGACGTATTCCCCGCTGGCCACGACATTGGACCCAGACAAGAACCTCGCCACGGTGACCGATGTCTCCAGTTTCTCATACTTCGTTCTCGTAGACGCCACCGCAGATCCGGGAGGCGAGGGCGAAGGCGAAGTCATTCCCGGCGAAGGCGAGGGCGAAGGTGAAGGAGAAGTCATTCCCGGTGAAGGCGAGGGAGAGGGCGAAGGTGAAGGCGAAGTCATCCCCGGTGAAGGCGAGGGCGAAGGTGAAGGCGAAGTCATCCCCGGTGAAGGCGAAGGTGAAGGGGAAGTCATTCCCGGCGAGGGCGAAGGGGAAGCGGAAGTCATTCCCGGCGAGGGCGAAGGGGAAGGTGAAAGTGAAGTCATCCCTGGGGAGGGCGAAGACGAAGGGGAGGTAGAAGCTGAATCTGCCGAAGCCGAAAGCGAAGGCGGAGAGGGCGAGGTCGAAGCTGAGGTTGAAGGAGAGGCTGAAGTCGAAGGTGAAGGAGGAGAGATTGAAACCGAGGCTGAGGTTACACCTGGTGAAGGCGAGGGCGAAGGCGAAATCATTTCCGGTGAAGGTGAGGGTGAAGGCGAAGGTGAAGGCGAAATTATTCCCGGCGAGGGTGAAGGCGAAATTATTCCCGGCGAGGGAGAGGGAGAAATCACCCCCGGTGAGGGAGAAGGAGAAGGTTCCGCCCCGAATGTAATTATTATCGTGAGTCCACGTGGAAACGACGATACGGGCGATGGAACGGACCCGACCCCATTCGAAGGGATTGAAAGAGCCATCGAGGAAACACTCTCCCTCGATCCTCCCCCGTCGGCCGATTCCCCCGTGGAGATTCGTTTGGAACCGAATACCTATGAAGAGCCGGTGGTCTTGCCGGATAATGTCTCTCTGGTTGGTACCGGCGATTCACCCGAGGATGTGGTCATTCAGTCCTTCGGAGACGACGGGAGCGGGGGTACAGTCGTTCAGGCGGGGAACGGTTCGCAGATCGCGAACCTGGAAATAACCACTATCACCCGAACCACACAAAATGTTGTCCTCCTGCGGGTGGAAGGCGTCAACGCTACTGTCAGCAATGTCATCTTTGACGGGAAAGGGAGTGGACAAGCTTCCGGCATCCTGATCGTTGGGGAAAATTCAAGCGAGTCGCATATTGCAGGCTGCACGTTCTTGAACATGGGTAACGGTGTACAAGCGTTCGACACCGCGTCCACCTTCAAGCACAATCAGTTTGAAAGAATACTGGACGCCGCTGTTTGGGTCAGCGGCTCCGGAGTCTTAAACAAATACCTCGCTCAAGCAGGAGAAACCATCGACACGCCGAATTTTGGAGTCTTCGGATCCGACCCGGGGGAAAATGTGTTTGTGCTCGAAAGTGAAGCGAGTAACGAGCTTCTTTTCGCAAATGAGTCTTCAACTGAGCTAAAAGCGGAACAGAACCAATACAAGATCGGCGAACAGCAGGTCACGAGCGTCCCGCTGTTACAGGCCCGGACCGAAGGGGACGTGAGCCTCGGGATCGGGCAGTTTGTCGGATCGGTCAAGACCCCAAGTGGGGTCGGAATTTCCGGAGCAACAGTGACGTGCAACACTTCTCCGAGCACTCAGGCGAATTCGAACGAGTTCGGCGAGTACTTGCTGCTTGTCTTCCCCAGTACATACGAACTGGTTGGTGCAGCAACAAGTTTCGAACCGCAACAGAAGTCCGGAGAAGTTCAAGGAGTGGGGATATCAGAACAGGTAGATTTTGGGTTGGAGCCGCTCGGCGGAGGACGGAGCGTCACCTACACGGCGCAAGCCGCCATAGTTGAATCGCTCAATATCAACCTCCTTCCTCTCCGGAGTTTCCGCGACGGACGCCTGGGAAACCGCATGGTCGGCTCCGCACTATCGCAAATCTATTACAGCGAGAGAACCGAGGACTTGCTATCATGGACGCTGGCCCATCCTTCTTTGAAACGCCTTGCCCAAAATGTCGTTTACCCGTGGGCTACGTTCCTGCTCAGCACCTTTGCAACTGTCGTCCTCACATCGGTCCTTCTATTTATCACGTTGGGGCATGCTCGCTGGTCCGATCGAACCTAACTCTTGCCGTTGAGGGATTTCATACCCCCTAGCTCATCGGGATTGGCCTCAGCTAATCCCGCAATAAGTTATTCTCGACACCCAGAGCCTTCGACGCCCATTTCAGATATGTCCCTAACGACCAACTGTGCTCCTTCCGACTCACTCCATATGCAGAAGCATTCCTCCTGGGGGTGACCTGTCCCCATCGCACGTGCCGACACACCGGCCGCCTTATTCTCGGTTATAAGAAAGCAGTGGTAGGGGAGAGGACGTAGGCCAGAAGAATTAGTGTCAAAAAAGTGGCTTATGTGATATAAGTTATACGCGTCATATTCTTTCTGGAGGCATATGCACCAGCCATATATCTCCCGTGAACAGGAGGCGGAAAGAGGATAGAGAGTTGAGTACGGGACCTTTTCAGAAGATTAGAGAGACCATTGCTCGCTTGGTATGGCGGGTGTTTTCTGTGCCACTCTATGTGAAGGTTATGGGAATAGGACTTTTCGTCACTGTCCTATTTGGTGTGATCACGTACTGGCACGTCCAGTCAAGACTGCATGAAACGCACCATAGAATCCATGGAGCAGCAGTGCGTTCGATAGCTTCATCGTTGTGTTCCCGTCTCGAAGGTCCCATCGAGGCAGGTGACTTGGCCACCATTGAGCAAAGGGTTGCCGATACTTGGGAAGCTATTCCGGATATTCGATATATCATTGTCCAGGATCACGAAGGAAAGTTGTTGGCTCACTACTTCGGTTTTTCGAAAGAGCTACCGCCAGAAGAGCCGAGCTTGAACGGAGAACTTTGCACATTATGTCATTCGCTCCCGGCTGCGGAAGAGATTCTTTCTGATCCATTGAAGGGACTTGCCCTGACAGAGGTTTCGGCAGGCGGGGCCACGCTGTATTTCAGAAATACAGGAAGCGTGATCGAAGCAGCAGTTCCCATCTCCGACGGTCATTCCGGCTTGGTGCGGGTGGGGTTTGCTGATCACGGGCTGGCTCTTGAGGCCCAGTCTGTTACTCACGCGCTCATGCGCAGTTTGGCTTTCTGTGTGGTGATTGGCTCTGTCTTGGCACTTGGCTTAGCCTATCTCCTGGTACACCCTATTCACAATTTGGTTCGCGCGACAAATCGGATTCGTGGTGGAGACTTTGAAGCCAAGGCCAAGGTTTATTCGGCAGATGAGGTCGGTGAACTCGCTCGTGCATTTAATCAGATGGCTGAGGCACTTCGGAGGTACCGCAGAGAGGTCCGGAAGAAGGAAGCGGCACGGGTTGCCTTGATTGAAAGAGTAGTCCATGCGCAGGAGGAGGAACGAAAAAGTGTCGCGCGCGAACTTCACGACCAGTTAGGTCAGTCCCTCTCGAGGACTCTTCTTTCATTTCAGGGTGTGCTTAAGGCATGTGGGCGTCGGGACCCCCTTTGTTCCCAAATTGAAAGCGAGATGCACGGAATTATCGACGACACCCGCCGCCTCGCCTGGGATATCCGCCCCCCTATTCTCGACGATTTTGGCCTTGACTCAGCCTTGAAACGTTATGTCGAGGATATCTCGAAGCGTGCAGGGATCCCCTTTGACTACCAATGCGTCTGGCCGGATCACGCGGGACGCTTGCCCAACCGAATCGAAGTAACGCTTTATCGAATTGCCCAAGAGGCTGTAACCAATGTTATTCGCCACGCGGAGGCGAGGCAAACGAGCGTTCTCTTGATTAGATATGATGGAGTTGTCTCCCTTTTGGTAGAAGATGATGGTGGAGGGTTCGAATTGTCCTCAGTGGGCGAAGGGGAAGCTTCATCCCTCGGCTTAATGGGGATGAAAGAACGGGCCGGGCTAATCGGAGGCGATTTTACCATCGAATCTCAACCAGGAAAGGGAACAGTTGTACGGATCAACATACCGTTAAGTGGAGCTCATGATGCCGATTCGTATCCTGATCACGGATGACCATTCCATGTTCAGAAGCGGGTTGCGGGCTCTCCTCGAGGGGGAAGCAGATTTCGAGATAATCGGGGAGGCTGGAACAGGAATGGAGGCCATTAGGCTGGCCAAGGAAAACGAATTCGACGTTCTTCTACTTGACATCGGCTTGCCGGATCTTCGTGGCCCCAAGGTTGCGGAGGAGATCCTCAAAAATCGTCCAAAAGCCGCCATTATCGTTGTTACGATGTATGAAGATGAGCATTATCTTCAGGAATTATTTCGGATAGGCGTAAGAGGATATGTTCTAAAGAAGTCCACGGGAAACGAACTTGCGCAGGCTATCCGAGCCGCTCACCGCGGTGACACATACGTCGATCCCGCTCTGGCCCATCTAATAATTTCACCGTATCTTGGAAAACCTCGACCGAAGAAGGCCGGCCGTCTTGACATTCTCACTCCTCGTGAACAAGAGATCTGTCGTCATGTGGCGTACGGTCATACCAACTCGGAAGTGGCCGAAAAGCTTTCTATCTCGATTCGAACGGTCGAGACCCACCGGAATAATATCATGGAGAAGTTGGGACTTAAGAACAGGGCAGAACTGGTGCGTTTTGCAATCGACAACGGTCTCCTAAGAACAGACTAATCGTTTGGTCCCTCACTTTTCCCTCGGGAGAACGCGGGCAACCCGAGGTCATTTTGGTGCATTCACATCCGGTTCTCGGGCTGGGCTGGAAGTTTTATTGACTCCGTAGAAAGGCAAGGACGTCCCGCAATTGTTCCCCAGTCAATTCCGGCCAGGGGATGTCACGGATCATCATGCTTTTCTCCATAGTAGGGACGTGATTCCACAGAAGAGCGGCGAATTGCGCAGGGTTGGCCGATTTGACCTTGTCAACAAGCTCCTGCCGATCGGTGTCTCCGCGAAAATGACATTCGGCACACCGTTTCTCGTTGAAGGTATTCTTGCCCGCTTCAGGATTGCCGGTGGAATCCGTGTAATTGAGTGAGTACAGGAACACAATCAAATCGCTCATCTCCGATTCGGAGAACTCGGGCCACGCTAATTCTATCTCGCGGAAACTCTCCTGCATCTCCGCTGCGTGATTCCACAAGGAACTGGTCAATTCCGTCAGACTTTCCTGCAATCCAGCTTCGCTGAGGTCCGGCCCGACGCCAGCCTCTTCCCCGCGGAGGGAATGGCACTTTTGGCACCCCCTGTCCCCGAATAGTTTCTCGCCGTTGGCTGCGTCTCCAACTGCCAAGTAGATTTTCCTTGGTTCGCCTTCTTCATTTGCGGCCAATGCCGCAAATAGATCCCTCATGTCATCGCCGGAAAAAGTCGGAATCGGGGTACCGGCGGTCGACATTTCGTCAATCATCGAAGGGACGTGGTTCCACATCCGCTGCATCAACACGACCTCTGATCGGAAGGCCGCCAAGGAATCCAGGGGGAGTCCTTCCTCGTTCCCTTTCCCGGCGAGCGAATGACAGTTGAAGCAAGTCTTTTCCTCGAGCAGTTGTTCTCCTTTTTCCGGATCGCCAGGTTCTCCCAGGTAAGGCAGCAGGTATAGAAAAGAAATCAGCTCATTAAACTCCCGGGTGTTGAGATGAGGCTGCGGCAAACCTTCTCGCTTCATGTGAACCGCCATGGTCGGCGCGTGGTTCCAGAGGAGGGAGAAAATATCGAGAAAGCTGCCTCGAAACTGAGAGATTTGAAGCTCCGGGCCCAGTTTCCCCTTATCGTCAAAGATCGAATGGCATTGGCTGCAATTCTTTTGTTCGAATACTCTCCTCCCCTGAATGGGATCGCTCACGAGGCTCATTTCGTCAGCTGAGACATCCAGGGCCGGCGGAGCGAAGCAACAGAGAAGCGCCAAAATGATCAGCCGAAAGCAGTCTTGTGGCCGGTTTCTCATTGGCATCACTTCCTTCGATATTTGGACGAGTCTATTGTCATTTCCATTCATAACATTTCCCTATAACGTGTCCTCGTCAGCTTTTCCTCTCTGTAGGCCGACGTACACATACGTCAATATGGACGCCAAAAACAGGAATAGCGGAATAGCAACAATACTTATCGCTACGGACGCATCCAATGCATCACGATGTTCATGGGCCACGAGAATCAGGTTGGCGATCCACACCGCAACCGCGATAACGAAAACCCAAATCAGGGCTATTGACACGATTTGGAGGACTCTGATTACCTTATGCGACATTTAACCCGCCCTCTAGCTTAAGATATTCCAGTAACAATTTGGCGACACAAAAGTCGTGGCACAGTTTGATCATTCCCGTGCCTTTTGTCGTCTGTCTGTGTAAGAAGCCACACGTTTGGCCACTGTCGCCGCTCCGATTTTCCGGCCTTCCTCAATCTCCCAAATCGAGACGATAGGAAAGAACCGGGAGAACAACACAAGCCCGAGGATAAAAGCGGCAACGCCCCCGACAAACATCATCCATTCCGTATAAGTTGGGATGTATACTCCCGTCGGGTAGGGCAGACGAGGATTAGCCAAGGACGGTACAACAATCACAAGCCGTTCCAGCCACATCCCGATAATTACAAAAATGGAAGCCACCAAAACACCCGGGATCTTCCTTGTCTTGCGATTACACAGCAGGATGACCGGCACCAGAAAATTACAGATGATCATTGCCCAGAAATAGGGCGCAAAATCACCTGAAAATTTAGACCAGAACACCCGCATCTCATTCGGTTCGTGACCGTAAAATCCAGTAAGGTACTCCGAAAACGTGAAATAGAACCAAATAATGGACATGATCAGCAACAAGATACCCAGATGGTCAAAATGGACATCTTTCAGATAGGTCTCCAAATGGAAAACCTTTCGGAAGACGATCATCACAACCAGCAACACTGCGATGCCTGAGAATATCGCGCCGACTACAAAGTACGGCCCAAAAATCGTGCTGTGCCAGCCGGGTTGCAGCGTCATGGCGAAAATGTAGGAAATCACCGTGTGGACGGAAACAGCAATCGGAATTACCAGCACCATCAGGATGTTGATGGCCCGTTCCAGAACATGGCGTTGTCGTTCGGTTCCCTGGTATCCCCAGGAAAGAAACTCATACAGCCAGCGCGGTTTCGCTCCGCGATCCCGCAGAAGGGCGATGTCGGGAATGAGCGGTACATAGAGATAAACGGTGCTGGCGGTGAAATAGGCTGTGATACTGGTGATATCCCAAAGCAGAGGCGACTGCAATCGGCCGTCGTAAATCAAGTGCAGCATCCGATCCGGCCGGCCCATATCAATGATCGGCTGTAATCCTCCAATACCCAACACAATCGCCGTAATGACCTCGGCCATGCGGGTAATGGAACGTCTCCATTCGGCCTGGGAGAGCCGTAAGATAGCTGAAATCAACGTCCCGGCATGGCTAATCCCAATAAAGAAAACGAAATTGCTGATGTAAAATCCCCACGTAACAGGTTGCGCCAGGCCAGTAACTCCCAAGCCCTCCAAAACCTGACACAGGTACACATAACCCGAATAAAAAATAATCGCCAGCAAAACCACGACCGAGATATAGAATCCCTTTCCTGGGTTCTCAATCGGGCTCAACAAAGGAGCGTCGGGATGAGGCTCGGCTAGGGCGACGTTCATCTAATCCATCTCTTTCAAGTAAACAACCTTCGGCTCGATTCCCAGGTCTTCGAGCAAGCGCGTGCTTCGCGGGAGGTGCGCAAGCTTACTCACTTCGTGATCTGGATTGTCCAGATCTCCGAACACGATCGCGCGGGTCGGGCAGCTCTCCCCGCAAGCGGGTTGAAAATCCTCTTCCTGCAGATCCCGATCCTCGGACTGGGCCTGTTCCTTGGCCTTTTGCAGCCGGTGGACGCAAAATGTGCATTTTTCAACGACACCATCAGGACGAACCGAGACATCGGGATTGCAGGTTTGGCGAATTCCCGGCGGCCATTCCGGGTCATACCAATTAAAATATTTCACGGTGTAGGGGCAGGCCGCCATGCAGTAACGGCATCCAATACACTGTGGAAAGATCTGGGTAATGATTCCTTCCTCATTCTTGTATGTGGCTCGAACGGGACAGACTCTGGTACACGGTGGACTATCACAATGGAAGCAGGGACGCGGGATTTGCCGAACCCTGACATTGGGATATTCCCCTTCGTAGATAGTCAGTAGGTCCATCCAAAGCATCGTGCGGCCCAAAGCAGACTCCTCGGGACCAACCACGGCAACGTTATTTTCAAGTTTGCAGGCTGCGACACATTCACCGCATCCGGTGCACTTTTGTAAGTCGATGACCATGCCCCAACGCGCCATCACGCTTGCTCCCTATGATCAGCGGGTTCGACCCGAACCCTTGTCGACTGCCAGGCATTCCACCCGCTGAGCGGATCGGTCCGGTGATCCAAGAGCGCAAGCGGATTTTCACCGATGTCCCGGGCATATCTCCCCAAACCGTGATGACCTTGCCCGAACGGAACAGCCAAAACTTCCGGCGAAACCGACGGGACCACCTTGACAGGCAGAACAAAGGAATCTCTCTCTGAGATAACTCGTACCAGATCACCTTCCTCCAGCCCCAGTTCCCTCGCTCTTTCCGGATTCATTTCCGCCCAGGTCTGCCAATACAGGCGCTGGTGCAGTCCAAAGAGCTCTTGCAACAGAAACTGACTGGCCCCCTCTCCCGTTGAATTGAACAGTGTCAGAAATGGGATCAGGATGAAGGAGTCCACCGTTTCGGGTTTCTTTATGCGTCTCTCCAACCATAAATGAGGCGATGCCCCATCAGGCAGGTCCATTCCGTCACCCCGGATTGACAAATTTGCTTGGAGCAGTCTCGATAATCCAGCTTCAGTGAGAAAGGCGAATTTCCTCCCACTGTCCCAATCAATCGGAGAATACTCCCGTGGCTCCCACCAACCGCCTTTCTCCCGCAGCAAATCCCAGAACTCCGAAAAAGTGGGGTAACTGTAAGCCTGCCACCCACGCTTCCTTAACTCTTCCAGCCATTCCAAAGAAATCTCTTCGAAATAGGGAGTTCCCTGTCCGGAATCGAGAATTTCCTGCATCCGAGATCGAACGAAATCCTCGTATGTGTTCAGATTCAACTCCGAAGGGAATTCCAGATTGGATTGCTTTGCCAGTTGAATAAGAACATCTCCGAGGGGTCGGGAACCTGTCAATGGGGAAACCACCGGCTGCTGCAACCCTAGTTGCGCAAAAGGCAGATTGGGTACCGGCAAGGACAAGTCCCATGATTCCAGGTAAGTCGATACAGGCAGGACTAGATCGGCATAGGCGGATGTATCGTCAAGAATGGTGGCGAACTGGATAACGTGAGGAATCTCGGTGAGCCACTCTGCCCATGCTTTACCTTGGATCCCCTGATACACGGGATCGACCTGGGCGATCAGCAATATTTCGATGTCCGAAAGTCTCTCTTTGAATTCCGGAAGCCGTTCCACTATCCCTGCAGCGGGCACGTTTCCGATGGAGGCATCATCCGTTCGCGTTTCCGTCGGAGTGGGATTGAAGTCGAAAACCTGCAAAGGAGAAGGGCGCCACGGCAGTGGGGCCGGAGTTCGCCACAAATCTTTTGCTGAGAAACTTCCGCCGACAGCATTGAGGCAAGCAACCGCCCACTGGTCGAACAATGTGTTTTCGCCGGCATCCGACTTTCCCCCTCCAAGGGCTAACGGTGCGTCAACGGCGGCAAATTCACGGGCTAAACGGATGATCGTTTCGGCTGGTATCCCCGTGACCTCGGCAACCCTGCCTGGGTAGTAATCGCGGGTTATCAGGTTCCAGAAATCCTCATCTCCGGTGCGAAAATCCTGACTGAAACTGGCGGTGAACTCCTGGTCGTGGAGTTCGTCTCGAATTATTACGTACGCCATCCCGAGAGCAAGAACGCCCATACTCCCGGGCCGGATAGGCACCCATTCGGTAGCGTTTACGCCGGCCTGGGACATCCGGGAGTCCACATGCACCATTTTGAGCCCGGTTCGGGGGCGAAGGGTCTTCATTTCCCCGTAGAGGCGATGGAAATAGACCGGAGAGGGCGGTTCTTCCAGGAGATTGACCCCCAAGGTCAGCAAATATTTACAATGATTCAAATCAAAGGAGGGAGAAGGAAACTGACGACATCCCTGCCAGAATCCCAGCTCATTCAATCCGGCGTTCCGCCAAACAAAGAGGTTGGGGGAACCTATACCGGCAACAAATTCGCTAACGAACTGTGTGAGCAGTGTGTTGCGATCGCCGAGCAAGAAGCCAATCCGCTGGGGTGAGTTCGTCGCCTTCACATCCTGCAGCATTTGAGCGACCTGTTGCAGAGCCTCATCCCATGAAAGAAGTCCCCACTGAGATCCTCCTTTTTCGCCCTCTCGCACCATCGGCTGGTTGATCCGATCCGGGTGGTACAGCAATTCCAGCCCTGTTTCTCCCATGGGGCAGGTGAACCCACGGTTTACCGGAGCGATCGGGTTCCCATGGATCCGTACAGGAATATCATCAATCATTCGGACACGAATTCCGCAGCCGCCCGGACATTGGCCACAGGTCGATACCTTCCAGGTCTCAAGGCGAGGGCCTGATTGGAGCCTTTCCAGCCATTCATCCGGAAAGGCCCACGCCGGAGATAATCCTCCCGCGGCGGCGCCTGAAACTCCCAACATTCGGAGAAAATCTCGGCGAGAGATCTCCACAGCTTTCCCTCTCAATCAGCGATGACAGTCAGCACACTCCGTGCTAACCTGGTTGTTTTTATGACATTGAATACAGAAGTTCATATTTATTTGAAATGCAGGTTTCGTAAACGGCAGCGTCATTTCGGTGACTTGACCGTGACATTGCTCACAGGAAATTTTCCCCATGGCCACATGCCTACGGTGGGAAAAGTAGGCATGGTCCGGTACTCGGTGCACCTGTACCCAAGGAATAGTCTGGTCTTCCTGGATATAGGTAACCAATTTCTCCTCTTCCATACTTTCTGTCAGGGCTTCCTCGTGGCACTCAATGCATAGCGCAATATTGGGAATGGAAGCTTTTTGGTGAGTTTCCGCCTGAATGTGGCAATCGATGCACTCCATGCCGACTTCTTGAATGTGCGTGGCGTGGTTGTAAGCGATTGGCTGAGCATAATCTGTCGATTCTGAGCAGCCGGCAGTCAGAAGCAGAATAATCACCCCAATGCCTGCCACGGGGGAAACAATCTCTCGCATAAAGTAAGCTAGGAACACAACCGTAGACACTCCAAACACGAAGCGATGTAAACTCTTTCTTCCGGTGTCGAGCAAGCCTTCACCGCTTCTCTCTGTGAGGGGCCGACAAGCAGGAGCCGATTGCACCAGCGAAGGGCCGGGCATCCGCCCAACAGAAAATCGATCCATGATCTTCTGGATAGGCGAGAACTGTCGGCATCCTGTAAGTTCTTCTCGCCCATAAGCCCTTAGAGAAAGCGGGGGAGCGGGATCCGTCCCGGCTCCCCCGCTTCTTTGCACATCTTACTGCTCAAAGGCCAGCGTTCAAGTCGAACAAGTGGTCAGATTAGATCGACGCGCTGGCTTCAGGCGAATCTCCTTTTCTTCATCCACCGTAAACTCGCCCCACGGTTATTGCGTGGGCAGGGTCTGGAGATACGCCCCCAGGTCGCCAATCTCTTCCACTGTCAAGTCGTCCAGCTGGGCGGGCATAAGCGTGTCGGGTTGTCCGAAACTGATCTTATGCTGCATCTCCCAAGGATTTGCGGTCGCGACCGCGCCTGGAAAATCGTCAAAGCCCGCATCAGCGCCCGGCGGAGGCGTCAGACCGTCGGCTCCGTGGCAGACGGCGCAAGTGCTATCGTAAGACGTTTGTCCCGTGGCCGCGACGCCGATGAAAGCATCATTGCCGTCAATGATGTCGTCAGTGTCGAGCTGACCTTCAAACACAAACTTGGTTAAGTCCAAGATATCTTCATCACTCAGAACGGTACCATAGCTGTGATCCGTCTTGATTGTGTCAAAAACGTTCTGAGCCGAAGACGCCTGGGCGAATTTCGCACGGATGGTTGCGTCAGTCACGCCGAAGATACCAGCAAAGCCTGTGCGGTGACTACCGCTACCGTAGGCCCCGTCAACACCTTTGTAGTCCCAACCGTGACACTCTTTGCAGCGCCAGGTGTCCGCTCCCGTACGGGTGTTGGAATCCTGGTCCGGCCGTGTCGCCCACAATGGATGGTCTTCGGTCGGCGCAGAAAGCCCTGCTTCCGACCACCACTTATCATACAACAGCCCCCCTCGGACCACATCGGCATCTTCGAGGCCAACAAGTTCTCCCTCCCCCTCGCCTTCTCCTGCAGGAGGAATCTGGCATTCACCTCCCCCAAATAGAAAAGCAAGACACAAGAGATAGAATAAGAGAGAAGTTCTCCTTCTCACCACATTGAACGCTTCCTTAATTGAACGCATCGTTTCCTCCTTCTTGTTTCTTCCCTTAGGTTGACAACAGTAAACAAACAAGGCCCCTCAATTCTCGAGGGACCGGGTATCCGTGAAACCATCCGTGTCCTCCAAATCGGGACAAAAATCTTTTCCTTCGCCGGGTTGGTCTTATTTCCAATACGAGCCGCCGGGCAGACTGTTTCAAGTTGTGGTCTCAGCATGCGCTTCACCTAGTAGCTTCTGGATATCCTGAAGGGTTGTACTTTCAAGGTGGCCCACAACCAACGTCCTGACTTGTTGCCAGATTTTATGCATGGGGCACATATGACCAAACCCGCAGAACGGAGCCGGAAATGGGCACGTATCACAAGCGTGAATGTCGTCGCTTGCCATGAGCCTCTCGCATGCCACCCCAAGAGGACATTCGTCGAATACCCCTTTACCATCCACGGCAACGACAATGTCCAGCAACGAAACCTCCGAAGGATCAGGAACGAGCTGATAACCTCCGCCAGGGCCCGGAGTCCCCTTCAAAATGTGCGATCTTGCGAGTTGGCCCAAGGCTTTCCGGCCGAGGGCCTCGGGAATTCCCGTCGAATGACAAATCTCTTTCGGGGAAAACCCGCCAAGGGAGTCCCTTTCGACGACGCGCATCATCGCGAGGATGGCGTACTCACTCGCCTTCGAGAAAAGCTTCACGGGGATCCCCCTTCTTCGGAAAACGAAGAAACAACGATATGTTTATCATTGTTTCATTATCTTGTCAATGTTTTTTTGTTAAACTGCGAAAGTGGCGCCGATATCGCGCTTATCGCTGAGAAGATTCCTGGTCAGGAAACGTGATGAGGCCAACAAGCTACTGAGGATATCAAAAATCTAATATCAAACTAACCCATTGAAATTTAGCATTTTATATGTTAAATATTACTCAGGTTAGTAGGGACCGAACTCATAAGCAGAGGGTTTGTACTGATGTTTTCAAAGGCAGCAACAAGCGCGCTTTATCTGGTCGGGTATTATGCGTCTCAAGGTCGGGGAGTGCTGGTGACGGCGGAGGAAGTGGCTCAAGTGTACGGCTTGTCGTCCCACAGCGTGGCGCGGGTGGCTCTTGGGCTCGCGAAGGCGCGAATCCTCATGTCCCATCGAGGGAGGGGAGGCGGCTTCTCTCTCGAAAAGGATCCGAAGGAGATCAGCCTTCTGGAGGTAATCGAGGCGGTAGACGGGCCTATCCTCCCATACGAGTGCATGCTGAAGCGGGGAGCCTGCGATGCGCAGCCAAGCTGTGGTGTGTTCAGCGCTATCCACAAGGCGACCAAAAAGATGCGTGACGTGCTGGAATCGATCTCCATTGCGTCGATAGCATGCCCACTGCCTCCAGACTTGGCGCATGCTTCCCTTCGCTCTCGACGACTCTGATCGGACAACGGTTTGACGACCCACAGGTTTAGCCGTGGTGTCGCTCGATCTCCTCTTTGATCGTGCACAGGGCATGGTTCCACACGACGTCGTGCACGAATTCCGGAAACAGCATCCTGGCACTCCGCCATAGAACCCGACCCGCGAAGCTCTTGCCTCGTTTGTAGTCGAATGCCGCATAGATGGACAGCTTCTTGTTTCCGTCCTTGGTCGGTGCGACGCTGAAGACGAGTTTCCCATGCTTCGATAGCCGCTCGTCGAGCTGATACAGGAGGGTCTCGAAGCCGGCTCTCTTGGTCAGATGCAGTTCCGTCCCCAACCCGACGAGCGGTATCCTGTATCGGATCACCGATCCGACCTGGTTGGGCGCCCCCTCGATTCGTCGAACTTGGACAAATCGCAGGTTGAGGAATGGCGCATTGGGGTGGCCGAACTTGGCCAACTCCTCCATGATCTCCTCCTCAGAACCTCGGATCTTGATCACGTACATCCGTTCGAAGTCAGGGGATTCGTCAAGTTCCAATGCCAGCCCTGACGCCAGGGACTGCTTGACCGACTGGCGTTTCTCTTTCAGCACGACCGTCGGGTACCGTCCGGACTCCCCCCATTTCAGACCGAAAAGCGCCTCAAACACCACATTCCTCAGCGTGACCACCGCACCGACGAGAAGCGATCGCAGCAATCTGTAGCTGAACATTTCCCGCAGCACTTCGCCATAGTCGGCCGTGCCGCTGGCAATCTTCCACAGCACGGCGCCCAGGGGTCGATTGCGCTCGTCTCGCACCTTGAATTCGGTGGCAAACGACTGGTACGTGATGCGGCTGATTACCGGTTTGGTGAATGCCACCCGGCTCGCGCGAAACACCATCCGTCCGTAGCGATTGTCTGCTGCGAGCCACTTGATTGTCTTACCGTATCCTCTCGCTAGAGCCTGCTTGTCGATCCCGTCATGGAGAACGGTATGCGCCAGCCGGCTCGCCGTCACGTGGGCCGAGAACAGACCGTCTTTGTTCAACCGCGACCCGACCGCGTCGCCGATAATGGCAAACCGGTCGCCGAAGGGGGACCTGGCAGGAGTCACGGCCATTCTGGGACAACAGGCACAGGCAACGGGGGCAGCCTTGATGCCCGGCAGGATCCGTTTGATCTGAGGCAACGCGAGAAACTCTTGGATGATCTGCTGACCGTCTTGTGGCAAGACCGCCTCGTCGATACTCTTGCCGATCATAGCAACGGTCAGGAACCTGCCCTTGGGAACAAGCGCGGTGTGTTCAAGGGCGAGGCGCTTCGAGCCGTACTCGATGAAGTGTATCTCTCGGTGCATATTGCGCTTCAGGTAGTCCTCGCCTGCGTCGAGCTCGAAGATGAAGGCCTTTCGGGACTTGCCTGGAGCGAACGCCGGATTCAACTGCTTGACCGAGGCAATCAGGGCATCGTCGCGATAGTCGAGACCACAGCGTGCATTGATTCCGGTAGCGATGGCCACGAAGCCGGCATCGAGCGAGATCCTCTCTCCGGATGGGGTCCTCACCGTCAGGGTCGGCATCCGAGACGCCGTGTAGGCAATAGACTGGACTTCCCCATACAGGATGCGGGCACCCTCCCTGACCGCCTCTCCGAGCAGAAACTCATCAAATCCCGCAGCTTTGTCGTTCCTTCTGCCGGGTAACGAGCCCCTGAATACCGAGTACATCAGCATATCTTTGGGAACTCGAAGCCGGAAGTTCTTCCATTGGCCATGTATCCAGACATAGTCGACATACCCCTGGATGACCTCGTCGGGAACGACGAAACCGTGTTGGGTGAGTATCTCATTCAACCTTGGGGAGATACCGCCCGCGCAGAAGTTGCATCCCCTGCAGTGAAGACCATCGGTGCCGATGTCTGTCGGTCTACGTTTCTCGACAATGACGACGTCGACATGTCGATTGATACGCCTGCTTTCCCGAAGGAGATGGTATGCGAAGAACGAACCGGCAGGACCCCCGCCGACAATGGCAACGCGATCGTCGTTACAGAGGGCCGTTGATTGAGAAAATGCGCGGTGTGTAGTCGATTTTAGGACGTTGCGCGCCTGTTCCGGATCGCGGACTTCCGCGAATCCGCTCGTCGGGTCAGATGTCCTCTTTTCCGTGTCCCTCTTCACGGGGCGAGCTCCAGAAAGAGATTGGAGTTACCGAGACGTCGACCGCTGACGGGTAGACCGCATTGACGTTAACATGCAGGCTATATACAGTTTACACACACTGCATGAATCCGATTTGAATGACAATTCCTTTGTGGATGATACTCAACACTCATAGCCTGTCATACCGAATCCGCCGGACCTCTTGCACCTGCTCATCGAGAAAGACACTATCCAGTATACGCCGAACGGTCTTAACTTCTGCCTGGCACCACGTGCCGCATTCGGTCATTGTTGGGGTATGATGACCTCGGGCTGGTCTTTGCTGCCGTTAAGGTGTGCAACGATTATGCTGGTGACGTCTTTGGTTTCGATACCTCCATTATCTCGATATACCCGGACGCAAGCACTTTTCCAAGGTCACATAAGCCGAGATTTCCCATATGGCCCTGCTCGCAACTACCACGAGCTGCTTCTCCGCGAGGATACTCCGATTTTCCGAGGGGATCAAGGAGCGATTCTTCCACAATGGTCTGTTCGAAAGGCCGACTATGCTCAGGATGTACGCGTCCTGGAGAGCGGGAAGTGCTGTTCGCGCGAAATGAGACAGACCTCTCCATTAGCTCTTGAGCTGTTTTCATTCCTGCGAACACCGTCTCGGTCATGTCGGCGCTGGTGTCAGTGGCCCGAGTCGCGAGATCCGGCGAAGGATGGATATGGGTGCTTGAATCAGCTTCAACAACCTAACCCGCGGATCTGACCGATGTGCCGCGCACGCGGTTTATGAGCACAACGGACGTAGACTCATGTCGAACCAACCGCACAGTTATCATCAAAACTGTAAAGGGATTTTCAGCCAAGAGTTTTCTGGAGAGGGAGGCGCATATTACATTGTGAAAGGGTCTGGCCTTGAGCGGAAGTCCTTGATTCACAGGGGCTTCCGCCCTTAATCTGTTGGCTGGCAAGAGGTTATGAAGAGGGGTCAAGTTACACAGAGTGACAAGGAGTGCCAAGGAATACCACCGAATGTACCACTGATTGTATGAAGATTTGTATGTAGTCGAGGCTCGACTTAGTGGAGTAAGATCCTGAAGGAGGCCAGGGCCGTAGCGGTCGTGGGTTGCTCCATATGGGAAATCTCGGTTTATGCCTTAGATGCGGCAAATGTAGACAGCGGATCACGGTTTATCCTACTCTGCATGAAACCACTGTGCTTCTGTTGACGAGCTTGTAGAGCTTCCGAAGGATGGACATGGGAAACATCTTCAATTCCCATCCGGTCTTTTTCTTTGCCCTGTTGGGACTTTTTGTCTTGTTCCTTGCTGTTGTCGCCTGGCGGCGGGAAAAGAAAAGAAGAGAGGCTTTTCAGCGGTTGGCCCTGCAACTGGGGCTGAAGTACGTTCGAGAGGATTCCTCCATTCCCCGCAAGTACAGTTTTCTGGATGCACTCTGCCGAGGAGAGTCCCGACGTGCATTCAATGTACTCAGGGGGAACTACAACGGCCATCCCGTTCAGGTGTTCGATTATCGCTATGTGACTCGGGATTCTGACGATGACAAAAAAACCCACCACTTCAGCTATTTCATCCTCGAACAGGAAAAGATCTTCCCCGAATTGCGCATCTATCCCGAGACATTCATGTCAAAATTGGGACAGATGATCGGGTTTGATGATATCGATTTCGAGTCCCTGGAATTTTCAAAAGCCTTTACGGTCAGGTCCTCCGACAAGAAGTTCGCTTACGATGTGTGCCACGCGCGAATGATGGATTACCTGCTGAACCATCGGAATCTTTCCATCGAGATCGAGAATAACTGTGTGGCTCTGAGTTTCGCAACTCGATTGAAGCTGGCCGAGATCCCCGGTCGGCTGAATCAGCTAACCGAAATCCGGGATCTTTTCCCGGAATATCTGTATCGGGATTAGGGAGAGGCTGCAGTGAGTGGATGGATTATCGGCGGAATCGCCCTGGCGATCTTGATCGCATTAATCATCATGTACAACAGCCTCGTGCGTGCAAGAAACCATTGCCAGGAAGCCTGGTCAGACGTCGATACGGAACTGAAGCGTCGTTACGATCTGATTCCAAACTTGGTCAACACGGTTCAAGGATACGCCAGACACGAGAAGGAGTTGCTGGACGAAGTCACGCGTTTGCGGGAGGAGTGTGTTGAGAACACCGGCCCTCCCAAGGAACAGGCTGGCTCGGAAAACAAGCTTATCCGAGTGCTCCATACCTTAATGGCTCGAGTGGAGAACTATCCCGACCTGAAGGCAAGCCAAAATTTTCTTGATTTGCAGGACGAGCTATCCAACACCGAAGATCGAATCGCAGCGGCCCGGAGGTTTTACAACGGGAACGTGCGTGAGAACAACAATTTGGTCCAGTACCTCCCCACGAACATCATGGCGGCCGTCTTCAGTTTTAAAGAACAGGATTTCTTCGAGATCGAAGATCAACGCGCCCGCGTCACTCCAAAGGTGTCAGTAGGGCAGGAGGATTGACGCCATTCAGCGTCTTACATTTCTTCTTTCATTAAGAAGTGACTGACGGAAGAGCTGATACAAAGCAGGCGCCTTCCTCGTGGGCCTTCTTGATGGCGTAGAAATGTTGACGCGACACCCCCATCACCCGGCAGGCTTCCGATACGTTCTTGAGATATTCCCCTTTATACGAGAAGCGACCGCATACGTCCGCAGCATCTCCGGTACGAAAGCTTCCGTGTGTGGTAAACTTATCCACTGTCCGTTTTCGACAGGTAGCAGGTCTCAGGATCGATGTCCTGACATGGCATTAGTCGCTTGTGCCATGCGACCCGTAGCAGCAGACTTCGACGAGGTGTGTTTTGGGCGATCGGATCGATGAATTCCAATCTATGTTTCGGAGCGCAGATAAGCCGGCCTTCGATTTTCAGGGTATAAACATTCCCTCAGCAGCCGTAATCACAGATCTCGACAGGAAAGAGACCGACACACTCAAGGTTAAACTGCAAGACTTTCTCTCCCCCGTGAAACGGATTGCATCCCTGGAATGGCACACGATACCGGGAACTGACTACAGCTTGGTCTCCGAGCTTCTATCCAAAATAGCGGGACTCGGCCTGGGTCTTCTCATCACCTATCGTAATCTTAAAGAACCGAAGGAGGAAGGTCTATTCAGTATGGGCGTTTATCTCGAAGCCCTTGTCGAAAAGACTAAATTACCCATTCTAGTTCTTCCCCATCCCGCACGTGAGGAGTTGGACCGGAGCCTGCACAACACCGACCGGGTCATGGCTGTGACTGACCATCTGGCCGGCGATGACGCTATCGTCAACTACGGCGTGCTCTTCACCAAAGCTGGAGGATCTCTCTTCCTCTCGCACATCGAAGATGGGGTGGTGCTGGATCGCTACAGCCGCGCCATCGAAAAAATCCCTGACCTCCGGACAGACCATGCCCTGGAGGGGCTCAGACGCCAGCTCCTGAAGGAACCGCGCGATTTCATCAACTCTTGTGTGGACCGTATCCGGGAACGAAAAATAGACATAGAGATCGAGGCGATCGTGAAGATTGGGCACCGCATGAAGGACTACAGGGATCTCGTGGAAGAACACGAGATCGATCTCTTGATTCTGGAGATTCGGGACGAAAACCGGCTTGCCATGCGCAGCAAGGCGTATGCGATGGCTGTAGAGTTTCGGGACGTTCCTCTGCTTCTCCTTTGAACAGAAACAAGGCAGAACTCGAATGATCCTATTCACAAGCGTCGTGGCTACTGTCATCGCGGCTGCTCCCGGGATAGCCCAGGAAATGCCCCGTCCGGATATCGCCGGCTGGAAGACGGCCCTCTTTGGCGTCCTTCTGCTGAGCATGATCCTGATGTTGGCACTCGAAGAGAAGATACACGCCAAAAAGTCGGTCATCACTTCTGTATTTGCCGTGGTGGCCGTGCTCCTCGGATCTGTCCTCGGTTGTCTGCCTTTCAGGGAGTTTGGCGAGGTTTATCATGCCCTTCCGCATCTCTTCGGCGAAGGACTGCCCATTTACATCCCGGCCATAAACTGGGAGGTCATTGTCATCATCCTGGCGTCCACCATTTTTGTGGACGCAACTTCGCGTTCGGGTGTTTTTACCTGGATCGCTATCAAACTGACGAAGAAATCGGGCGGGGATCCCCTGCGTTTGCTCATATTCTACTCGGTGATGACCGTGATCTTTTCCGCTGTGCTCAATAACGTCACGGCGATGATTATTGTCGGGTCGCTTACAGGCGTCTCGCTCGGAAAGCTCGGTCGACAAGACAAACTGCTGGGGTTCCTTCTGATTGAGGGGCTTCTTACCAACGTCGGAGGCCTGTTGACTCTCATCAGTTCAGTTCCCAACATTATCGTCGGCAATACGGCGGGGATATCTTTTCTCGGATTCTTCATCTTTGCGGCGCCCTATGTGTTGGTGACTACTGTGATCACGATCTGGATGGGGAAGGTCTTCTTCAAGATTGCCCCCCTTACGGATGAAAAGGAGAAGGAGAAGGCGCGATCTTTGGTTGCCTCGTTTGATGAGAACGACGGAATTCCCTCCAGGAGATTCTTCTATTTCAGCGCGGTCGTGTCCGTTCTGATGCTCGTGGCGTTCGCCAGCGCGTCGGTGATTCCTTACGTGAGAGACCTCGGGCTGGGATTCGTCGCTGCGTTCTTTGCGGTAGTAATGATGGCGGCCTTCAAGTCCGAGGTGGATAAGGTCTACGCGGCGGTGGATTGGGATTTGATTGCCTTCTTTGTCTCGCTGTTCGTGGTGATTAATGTCATGGAGCACGCTCAGGTGCTTGCTCTACTCGGACGCGGCATCGAGGCACTCGCGGCGCAGGGAGGAGTGACAGGAATGGGGTCTCTTCTGTGGACGTCGGCCATAGCGAGTGCGGTGACCGATAATATCCCCCTCTCAGCGATGCTGGCGAAGATTCTCAGTCAGATTCCCGAAGCCGCAAGCTCGTCCGATTCTCCGCTGTGGTGGGCAGTGATCTTCGGCGCCAACCTCGGTGGGAATATTACCCCTATAGGATCGGCTTCCACGGTGGTTGCCGTGACGGTCATGCACAGAAACAAGGTGCCCATTTCGTTCTTGGGTTTCGTGAAGGTAGCGGCGCCTTATGCGGTAATCCAGCTGATCCTTGCAACAATTTATGTTGCGGTTTTAAAGTCATGAACTAATTAGATTGAGGGGATCACCCTCGCAGGGGGGACGGGGGGGTCGAACCTGGCCGGGGCATTTGTCACACGAAAAGGGCACCTTACATTATGTAATGACCCCTATAGACCTAAGTGATGTGTTCTCAACATGTTCTGAAGGCGTAAGAAAGCTTTTTGACAGATCTTTGACGATCGGGTCATTGAAACATGGAGAAGAAATCGTTTTTCATTGCAGATCTTTTTGTCTTGCCACATGTCTAAACGGCGAATGTCCTTGAAGGGCATTGTCTGCGCGAGCGTGTTGAGTCCCGATCGTGCACCTTCTCCATTTTGGAGAGGGACCCATGGTACAATCTCTTGAATACGGGGGACCTTTTCCGCTGATTCAGCGACCCGTTTGGCTCCATCGAGATACTAGGAAAAGCCCGCCCTCGGCAGTGACGGCTGGAATCCATATGGGAAATTTCAAGTTAGGCGCATGACAAGAAAGATACTCGCCACATCCTATTGCTTCGGGAGCGTTGTAACGGACCCTGTGAAGATGTTCGAGGAAAAGGGGTACGAAGTCCTGAATTACGGTTCCGAAGAAGTAAGGCCCGTCCCAGAAGAGACTCTGCTGGAAGTCGTTCCTGATGTAGAAGGAGTATTGTTCAGCGTCGACCTTTGGAACGAAAGGGTTATTGAAGCGGCAAAGAATCTGAGAGTCCTCGCCAAATTCGGTGTTGGATATGATACTATTGACTTGAATGTCGCTAATCGGAAAAAAATATATCTCACCAATACGCCCGGTGTTCTCGAAGATTCGGTCGCGGATTTCTCGATAGGATTAATGCTCTCCCTCTCCCGCAAGATCCCGTATTCCGATAGGCTTGTGAAGCGAGGCAAGTGGAAAGGCATTGTCAGCAATGATATGTACGGCAAGTGCCTGGGAATTATCGGCTTGGGCCGAATTGGATCTGAGGTGGCCAGAAGGGCGGTTGGTTTTAAAATGAAAGTCATCTACTACGATATTCAAGATATCGACAATGAAATCGTTCGTGATCACAATATCGAACGCGTGGAGCTGGACAAACTGCTCACCACAGCCGATTTTGTTTCCCTCCACTGCAACCTGACTGAAGCAACGCGACACCTGCTCAACCGGGAACGACTTCACAAAATGAAGCCCGGTGCTTTCCTGGTCAATTGTGCGCGGGGCGGGGTTATAGACGAAGAAGCGCTATTTGAGATATTGCGCGAGAAGAAAATCGGGGGCGCAGCGTTGGATGTTTACGAGAAAGAACCCCCAGACGCCGCCCAATTCGCGGACCTGGACAACCTGATTGTCACGACCCACAGCGCCTTTTCGACGAAGGAAACCATGAACCGGATGGGCGCCACGGCCGCCGAAAGCATTATCGATGTCCTCGAAGGACGAGAGCCGAAGCATTGGGTCAATCGCGGCTTCGGCAAGGAATAGGACGTCTTCCGGATCGAATACATTGAACCCATAAGGCGTGCCTGGAACCGAATGGGTGGAAGTCTGTAGGAAATATTTCTAACTCGCAACTTCGTGTCAAGCTCTATCAATGAGAATCTTCCTGTACATGAGCTCCCGAATCTCGAAACGCAACAGATGGGAACAGATGTGCCGAACTCCCGTCAGTCAGAAGGCAGCCGGTATACAATCGGTTGTCCCAGTCAAACCAGCCTTCGGGGAGCAGGGATGATGAGTGAACAAGATTTGCCAACTACCGCAATAGGGCCCAATGACGGCAAGCTCTCCAGAAACCGAAGGGACCTGGCCGGACAGATCGCGGTGGTGACGGGCGGGGCTCAAGGAATTGGGCGAGCGATCTGCTTGACCTTGGCGCGCGAAGGCGCGGCAATAGCTGTTGTGGACATTAACCTCGAGAGTGCCAGGAAGACTGCAGGACTGGTCGAGTCCGGAGGAGGCAGAGCCTTCGCTGTTCAGACGGATGTGTCGTCTGAAGACTCAGTCAAAACGCTCTACGCCGAGGTCAACAGGGAATTGGGAGATATCAGTATCCTGGTAAACAACGCTGCCATCTGTACTATGAAGCCTATTCTCGAAATCGATGCAGAGGAATGGGACCGGACATTCGCAGTGAACCTGCGCGGGACATTTTTGATGTCCCGGGAAGCATTCCGACTTATGAAGGAAAGACAGGAAGGTCGAATTATAAACATTGCATCGGCCGCGGCAAAGATTGGCGGCGTGGCAGCCGGGGCCCATTACTCGGCATCCAAAGCCGGAGTTATTTGCTTCACCAAGTCTTTGGCGTTGCAGGCCGCTCCTTATCGAATCAATGTTAACGCTGTGTGTCCCGGGCCGACTCGGACAGAGATGACGGACGCCTGGGGAGACGAGATGAACAAGGCCTTTGCGGCAATGATTCCTTGGAAGGAATATGGCGAGCCACAGGATGTAGCGGAGGCAGTCGCTTTCCTGGCTTCGGACAAAGCTCGATATATTACCGGAGAGATTCTTGACGTGAACGGCGGCCTCGTTATGGACTGAGACACGAGGTTATCTTTCTGATCCCGAGCACATTCCATGAAAAATAGGAAACTCAAGCACAATTTCAACTTGTTGAAATGGGAGTCGGAAGACAGCGATATCGAGAAATTCGACCCTTGTCTGGCAGCGCGAATGCTCTTCGATGTGCTCCTCATCAACGAATTCGAACATGCTGTGTTGCGGTTGAAGAAAGATGACTGCGTCTGGGGTCCTGTGCATACCAGCGTGGGCCAGGAGGCAACCGCTGCGGCAACAGTCCAGGCTTTGCGCAAAACCGACAAATTTACCGGTACTCATCGATCACACCACCATTTCTTGTCGAAGGTGATGCACCACATTTTGCCGGAGTCTTGGAATCCTGCATCTGATGAGTTACCCGAGGAAGGAACCGAAGCCGTCAAACGGACCCTCGCAGAAATTATGGGTCTAAAAACAGGGTACTGCGGTGGACGAGGCGGATCCATGCACCTGCGCAATGCGGAAGCGGGGTTTCTCGGGTCCAATGCGATTGTAGCCGGGGGTATTCCCCTTTCCGTGGGAGCGGCATTTGCCGAAAAATTCAAGAAAACAAACAATATCGTTGTATGTTTCTTCAGCGATGGCGCACTCAATCAGGGCGCGTTTCATGAAGCCTGTAATTTCGCGGGCATTTGGAGTCTTCCCATCATATTCTTTATAGAGAACAATTACTACTCCGTGGCAACCCATACGGACGATGTATGTGCCGTGAAGGATCTCGCCTCACGTGCAAGCTCGTATGCCATGGACGGTCACATCGTCGATGGGAACGACGTTGTCGCCATTCATGAGGTGGTGAAGAAGACCGCGACCGATATTCGCGAAGGAGGCCGTCCCTGTTTCATCGAGGCGAGATGTTACAGGAGATATCACCACGCCGGAGATCAGGCGGGCAGCGCCTTCAAGTATCGGAGCAAGGACGAGGAAGAAAAATGGGCGGAAAGGGAGGTTTCCAAGAAACTTCCCGCTGACCTATTGGAAGCCGATGTCCTCTCGAGTCGGGAAGTTGACCGAATCAAGGAGATGGTTGCTGCAAATGTCGTGCACGCCGTGGATTCATGTACTCTTCCAGGAAAAAAGCGAACCGTCCGTGAAGAACTCTGGCCGAGCCAGGACACCGCGGCTGACGGCCTTCGCAGTGATGGTCGCGAGTGGGAAGGCATCGAATTCAGCGAGAGGAAGGATTTTGCGCAATTCGAGGATATTCGGCTTTCCGATGCCATTGCTGCGGTGACGAATCGCTGGTTGGAAAAAGATCCTTTAACATTCGTTTTGGGAGAAGAGGTCGCCAACTTTGGAGGGGGCGCCTATGGGGCTACCAAAGGAGCACCCAAGAAGTTTCCTGATCGGGTTCTCAACGCCCCTATTTCCGAAGCCGGCATCGTGGGTCTCGGTTTGGGCGCTTCGATGCTGGGATTACGGGCCATCGTGGAAATCATGTTTCCCGATTTTGCGCTCGTCGCAGCCGATCAACTCTTCAATCAAGTGGCCAAGGCGCGCCACATGTACGGCGGGACGACGGAAATCCCGTTGGTGGTCAGAACTCGTATTGCCGCAGGGTGCGGCTATGGCGGGCAGCATTCAATGGATCCAATCGGCCTTTATGCACTCTTCCCCGGCTGGCGTATCGCGGCTCCGTCGAATGCGTTCGACTATATCGGGTTGTTCAATTCGGCTATGCAGTCGCTGGATCCGGTAGTGTTCTTGGAGCATCACAGTTTGTACACCAAGAAGTTCCCCATTCCAAAGGACAACCTGGATTACTTTATTCCGTTTGGAAAGGCCCGCCGGGTGACCACAGGGAACGATGTGACAGTCATTACGTACGGCGCAATGGCGCTGAGGTGTGAAGCGTTGAATGAACAATGGGCTTCCCAGGGAGTATCTGCGGAGATTATCGATCTCCGCAGCGTCGACCTCTTGTCCATCGATTACCAAACGATTGGCGATTCCATTCGGAAGACCAACGCGGCGGTAGTGGTCGAGGAAGCAGCTACCAGCCAGTCCATCGGAGGACAAATTGCCTCCCAGATCACCGAACGGTTTTTCGATGATCTGGACGGACCGGTGACGTGCCTGTCGTCGCTGAACGTTCCTATCTCGGTCTCTAGAGTACTTGAAGCTGCCGCCCTGCTGTCGAATGATGAAATTGTGTCAACCACCACGGCCGTTGCCAAAAGGCAGTGGCGGTAGAAATTCATGATCAGTAAATCGAGAATCTTATTGAAACGACAAAGGGAGAAATAAGATGGCTGCCAAAACGGTAGCGAGAGCTGCCGAAGAATCTGCGTATACCGATTCCGAGGAATTCAAGAATTACATCGGAGGAGAATGGGTTAAGTCCGCCAAGGAAAGAACATTCGAACAACGCAACCCTGCGTCTCTTTCTGAAATAACGGGGATATTCCAGGCTTCGACGGAGGAGGACACCCGAAACGCTATAGCGATCGCCGAAAAGGCCTTCCCATCCTGGAGGGGCACTTCACCTCCAGATCGGGCGGAGATTCTCAAGAGAGCACGGAATCATATGGTTGCGCGAACAGAGGAGTTGGCGAAAGTCCTGACCTTGGAGAACGGAAAGACGCTGGCTGAATCGCGAATCGAAATCAACGCGGCGATCAAGGAGATAGAGTTCCAAATCGGGGAAGGACTCCGCATTTACGGAGAGACGGTGCCGACCAGTCAGGAAGGTGTCTTTGCGTATTCCGTCCGCGAACCTTTGGGTATTGTCGGGGTGATCAGCCCATGGAATTTTCCCTTCAACGTGCCGTCAAGAAAATGCACCCCGGCCCTGCTGGCAGGAAACACAGTCGTTTTCAAGCCCGCAAGCCTGACGCCTCAGACTGGGCTTCGCTTCGCTCAACTGTTCATTGATGCAGGCCTGCCGCCGGGAGTGCTGAATCTCGTGACCGGGTCCGGAAAAGACGTCGGTGATGTGATCGTTTCCGATCCGAGGGTTAAAGCTGTTTCATTCACTGGCTCAACCGATGTCGGAAGGAGAATTCAACAGCGGGCGGCGCTGAATCTCACACAAACTCAGTTGGAGCTCGGCGGGAAGAATCCAACCGTCGTACTGGAAGACGCTGACATGGAGGCCGCCGTCAGTGCAACAGTTTTGGCGGCCTACGCCTGCGCAGGACAGTGGTGTACCTCGACGAGCCGCGCAATTGTCGTAAAGGAAGCTCTCAAAGAATTTACCGAGCGTGTGGTTGAAAAGGCAGAATCACTGCGCGTGGGAAACGGCCAAGACCCGGCGGTTGCAATGGGTCCAGTCTGTGGTCCTGCACAGCTAAAGACCATTTTGGCGTATATCGAGAAGGGAAAAGAAGAAGGAGCCAAACTCCTCACAGGAGGGAATCGGTTGACAGGCCCTGATTTCGATGATGGATGCTTCATCGAACCCACCGTGTTTGGAAATGTTACATCTAATATGACGATCGCCCAGGAGGAGATTTTCGGGCCGGTTCTGTCGATCATGGCCGTGAAGGATTTTGACGAGGCGGTTGAAGTCGCCAACGATATCCGGTTCGGCCTTTCATCCTCAATTTACACACACGACCTGAGACGAGCCTTGACATTTCTTGAGAAAACCGAGGTAGGTCTGGCCCACGTGAACTTGCCGTCCGCTCTCAAAGAACCCCAACTGTCATTTGGCGGAATAAAGGAGTCTGGGAGCGGTATTCCGGAGGGGGGCAAGGCCGGCATCGAATTCTTCACGAAACACAAGGTAGCATATGTGAAGTATCGGTGAGTCGCGCCGGAAAGCTTCTCTCAGTCCGCGTCGACACATCTCAACCCAACCCACCATGCGCAAGAAATTATATGACGCGACGATCACCCGTCGAGTAACCTTCTTCAAGAACTTGACAGAACACCCCGCAGGTCTGCGTGCCCCCTGTTGAAGGCCAAATGGGCGGTAAAATCCTCCATCCGCACGGAATACCTCTTGCCCTCGTTTCAGCAGCGAAGATATAATCTGTCAAATGGATCTGTATGTACTCCTAGCTGGGGCCGTTGAGAAGGGCTTCGAGTTGTGGGCAGAAAGGATTACTCGGAGCGAGGATGGCTGCCTCCAAAACCTGCAAGAAGAGGCAGGGTTATTTGAATAATTCGCTTGGGTTTATCTTGGTAAAGTGCGTAGAATCATGATTGGCTGAGTGGAACCAGGTTGTTTGGAGTGTACTACGCTATGAGTACATGCCCCGCCCCCATTGGAAATCCACCTCAACCATGGCCCATGGACAGACCGTCACTGTCGGGCCATTTGAGCATAGGTTATGAGGTGTTTCAATATGTCAAAAAGCCAAGAGATACCATCTGAGATTGTTGAGTTCGAATCGCTCTTAAGAAGACCCGATAGCGATCTCACTGGATTCGCGGGCTTTTTTAGAAGTGGCGAATTGGTTTTGACCAGAGTCCCTGCTCGTTTGGATGTCATGGGTGGCATCTCAGACTATTCCGGAAGTAATGTATGTGAAAGTCTACTGGGTCGTGGGATGGTGATTGCTTTGCAGCCTCGGACAGATCGAACGTTGCGAATCCGAACAATGCAAGCATTTCGTCGTAGCCTGCCTGTTGAAACACGTATCCCTCTCGACTGCTTTGAGATGGGCGAAGAATTTGTCTCATATGAGCACGTTCATAATCTATGTAAATCAAATCCAATATCTTCATGGTCAGCTTATATCGGTGGCAGTATCTTCACTTTGTTAAGAGAGGAATCGGTTCACCTGTCCTTCGGATTCAGTCTGCTCTTGCTCAGTGGCGTCCCCATGAACGTGGGCATCGGCAGCTCGGCCTCCACTGAGATAGCGACATTGCATTGCCTGCAGAGTTATCTGAATTTGGAAATCTCTGAATCACGTTTGGCGCAACTGGGACAATTGGCCGAGAATCTGGTTGTGGGTGCGCCTTGCGGCATTATGGACCAGATCGCCGTGACAAGTGGCCGACAGGGAAAACTGACCCATATACTGTGTCGCCCGGGAAGCGTCATGGGAGAAATTGAGATTCCTCGCGGGACTGGATTTGTAGGCATTAATTCGATGGTCAAACACACTGTCGGCGGCGCTGCATATGGAGACGTTCGTATCGGAGCATTCATGGGAAAACGAATCATTAATCAGATTCGTGCCAAGAACGGCAAGAGCCCGATCAAGTATCTGACCGAGCTTACCGGTGTTGCGTTCGAGAAAAGTTACAGGGATGCCCTTCCTGAAAACATGATCGGATCCGAGTTCTTGGCGGAATACAAATCTCATGACGACTCGCTTACTGTTGTTCAGCCCGATGCAAATTACCGCATACCGGGTCCTACCTGTCATCCAATATATGAAAATGAGCGGGTGCTGAAATTTATGGATCACTTGAAAGCAGCATCTGACGGAAACAAGGATGCGTTGATTGCTGCAGGGGAATGCATGTATGCCTCTCATGACAGCTACCGATATAACTGTCACCTTTCTGTTCCGGAGGTGGACTTCATCGTAGATGCGGTTCGATCAAGAGGTCCCCAAAAAGGCCTTTATGGTGCGAAGATAACTGGGGGAGGATCGGGCGGGACGGTCGCCGTTTTCGGAACCCAGGAAGCATTGCCCAGAGAGATCCCAGCTATCTTAAGAGAGTATCAACGACTGACCGGTTTGGATGCGGAGGTTTTTGAAGGAACTTCGCCCGGGGCAATGGAGTTTGGCGCACTTCGATACATATTTGGTCCAACGGGATGGATTAGATCGATATGATGATTAGCAAAGCAGTCATTCCCATGGCCGGACTAGGGACTCGTTTTTTTCCTGCTTCACATGCGTGCAAGAAAGAGTTTTTCCCTGTTATTGGCCCAGATGGAATTGCACGTGCGCTGTTCCATTATCAGGTTTTGGATCTTATTGAGTCAGGCATAGAACAAATCGGCATCATTGTCAGGCCTGGCGAAGAACAGATGGTGATCGACTATTTTCAAGGGCCAGGAGATTCCTACAGAAAAAGTCTCGAGAGACACCCCCATTTAGCAGAAGAAGCTGTGAGAATGCGATCGGTACTCGACCGAATATCGTTCGCGATCCAAGAAGTCCAAGAGGGCTATGGGCATGCCGTCTATCAAAGCAGGGCATTCTCAAATGGCGATCCCGTATTGCTTTGTTTGGGAGATCACCTGTTTCGAGGTGGTTGTGAATCCTGTCATAACCAATTGATACAGGCATACGCTGCTTGTGGAGGAAGGTCCGTTTCAGCAGTCAATCGTATTGACTTAGAGGAACTAAGAAGATACGGGACGATCGCTGGAAAGCGACAGCATGCCAACTCTGACCTAATCGATGTTTCGCTCATTATTGAGAAACCATCAGTTGAGGTAGCCCGAAAGGAACTGAAAGTCGATGGCTTGGAAGTAGACGAATTCCTGGGATGGTTTGGAATGCATGCATTGTCTCCGTCGATCTATGATGTTCTTGAAGAGATGATCGCAGAAGATCTCAAACAGAATGGTGAAATTCAGCTCACCTATGCCCAAGAACTTCAGAGACAGCGAGAAGGGTATTGCGCTCTTGAGATAAGAGATGGCAAACGCTTTGATTTCGGTGATCCAATTGATTTTGCAGGAAGTGTGGCTGAATTCGTAATCGCATAGGAATCTGCCAACTCTGCCCAAGCCACTGACTGATGATGCACACCGGTGAGTAGACCATCTCTGAAAGCAGGAATTAGACAGTCCTGTAGAGAAGCTGCAGGGCACTTCCCATCAATTGCTTGTCAAAGTCAAAATCGAAAAGGCTTCCTTGCACACAATTCGGCACACTTTGGCAAGTTGTCTTGTGATGATGGGTGTTGACCTCCCAACCGTCCACCAGCTGCATAGCCACCAGAGCATACAGAACGCAATGAGAGTCAGTCATACGGCTCCGGAGCACCTAAAACAGGCTGTGGAACTTTGGGCGAATTCTGGACGAAACACCCTCCAAAATGGGCAAAAATAAGGAAATATGGCCTGGGATGGCGGCGCGGTCAAGATTCTGCAACGTCTTTTCGCAAATAGATCTACACCAGATTCTCAACACCTCGGACCCGAACGGCATATTTCATTGTGAAAGGATCCATTTATCGTAACTATATGAATATCAAGAAGTTCCGAGGGTGCAGAATTGGCAGTTGCCAAATCTTTGACAAACGCCTGAAGCCGACCGAGTACAACTGAAGGCCAAGGAGTACCACACCGCCCAAACCTGCCGTTGGAGCTGGACGATTGCGGATCCTCTCCCCACATCTGAGACCGTCAGGAAGCCGCCCAAACGGGCCATAAAACGAAGATCCAACGAAAATAAGCCATAAGTACAACGAAACAGAGATCGAGCATTCTGGAGCCATTTGGGGCTTCCTTGGCTTTCCTGAAACCAGGTCGAAATCCCGCAGGAAAAAGCAGGATAACCTGAATAAATTGCTTGTGTTAATTGCTGCAAAGTGCGTAAAATATCATTGGCCAAGCAGAAACAGATTAGCTGGTGCGCACTGCGCTTTGATCATAAAAGGCGTCTCCTACATATATGTATAGAGAGGAGTAAATCCTCCTACCAGAATCTTCTGAGCAGAACGCAAGTGGTGTTCGTACTAACTACAAATAGTGGTCGGTCGATGCCGTGATGCTCAGCCCGGTCAGGGCAACATCGTGCACGCCTGACCAGATCATGCAACCGGACGTTGCCCCCCGCTCGTCCGCGAGCCGTTAGCCAGGGGAAGATTGTTGTGGAAGATCTTTCCAAAAAGACACTCCACGAGGCGTTGGGGCGTTATCGCAGCACGGGTGAGAGCCTGGGAAAATGCCTGATGGCCTTGGGCTGGCCCGACGAAGAAAGTGCGCTCCAGGCAATCGCCACAACCGCAGGGATCCAGTTCCTGGATCTGTCGTCGACGGAAATCGATCAGGTGGCTGCCGACGGGATTCCTTCCGAGTTTATTCAAAGAAAACACGTTATTCCCGTTTCTGAATCAAACGGTCACCTCCTGCTCGCCATGAGGAACCCCTTCGATCTTCAGGTTGCGGATCATGTGGAAATCCTGACCGGGAAGAAGATTGATCGGGCGATTTGTACAGAAAGCGACATGGTTACCGCCATGCAAACTTTCTATGGATTCTCCGTGGAACGCATGATCGAGCACTTGGAGATTGCGGGTGAGGAAGTGGCGGCCGATAGCACGCAGATCGGTCACCTTCGCGAAATCGCGAGCGAACCAACCGTTATCAATCTTGTCAATCTTATAGTTGCCCGCGCCATCCGGAATCGGGCGAGCGACATTCATATCGAACCATTCAATAATCTCGTTAAGATTAAGTATCGCATAGACGGGATCCTCCACGAAATGCCGTCGCCCCCGAAACACCTTCAAGACGCCATTATCTCGCGTGTCAAGATTATGGCGGACATGAATATTGCCGAACGGTACGTACCCCAGGATGGGCATATCGAGCTGAGCTTTGAGGGCGACGAGGTAGATGTGCGCGTGGCGACCGTGCCGACACTGTTTGGCGAATCCGTGGTGATGCGGTTGCTCGACAAGAAAGCTTTCTTGCACGGCCTCGGTAAGCTGGGTATTGAATCCGGCACCTTAAAGCGTTACCGAGCGCTCCTTCGTGCGCCACACGGCATCGTGCTTGTTTGCGGTCCTACGGGTTGTGGAAAGACGACCACGCTCTATGCCTCGTTGAGCGCCATCCTCACGACCGAGCGGAAGTTCATCACCATTGAAGACCCTGTCGAATACGAACTTACGGGTGTAAACCAGATTCCCGTCAGGCCGAAGCGTGGACTGACCTTCGCCAACGGCCTGCGCGCCATTGTCCGGCAGGACCCCGACGTCATCATGGTCGGAGAAATACGCGACATCGAGACCGCAGAAATCGCAATTCGTTCGGCCCTCACAGGGCATTTGGTCCTGAGTTCCCTGCACACCAACGACGCCCCCGAATCCATCTCGAGGCTATTGGACATGGGCGTACAACCCTACCTGATCGCTTCGGCAGCGCAAGGTATCCTGGCCCAGCGACTTGTCCGTAGGGTCTGTACTGAGTGCCGCGAAGAGGTGCAACCCAGTCAAGCTCTTCTCGATCAGATCCGGATGGAGCTGGGTCAAGACACCGAGCCGAAATTATTCCGCGGAGGAGGCTGTTCAGATTGCAATGATACGGGGTATCGGGGCCGGACGGCTATCCTCGAACTCATGAGTGTGGACGATGGCCTGCGCGACCTGATTTTGCAGCGGGCGCCAGGGCCAGCGATTCGCAAGTATTGTACTGGCAAGATGCAGTCCATGCGCCATGCCGGCTGGTTGAAGGTCGCCGGCGGCATTACTACACCGGAGGAGGTAATTCGGGTCACGCAAACGAGTGAACAGTCCGACGGTGAGGAGTTTGTTTAGTCGATAAGCCGAATTCATGTGTCATGGGCGGCAACCAGGCATTATGTTTGTTCGCCTTTCGTTCGGTGCAGGATCTCTTTTCAAGGGGCGTATTTCATTACTGTACTGGCGTGCGGACATTTGGCGCGTCGCCATGAGGTAATCACGAGATCCAATGCCAACATACTGGTATAAGACCCATGGGCGGGAAGGTGCAACTTCTGAGGGTACGATCGCCGCGGCGAACCGGCGCGAGGCCTTGCAGCGACTGATCGATAGCGGCCGCTGCCCCATCGATCTGCGTGAGCAGCGGGCAAAAGAAGGGATTCGATCTCACGGTTTCCGGTTGCAGCGACGCGCCATTCGGCTCGCAACATTCACCGGACAACTTGCCACACTTTCCGCTTCCGGCACGCCCATCGTAAAAAGCCTGAGCGTCCTCGCCGAACAACTCAATGATCCCCATGCCAAGCAAATCCTCACTCAGATTAGTGAATCCGTCCAAAGCGGAAACACCTTTGCAGACGCTTTAGATGAGCATCCAAGTGTATTTCCGAAGCTCATGACGAGCATGGTCCGCGTCGGCGAGAAGGGCGGCACCCTCGATGATCAATTGCTGCAACTCACCGAACTTTACGAAAAGGACGAAACTCTTAAAGGGGAAGTCAGATCCGCCATTGCGTACCCACTTTTGGTTTTGGTTCTTGGAGTGGTTTCTGCCATTGTGTTGGTGGCCTTTTTTATTCCGCGATTGGAAAGCCTATTCATCGACGTCGGCCAGGCTCTCCCCCTTCCGACTCGTATACTGCTCGCGGTTTCTCACTTCATCACGGGGCACGCCCTGGGTCTCATCATGGCCGTCGCCGTCGTCTCAGTCGCTCTAAAGTGGGCCTTGCGACAGGACCGAATCCGACTTCATCTGGATCGTTTTAAACTGCGCATACCCGGGTTGGGCACATTGCTGCGCAACCTTGATATCGCGCGATTCACGAGAATGCTTGGCTCGCTCACCCATGCGGGCATCAGCATTGTTCAGGCACTTGACATCGTACAGCCTGTTTTGGTGAATGCGGCAATCGCCGACACCGCGCGAAAAATGACCTCACGCATTCGAACCGGCGAACGACTGGCCGTCCTCATGAAGGAGTCGAGAATTTTCCCGCCACTCTCTGTGCAGATGGTAGCCACGGGTGAGGAGACTGGCCATCTGGACCGAATGTTGCTTCAGCTGGCAGACGCTTATGATAGAGAAACCGCTGCGTCGACCAAGGTGGTTGCCTCGTTGCTGGCCCCCGCTCTAATTCTTTTTGTGGCAGCTATGGTGGGGTTTATCCTGATCTCTATGATGTTACCCATATTCAAATTGAGCACAGTAATGCATTAGGAGCAATGGAAATGGCCACCACAAGAACAAGACAACGAGGCTTCACCCTTATTGAACTCATGGTAGTGCTCGTGATACTCGCCCTTCTCGTCACCTTGGTGGTACCGAACGTCGTGGGCAAATCCGACGAAGCGAAACAAACGAAAGCGAAGACCGATATTGCCATGATCGAGGTACTTCTCGACCAGTTCTATCTCGATATGGGCCGCTACCCAACCATAGATGAGGGGCTCAGGGCCCTTTATCGCAACCCCGACGAAAGCAATGAAAAGTGGAAGGGCCCCTATCCCAAAAAGCCACTTCCCCCCGATCCGTGGGGCAACCCGTACGTCTATGAAAGCCCGGGATCGCGGTCTGCGCAACCTTACGAACTATTCTCTTTGGGCCGCGACGGCCAGGAGGGTGGAGAAGGCTTCGATATGGACATTGTAAGCTGGGTGGACATTGAAGATGAAGTTTACTAGCGCGTTGCGTCGCGATCACAAGAGTTGTACGCATCCTGCACGTCCGGGTTCCAATTCTGAGCGAGGCTTCACACTCATTGAATTAATGGTCGTGCTCGTCATCATTGCACTATTCTCTTCCCTGATTGCCCCGTCCGTGGTTTCTACCATGCACGGGAGTGGGTTGAAATCGATCGGGTATCAATTATGTGAAATGCTCAACTTCGCCGGCATGTCCGCCATGACACGACATAGGTCCGTCGTAGTCAATCTGGATACGAAACGCGGACGCTGCTGGGTCACGGTGTCTGTAGCGTCGTTGCCATGGATCGAACAAGGGGATGCAAGACAAAACCAGGTCTTGGCTGCGATGACGCTGCCCGAGCAAACGCAACTTTCGATTACGCACGGACAGGAGACTCTCTACGACTTGTCGCCTTCAACGTCTTGGGAGACCCTCACTTTCCGTAACGACGGTAGTACCGAAGATACACTGATCCGTTTGACCGGCTCCGAGGGTGGGCTTTTTGAAATCGAAGTCTTCGGTGTCACCGGCGAAGTCCACGGAAGGGAGGTCGTGCCATGAGGAGGGTCGTTCCCTCTTTCCGATCCAAAGGATACTCTCTGGTGGAGATGCTCGCAGCCCTGGCTATATTCGGTGCGGGCGTTCTCGCAGCCATGGAGCTTTTTGCCGTATGCCTCCAGTCGACATCGGACTCGCTCGACTACACCCGAGCGGTTTTCCTTGCTCAAAGTTTGGTCGAAGAGACCATCGCCGAAGGCGCATCGTTCACCACAAGTGATAGCGGGAACTTCGGCGGCAATTTTCCCCGTCATTCCTGGGAACTCGAAATCGAGGAGACCGATTCGCCGGGTTTGATGATGGTCCATGCTGTTGTAACCTGGACCGAGCGAGGAATCGAGAAACAATACGAATTGACCACCTTGGTAGCGGACAGAATTGCAGGCGGCCTGCTCTATGAGTAACCGTTCCGGTTTTACGCTAATTGAACTAATGCTTACGACGGCTATGCTGGCGCTTTTGGCAGCCGCGGGCTTCGCGGCCCTATCGACGGGTTTGAGCTCGGCCGCGAAAGCCAGGCGCTACGGCTCAATGGTCGCACACGGCCGATCGGCCCTTGTGACTATGACACGTGATATCCGCGCTGCCGCCACGTATGAGAAATTCCGACTGGTCTCCCTGAATGCTCAATACGATGGCATGGATGCAGATACCCTCGACTTCATTGTTGCATCCCGCCCCAGACTCGATCGCGACGCCCCCGAGGCAATTGGTCGATGTGAACTGGGATATTACATCGAGAACGACCCCGACACTGAGATCCGATGGCTGTTGCGACGGGAAGACTCCACCCTGGACGACGATCCACTTGAAGGCGGCGCCGTGTCGGTGGCCGGCCCTTACGTGGCTGAATTAAACCTCCAATTCTACGACGGTTTTTTCTGGCAGGCAGGCTGGGATGACGAGGAAGAGTTCCCGGGAGCGGTCTATATTCGAATTGTTGTACTGGATGAGGATGAAATTGAGAATCCAATGGTATTTTCCAGCACGGTCCCAATCATGGCGCGGTAGCCCCCCGCAGGATCGCGGAATGGCATTGCTGCTCGTGTTATGGCTTACGGTCCTTCTCAGTGCTGTGGCCCTCGAAATGAAATTCTCAGCGCATTTGCGCGTTCAGGTAACCGTCAGCACAGGCCAAACGACCAAGGCATTCTTTCTTGCCCGGTCAGGCGTTGAAAGAGCCATCGCCGATCTTATCGAAGGAAGGGACAAAGTGGTTACGCTGGCTTCAATGCGAGAAGACAGTGAGAGAACTTATCAAAACGTCGAGATCGGTGATGGAGCGTACACGCTGTATGGAGGGATCGGAGACGATGGCGAGCCCATCTACGGCATAATAGACGAAGCGTCTAAGATCAACCTAAACCATGCAGACGCACAGGTGTTGGCGACGGTTCCGGGCATCGATGCTCTTCTTGCCGACGCTATCGTAAGGGCTCGTCAGCAACAACCATACCTCGCCCTGGATGATCTCCTCATTTTCGAAGGGCTCGACCTGCTCACAATCTACGGCGAGGACCAGAACATGAATGGTCTGCTGGATCCGAACGAAAACGATGGCGACCAGAGTTGGCCGCCCGATGACCCCGACGACCGCCTGTCCCTTGGCCTGGCAGCTTACCTTACGGCTTGGTCCGCCGCGCGCAATGTCACAGCCGATGGCGAAGAACGCGTGAACCTGAATGAGGCAAGCGCAGAGAACATTGTACAAGTCGTCAGGGAAATCAATCGTCAGCAGGCGGAGTCCATCGTCGCCCACCGCGAGAAAAGCAGATTCACCTCCGTTGCCGACCTTTTGGACGTCGAACTGGTGGAAAGAGTGGTGGAGCAACCGGATGGTAGACAACCACCGGGGCGACAGCCGCAAGAAAGGCCGACTGAGGTCGAGGAAAAACCCGAAGGAAGTGAAGAAAGCAAGTCTGAAAACAATGAGACGCCCGAAAAAGAGTCCGGAGATCCGGGCAACCCGTCGTCCGAGGCCCAGGAAGCGGACAAGCCGAAAGACACTCAGCCGGGCGAAGCGAATCCTCAAGTGAAAACGCAGGGCACCGGCGAGAAGGCCTTCAAAATGAGCGACTTCAGAAAGATCGCTGATTTCTTCACCCTCCAAAATGAAGAAGTGGTTCAGGGTATTGTTAACGTCAATACTGCATCCGCCGAAGTGCTCGCCTGTCTCCCGGGAATAGACGAAAGTCTCGCGCAGGCGATCGTCCGTGAGCGAAACGGTCGCAGCGAGGGTTTCACAACGGAGACGGATCTCTTCGACGTCGATGGTTTTTCCGTGGATGATTTCAAGCAGGTGGGATCCAAGGTGAGCGTGCGCTCCGACATCTTTCGCGCAAGATCATACGGGGTTCTTGATGGTGGCAACGTTTACAAATGCGTAAGTGCGGTGATCGACCGCACCGAATACGAGGTCCGTCTGGTCTACTGGCAAGAACATGAGTAGAACTGAGATCTTACAGTTTTGGAGATCGATGCTGTGTCCCTGAAAGAAAAAATGGTCGGCTTAGTTCGAGACATACTGACTCCAATTGATCGACAGGATACGAACGCGCATGAATGCAAGCGTGTCATTGTTCTTGAGCAAGCTGGAAACGGGAAGTGGAAAACCTTGGAGGGTGAGGTCGGAGGAGAAAGAGTCACTGTCTTGAATGCACGGATCCTGAGCGGTGAACAATCGGCAACGACTGCCTCGGGCACTGAAGCAATTCTGGTGTTTAAATCCCAGCGATCCCTTTGTCGTCTCCTTGAATTGGCGGATGCGCCTGCTGACCAAATCGATCGCATGGTAGCCCTCCGGCTCGAAGTGGAGTTACCTTACCCCGTGGAAGAAAGTACTTGGATCTGCAAATCCCTCGACCACGACGACGGAACTGCGGCCAACGGTCTTGTCATCGCCACTGCGACGGCTGAGATATCCAAGGCTGAGGAAGAACTGCGTGCGAAGGGCATTCGATGCAGCGCGGTCGAATTTGCCTCGGCGGGTCTCGCCGAGCTCGCCCTTGCGTCCGGTTCCTCGCACGAAACCGTGGCAGTGGTGAACCTGGATCCGGGTGGCGTGGAATTAGCAATTGTCCACGCCGGTTCCCTGCGGTACGCGCGGCCCATTGTAATCAACGTCGAAGGACCTGATGAGCAAGTGTTTCTCACAGATTGGGTGACCCGCGTGGCCAATGAGTTGAATCAATCGATATACGACTATCTGTTACGGAGCGAAACAGGCGCCCCGGACCGAGTGGTAGTGACAGGCGAAGGCGCCGGCGTCGAGGGACTCCTTGAATGTCTCGGGGATTCTCTCGGGATTCCAGTCGAAGCGGCCCGTTGTCCTGAAATCGTGCACGTCCCGGAGTCTGCGAATTACGGAGACTTGCTAGTTGAAAACCCTGCGTGCCTGGGAACCTTGCTTGCGATCCACAGACGTCTGCGAGGAGAGTCCACCGCCGCGCCTCCTCTTCGGCAATATAAGCGTCAGTTCGGTTTAGATTGGATTGACTCGTCCAGAAAAATCATCGGCCTTCTGGCCGCCAATGGCATTGTGCTCGTTGCGTTAATCGCGTCGCTCTTCGGTGTTCAGGCTGTCCGGCTGGCATCCGTCGACCGCATTATCCATGACAGCCCATCGATACTGAACCAATTAACAAGGATTCAGGAAGAAGTGGATATCTTACAGTTCGAGGGGAATCGTCAACGTTCGATTCTCGATGCACTTCTTGCCCTATCCGAGGACCTGCCCTCTGAGATAACGGTCGAGACACTTAGCATCGATCCGAAAGGCAAAGTGACGATAAGCGGGAAAACCAATTCTGTCGAGGCGGCTTCGGATAAGGCGATCGCCGCTATGGAGACCTCAACCGTCTTTGTGAACCCCAAATTTTTGGGCGCATCTAAAGAAAAGGACGGATTTGGCTTCCGAATTGTCTGCGGACTGAAAACAACGGGAGACAACGTGAAGTGAACCTAGCGGGCGCAGAAAGAAGGACTTTGATGATAGGTGGCATATTGGCGGCCTTGATTATCCTCATCGGATACGTAATTGTTCCGCTGGCGCACAAGTGGGCTGAGAAGCGAAATGTGCTTATGCCCAAACTCGCGCATGTTGAAATGCTAAAGACACGCATTCATGCCCAGGAAACTATTCTAACGCGGCGGAACGCCTTAGTCAGTAGGCTCGGCTCTCTCCTCGGTACCGGACCGTCAGCCGAAACGGACAACGTTCAATCCGAACTTGGCAACAAGGCCCATGAAGAATCCCCTGAGCCTGCTTCCAATGAGAAAAACCAAGCAGCCAAAGAAAATGCGCCGGAAACTGATAAGAACATCCCGGAAGTCGGCCAAACCTCGAGTGAAGTCAGCCTCGCTGCGTATGTTGAAAGAATTGCCACGAAGGCGGGTGCAAAAATCGAACGAATTTCGCCCAGGAACACGCCCGCAGCAAGCAAGGGCGGCACGTATTTTGTTCCCGTCCCTCTACAGGTGAAGATTGAGGGCAACGTTCGGAACGTGGTTCAGATGTTGCACGCACTGGAACGTGGTGAGCGCTTCGTGCGGATTGACCAAATTCAGTTTCGTCGCGAGCTGACGAAGGGCGATACTATCGACGCCAGTCTTGACATTACCGGCTACGAAGGCGCAGTCAGTTGAATATTAAACGTTACATAGTCGATGTTCCGTCCTGGCTGACGCAGTGGAGCCCGGAAAGGTGGCTGCTGGTATCGTTTTGTGTACTGACTTGTTTGCTTCTGATGCAGGGAGCGCGTTGCGGTATCGCGGGCATTCAGGCCTCCGTATTCACACGAACCCTCGACATCGACGCGAACACCGTGCCGACCCGTGCGGAAACTGAGACGTTGGAGAAATACGAGGCTATTCTCGAAAGAGGCGTTCTCGGCACAAGTACTAACGAAGAGCACACGCCTTCTTCTGTCCGCTTGTTCGGCATCTTGGGCCAGCAGGCCCTTATTGGCCCCGCCCCCGACAGCGTCGAGTCCTACGAAGTCGGTGCCCAACTTCCCAGCGGAGAGAGAATTATCGAGATCGAAATTGATGAGATCATTCTTGAAAAAGGAGGCGAACAGCGCACCCTAGAGGTGTTCTCCAGCCAGTACGCGCAACCAACCGTGGCGGATGTGCCATCCGAAGTACCTCCGAAATCAGACTCTAAAGACGCGAACAAGGAGCGACCATCAGAAGAGGTAGCGCTCCTGTCAGACACCTCCGACACTGACGACATGGTGAGGTCGTCCAGAGAAGGTATCACCGCCGGAGCCCTCGTGGGCACAAAGTAGCTGATTCAGGGGAACACTAATCCTTTTATGACGACGGCAAGTTGACAATGAGCGCGGGCGATCAGACCCCTGAAGGAACATGGCGTGTCGAGGGAGACACGGTCTACGTGACCTTTATGGAGGAGCAGGCCACTCTGCAAATCGAGGGTAGTGGGCTCACTTTTCAAAACACCGAGTTGGAGCGCATTGAATAAGCGTGCTCATCAATGCGCCAAATCGTCAAAGCGGTGTAAACAATACATGCGAGGATTCACACAATGAAGAATCGGAATAACATTTACGGGGGAGTCATATTTCTTCTCGCCGTGCCCTGTCTGTTCTGGGTCGCTACGGCATCTTCATTCGCCCAGGATACCGAACCAACCAACGTCGACGCCGATACCACGGCAAATCAAAGCGAAATACAAGGTGCGGAAGGTGACATCACAGGGAATGCGGCGGGCGAAGAAGAGGAAGTCGCCATTAATCTCAATAATGTCGATGTGGACCAGATCATCAAGTTTCTTGCCGAGATTACAGACAAGTTCGTCGTGAAACACAAGGATGTCAAGGCGCAAATCACCATCTTTAGCCCAAAGAAAGTCGATCCGAAGAAGGCCTTTGCCCTGATCTGCGACGCCCTCCTCATGGAGAAAGTGGCAGTTGTTGAGAACGAAGATACTATCACTTTAGTGCCGGTGGATCTCCTTTCTGAAGTGGTGATCGACCTTCAGCCGGGCGTCGCGGGCGACCTGTCAGTAGGGATCATCCGCAAAGTTATTCCCGTCCGTTTTGCGTCCGTTTCCGAAGTAGAGAAGCTTGTGAAGCCCCTCTTGAGCGCGAGCGGATCAATACTGGCGCATTCGGCCTCGAAGAAAATCATTGTCACGGATACGGCCAGTCGAGTCATCAATATCGAGCAGGTGATTGCCCAATTGGATGTGCTTGACACAGACGGTAGACAGGTGCAGATTTTCACGCTCAAGTATGCCAATGCAGAATCTTTGGCACCAATTATTAAGTCTGTCCTTAGCGTTTTGGCACCGAAGGAGGGCAGCATGACTCCAGGCCAACCTCGACCGGGGCAGCCCCCTCAACGCCCACCCCCACAGCCAGGGAGAGGCCAACCGGCAAGGCCCCCGGGAGCGGGCATCCTTGATGTCCTGGCCTACAAGGCGGCCAACTGGCTGGTCGTCGTGGCCCCCAAGGAAATCATCGAAGCGGCCCAATCCCTCGTCGAGGAACTCGATCGTGAGAGACCTCCTGAATTGACACTGCGGGTTCTGCCCATCCGGTACGCGGATGCGAACGAGCTCGCAAGCCAATTGACACCAATCTTCCTCAAGCGTCCCGAAAAGCGGTTAGAAGAAACAGTGGAAATCACAGCCCACAGCCGTTCCAGCTCCCTTCTGGTACTCAGTTCGGAACGAAACTTTGAACTCATTCGAGAGGTAGTCGCCGAACTTGATACCGAAAAGTCTGTCCAAATGACCACTCGGACCTACGAACTTGAGTTCGCCGATGCCGAGGATATCGCCGACCAAATGAATGAATTGTACACGGGCCTCGAGCAGGATGATGCATATCGCAGTCCCTTTTACTTTTATTCTCCCTATCGCTCCGGCCAGGATTCGAAAACGCGATTCGTCGCCGAGATGAGGACAAACTCTGTGATTGCAATTGCCAGGCCCACGGAATTCGCCAAGATCGATGAGATGATAGCCAAGCTGGACAAACCCATCGACCCAGACCAGGCGGCGCCCCGGATCTTCCGGATCAAATATATCGACGCCAATGAGTTGACGGACGTGCTCAACCAGATATTCGGCGTGGAGGACACGGGAACGAGCGGCGGCTACTATGACTATTTGTACGGGACCTCCGGCTCTGGCGGTTACGAAGTGGGTCGGCTATATGGCAAGGTTCGATTCGTGCCGGAGACGTCGACAAATTCGATTATCGTGACCACGAATAACAAAGAGAATTATCAAGTAATCGAACGGTTCATTGAAGAGATGGACCGCTTCAACCCGGCCGCCGCAAACTTGATGGTGTTGCCGCTCCAAAATGCGAAAGCGGAAGAAGTCGCGGAAGAACTCAACACTCTTTTCGCCCGGGCGGGTGCGAGGGCCCCGGCAAGACAGGAGGAGGGGGAGGAGCAAACATCCCCCTTCTATGCCTGGCTCGCGGGTAACCAAGAGAAACCTGAGGAGCGGGAAATCAGTAACCTGATCGGAAAGGTACGGGTAGTTCCCGACACACGCACGAATTCGCTCTCCATCACGACGGCCGTGCAGAACTTCGGGCTGCTCAGGGAGATCATCGAGAAACTGGATATAGAATCACCCAAAGTACTCGTACATGTCCGCCTGATTGAGGTGACCACAACCAAATCATCACGCATTGGCACACGTTTCAGCTCCGATCCCAATGTCTTTGAAAGCGAAGACTTCGACAACGGACTGCAATCTACCTTCGGTGTCACCTGGGAGGACGTATACCACGACGGCACGATGGACGCAAACTTCGATGTAGGCTTGCTCGTCCAGTTCCTAAAGAGGCATGTCGACACGCGCATTCTCTCAGAGCCGACGCTGGTAATGAACAATAACCAGACCGCCAACATTTTCGTAGGCTCACGCATCCCCTTCATCACCAACAGTCAGTTGACGCCGCAAGGGACACTAAATCAGTCTTTCGAATATTTGGACGTCGGCATCACACTCGAGATCACCCCAAACATCAACCAAGTCGGAAAAGTCGTGATGACGGTCAATCTGGAGTCCTCTCAAATCCGACCCGGAGAGGTCTTGTTCGGTGGGTTTATCACTGATTCGCGGCAGTTCAATACGGAATTGGCGGTTGAAAGCGGTGAGACCATCGTGATTGGCGGTATTCGGCGTGAGAGCGAGGCGGATTCTATCCGCGGTTTTCCTGTGTTGGGTCGGATCCCGATCCTTAATCTCGCCTTCCGGAAGAGAGACCAGAAGTATGAAACAACAGAGTTGATCGCCTTCATAACACCTACCGTCCTCCGAGACCTCGACGCGGATTTGGAGGCCACCCAAGACGCAGCAAGCCGACTTGAAATTATCGGAGGCTGGCAGCGGGTACCGAAGGATGACGGTGGTTCCTAAATGCAGGACATTTCTGAACACAGAGATATCAGCTCGTACCTCATGCAGATAATGAACTGCATATAGAAATGAGAAGGACTTGCTTAGTCTTCTAGTTTGAATGGAGAACACTGATAGGAAAAGTTGGCTGCCAGGTAGGGCAATTCTGTGCCTTTCGAGAACAGCCATCACGCCTCCTATCACTTTAATCGTTTCAAGGCTAAGATCGATCAGGTTGGTTCCCCGCTCAGCAACTGGTTCGGGATTGGGGCCGGGAAGTGTCTTTTCCAACAAGTATGGGTGGAGGTGTAGATTCAATGAGACCAATCTTAAACTGAATTCCATCACCTCGCTTTGGGCACAAGAAATCTTGTCAGCCAGTTCTTCATAGATTTGGACGTGCAACTCTATGCGTTTATTTTCTTTTTGCAGCCTTAACCCGGATTTCCCAAATGAAGGACCCATTTGTATAGTATGGATTGTCGACTGGCCCCGCAAACAGGGAGTTTTGTGAAGATGATAGCAAGGAATAGAGGGAAATCCAATGGGTGAAGCGAAAAAAGGTGCATTACGCGTTATTTTTGACCGAAGTCTGAAGCTGGAGTTCCACGGTACTAAAGTTACGAGTGATGCAGGGCTTCTGGCGTACCGGGCTCTGGCGTGCGGAGACGGACTTCATGTGTATGGATGTGAATGGGATGAAAACGGACTGAAGTTCTATACGGACGGCAAGTTAGTCAGAGATATAGATAAATCTGAAATGGGCGAGGTCTGGTGCTTAACCAATCCATTGAAGGTTTGGGTCGATTCGGAGGCATTTGCATGGGAGGGCTTCCCTGAAGAATCGGAGCTGCCTGCCGACTATGAAATCGACTATATCAGGGTTTGGAGAAAACAATAGTATTGCAGAAACAAGCGGAGACTCACTTTCCAGGAATGATTGCCCCTGGCGTTGGAGAAACAACTTCGAGCTTCCGACGGAGCCGGCGAGACATGTCCTGAGCGAAGCCGACGGAATGGGCGTTCCAGATGGTGACCTGCCCCCCTGAAACGAGTCCGGGTGCTCTTCATCCTAATGAGAATAATCGTTGACAACGGGGGCTATGACTTACGCAATGTTGGCGACACTGCGCTGATGCAAGTATGCGTGAAGAGGATATCGGATCGTTGGCCAAAAGCGCGCCTTGAAGTGTTTACAAGGGATCCGCATCGGCTTGCCATCGCTCTGCCCGACGTGTCGCCTTTAGGCAGTGACGGCAAAGCCATGTTCATGGAACGTTGGAACGTCTTTGGTGCTTGGCAGCATTTCGTCCCGGACCGGCTGAAGTGGAGATTTGCTAATTTGGAGTTTCACGCACGCATGGCGAATCCATTCCTGGCGGCCAAGTGGATAGGGTGGCGCAGGGCAAGGAGGTCTCCAGACACTAAAGCTATACACGACCTTATGGAGACGATAAGCAGAGCGGATGCGGTTGTGGCTACGGGAGGCGGTTACTTCACAGATAGGTTTGCGGGGGATGCGAGAGGTGTCATCGCGACATTGCGCATTGCCCAGAAGCTGGGTAAGCCCACTGCTCTCTTCGGACAGGGGTTGGGTCCACTTGGAGATTGGAGCTTGAGAAGGGAATTGCGGAAAGTGCTCCGGAATGCCGACCTTGTTGCCCTTCGCGATGACGTCGGGGGAAGCCGGCTTCTGGACGAGCTGGGATGTCCTGAAACTAATGTGATTGTGACCGGCGACGATACCGTGGAAATTGCGCACTGCCAGCGTGAACAGGAGTTGGGAGTTCACATTGGCCTGAACGTACGCAAGGACTACTACTCGGGGCTCGATAGCTTCCATCTCTCCCGTTTGAGGTCGGTCTTGGGTGAAATTGTCTCAGACTTCGAAACCTCCTTTGTGCCCGTACCGACATCCTGGCATGAAAGGGATCTCGATCTTGACAACATCAGGAGCGTTGTCGACAGCCTTCCTTCCGCCCTTTGGGATCTTCCCGCCCTCGACACCCCTAATGGTGTCATCCAGCAGATCGGAAAGTGTCGCATAGCGATTACCGGAAGCTACCATGGCGGCGTGTTTGCACTCTCCCAAGGGATCCCCACAGTTGGCTTGGCAAAATCCGCCTACTATCAACTTAAGTTTCGGGGGCTGGCCGACCAGTTTGGAGAAGGGTGTTGGGTAGTGTCTCTTGATTCCCCGGAGTTTGAACGAAATCTAAGTGAGGCTGTCCGCACTGCCTGGCGACGCGCCGAGGAACTTCGCCCGCGCCTGTTGAAAGCGGCTGAGAATCAGATTGATCGAGGATGGGCAGCATACCGAAGATTCTTCAAGACTGTGGAAGAAAGGCGTGATAATTCGAATGTATAGTATCATTGGGCTGTACCTCCTGTCGTTAACAAGTCCGTATGGGAAAGTGCGCCAGGTGAGACCGTGAGCTACGAGGGTGTCGTTGCTCCATACGCCGGGGACACGTCGGCGGGCGAGGAAGTCTGGAACGCGTTCGCCAGCAAGTGACATTGCAGTTCTGCGTTGGCGTGAGAGTCCGGGGCAACGGGGCGTAAGCCTGGTTGCCTCCGGCCCTTCGACACGATTCTTGTCTGTATGCCTCGGCATATGTCTGCTTAAGCTAGTTCGAAACTTCAGCAATTGAGAAAGGGGATAGTGATGACTTCTGACGATGAATATGACGGCTCATCTCGCATGGGTCCTCCGTTCAGTTCTCTATCCCAAGCCGCTCGGCTCTGCGCAACTGCGGTCGGAGTGGTATTAATATTCACCGGGCTGACCTATGTCATCAAGGTCACAAAGGCCTTCATCAATACACTTCAATCTCCTGAAAGCATTGAAGGTCTGGTCTCTCAATGGCATCAGACAATAGAGGGTGACAACCTCACATTCATTCTTGAAGGCCGGGAAATAGCGGTTGGCCATTTTGCTGCCGTAGCGGTACTTGGACTGGGTGGTTGCGTTTTGGCGATGATATGTTTGGCCCTGATTAAAACGGGAGCCAGCATAATCTCCAACGCAAGCGGCGACAAGGAAGCTATCAAGAAGATTCTTCGACATGTTTTCCCCTCTTCCGAAAAGAAATCCGGGTGAGTAATCGTGGCTGATGAAAGATACCAGGTTTTCGAAGGCCTCCTTTCGAAAGGAGTAAGATGACTGAACACCAGCCTGCGTAGGTCGCAGGCAGGTCCATATGAGAAATCCCGGTTTATAGGAGTGTGCGGATCAGTATCTTTTAGGTAAGATTATCCGTAAAAAGGCACCAGTGATTCTCCGTATAGAAGAAAGGAACTTCAAACCTTAAAGGGCACAGAACGATGAGATTATCCAAAACAAATACTCCCGGCAAGGCGAATAGGAGAGAATTCATTTTTGCAACCTTGGCCGGCGGTGTAACGGCGACGACTCTCGCGGTGGTTCCTCATGGACCAAAACAAAAGGCCTATGGCTCAACAGTAGATCTAACATCACGATATGCAACGCTCGATCAAATTCTCAAAAAGCCTGTATTGAAAACAGAACTCTTTGATTCCCCAGTAATAATGGACAAGATCGAATTGTTGCGGGATAGGAATAACTTTTTATGCCGCGTGCGGTCCAAAGATGGTGCGGTTGGAGTTGCGGTGGGTCATCCTTTTACCGGCAAGCTAGGCTGGCCCGTCATGGAAGGTTTAATTCATCAGTTTACAGGCAAAGATGCTCGCGAGCTAGACCGATTAATCATGCAGGCTTCTGAACCAGGAGCCAAGACTTGCGGCGTTCCAAAGAATGTGCAAATCGCCATGTTGGAGATCGCTATTCTGGATTTGCTGGGAAATATTGCTGGTAAACCTATTGGTCAACTTATTGGGGACATTCATCACCCGCGTATCGCAGTTTACCTTGGGTCCCGGT
>SDBV01000381.1_pt1 | contig 63136 bp, 55 predicted proteins | sample 2277081 | NCBI WGS metagenome assembly SDBV01 (sample SAMN10402039, study PRJNA504765) | marine sediment metagenome | isolation source: marine sediment core GS10_PC15, 223 cmbsf | place: Arctic Ocean: Southern Knipovich Ridge | collected 2010
CTCGGCGACTGCGTCGGTTACGGGCCGCAGCCGGGCGATTGCCTGTCACGCTTGAGCGACGAGGGCGCTGCGTCCGTAGCGGGCAACCACGAGCGCGCGGCGACCGGCGCGATCAGCGTTGACGACTTCAACCCGGACGCCCGCACAGCGGCGCTCTGGACGGCCGATCGCCTCGTAGCGAACGAGAAAGCATCGCTCGATGCGATGCCCGAGACGCGTATCGAGGCGGAGCACTTCACGCTCGTGCACGGGACTCTGCGCTGGCCGATCTGGGAGTACCTGTACACAGTCGAGGCCGGCGCCGCGCACCTGTCGCTCCAGGAGACGTCGTTCGGGTTCTGCGGCCACACGCACGTACCGGCGATCGCGTCGCTCGATGCGGACGCGCCCGAAGGCTGCGACTTCCGTCGCCTGGCGGACGGTGAAGCCGTCTCGCTCGACCTGGCGACGAAGATTGTGATCAACCCCGGCAGCGTCGGCCAGCCCCGCGACGGCGACCCGCGTGCCTCGTATGCGGTCTACGATTCGGAGACGCAAAGCGTGACCCTGCGCCGCGTGGAGTACGACATCGGGGGCACACAGAGGCTGATGGAAGAGGCCGACCTGCCGCGCTGGCTGATCGAGCGCCTGTCAGAGGGTCGCTAGTCCAGGTTCGATTCGAACCAGCGCCCGTACTCCGGCCACTCAGGCAGTTCGGTGCCGTCAGGCGCGGCGTAGATCAACGCGCCAACGGCCGCGAACGCTTCGATCGGGTTCGGCGCGAACGCCTGGAGGGTCTCGCCAATCTCGCTGACGTAGCTCAGGTCGGGCCCGTCGTAGCGGAACATTGTGGCGATCTTATCCCAGGAGTCGTGCACCCGACTCTGGAGTTCTTCGTCGGAAACCACCTGCACCCAGCCGGTTTCGGCCATGAAGGAACTCATCTCCGCCGTTAGCAATGCCTCACCGTAGCTCCCGGAAGGGGTGTCGCGCATCTGGTAGGCGTGCAGCAGCTCGTGGGCGATCGTCACGCGGTCGGCGCCAGTCTGCAGGACGATCTGGCTGGCGACGCTGCGGACGTTGCCGTCCCAGTCCTCGGTGGTGTAGAAATTGGCGGCGCCGTATCCGTACGGCTGCCAGTCGGCGAGTGTGCGTCCGGATCCGTTCGAGAGCAGGGAGAGCGATCCGTGCGAATTGTCGGTCGCTAGCGAGACGACGTCAGCGGGCAGCGAGGCGAACGCGCTGGCAAGTGCGCCGAGGTTCCGCACCTGCGCTGCTTCGCCGGCGCCCCAGTCCTGGCCGGCGATCACGACGCGCACTCCCCATTCCGACTCGATCTCAGTGAGCAGGTCGAATGCCGCGGGCGCGAGTGCGGCGTCGGGCGCGGGAGTGTAGAGGTGTGGTGTCGCTGACCAGGCCTCGCCGAGCGTCGGTGCGGCGGAAACGGCCGGCGCGAGAGTTGGTGTGGCGGGGTCGGTGGTCGCGACGCTGGCGGTGGCTGTTGGTACGGCGGTGGACGTGGCCGCTTCGCTGGCAGTCGGCGCGGCGGTGGATGAGGTCGCTTCGCTGGCAGTCGGAGTGGCGGTTGCCGGTGTGGCGTGTTCTGCGGCGACGGTGGGTGCGGCGTAAGTGTGGGTCGTCTGTCCCGCGTCGCCCGTCGTGCTGAACGCGATCGCCCCGGCGATAGCGCCGCTCAGCAGAGCGATGGCTGAGACCGCGGCCAGAAGGCCCCGTGGTCGCTTCCACCCTCCCCGATGGCTCGTCATACGGCCCCTCTGGCCAGCCCGGTCTCTATACAGTCCCGGTCCCTCCCATCCTGGGCTCGCCCCAGGTGCGTAGGGGACGTTGGTCCCCGTGTCTGCGATTCAGGTTAAGGAACGGTTTAGGCGGATTCAGTTAACCGCCGGTGAAGATTGGTCGCGGCTTGGAGAACACGGCGGCGGCTGGCGTGGCTTATAATCCGCCTCACATGACCGATTCCATCAACGTCACCATCGCCATGCCGCTCGACGAGGCTCTCGTGGAGCTGGTGCGCAACGTCTCGCCGCGAGTGTCTCTGACGCATCTTTCACGGGCCCAGCGATTCGTCTACCGGGACGGCCGTCCGCTCTGGGGTGGCTACCGGGAGCCGCCGGCGCCCGAGGACGAGAGCGAGGAAGAAGCGCGCAAGTCGCTGGACGCGATTCTCGGCGCGACGGAGGTACTTCTGTCCAACCAGGTTCTCCCGGACGACATCGTCGCTCGCGCCGGGGTTCTCAAATGGCTCCAGCTCACCAGCGCGGGCGTCGACTCGCTCGTTGACCACGAAGTCGTGCGCGCGCCGGGCGTGGTCGTGACGACGGCCAGCGGCATCCACGCGGCGACGATCAGCGAGCACATCGTCGGCGCGATGATCAGCTTTGCCAAGAACTTCACGAAGTCGCTGCGCTCGCAGGACGAACGCATCTGGCAGCCGTACTGGCCCAAGGAGTTGGAGGACGCGACCGTTGGCATCATCGGCCTCGGCGCGATCGGCGGCCGCACGGCCGAGGTTTGCCGCGCGATGCGGATGCGTGTGTTCGCGATGCGCCGCTCGTGCGAACGGCGGATGAGCGGCGAAGAGGCCGGCCAACCGGCCGTCGACGAGATGTTCCCGCCGGCCGATCTGCACGCTCTTCTCGCCGAGTCCGACTACGTTGTGCTGTCGCTGCCGCTCACCGACGAGTCGACTGGCCTGATCGGCGAGGCTGAGCTGGCGGCGATGAAGCCGAACGCTGTGATCGTCAACATCGCCCGCGGCCGCGTCATCGACCAGGACGCGCTCGTCCGCGCGCTACGGGACGGAGGCATCGCCGGCGCTGCGCTCGACGTCACCACGCCGGAGCCGCTGCCGTCCGACCACGAGCTGTGGGGCGTCCCGAACGTGATGATCACGCCGCACATCAGCGGCGGCACGCCTCGCTACATGGAGCGCGCGATCGACCTCTTCTGCGACAACCTCCAGCGACATGTCGTCGGCGAGCTGTTGCGCAACGTCGTCGACCCATCGCGCGGCTACTAGGCCGAACGTTCGAGACGTAGCGGCAGCCTTCAGGCTTCCACGGTATGGTGGGTTGGGGCGGCGCTAGGCTTCGAGAAGCACGCGGCGCAGGTGGTCCAACGGCACATTGCCGCCGCTGACCGTGATCACGACCTTCTTGCCAGCGAGCCGCTCCTGGCACTGAACGGCTGCCGCCGTTGCAGCCGCGCCCGCTTCTTCGGCGATGACGTGAGCGGTGCGGGCCAGCATCAGCATCGCGTCCCGGATCTCCCCCTCGCTCACGAGGACGAAGTCGTCAAGGCGGTCGATCAACATCCGGACGGCGGGATGGTAGGCGGCGCCTGTTGCCAGGCCCTCGGCGGCCGTGTCGATGCCGGCCTGGCGCAGCGTGTGCGACTTCCACGACTCGTAGACCGCAGGCGCGCCGGCTGCCTGCACGCCGATCACCTCGACGCTGGGCCTCAGTTCCTTGGCGACGATGCAGTGCGCCAGCGCGCCGCTGCCGCCGCCGATCGGCACGAGGATGACGTCTACATCCGGAAGGTCCTCGATAATCTCGATGCTCATGGTAGCGACGCCGGTTATGAGCCGTGGCGCGTTTGAGTGGTGGATGTACTGCACACCCTCGCTGGCAGCGTGCTCTTCGGCCCATTCGCGCGCTTCCTCGAAGTTGGTGCCGTGGAAGAGCACCCGGGCGCCCAGCGCACGCATCGACGCCACCTTCATCGGGTTCGCTTCTTCAGGCATGACGATGATGCACTTGATGCCGGCGAGGTTCGCGCCGTAGGCCAACGACTGACCATGGTTGCCGGTCGACGCGCCGATGATCCCCCGCGAGCGCTCTTCCGCCGTCATGCTCGCGGACAGGTAGACGCCGCCACGCACCTTGAAGGCGCCGATCGGCTGCAGATTCTCGAGCTTGAGCCACGCCTCGAAGCCCAGCTCGCGTGACATTGCCGGGTTGCGGACGAGCGGCGTGCGCTGGAGGTGCGGTTCCAACAGGCGCCTGGCGCGGTAGACGTCGGCGAGCGTCGGCAGCTGCTCGATGCGCCGGTCGTAGACCATGCCGACGGGGTTCTCGCGCAGGTTGGCGGCGCATACGCGCTCCAGCTTGTCGACAAGCTCCTGCGGCAAGAATTCGGTGCGGAGGAAGCCCATGCGTTCGTAGTAGGCGGGCAGGTCGGTTGTGATGTGGACCTCGTCCTGCGGGAAGCGGCGGATCAGCTCCCGGGTGACCTGCTCGCCCAGGCCCTGCGAGCGCTCTTCTTCGATCACGGCAACGCTCCCGAGCTCGTACGTCTTCTCGTATGGCTTGATGCGGCCGAAGGCGATGATGCGACCGTCGCGGCGGAGCGTGATGAACTGCTCGGGCGCCAGCCGTTCGCCGTCGAGCCGCAGGCGTTCGATCGTCTCGGCGATGAAGGCCATGTCGGCGGTGGTCGCCGGCGTGAAGTCGATCTCGGGCGCTGTTTCCGTGGTCACAGTTTCCATTGTACGCGCGACGTGCGCCTTGACTGCGGGTCTACAATTGTGGCGCCGGAAAGGCCCCCACCAGTCAAAGGAGGTCCCAGATGCCCCGCTATGTCGTCCTCTACAACTTCACGGATCAGGGTCTGAAGAGCATCAAGGATACGGTCAGCCGCGCCGCGGAAGTGCGCAAGGCCAACGAGTCGCGTGGCTTCAAGGTCATCGGCACGTACTGGACGCAGGGGCAGTACGACATTGTGTCGATCGTCGAGGCGCCGGACGAAGAGTCGATGCTGGCTGGCCTGTTCAACATCGCCGAGACGGGTAACGTCCACAGCACCACGCTCCGCGCCTTCGACGATTCGGAGATGGTGAGCGCGCTCTCCAGGGCCTAGGCGCTAGGTCGCCGCGTCCTCTGCCGCCTCTTCCGGCGGCTTCTTGGCCGGTTCAGCGGCTTCTGCCTTGGTGTCCGGCTGCTGGTCTGCTTTCGGCGGTTCGGTGTCGTCTGACGCTGCGCCGGGCCTGGCGTCGGCGGCAGTCGCTGGTTGGGCGGTAGCCGTCGCTTCGGGTGGCTCGTCGCTCGCCTCTTCGGCGGGTGTGGCGGGCTCTGGCGCTGGCGAGGCTTGCTCCTTGCGGGACTCTCGTACTACGGGAGTCGCTGACGGCTTAGTCTCTGCTTCCGCGTCCTCTGGCGGCGCGGCGGGCATCGACAGTGGTACGTCCGCACGAGGCTTCGTCTGCGGGTCGCCCTTCAGCCAGTAGTCGACGGGTTTGCGCGAGTCCGTCTCCAGTGGCAGGGACACGCGCGCTCCGGTGCGCGCCGATTGGTACGCCGCGCAGATAATCTCGAGCACGGCGCGGCCGTCTTCGCCGGTCAGCATCGGCCGCTTCTCGTTCTCGATGCAGTCGGCGAAGTGTGCCATCTCCTGCGGGAAGCCGTAGTTCCAGACCTCGTCGAAGCTGGTCCATGTCCAGCCGCGCGTGCGCTCTGCCTTCTCTCCAGTGTGGGCGTGGCCGATGTCGCTGTACGTCTGCAGCGCGCCGCCACGGGCGATATCAGCGACAGTCAGCCCCTTCGAGCCGTAGATCTCCGCCCGGTCGTCGAGGCCGCCGGCCCGCGCCCAGGAGTTCTCCGCCACGCCCAGACCACCTCGTGGGTGCTTCTTCGACTCGGCGAAGCGGAGCATGACCACGGTGTGGTCGTCGCCGTGCGTGCGGCGCCCATGCACGAAGTTTCCGGCCTCCGCGTAGACAGACTCGATCGGCGTATCGCCGAAAATCCAGCGGCAGTAGGCGATCGAGTGGCATCCCATGTCCATCAGCGCGCCGCCACCGGAGCGGTTGATGTCCCAGAACCAGTCCGCCTGCGGGCCGAAGTGGCACTCCAGCTGCCGCACGTAGTAGACGTTGCCCAGCGCGCCCTGGTCGGCTAACTGCTTGGCGCGCACGTACTTGGGCGCGAAGCAAAGGTTCTCGCCGTACATCAGGATCACGCCCGCCTTCTTACAGGCGTCGATCATGCGGTCGCACTCGGCCAGGCTCATCGCCATCGGCTTGTCCACGAGGACGTGCTTGCCGGCCGCCGCGGCGTCGATCGTCACTTGAGCGTGCAGATCGTTCGGGCAGGCGATCGTGACCGCATCGATGAAGCCGCTGGACAGCATGTCCTTGTAGTCGGTGAAGGCGTGCTCGATCTTGAAGCGCCTGCGGAAAGCCCAGGCGTGCTCGGCGTTTGGAGAGGCGACGGCCGTCAGCTCGACGCCCGGCGTCTGGCGCAGCGCTTCTGCGTGCGCCGCCGCGACAAAGCGCGACCCGATGATGCCCACGCGGATGCTCACGGTGCCCCCCTTTCCGGCGTTGCGATTGCCGACGATGGCTCCTGCCTGGCTAACGAAGGTGCCGCTATTCTATTACGGCTGGCTCGTTTGTGGGTTGCAGGACGCCTGCGATTGTCACAGACTACCGAACGCAGGAAGGAGCGAGACGATGGACCCGAATGGGAAAGTAGCACTGATCACGGGCGCAGGCTCCGGCATAGGCCGGGCGACGGCGCTGTTGCTGGCGGAGAAGGGCGCTTCGGTCGTAGTCGCCGACGTGGACGAAAGCGGCGGCAACGAGACGGTCGAGATGGTAAAGGCCGCCGGCGGCGAGGCGGCGTTCGTGCGCGCGGACGTGACGAGCCGCGAGGACGTGGATGCGATGGTCGTCTTCACGACGAAGACGTACGGCGGTCTCGACATCGCTTACAACAACGCCGGCGTCGGAACGCCCGGGGCCCGATTCCCAGATGCGGCACCCGTGGACTGGGAGCGCACGTTCCTGATCGACCTCCTGGCCGTCGTCGCCTGCATCCAGGCGCAGGTGCCGGCGCTGAGGGAGCGGGGCGGCGGCGTTATCATCAGTACCGCCTCTATCGCCGGTCTCATGGGCTACATGCCGGATCCGATCTACGCCGCCGCCAAGCACGGCGTGGTTGGTCTCACCCGTTCGATGGAGTTCCTCAAGGCCGATGCGAATATCCGCGTCAACTGTGTCTGCCCGGGCGTCGTTGACACGCCGATGATCCGCAAGGTGCGCGACAATTCCGACCCGGAGGCGAAGGCGCGAGCCGAGGCGATGGTCGCCAGTATGCCTCTGATCGAGCCGAAGACGATCGCCGAAACTGTCCTCGAACTGATCCGCGACGACTCGGCTAACGGCGTGGCGATGTCGGTAACGTACGGCCGGCCACCGCGACAGGTAGAGGCGCCGATCCGCTTCGGCCGCCCCGATCCCGCGCAGCAGCGCCGCGACTAACACTGCAACAGGCGTCGCCTTGACGTCCGTTGCAGTCGCCGACTGCATCCATGCGCAGCGCGGTGTCGATCACAGCGCCATGGCGCCTGAGGGCTTGAGATTCGGACCCGTGCGGGTTCTTCTTGTGCGGCGCTAGCCGCGCAGCTCGGCGATCGTGCTCTCGCCCGCGACCTCGAGGCCGCGCTTGCCGAGGACGACCGCCTGCTGGCCGATCATCTCGAATCCGGCGCCGACGGTGCCGCCGTCGAGGAAGCGCTTGTACATGTTCTCCAGGATGACACCCAGCTTGAAATGCGCCAGCACCGTGTAGAAGTCGAGCCCGGAGAGGTCGGCGCCGCTCTTCTCTTCGTAGCGCGTGGCCGCCTCTTCCCACGTCGGGAAGCCGGGCAGCGTCATCACGGACGTCGCGCCGATGTTTAGCTGCGAGCTGGTCGGATTGCCCCAGTACATCTGCAGCAGGCCCATATCAGCCAGCGAGTCGCCCAGGGTGCACATCTCCCAGTCGAGAACGGCGATGATGTGCCCCTCGTCGTTGAGGATCGCGTTGTCTAGGCGGTAGTCGCCGTGGACGATGCCGGGCCGGCGCTCCTCCGGGATCGCCGCCTGAAGGCGCTTCGCCAGCTCGTCCAGCTCCGCCGTCTCGCGGTAGCGGATCGTCTCGAGCTGCTCGCTGAAGCGTCGCACCTGCCGTTCCAGGTATCCCTTTGGCCTTCCGAAGTCTTCCAGGCCGATCTCTTCCGGGTGGAACGAATGCAGGCGGACGAGGACATCCACCAACTCCTCGCCGATCTTGTGGCGCTGCCCTTCGTCGAACTTCGCTCCGACCTCGTTCGGGTCGATGGCGATGATGCCGTCGACGAACTCCATCACGTAGAACTGCGCGCCGATGACCGAGTCGTCCGTGCAGAGCGCGTAGGACTTCGGCACGGGGAATCCCGTGGGCTCGAGTGCGGAGATGATGCGGAACTCGCGGCCCATGTCGTGCGCCGTCTTCTGGACGTGAGAGAGCGGCGGCCGGCGCACCACCCAGGGCCGCCCGTCCTCCGCCTCGACGCGGTACGTGATGTTGGAGCGCCCATGGCCCACGACCTGCGCCGAGAGGCTCTTCACGGGCTCCACGTGCTCGCTGAACCAGCGCGTGAGGTTGTCGAGGTCGATTCCGGGTGGGCTAGAGGTGGTCATGCGAGGGACATTCTACCGCACGCGCCCCACGTTCGCTGCGCCTCTGCTATCGCAGCTGCGCGAGGGCCGCGGCGGCGCCCGTGACCATCGTCCGGCCGTCGTCCGCGACCTCGATCAGGCGGAACCCCTGCCCGATGCGCTTCTTGGCGACGGTTGCGTTGCCGCCGAAGACGCCCGGGACGACGCCGTGCCGCTTGCACGCAGCCCCAACGCTGGCGACGGCCGCCACGAACTCGGCGGCGTCGTGGTCGTACGACGGTGGCAGGCCCAGCGAGACGCTGAGGTCGCTCGGCCCGATGAAGACGGCGTCGACGCCGGGCGTGCCCACGATCTCGTCGACGTTGGCGAGCGCCTCACGAGTCTCGATCATCGGGATGCAGAGGACCGTTTCGTTAGCGCGGCTGAAGTAGTCCGGTCCGGCATAGAGAACGGCGCGGGCTGGCCCGTAACTGCGGATGCCGTCCGGAGCGTAGCGGCAGGCCGCGGCGGCTGCTTCAGCCTCCGCGCGTGAGTTGACCATCGGGATGATCACGCCGTAGGCGCCGGCGTCCAGCACCTTCATAATGATCCCCGGTTCGTTCCACGGCACGCGCACGATCGGCACGGTGTCGGTGGTCGAGATCGCCTGCAGCATCGTCGCGGCGACCTGGTAATCGATCGCGCCGTGCTGTATGTCGACGCAAAGCCAGTCGAAGCCGGCGTGGGCCATCATCTCCGCCGACGTGCTGGACGGAATGCCCAGCCAGCCACCGAGCGCCGGGCGGTCTTCTGCCCACAGTTCCTTGAGCCGGTTCTCACGCATCGGCGATTATTATAGGCTGGCCAGCGCCCGCGGCGGCGGATAAAGTACGGGAGCAGACGAAAGAGGGGCGACACGATGGCGACATATCTTGAGTTGAACAAGAACCTAACCGAAGAGGAAGAGGCGATCAAGCAACAGGTTCACCGCTTTGCGGTCGATGTCCTGCGGCCGGCGGCGATGGAGCTGGACAAGCTGCCGCCGGAGAAGGTGATCGACCAAGACTCACCGTACTGGAGCGTCTTTCGGCAGGCCTACGAACTGGGGTACAGCCGGAGCTTCCTGCCGCCGGCGCTTAACGGGCCCGGCCTTTCCCCGCTAGCCCATCACATCCTCACGGAAGAGATGGGCTGGGGCAGCGCCGACTTCGCGGTCGGCATCGGCGTCACCTCGTTCCCCTTCGGCTACGCTGCTATGAGCGGCAACCAGGACATTCTCAAGGACCACGTGCTGCCGTTCACGCAGGACAAGGAAGCGCGCTTCATCGGTTGTTGGGCGATCACCGAACCGCAGCACGGCTCTGACATGCTGATGGTCGGCACGCCGCAGTTCCGCGAGCCGAACGCGGTGGGCGACGTGCGCGCCAGGCTCGACGGCGACGAATGGGTGATCAACGGCCAGAAAGCGGCGTGGGTCTCCAACGGCACCGTTGCCTCGCACGCGCTGCTCTTTCTGAACACGGACCAGAGTAAGGGGCAGGAGGGAGGCGGTGTCGCCTTCGTTCCGCTTAACCTGCCGGGCGTAACGAGGGGGAAGCCGCTGGACAAGCTCGGTCAGCGGGCGCTGAACCAGGGCGAGATATTTTTCGACAACGTCCGTCTGCCGAAGCCGTTCATGCTCGTCCAGCCCGGCGGCTACCCGTTCGTGATCCACTCGGTGCTGGCCGGCGCCAACGCCTTCATGGGCGCCACGTTCACCGGACTCGCCCGCGCCGCCTTCGAGGAGGGCCTGGACTATGCGCGCAACCGCGTGCAGGGCGGCAAGCCGATCACGGAGCACCAGGCGGTGCAGCTGAAGCTGGCCGACATGTTCATCAACGTCGAGGCAGCGCGCCAGTTCTCACGCGCCGCTCTTGTCTACAACACGGAGACGAGCCCGCCCGAGACTCAGTACTCACAGGCGTCGAAGATCTTCTGCACGAACGCCGCGTTCCAGGTGGCGAGCGACGCGCTGCAGCTGCACGGCGGAATGGGCCTCGCGAAGGAGATGCTGATCGAGAAGCTCTTCCGCGATGCGCGCGCCTCGCTGATTGAGGACGGCACTAACGAAGTGATGGCGCTCTCCGCCGCCCGCAAGATCATCGACACGTACTAGCCGCGGGGCGCCGCAGACGCACAGAAGCGGCTCGAAGGCCGCCTCCGTGCATCCATCCGCCACCAGCCGGGCCCCGGCGAGGGGGTCCCATGTAGGGCCGCGGCTGTCTGGTTGTCAGTTGAGGATGTTGGTGCTCGTCGCTTCGCCGCTGCCTGTGTCTTCCAGCGGCGCGCGGAAGCCGTGGCCCCCAAAGGGCGGACCGCCAAAGGGCGGACCGCCGAATGGGCGATCGTCTTCGCCCGGCACCTTCTCCACGATGCGATCGATCGACTCGGTGATCTTCGCGAGGATGCGGTCGGCCGTCTCTTGCGTGATCGCGCCGTCGGCGACCTTCTCGTCGAGGTCGGCCGCGATGGCGTGGAGCAGGTCGGCCTTGAACTGCTCGACGTCCACGCCTTGAGCCGTCGCGATGTCGGCAAGGCTGTTGCCGGCGTGCAGCTCTTCCTTCAGCACCTCTATCTCCATGTCGAGCACCTCAGCAGAGTTGGCGACGATCATGCCGTAAAGCCGGTGGAAGTTGCCGTGGCGACCGCCGTGTTGACCGCCACCGAACGGCGGGAACAGGCGTCCTTCGCCGCTCTCGATCCGGTCGATGATCTCCGCGGCGTCTTCCTCAGTGATCGTGCCGTCATCGACCTTCTCGTTGATCAGGTCGATGTGGCTCTGCGAGAGGGCCGCTTCGAGCTCCTCAACGGTGACGCCGAGGTTGTCCGCCAGCAGTTCGAGGTAGTGGTCGGCGGGCCGGTCTTCCGCCGTGTCCTCCTGGGCTGCCGCACCGGCGACGGCGACGATGCCAACGGCCAGCGCGGCGACCACCCCCCCTAAGATCATGATCCTCTTCATTCGATCCCTCCTTTCCAGGAATTACTCTTCGGTTCTGGAGCCATACTCGCGTTGCGCCATGAACCGACTATTAGAGGGACGTTAGAGTCTCTTAATGCGGCGCCGGATCGTTCCGTGACGCATTCCGCTCTGCAACTTGCGAGCGATGCAGTCGAATCGCTGGCTCATGGAGTAAACTCGGATCATGGCCGACAAGAAAAAGCCGAAGCAGAAGACTCCGAAGAGTGACGAAATCCCCGCCTGGAAGCGCAAGGACGCGATGCGCAATCTGAAGAAGGCCGCCAGGGCCAACGAGCGGGTATCACGGCCCGTTCGCCGACCTCAGAAACACTAGATCGAGCAGGCCGCACGGGTCACACGGATCGCAGTAGCGCCAGGCAGTCCCGGAACCGCTGCCCCAGGGGGAAACCGGATGAGAGTTCTTAACGTTCCTTTAATGTCGAACGTCTACCATCCGGGCGAACCATGTACGTACTACTCGTAGAAGATGAACGCCGCCTTTCGCAGCTCGTGCGCCGCGTGCTCGTGGAGGAAGGCCACACCGTCGACTCCGCCTTCGACGGCGAGGAAGGTCTGGCGATGGGCCTCGAGGGCACCCACGACGTGATCGTGCTCGACATCATGCTTCCGGAGAAGGATGGCATCGAGGTCTGCAAGTCGCTCCGTCGCAAGAAGGTCGACACGCCTGTCCTGCTCCTCACCGCGCTCGACGGCGTGGACGACCGCGTGCGCGGCCTCGACGCCGGCGCCGACGACTACCTGCCGAAGCCGTTCGCCTTCCAGGAGCTGCTGGCCCGCCTGCGTGCCCTCTCCCGTCGCCGCGTCCAGACGAGCGACTCGCTGGAGATGAAGATCTACGATCTGAGCCTCGACGTGCGCCGCCGCCGTGCCGAGCGCAAGGGGACACCCATCGATCTCAGTCCCAAGGAGTTCTCGCTGCTCGAGTTCCTCATGCGCAACCAGGGCCGCGTCGTCACCCGGACGCAGATACTGGATCACCTCTGGGGCTACGACTTCGCGACCGACTCCAACCTCGTCGACGTCTACGTGGCCTATCTTCGTCGCAAGGTCGACAAGGGCCACGACCACAAGCTGATCCGCACGGTCCGGGGCGTCGGCTACGCCCTGGGTGACTAGGAATGTTTAGCGCGGCTCGCTGGCGCCTGGCGCTCTGGTTTGCCGGTGCCTTCGCGGTGATCCTGGTGCTCATTGGGGGGGCTGTGTACTTCACCACGCGGGCCGCCCTCTACGACCAGGTCAACGACGACCTGGCGGAACGCTCAGAGCGGCTGGAGAACATACTGGATCAGCGGGCGGGCGGCCGAATCGACCCGCCGTTCGTGGGCCGTCTTCAGATCGAGGAGTTCCGTCTCGCCGCCGGAATACTTGGCGCGGGCGGTTACGAGGCGGCGTTCATGGCGCCCAACGTCTTCGTCTACACGCACAACTACGTCGACGCTGGCCTGCCCGAGTATCCGGAACTCGCCGAGACGGTAGACGAGCACACGACGACGATGGGCGTCACAACTGAAGAGGGCGAAGACCTGCGCGTTCGTGTTCATCCCGTTGTCGGCGATGCATATATCGTCGTCGGACGCAGCATCGAGCCCGAGCAGCAGGCGCTGAACCGGCTGATCCTCGTCCTGGCCGCCGGTGGCATTTTGGGCCTGGCATTGGCCTGTGGCGGTGGCTTCATGCTCTCCGGCCGCGCCCTGCGGCCGATCCGGAGCGCGATGGACTCCCAGCGCACTTTCGTCGCCGACGCCTCGCACGAACTGCGCACGCCGCTCTCGCTCATCCGGGCCAACGCCGAGATCCTGAAGCGCGAGGGAGCGGGTGAGAGTGCCGAATCTGTCGACGACATCATCAAGGAGACGGATCACCTGAACTACCTCATCGGCCAGATGCTCGCGCTGGCTCGTGCCGACGTGCGCGAATCCCCCTTCATGAGCGAGGACGTTGATCTTTCGCACCTGGCTGGTGATGTCGTCCGTGAGGCGCAGGTGCTGGCGCGCGAGAAGGCGATCACGCTCGTCTACGAGGGCGAGGGTGGCCTTCACGTGGCCGGAGATGGGCAACGCCTGCGCGAGGTGCTGCTGATCCTGCTCGACAATGCGTTCAAATATAGCGACGAGGGTGGGAACGTTACGGTGCGTCTGTCTATCGACAGCTCAGGCGTCCTCCTCGCTGTCGCCGACGAGGGACACGGCATCCCGGCCGCTGACTTGCCGCACGTCTTCGACCGCTTCTACCGTGTCGACAAGGCGCGCTCCCGCGAGATGGGTGGAACGGGGTTGGGACTGGCGATCGCACGCTGGATCGCCGAAGAGCACGGCGGGACGATCCGCCTCGAGAGCACGGCCGGCGAGGGCACGACGGTCACCGTCGAACTACCGGCGGTCAAGGGCTAGGGTTGTCGCCGGGCGCTAGGATGAGCCGGAGGCGCTCGCCGGCGCCAACTCCGGGTGGCCAGACCAGCGCCACGCCACGTTCGTTCCGCTGACGCCCATCAGGATTCCGTGCAGCGCCGACGGGTGGATGTAGAGGCCGGCCGCCGGATCGTTCGCCAGTTGCTGGTAGCGGCCGTCGCGGGCGTCCAGCCGATCCTTGATCGCGCCGGCGTCCGGCGTTTCGACGAAGCACATGTAGACCGACTGGCCGCGGCGCTCGTAGAAGCGCCCCATTGAGCGTGTCGAGTCGGTCGTCTGCGTGATCTCGATGCGGTCGAGGCGTTCGGGCGGGTTGAACAACGTGAGCGCGCCGACATAGCCCCACATGTCGCTGTCGATCGGCGAAAAGCGGGACTGGTCCAGTCCGAAGATCCGGGTGTAAAAGTCGGCGGTCGCCTTGTGATCGTCGACGACGTTCGTCACTTCGTAGACGTAGGAGATGAGACCGGCCGGATCACGCGGCTCGCTCTGGCGGATGGCAGTGCGCATGCCGTGTGTCTGATCCGGCTCGATGTACAGTGAGGCGCTTTCACGGCCGAACCTGACGCCGTTGTCCTCAAGGCTGCGCGTCAGGCCATCGAGGTTGGGCGTCGAGAAGCCCGCTCCGAAGATGCCCTCACCGCGGGACTCCAGCAACTCCGCGACCGGCCCATCGCCCGACGGCTCGAGCAAGTCGAACTCGCTGTCGCCGGCGCGCATCGTGGTGCGGCTAGCGGCGTAGAGCGCGATGGAGTCGTCGCCGACCTTCTCGGCGCCGAGGACGGCGTTGAAGGTGTCGGCGGCGGCGGCGCGGTCACGCACTGCGACCAGCATGCGATCGACGCGATCAAGCATCTGTGGAAAAGGGCGAGCCCCGCCGGGTGGCGGGGCTCTTAATCGCTTGGTTGGTTAGGAAGCTTTGCCGATGCGGGTGATCTTGGTGCCGCAGACGGGGCACGTGCCCTGTGTCGCGGGGCGGCCGTTCTTCAGTGTGACCGATACCTGATCCTTGATCTCGCGCTTGGTCCGGCACTTGAGACAGTAGCCTTCCATTGCTCCTCCTTGCCCCTGGCGGGGTGCGTATGGGCCTGTCCGATGCGCACCACTATAGCGTTCCCGTAACGTGTGTCAACACATGTTGGGTGGTCTTTTCGTATGAGTGACGTAGCTTTGCGTAGATTTCACGCGCTTTTCGCACCAAAGAGCGCGTATGAGCGGGCCGCCAAACGGGGCGAAGGCGTGCGCCTAGTAGTGGTTTAGCTCGTCAATCAGCTTGCGCAGCCGGCCGAAGCTGGACTGGTTGAAATGGACTGCCAGGCGCTCGCAGTCGAGCTCGTCCTCGTCGTCGATCTCCGCCTTCGAGGGCTCCGACGCGCGGATGCCGCGACGCCCCAGAATGTCCTTGAAGGTGTGTCCCAGCTCGGCGATCTTGTCCTCCGGAGGCAGGCGTTTGATGCGCAACATGAGCACGCCGCCGACGTAGCGTTGCGACTGGTAGTTGGCGTAGAACCGGGTGATCTCTGTCACCGCTGAGTCGATGCTCGTTGCGTGGAAGAGCAGGTTCAGGTCGTCCCGCGAGATCAAGCCGCGGCCCAGCAGCTGCTCTTCGGTAAAGCGCAGCCAGTCGCTCCAGAACGTGCTGCCCTCTTCTTCCAGCAGGACGACCGGGTGAAGATCGCTCTTGCCGGTCTGCATTAGCGTCAGCAGCTCGTAGGTCTCGTCCATCGTCCCGAAGCCGCCGGGCAGAAGGGCGAAGGCGTCCGACTCCTTGATGAAGGTCACCTTGCGCGTGAAGAAGTACTTGTAGTTGATGAGCTTGGTGTTGCCCTGGATAAAGATGTTTGGCTCTGACTCCAGCGGCAGCCGGATCGAGGCGCCGAAGCTCTTCTCCGCGCCCGCGCCTTCGTGTCCCGCGGCCATGATGCCGGGCCCGGCGCCGGTGATCACCATCCAGTTCTGGTTGACCATCGCCTCCGCGAAGCGGCGCGTGTACTCGTACGCTGGTTCGTCCGGCGTTGTTCGTGCGGAGCCGAAGATGGAGACTTTGAGGTGGCCCTGCCACTTCTTGAACACGCGGAACGAGTAGGCGAACTCCTTGAGCGCCGCGTTCACCAGCTTTTGCTCGCCACGCTCGGCCTTGTCGCGGACGAGCCGCAGCGCCGTCGTCATCATCTCCTGGACAAGATCGGCGTTGGCGTTGGCGCCAGACTCGGCGACGAGTTGCACGATCTTCTCGTCGAGCGCCGCGTCGCCTGTGGTGTAAGGCCGGCGGCGGCGCTTCTTGGGCTCAACCATCTGAATCGATTTTAACACTCCCGTGTGACAGATCTTCTGTAAGCCAGGACGCGGAACGCCATATCATAGTTGCGATGGCGCGCACGATCATTCACGCAGATCTCGACGCGTTCTATGCCTCCGTCGAGCAGCTGGATAATCCCGAGCTGCGCGGCAGGCCCGTGGTCGTTGGCGGCCCGGCCGAGAGCCGCGGTGTGGTTGCCGCGGCTTCTTACGAGTCGCGCGCCTTCGGCGTGCGATCGGCGATGCCGATGAGCCGCGCGCTGCGCCTCTGCCCGGACGCCGTCCGCATCTCGCCGCGGTTCGAGCGCTACGGCGAGGTGTCGAAGCAGGTGATGGTGATCTTCCGTTCGATCACGCCACTTGTTGAGCCACTGTCGCTGGACGAAGCGTTCCTGGACGTGAGCGGCCTCGAGAAGTTCCACGGCGGCCAGCGGCCACTCGCCGAGTTTCTCAAGACCGACGTCAAGAAGCGCACCGGTCTCACCATCTCGATCGGCCTTGGTACGAACAAGACAGTCGCCAAGATCGCCTCCGAAAGCGGGAAGCCGGACGGGCTCGTCGTCGTCCCGGCCGGGCGCGAGGCGGAGTTCCTCGCGCCTCTGTCTGTGCGCGCGTTGTGGGGCATCGGCCCAAAGTCCGAGAATGTGCTGGCGGACGCCGGCTTCGCAACGATCAGCGACCTCGCGGCGTCCACTCCCGAACGGTTGGAGGCGATCCTTGGATCGCGCGGCCGTGAGGTGCACGAGATGGCCTGCGGCCGCGATGAGCGGCCCGTTGTCACTGAGTCGGAGCGCAAGTCGGTTGGGGCGGAGACGACGTTCCCGCGCGACCTTCCCGACGGCGACGAGCTACGGCATCACTTGCGCCGGATCGCTGAGGAGGTGGGCGAGCGGCTGCGCAGGCACGGCTCCCGCGCGAAGACGATCGCGCTCAAGCTGCGGTACTCGAACTTCAACACGGTCACTCGCCAGTCGACTCGCGAGGAGCCTACTGACGATACGGACGCGGTCTACGGTGAAGCGGCGGCGCTGTTGGACAAAGTGGTGCGGAGCGGTGACAAGTTCCGGCTGATCGGGATTTCGTGCAGCAACCTGGAGGAAGAGCGCAGGGAGCAGCTTAAGCTCTTCGGCTGAGTTCGCTAGCCGATGATCTTGGGCGAAGGGCGTGGTTGGGAAGTAGGAGACCGTCCTGACCGACGACGGCCTCTTCGATATTCAGGTCTGGGCGCGCGGTCAGCATCTCAAGGAAGAGGGTGATAATCGTCGGGTCCCACTGGCTGCCGCCGCCGTCGCGCAGGATCGACTGCGCCTCCTCCTGGCTCACCGCCTGGCGGTACGGGCGGTCTGTCGTCATCGCGTCGTAGGCGTCCATCACAGACACGATGCGGGCGCCGAGCGGCACTCGTTCGCCAGCGAGGCCGTCCGGGTAGCCGCGGCCGTCCCAGCGCTCGTGGTGGTGGTAGACGATTGGGTAAGCGTTCGCCAGGAAGCCGACTCGCTTGCAGATCTGGCCGCCGGAGTAGCAGTGCTGCTTGACGATGGCATATTCCTCGGGCGTCAGGGCGCCGGGCTTCTTCAGGATCGAGTCCGGCACGACGATCTTGCCCATGTCGTGCAGGGCGGCGCCCAGGCGCACGATTTCGATCTCATGACCGGGCATCCCCAGCTCCTTGGCCATCATCGCCGAGTAGTCTGCCAGGCGCCGGCAGTGTCCGCCGGTGTACGGGTCGCGGCTCTCAATCGCCTCCGTCAGCCCCATCGCTGTTTCGAGAGCGAACCGCGAGAGCGATTCGCGTTGGCGAACGCTGCGTATGGCGGTCTCCGCCTGGTGGGCCAGGCGCTCGAGGCGCGCAGTGTCCTCCGCTGACAGCTCACGCTCGTCCGGGAAGCCGACGAGAAGCGCGCCGTAAACACCGTCCTCCAGTTCCACGGGCGCGGCCGCTGCGGCTACGAAGCCGACGTGCGCGGCGAAGTCGCGGAGTTTGTCGTAGCGGGGATCTTCAAACACGTTCTTCGCTTGCGCTGGCTTGTGATGGAGGATCGTCCAGCCCTCAACGCCTTCGCCGTACGGCGCGCCGTTTGGGAAGACCTGGCGGAAGGCGTCCTCGCTGAAGCCGAAGGGCAGGAACGGACGTTGGCTCTCGGTACCCACCGGCACCATGATCGTGCAGATTCTTGCGTCGCAGGTCTCGGCCACGCGGCGCGTGACCTCTTCGACGATCATCTGCTCGTCGCCGCCGGACATGATGGCGGCGTGGATGCCGGACAGCGCTTCCAGTTCGCGCTCGCGGCGCTGGTTGTGTTGGCTCATCTCGTTCAGCTCGCGCTCGCTCTCCGCCAGGTGCGATCGTTGCTCCTGTATGCTCGCCCACTGGTTGAGGCTCACCGCCAGGAAGAGGTAGACGGCAGGCCAGCCGAGCCACAGCAGGGGCATGACGGACTCGTTCATGGTCACGCCGACTGCGGTCATCGCCGGGCTGCTGAAGACCGAAGCGATCACCGCCAGCAGCACGCTGAAAGACAACGGGTAGCGGTACGCGGCGAAGCATATCGGCAGGAAGAACGCAGTTGTGAACGCGCTCGGCACCTCGCCGTCGATGAAGACGAGACCGCCGATGCCGGCCGTGGCAGCCAGCCAGAATGAGGCCTCAACTGCCCTCTTGGTCAATGCTGTGCGTTCCATCTTCATAAGATTTGCCTAGCCTGGCAGATGCAGGCGGAGTCAGGGCGTCTGTACATAACTTCAGACGCCCACTCGATAGGCGCGTTACATGGGGAAAGGGGAATACGCGAGAAAAAGTTGAGGATTAGTGAAGAGATAGTCGCTAACCGGCCATCGAATACCCGCCGTTGACGCTCAACACCTGCCCGGTTATCCATTCGGCGCGGGCCGAACTCAGGAATGCCACTGCGGAAGCGATGTCCGAAGGCTGTCCCAGGCGTCCCAGGCCCTTCGCCAACGGGTAGCCACGCATGATCATTTCGCCCTGCTCCTCGATCCACTCGCGCGTTGCGTCGGTCACGGTCGTCGCCGGCGAAACGCAGTTCACTGTTACCGCGAAGCGGCCCGATTCCTTCGCCAGGGCCTTCGTGAAGCCGATGACGCCGGCCTTCGCCATTGAGTACGCGACGAGCCGTGGTTCGCCAACGCGGCCGGCGTCCGAGATGACGTTGACGATGCGGCCCCAGCGCCGCTCCTGCATGCCGCCGATCACGGCCCGGCTGCAGTTGAGCACGCCGTACGTGATCAGGCCCATCGTGCGATCCCAATCCTCGCGGCTGCTGGCCGGGAAGAAACCGCCGGTCGAGGGCACGGCATCCTGTGCCGTCGTCGCCGGGATGCCGGCGTTGTTGACCAGGATGTCGATCGGACCCAGCCCCGACTCGACGCGACTCACGGCCGCCTCGATCGATGCCAGGTCCGTTACGTCGGCGGCGACGCCGATCGCCTCTCCTCCAGCGGCGCGGATCTCGTCCGCCGCTTCGTCGGCGCGCTCCTGGAAGAGGTCGTTAACAGCGATGCGTGCACCGTCCACCGCCAGCGTCCGGCAGATCTCGGCGCCTATGCCCCGCCCGGCGCCCGTGACCAGCGCCACCTTTCCGCTAATACCGAGGTCCATCGCAATCCTCCTTCGCCCGGATTATCGCTTCTGACCCCGCTCCTGTCTCCTGCCACTCGTCTCATCCTCTATACTCTTCGCCGTGAGCGCGTCCAATCTCGCCATCGACGGCGGACCGAAGACCCGCAGTGAGCCTTTCCCGCCCTGGCCCTTTCTCGGCCCTGAGGACGCCATGGCCGCGTCCGAGGCGTTGCGCTCCGGCCAGCTGACACAGCTCACCGGCGGCTTCGTCCGCGACTTCGAGGTGGCGTTCGCGCAGTGGCACGGCGCTGGCGACTGCGTCGCCACGAGTTCCGGCACGGCGGCGATCCACGTTGCGCTGGGGGCACTCGGTGTCGGTCCTGGAGACGAGGTGATCGTGCCGGCGCACACGTTCATCGCCTCGGCAACGCCGGTGCTTCACCAGGGAGCGACGCCGGTATTCGCCGACGTCGACGAGAAGACGTTCTGCATTTCAGCCGAGAGCGTCGCCGAGCGCCTGACCGACCGCACGAAGGCGATCGTCGCCGTGCACCTCAACGGTCACCCGGCCGACCTGGACGCGCTCCTCGAGATCGCCGAGCCTCGTGGCATAGCCGTCGTCGAGGACGCTGCGCAGGCCCACGGCGCGCTCTACAAGGGCCGCATGGTTGGCACGATCGGCGCCGCCGGCTGCTTCAGCTTCTGGGAGGACAAGATCATCACGACCGGCGGCGAGGGCGGCGCCGTCATCAGCGACGACGAGGCCCTCGTGGAGCATATGCGCCGCCTGCGCCACCACGGCGAGGGGCCGGTCGAGGGGGGTGAGCGCGCCTATCACCACCTGGAGCTTGGTTACAACTTCCGGATGACCTCTATGCAGGCGGCGACGGGGCTGGTCCAGTTCCGCCGGCTGGAGGAATATCTGGAGGCGCGCCGCCGGAACGCCGCCTATCTTTCGGAGCGGCTGGGCGAGCTGGGGCCGATCGACCCGCCCTTCGTCGCCGACTACGCAGTGCATAGCGCGTACAAATACATCTGCCGGCTGCGCTCCGACGCGGCAATCGACATCACCCGCTTCGTTACCGCTGTCGCCGCCGAGGGCTTGCCGATCTCGCGCCGCTATCCGACGCCGCTCCCGCAGCAGCCTGTCTTCCGCGACGCCGGTTTCGCGGGCGCTCCCTGCCCGGTCGCCGAGCGCCTGTCCGGCGAGCTGTTCACGCTGCTCGTCCACCCGACAGTCCAGACGGCCGACCTTGACGACTACGTGACGGCGATCGGCAAAGTGCTGAAGGCGCTGGCGTAGCGGCCTGGCGAGCGGCCAGGCGATACAATAACGCGCGGTAACACTGATGTCGGCTCTGGAGGGCCCGGTGGGATTCGACCCCACGACTCCCGGACTAAAAGGACTCCAGGCGTTTGGTCAGTGTCTACCGGCTTCGCCAGTGAAGCAGGAGCCCGAGACTACCACCCAGCGCTGCTCCTGCCGGAACAGCGTACGCCCCCGCGCTGTGATAACCCCCCAACTCGGACGGTGGTATCGCAATCGCAACAGCGATGGCCATTCCTATTCCGAGCCCGACAGAAAAATGATAGCCCCTTGGTCTAGTTCCCTGCCTGGTCGCCCTGACGTAGATGACTGCTCCTGGCAGCAGCAACACAAGTACGCCAATCGCAACAATCAGCCAGACCATGCCTATACCTCACCATCGAGAATCAATCGACCGGCAGTCTCCTCCACGACGGAGGGCAGCATCATGATGCGTTCGTCTGGGACGACCTGTCACGGGTGAAATGCCTCACACGGCGTCATCGGCTCATAGTTAACTGAGAAGGCGTGTCAACGAGTGCGACCCGGCGGGTCCGACAGAACGAGAACCGAAGAGGGCCCCTCGCCTCTACCGTCATGGTTCGGCCTCAGGAAGAAGTGGCAAAGTGCTGAAGGCGCTGGCGTAGCGGCCCGCCGCGCGGCCAGGCGATACAATAACGCGCGGTAACAATATGTCTCCCCGCACGCTAATGATCGAGGCGGCGCTGCTGATTGGCGCCGCCGTTCTCGTCTGGATGATCGTCGCGCCGCCGTTTGGTGGATCCGACGACTCTGTCGGGCTGGACTCTGTCGTCGTCGGTGCCGGCAACGGCGATCGTGACGGTGGTGACGGCAATGGCGATAGCAGTGACGGCGCCGTCGGCGGTGACACGAGCGTTGGCGACGCTGGCCCGGTGGGCAACGGCTGCGCGCCCCTTGTCAGCGGCGACTTCATGCGCGCGAACCAGGTGCTGACCTACTACGGCAGCCCGGATGCGGTCAGCCTCGGCATCCTCGGCCAGCTCGAGCCGGAGGCGCTCGTGGCACGACTCAACCTGCACGCGCGCATCTACGACGACCTGAACGGCTTCCGCGGCGTCCAGGCTGGCCTGCACATGATCTACGCCATGGCGCAGGCTGATCCGGGAGAGGACGGCCTCTACATCCGCCGCGTCGATGACGAAACGCTCGATGAATACGTACGCCTCGCCTGCGAGAATGGGCTCTTTCTCTTCCTCGACCTGCAACTCGGCCGTGCGGATATGGAGACGGAGATCGAGAGGCTTCTGCCGTACTTGCGTCAGACGCAGGTCCACCTCTCGCTCGACCCCGAGTTCGCGATGGCGGCCGACGAGGTGCCGGGCGAGCAGATCGGCCACCTCGACGCGACTCAGATCAACCGCGCGCAGCAGATCCTCGACGACCTGATCGATGAGCACAACCTCGGCGACAAGATACTGATCGTGCACCAGTTCCAGGAGAGCATGATCACGAACAAGGACGACATCGAGAGCTTCCGCCGCGTCCGGCTCGTGATCGACATGGACGGCTTCGGCCCCGGCGCGACGAAGCTGGCGAAGTTCGGTCTCTTTTCTGCGCCAGCAGAGTACGGCGGGATCAAGCTCTTCTTTCAGCAGGACGATCCGCTCTTGAGCGAAGAAGATGTGCTGAAGGTGCGGCCAGACCTGATCATCTACCAGTAGCGGTTTCGTCCGGCGGCCGGTCGCGGCTGGCGCGGCCCAGGCACTAGCTCTAGGATGCGTTCATGGCGAGTATTCGTGTTGGCAACGCACCGTGCTCCTGGGGCGTGATGGGCGGCTACGACGCCGCGCTCTATCCGCCGTATGGTCAGGTGCTCGACGAGATCGCCGTCGCGGGTTACACCGGCACCGAACTGGGCGACTGGGGTTACCTGCCGACCGATGCCCGCCAACTCCGTGACGAACTCGCTGCTCGCGACCTGTCGATGATCGGTGCGCTCGTACCCGTGCCGCTGGCAGACCGCGCCGCGTACGCGACGGGGCTCGCGGACGCGCTGCGCACCGCCCGGCTCCTCGCGGCAGTCGCGTCCGATGGCGCGCCGTCCCCGTTCCTGATCCTCGCCGACGCCAACGGCTCGGATCCCGTGCGGGTCCAACAGGCTGGCCGCATCGGTCCCGAGCACGGGCTTTCTGACGAGCAGTGGGCCGCCTTTGGCAAGGGCGCGGCTGCGATCGCCCGCGCCGTACGCGAGGAGACCGGCTTGCGCACCGTCTTCCACCACCACTGCGGTGGCTATGTCGAGACGCCCGCCGAGACGGCCCGGCTGATGGAGCTGATGGAAGCCGGCGAGCTCGGCCTCTGCTTCGACACGGGCCACTGGGCCCTTGGCGGCGGTGATGTTCTCGAGGCCTTTGACCGCTATCGTGAGCGCATCTGGCACGTCCACTTCAAGGAGTATCACGCCGGCGTCGCGGTGCAGATGCGGTCGGAAGGCTGGGACTACTTCGAGGGCCTCGCCAAACGCGTCTTCCACCGGCCCGGCACCGGCGACGTCGACTTCCCGGCGCTCCTCGCGGCGATGCGTTCGTCTGGATACGACGGCTGGATCGTCGTCGAAGATGAGCTGCCGCCGGGCGACGGCAATCCCGGAGAGAGTGCTCGCGCCGACCGTGAATACCTGGCGAGCCTGGGCCTCTGATGGGTGACCTGCGCATCGGCGTGATCGGCGCCGGGTCGATCGGAACGGTCCACGCCGCGAACCTCGCACGCTGCGTCCCGGGCGCCCGTCTCGCCGCCGTCGCCGACCTCGATCGCGAGAAGTCGGAGGCATGCGCTGCGGACAACGAGGCAGACGACGCCTACACGAGCGATACGGAGCTGCTCGCGCACCCGGACCTTGCCGCCGTCATCGTCTGTACGCCGCCCGAGACGCACGCCGGGATCATTGAGGCGGCGGCCGCGGCGGGCAAGCACGTCTTCTGCGAAAAGCCGTTGGAGCGGACGATCGAGCGGGCCGACGTCGCGCTTGCCGCCGTAGAGAAGGCCGGCGTCAAGTTCTTCATCGGGCTCAACCGGCGCTATGACCCGCACTTCCTCCGTCTGCGCGACGCGGTGCACGCCGGCGAGGCCGGCCGCCCGCTCGCCGTGCACTTCATCGCGCGTGACCCGGTCGAGGCGCTCGCGGACTCGCCGAACCCTCCCGGCGACCTCATCTTCAGCACGACGGTCCACGAGCTCGACTTCGCCGGCGTCGTCATGCGGTCTCCGGTTGAGAGCGTCTATGCGGTCGGAGGCGTGATGGCGGCGGGAGGCGGGCCGGCGATCGACGACCCTGACACGGCGATCACGCTCCTGCGCTTCGCCGATGGGGCCTCGGGCACGATCGACAATAGCCGCGTTGCCCCTGGCTACGACCAGCGCATCGAGGTTTTCGGTACGTCGGGCGTGCTGACGGCAGAGAACCCACCGGGTGTTGACGACGGCGCTGCCGGCGGTACGACATTCTTTACGGAACGCTACGGCGAGTCCTATATCGCGGAGATGCGGGCGTTCGTCGATTGCCTGCGGCGTGACACGCTGTCACCCGTCGGGCCGAAGGAAGCGCGGATCTCGCAGGTGCTCGCCGAAGCCGCATGGCAGTCGTATCGCGAAAAGCGCCCGGTCACGGTGCGCGAGATCGGCTAGCCGGGGTCGGCGCCGATAGGTTGATCGTCCGCCGGCGGGCCGGCCGGTTTGCGGGTCACTAGCACGAGCATCACGTACCCGATGATCGCGGAGATCAGCGAGCCGGCGAGGATGCCCATCTTGCCGTCGCTGATGAGGATTTCCTCATCGAACGCCAGCTCGTTCACGAATAGCGCGACGGTGAAGCCGACGCCGGCCAGCAGCCCGACGCCAAGCACGTGCCACCAGTTCATTGATCGTGGCAGCGAGGCGATGCCGAGCCGGACGGCGAGCCACGTCGCCAGGAAGACGCCCAGCGGCTTCCCGATCAGCAGGCCAAAGGCGACGCCCTGCGAGACCTCGCTCGATACGGCTTCGCTCACGCTGTCGCCGGTGATCACGACGCCTGCGTTGGCGAGCGCGAAAACAGGCACGACGACGAAGCTCGTTATGGGGAGTAGCAGCCGCTGGATGCGTTCGAGAGGGGACTCTGTGCCTTGCGTAAGCGCCTCCATCTGCCCGAGGAAGTGTTGCGCCGCTTGCTCGTCCTCTCTGGCGTGGGCGTCGCGATATTTCGCGAAGAGGTCCTCCATCGATTCTTCGAACCTCGACGTGCTGTAGTACGGGTTGGCGGGCGTCATGAGGCCCAGGGCGACGCCGGCGATCGTGGGATGGACGCCCGATTCGTACATCGCCGCCCAGGCGAACGCGCCGAAGAGCAGGTAGACGCTGACGTCTCGCACTCCGGCCCGGCTCATTCCGTGGATGAACGCAAGCAGCCCGCTGGCGATCAACAACGCTGCGATCGAGAGGTCCGACGTGTAGAAGAGGGCGATCACGGTGATGGCGCCGATGTCGTCCGCGATCGCTAGCGCGAGCAGGAACACGCGCAGCTGCGAGGGTATCCTTCGTCCGATGAGCGCCAGGACGCCCAGCGCGAAGGCGATGTCCGTCGCCATCGGGATGCCCCATCCGCGCTCGCCTTCGCCGCCGGCGTTCAGCGCGACGTAGATGAGCGCGGGGACGATCATGCCGCCCAGCGCAGCGGTGACCGGAAGCATCGCCTTCTGGAACCCGGCCAGTTCGCCTCGGGTCATCTCCCGCTTGATCTCTAGCCCGACGACGAAGAAGAAGAACGTCATCAGGCCGTCGTTTATCCAGCCGTGCAGGTCCTCTTCGATCTTGAAGATGCCGACATCGAGGGAGAGATGAGACTCGAAGAGGTCGAAGTAAGCCCCGTCCCAGGGCGAGTTCGCCCAGACCAGCGCCACGACGGCGGCGAGGAGCAGCGCGACACCACCCAGGACCTCCGTGTGGATGAACCGCTGGGCGGGAAGCACGACCTGCCTGAAGACGTAAGAGCGTTCGGCCTCGTGCTCCACCTCGCCGCGGCTGCGGGGAGGGATGCGGTGCGACGGGGGCGGCCTGCGGGGACCTTCGGACATCGGAATGTAGTTTACCCGCCGCCTTCGTTAAGCGCCCGGCAGAGGCGTGGCCACGGTCGGATCTCTGGCCTAACCCTGGCTCGTCGTGGTGCCGCCGTCGACGCGGATCGTCAGGCCGGTGAGGTAGGCGCCTGCCCGCGACGCCAGGTAGATCGTCGTGCCGGCCATGTCCTCCGGCCGGCCGATGCGCCCCAGAGGGATCGTTGACTTGATCTGGTCGCCGAACGTCTCCAGCGTTTCGTGCATCATCTTGCTCTCGAACGGCCCCGGCGCGATCGCGTTCACCGTGATCCTTTGTGGTGCCAGCTTGCGGGCCAGAACTCGCGTCATGTGGAGCACTGCTGCCTTCGTCGCAGAATAGGCGTACGTCTCCAGGAACGGCGCCTGGATGCCGTCGATCGAGCCGATATTGATCACGCGCGCCGGGTCGTCGTCGCTCGCCGCCTCGCTCAGCAGTGGCACGAGCGCGCGCGTGAGGTGAAAGACGCCCTTGACGTTGAGCGCGAAGCAGCGGTCGAAGGCGGCGTCGGGGTACTGTTCGAACGGAGCGCCCCAGTTGTTGCCCGCATTGTTGACGAGGATGTGCAGGCGGTCCTCCCGCTTGCCGATCTCCTTCGCCAGGGCGAGGCAGCCCTCTTCAGTGCTGAGGTCGGCCTGCACGGCGACGCACGTCCCGGACTTCGAGAGCGCCGCTGCTTCCTTCTCGATCACGTCGGTCTTGCGCGAAGAGATGTAGGTCTTCGCGCCGGCTTCGACGAGCCCCTGCGCGATCATCAGGCCGATGCCCTGGCCGCCGCCGGTCACCAGCGCCACCTTGTCCTTCACCGAAAACAGGTCTTTCATCAAGTTCCCTTTCTAATCGTCAGCGATGAACACCGACTTGTACTCCGTGTAGTGCTCCAGCGCCGCCATGCCCTGCTCGCGGCCGAGGCCTGACTGCTTGACGCCTCCGAACGGCGCCTCGATGTGCACCGACGATGACGAGTTGATCGAGAGCATGCCCGTCTCGATGCCGCGGGCCACCCGCAGCGCCCGGCCGATGTCTCGTGTCCAGATCGAGCCGGAGAGCCCGTAAATCGAGTCGTTCGCCAGCCGCACCGCTTCGTCTTCGGTCTCGAACGGCACGATCGCCACCGCGGGCCCGAAGATCTCCTCACGCATAATACGCATCTGAGGCTCGACGCCGGTGTAGACGGCGGGTAGCAGGAAGTTCCCGGGCGACTCCGGTCGCTCGCCGCCGCAGACGCGCGTCGCGCCCTCGCTTTCCGCCGCGGCCAGGTGCGCTTCGACCTTCTCCCGGTGCTCTGGCGAGATCAGCGGGCCCATCTCCGTCGCCTCGTCCGCCGTATCGCCGACCCGCAAGGTCTGAGCGCGGGCGGCGAAGCGCTCCACGAACTCATCGTAGACGGGCCGCTCGACGAGGATGCGGCTGCGCGAGCAGCAGTCCTGCCCGGCGTTGTCGTAGGCCGCGAAGATCGACGATTCGACACAGGACTCAAGGCCTGCGTCCGCGAAGACGAGGCTCGCCGACTTGCCTCCCAGCTCCAGCGAGACGCGCTTGATCCCGGCCGCGCCGCTCTTCATGACGTGCTCGCCCACCTCGGTTGAGCCAGTGAACGAAATCTTGCGCACGAGCGGGTGGTTGATCAGCGCCTCGCCGACCTCGGAGCCTCTGCCCGGCACGATGTTCAGGACGCCGGACGGAAGACCGGCCTCCAGCGCCAGCTCGCCCAGCGCAAGAGCCGTCAGCGGCGTCACCTCCGCCGGCTTGACGACGACGCTATTGCCCATCGCCAGCGCCGGCGAGACCTTCCAGCTCAGGATCGCCAGCGGAAAGTTCCAGGGCGTGATCGCCGCGCAGACGCCGATCGGCTCGCGGAAAGTGAGCAGCGTGCCGTTGGCCTGCGAGGGGATCGTCTGGCCGTGGAACTTGTCGACGGCGCCGGCGTAGTAGTCGAACGCTCCGGCCACCGCGCCGATCTCGCCGCGCGCGGCAGTGATCGGCTTGCCGGCGTTCTGCGATTCGAGCGTCGCCAGCCTATCCTGGTCCCGCCGCACGAGATCGGCGATGCGCCGCAGCACGTCGCGACGCTCGCGCACGGGCGCGCGGCGCCAGTCGCCCGCCTGGAAGGCGCGGTGGGCCGCCTCGACCGCGCGATCGACATCTTCCGCCGACGAGCGTCCGACGCGAGCGATCTCCTCGCCCGTCGCCGGGTTGCGCACGCTGGTGACGTCGTCAGAAGAGGCGTCGGACCGCACGCCGTCGATCAGCGGCCCGAGGACATCTGTCATTCCGGCGTTACGTAGGCGGCGGTAATGCCGCCATCGATTACGAAGTCAGCGCCGGTCATGAACGATGATTCGTCCGAGGCCAGCCAGAGCGCCGCCTGGGCGATCTCTTTCGCCTCGCCGAAGCGCCCGATAGGGATGTGGACGAGCCGCCGTTGCAGCTTCTCTTCCGTGTCCAGGAACTTCATCAGAAGCTCGGTCTTCAGCGGGCCCGGACAGAGGGCGTTGATGCGGATGTTCTCCCTCGCGTGAACGATCGCCAGTTCGCGCGTCATCGCCAGGACCGCTCCCTTCGACGCCGTGTACGCCACCTGCGCCGCCGCCGAACCCATCAGCGCGACGAGAGATGCCGTGTTGATTATGGAGCCGCCCCCCGCGCGTTGCAGCGCCGGGATGCCGTACTTGCAGCCAAGGAAGACGCCCTTGGCGTTGATGTCCATGGTCAGCTCCCAGACGTGCTCGGTCGTCGTCAGCGCGTCGGCGTCGTCGGCGTGCATGATGCCGGCGTTGTTGAAGAGCACGTTGAGCTTGCCAAACGCTCGCTCCGCCGCCTCCACCATCTCGCGGCAGTCGTCGCCGATCGCCACGTCGGCGCGTATGGCGATGGCGCGCCCGCCGGTGCTCTTGATCTCGGCTTCGGTGCCGCGTGCGGCGTCCTCGTTCAGGTCGACACAGACCACGGCCGCGCCTTCGCGGGCGAAGAGGATTGCGCTCTCCCGCCCGATTCCGCTGCCCGCGCCGGTGATCAGCGCTACTTTGTCTTCTAATCGCATCGCTAGATCCTCTCGAAGTAGCGCCACCGCTCCCAGTCGGTGACAGCGTTGTCGTACTGCGTCGCTTCGACGTCGAAGAAGTGCGCGTAGTGCTCGTGAACGTCCGCGCCGAATGCCTCGCGCGCGAAGTCGCTCTTGGCGAAGGCCGTCGTCGCCTCCCGCAGGCTTGAGGGCACGCGCGCCAGGTCCTGCGCCTGGTAGACATCGCCCACGAACTCCGCTGGCGGCTCGGTCTTGTTGGCGATGCCGTCCAGGCCGGACGCCAGCACCGCGGCGTAGACGAGGTACGGGTTGCAGTCGGCGCCCGGGAGGCGGCACTCGATCCGCCGCGACGCACCGCTACCGACGACGCGAAAGCCGGCGGTTCGGTTGTCGTTGCTCCAGGCGATGCCGACGGGCGCCCACGAGCCCGGCTGGTAGCGCTTATACGAGTTGACTGTCGGCGCGTAGAAGGGCATGACGTCGCCGAAGTGCGCCATCCAGCCGCCGAGGAACCAGCGGAACGCGTCAGTGTCCGCGCCGTTGTCGCCGCTGAACGCGGGGCTGCCGTCCTGCCAGAGGCTGACGTGGACGTGGCAGCTGGAACCGGCCTCGTCGGTGAGCGGTTTGGCCATGAACGTCACGCTGACGCCGGTCGCATCCGCGATCTCCTTCATCGCCAGCTTCATGACGCTGTGCCGGTCGGCCATCGTCAGCAGGTCCGTGTAGCGGATGTTCATCTCGTGCTGGCCCTTGCCCCACTCGCCCTTCGAGTTCTCGACGGGGATGCCGGAGGCCGCCAGGTGACGCCTGACCGGGCCGTTGTAGCGCTCCTCGCGCGCGCCCTGCAGCAGGTGGTAGTCCTCGACGTACCAGCCGGCCGGGTCGAGGCCGCTGTACTTCTTCTCGGCCGCCTCGCGGTAGCTGTCGTCGAAGATGTAGTACTCGAGTTCGGACGCGCCCTTCGCCGTGAACCCGGCAGCTGCGGCGCGATCGAGCTGGCGTCGCAGAATCGACCGAGGGGCCACCGCGACGGGGGCGTGCGTCTTCTCGTCTTCGACGTCGCATAGTACGAGCGCCGTCCGGTCGAGCCAGGACGCGACGCACAGCGTTTCGAGGTCGGGGACCAGGTGGAAGTCGCCGAAACCCTGCTCCCAGCTGGCGTAGCTGTAGCCGGGCACAGGCTCCATCTCCATGTCGACGGTCAGCAAGTAGTCGCAGGCATGAGTGCCGTTGGCAACGGCGTCGTCGAGGAAGAACGAAGCGTCGAAGCGCTTGCCGTGCAGTCGGCCGTAGTGGTCAGCGAAGGCGACGACGACGGTGTCGATCTCACCGGCGTCAGTCTTCGATCGCAGGTCCTTCAGGGTAAGCATTCCGCGCGTGGTCACGGCAGTCCTCCAGTCGGGATGCTCCCGATTATCCACGAACAGGGTGCGGACGGAAAGCGGGCGGGCCGCGGCGGGCCTGGGCGGCGTTCCTGCCGGCCGGTTCCCGGAGCTTCGGGAGGCGATTGCATCTGGCCGGGATGATGACGTCTCCGTGGCGGACTCCCGAGGGGCCTTGATGTGGAGCCGGCTGGTTTGAGTGGTCGGGGCGCTCGGATTCGAACCGAGGACCTCCTGACCCCCAGTTACACGCTTGCCGTATCAGGGCCTGCCGGATGGTGATGGTTTGTATCTATATTGGGCTTCCGGGCTGGTTCGGCGTTACGTCCAATGACAGCCTGTTATAGCCCGTTCGTTTGCAATCCGTTTGCAGTCGCCCGTCAGAACGGAAACCGAATTCGCCGCCGCCGTGGTCAGGATGGTTGTTGCCTTTCCGCGAGCGCCGCACTAAAAGGGCAGGCGTTGGAACGGGAATCAATGACGGCCCCCTCGTCTCCCCCTGTATGGGGTTTGCTCGCTTGGCGGCAGGGAGAAAAAAGGAGGACTCGACCTACTCGGCAACAGTGGAGCGTGACCCAGCACGCTCCCTTAGGTACTCCTCCCAAAGCCCCTTGAACATTTCGCTTCGCTCAGGAGTGTCCTGATCAACAGGGTTGCCACTACGGTTCATTGCTGCGTCGTGACCTCGAGCCGTCCCTCTGGAAGCCGCGTACCGGAGGAATCTATCCGTCTCGGTGTCGGACATGTTGTTCAACCTGTCCTTGAAACTCATAATCCGCTCCCTTCTCCGGGGTTGCCAGTCGCCTGCTCTCGGCGATCTTCGCGAAGTCATCGACTGTCAGCTCGAGCGTAGACACCTTCACCGGCTCCAGTGACTGGAGCTCATCAATGATCCGCTGACCGTCTCGGTCATACGATCTCAGTAAGATGCCGTGAATCTTAACCTTGCTTGACGATTCTCCGGACAAAGCCTGTTGTAATGAATGAGGCCACCTGTAACAGTGTGTGCCAGGCGGTGGTTGACCGCTAGGAGACGCGTGGTAAGCTGGCGCCACGTTAACCGAAGGGGGGACAGCGAATGGCGAAGGTAGTCATCGGAGCGGGGCACAGTTCAAGACGCTCTGATCTCCGTCGCCTGCTATCGGATCGGGGATACCAAGTGACTCTTGCTCCGTCGTGCAAGCGAGCGCACGAGGAGGCGGAGCGTGATCGGGATGGGATCACCGCATTTGTTCTTGACTCAGCCTTGGTTGCCAAGGCGGTGAAGGACAAGAACCCGGACTTTGTGAGACAACTTCGACGGGAAGCTCCATCAGTCCCCGTACTAATCTACATGTCAGGGGATCTAAGCGAGATAAGTGAGCGCACCCGAACTGTGTTTCGGGACAGCAGTGCCATCGTAAGCTCGGGGAACCCGAATGACGTGCTTATCGAGTTGAGGCGTTCCGCTGGGCAGTTCTGGTCCACGCCTACGCATGACTGACGCCCCACATAATCTCTGGCCCTTACGGACTCACCGCTCCAAATGGCTGTCAGCCTAAAGCGTCTACTATCGGAATTCTCTCGCGCCGTTCCCCCCGTTGACGTCGAGGCCCCCGCCGCGCGAGCATTCATACGGGCGCGCTACGATCTGGCGAGGAACGCCGCAACAAACAAGCAAAAGCAACGCCTGTTCGACCACTCTACGAAGACGGCGCTTACCCTGGCCGAGCTGGGCCTTTCTCCTGAACTGATCGGCCTCGCGCTAGTTCACCACTTCGAACCAGACGAAATCGCGAAATGCCCCGAAGTTTCGGAGCAAGTCTTGGAACGTGTAAAAAGCATACGGGAGCTCCATGGGCACGCTCTCGATGGCACGGAGCTCGTCAGGAGGCTGCGTGATCCTGAGGTGCTCTTCGTCGTACTCGCGAGTGCCCTCGATACTCTTACCTCGATCGCCAAGCGCCAACCATATCCGAAATTTGAGCTTGCCTTTCCTAAGCCTCCAGAGGAACTGGCTCAGAGCATCCTCGACTATCTCTCACTCTTCGCTCATTTCTACCACGCGGTCGATCTGACTTGGCGTCTTGAAGATGCAATCTTCGCCGTCTGCGAGCCGAAGAAGTTTCGGCGACTGCGCAAACGATTCCTTCGCCCCGACGAAGCGACGCAGGTAGTGAACGACCTCAAGGACATTCTCGGACGAACCTTGGCGAAACAGTTCCCCAACGTGAACCCGGACAACTTCGTGCGCCAGGGACGTGGAAAGAGTGCGTTCGGCGCGTACAAGAAATTGGAGACAACTGGTGTGGCGTCCGTCTGGCAACTCGGCGACCTATTGGCTCTAAGAGTCGTGATCAAAGACCACTTGGTCATGCCGGGAAAGGACGATCACGAGACACTTGGCGAGTCGAGGATTACCTCGGAGGAGAAGCTATTTCGTGCATGCCTCGCAGTCGCGGAGGCTATCGGGGGCCTGCACGGTCTAGCCGTATCTCGTACTGATGACTACTTCCACTACCCGACTAAATCAGGTTACCAAGCGTTGCACATCACCATTCCAGTGGACGGTGAAATTCGAGAAGTCGGCGTTCCACCTGATATAGAGAACATAGAGGTACAGATCAGGACCAAGAAACTCCACGAGAAGGCAGAGTTCGGCGAGTGGTCGCATGTCAAATACAAACTCTCTCGTCTCGAGCCGGACGGGCCAGTCGCGGCTTGGAGGTACCTGTGGGCCAAATACTTCGACAGCAAAACTGTCTACAGAAGCGCCGACGGGTCGATCAGGTTCATTGCTCGAGGATCTACATATGCGGATGCGGCTTACGACGTCATCGAACAACCCAGCGAACAGACGCGGCATCCGATGTTAGTCAATGTCCAGAACACAGACTTCACGAAGAACTTCGCTTTCGATGAACTATTCGAGCCTCTAGTGCCAATGTCCAGAATCACAGTACTTCAGGCCGGTGATCACGTCGGTACGATCAAACCTTCAATGATTGGCAACCTCCGGACGCTCGAGGCCCGAGAACGAGTTGCCGACCTCTTTGCCCATCAAGCTCAGAAAGCAGGCCGTGATCCGAGCGCGCATATCAGCGCCCAAGGAAGGCGAATCTTGAAGGAGGAGCAGGCCCTGACCCGGCGCTGGTCCTTCAATCTCGACGTTGACGGTGACGGTGTAGAGGATGCACTTGAAGCAGCCAGTTCCGGAGCCGCAACATATCAAACCATGGATGAACTATTTTCTGGCGTCGCCAAGGGAGACCTTAAATCCGTAGACTTGATACAACGCTGGAACGAACTGTTTCGAATTCAGGCGACGTCCCTCCACGTCGATAGGACATCCGCGCGGACCTCGAGATGGAAGAAGGCGAGACTAAGTCAAACTATCTTTCGCGGCGGGCAACCTCGATTCGCTCCCAGCTTCGAAGCCGTCTTCTCTAATGAAGATCTTCATGAGGTCATCCTCTTGTGCACCTGCTGTGGTCCACTGCCCGGCGACAAGATCGTTGCCTGGAACGAAGAGCCCCCAAAGACAATCGCAAGTAGGCTCAATGCGGACTTCATAAGCCTGACGCATCACCAGGACTGTCCAGTCACCAAGGGCAGCCATGGCCCAACGATTATTGATGGTGAGCTTTGGCCGGACGCCAAACGAGACGCGTACTACATAGGTCAACTAGAGGTTCTTGTGCATCACCGGCCTGGAGTGCTGGCGGCGCTTACTAGGCACGTATCCGATGACAGCCCCGTACTGAACATCGAAAACGTAGTCGCCCGCCGCGTCTACGATGCGTCATCCTGCCTCTGGCTGGAATTGGAGGTCCAGAACAGTGATGACTTGGAGCGAATTCGGTTGAGTGTTCTTGATGAATTGGACGAATTCGTAATTTCCGCGATCCGCCCAGTCGCGCCGAACGATTAGTGGAAGACAGCCAGGATGCGGCTTGGAGAGTTTCGTCTCTGAGATGTCTCGAGGCTGCCTAGTCCCGATGCCGGGTCCTCGGTCAGCAAGTCGCGCACTGTCTCTAGATAGGGACATGTCCACCCTAGAGGGCGGACGGAGGCAGATCTCAGGCACCGATGTGAAGTCGAGCAACCGTCGGCACGAGTTCCCAGCGTGGCTGTCAGGAACGGGAATCAATGACGGCCCCCTCGTCTCCCCCGTTATGGGGTTCACCCTCCTGGCGGCGGGGAGAAAAAGAGGTTCGTCAGTGGCGAAGCATCTGCTTCCCGTAAGCGATCTCATGAAGGTCATCTACGGGCATCGACAGCGAGGGTTCTACCTTGGGCTTGAGCATCATCCGACCGTGTGCTAAACACTAGACACTTCCAGCGAGGGGGCAGCCGCATGAAGAGTAACCCGCAATCTGTACTTGAGCTGTTCAATTCTAAGCGGCGCTATATCGTGCCGATGTTCCAGCGTCAGTACGTCTGGTCACAGGAGCGGCAGTGGGCACCACTCTGGGGCGACATCGAACGCAAGATCGTGGAGCGTCTGCGCTGGAACGAGAGGCTAAATGCGGCTGATCCAGAAGAGAAAGCACAGCTCAAGGCCCACCCTCCCTCCGAGCACTTCCTCGGCGCGATCGTCCTAGACCACCACCCCACGTACGGAAACGAAGTCAGCGCGAGGCTCATCATCGATGGCCAGCAGCGGCTCACCACTGCCCAGGTGTTCCTTGCTGCTCTGCGTGATGCAGCGAGGTCTCTCGGGGTGGACGAGTTTCCGGATGAAATCGACGGCTACGTGAATAACAGCGGCATGATGGCCGATCCTGAGGTGGAAAGGTACAAGGTGTGGCCATCCAAGTTCGATCAAGACCCGTTCAAGGCGATCGTCGATGCGAATGGGGCTGACGAAAATAGCGGATCTGAGGCTGAGTCCAAGAAGTACCAGACCTCGAAACTGGTCATGGCCTACTCATTCTTTCGCGAGGAGCTTGAGGAATTCTTGGGGAGAGAGATCCTCTCCGAACGCCTCCAGACACAACCCGATGCATCAGGCCGAGTTAAGGCGATATTCGAGGCCCTCGGCCTCGACCTTCAAGTCATTTCAATCCAACTCGAGGGACAGGATGACCCGCAGGTCATCTTCGAGACTCTAAACGCGCGTGGAGAACCGCTGCTTCCCTCAGACCTCCTTCGCAACTACCTGTTTTGGCAGGCAAGCCGCGAGTACGCGAAGGACGTCGAGGAGCTGTATGAGAGCTACTGGTCGCACTTCGACTCGGAGGTCTGGAAGAAAGAAGAGAGGCAAGGCCGTCTGAAGAGGCCACGAGTAGACCTCTTCTTCTACAATTTCCTGCAGCTAAAGACACGAGACGTGGTCAACGCTCCCCGTCTCTATCACGAATACAAGGTGTGGTCGGAAGACGGGGCTCGATACAAGGGCGTCCGTGATGAGTTGAAAGATATTCACCGGTATTCGCTCGAGTTAGAAAAGGTCTTCGTCCCTGACCCGAACACCTCGATCGGGCGTTTCGCTCAGATGCTGCAGACCTTCGACGTTAGCACCGTAAACCCCCTGCTACTGGGCATCCTCGCCGACGGCAAATTGACGGACGACGAGACGGAAGCGACTCTAATCGATCTCGAATCATATCTTGTCCGGCGGGCGATCTGCGGGATGACGGCCAGTAACTACAACCGCGTGTTCGTGAGCTGGATCGCTCGGCTCGGCAGGAGGATCTCACGAGCCTCGCTCCGCAAGATAATGCTGGCCGAAGAAGCAGACTCGGCCCTGTGGCCGGACGACAGCCGGCTCTTTCAGGCTTGGCTGAACGAACCACTCTATCGGCGCCTCCGCACGCGGGGGCGCTTGGAGTACATCCTGCGGCGTCTAGAAATGTCCCTCCGCACCCGAAAGCACGAAAAGGTGACGATCGAGGCCGGCCTCACAATCGAGCACGTGCTTCCGCAGCAATGGATCAGGCACTGGCGACTTTCAGGTGGCCGTCGAGGCGTGCCTGCTGAGAAGCGAATAACAAAGCCGAGCCCTGCGTCTGACGCCCGAGATCGGGCGCTCCATACGATGGGGAATCTCACGCTTTTGACGGGGCCGCTGAACTCGACGAATCAGAACCGCGAGTTCGAGTACAAGGTGGGGAAGCTCAAGGAGTACAGTCTCCTAGCGTTGAACACCTACTTCCGTAATCGGCTTGACAAGCGGAAGGGATGGGACGAAGCGGCGATCGAAGAACGCGGCAGGCGGTTGTTCGACAAAGCGAAGAAAATCTGGCCCTACCCTGGATCTGAGGAATGACCGACCACCACGTTGTATACGTCATCGAACTCGACCCGCAAATCTTGGAGGACGACGACGGGTTCCGCGACGCCAACCCTAATCACACTGCCGGCTACGAGTGCGTCTACGTTGGCCTCACCGGACTCACACGCGAACAGCGGCTAGAGAACCACCGCGCCGGGCACAAGGCGTCAACGCGCGTACAGCCCTACATCCGTGATCTGCGACCTGATCTGTGGGCCGGATATGAAGCTGCAACGAGCTGGGAAGAGGCAAAGGTTGCGGAGAAGCAGCTCGCCGAGGACCTACGCTCACAAGGTTATGCAGTGTGGCAGAACTGACGATCAGAAGACAATGACCGAAGAGACGAGCACGGAAGCTGCCGTCGAGCAAAGGAGGAGCCCCCGGCTCGAATTCTAGGGAGTACTCGGCGAGGGAGACACGGCATCATGCCCCGACTGACTGAACAGGAACAACAAGAGATCGTCCGCTTCATTGAGGCGGACAAGCCTCTGCCAGATAAGTATCGCTTTCTGCTGTTCGAGGATAAGCGTGAAGTGGAGCTGATCTGGAACGGCAAGACCAACGAGGTCACGAACATTGTGCTGCCGTTTCAGGTGATCGAGCAGGTTGATGAGCCCCGCGCAGAAACAGCTAAGCGCGACGATCCTCTGTTTGAGTGGGGCGGCATCTCCCTGGACTCGCGAGGACGCCAGCTCAAGGGCTGGACTAACAAGCTTATCTGGGGCGATAACAAGCTGATCCTCTCATCGCTGAAGAACGGACCTCTTCGCGAGGAGATTGAGGAGCAGGGCGGCATTAAGCTGATCTACATCGACCCGCCCTTCGACGTGGGCGCGGATTTCTCGATGGACATCGAGATCGGCGACGACACCTTCACCAAGAAGCCCAACATCCTCGAAGAGATCGCCTACCGCGACACCTGGGGCAAGGGCGCTGATTCCTTCATCGCCATGATCTACGAGCGCCTGGTGCTGATGCGGGATTTGCTCGCTGAGGACGGAAGTATCTATGTTCATTGTGATTGGCGAATGGATAGTCACGTCCGGATGGTGCTTGATGAAGTGTTCGGCTCAAGCAACTTCGTTAACGAGATAGTTTGGTCATACAAGAGGTGGCCAGCGAAGTCTAAGAACTTCCAGAGATTTCACAATGTAATCCTCTATTACTCCAAGACAGAATCACAGCATGTGTTCAATGTGGAAATGCAGGAGGTCGCTGATATTACCAAGAAGATTCACAAGGGGAAAAAGCAAAAAGCTCTTGTGGTCGACGGTCATCGGTGGTCAAAGGACACGGAGGAAGACACCGAGGGCACACCAATTGGTGATGATTGGTATATTCCTGCGGTGGCGGGAAATGCCGTAGAGCGAATCGGTTATCCGACACAGAAGCCCGAAGCGCTTCTCAAGCGCATCATCAAAGCCTCCTCCAACGAAGGCGACTTAGTGGCTGATTTCTTCTGCGGCTCTGGTACCACCGCAGCTGTTGCAGAAGGGCTTGGGAGGAAGTGGATTGTCGGCGATCTGGGCAAGTTCGCCATCCATACCACCCGAAAGCGAATGATCGGAGTGCAACGAGAACTCAAGTCCAAGGGTGAAGATTACCGGGCTTTTGAGATTCTCAACTTGGGCAAGTACGAGCGCCAGCACTATATCGGTGTCAATCCGAACCTACGCGAGGCCGAGCAACAGAAGCAGCTCGAACAGAAGGAAGCCGCTTTCGTCGACTTAATACTGCGCGCCTATCGTGCCGAAAAGACCGATGGCTTCGCCACTTTTCACGGCAAGAAGGCCGGGCGGCTGGTGGCGGTGGGGCCGGTAAACTTGCCGGTGACGCGGCTGTTCGTAGAAGAAGTGATCCTCGAATGCCGCCAGAAGCACATCACCCGCGTGGACATCCTCGGCTTCGAGTTCGAGATGGGTTTGTTCCCGAACGTGCTGGACGAAGCCCGCGCCAAAGGCATTGACATCGCCCCGAAATACATCCCTGCCGAGGTGTTCGACAAGCGAGCAGTCGAAAAGAATCAGGTGGTCTTCCACGACGTTGCCGCAATCGAGGTCAAGCCGCTCGTCAAGAAGAGCAGCGTGGCGGTTGAACTGACTGACTTCTCGGTGTTCTACTCTCAGGATTCCATCGCCAACGCGGAAGCCTCGTTGAAAGACAAGGCCAACAAGATCGTGGTGGAGAAGGGTCAGATCGTGAAAGTGAGCAAGGACGCGAACGGGATCGTCGGCCGCGAGTTGCTCAGTCAGAACTGGACGGACTGGATCGACTACTGGTCGGTTGACTTCGACTTTGAAAGCAAACGCGAGCTCGTCCGCGTGAGGAACGAAGACAGTAGCGAGTGGGAAGAGCGCTGGACGGGCGACTATATCTTCGAGAACGAATGGCAGTCCTTCCGCACCAAGAAAGACCGGTCGCTAGAACTGACCAGCGCCTTCCATGAATGCCAGCCGGGTCGCCGGAAGCTCGCAGTCAAGGTCGTGGACATCTTCGGCAACGACACGATGACTATCGTCGAAGTCGACGTGGCCGGAAAGAAGTAATGGCTCTACACCCAGACTTCCCCGACTCGCCCCACACCATCCTCGACCCGATGCTGCGTTGGTTCCCGGCGGACGAGGCGCTGCGGGATACCAGCATGGACAAGCTGATGCCACCGTTGGTGTCGCAACTGCGTAAGAAGGTGAAGGAGTGGCGAGACAGCGGCTACGTTGGTGCGACCGACACCAGTCGCAGTCTGCTCAACTGGTGGTTCAACACGCCTCATCTGGTACCGCAGGGCGACGGCACCGAGGCCGAGTTCCAGTATTACTTCGCCCAGCGCGAAGCGATGGAGACCATCATCTACCTGTACGACGTAGTGGGCGTGCAGGACAAGTTCGACCTGATGCGCTTCGACAGTTCTGGCGCAGTGTCAGCGGGAATGTTCGACGAGTCCTGGCGACGCTTCGTGGTGAAGATGGCGACCGGTACCGGCAAGACGAAAGTGCTGAGTCTGGTTCTAGCGTGGAGCTTCTATCACAAGCTGTATGAGCCGGATTCAGGACTGGCGCGCAACTTCCTCGTGATCGCGCCCAACATCATCGTTCTGGATCGCATCCGCAAGGACTTCGACGGACTGCGCATCTTCCTAAAGGACGACCCGGTGTTGCCTGACGACGGCGTGGACGGGCACGACTGGCGCAACGACTTTCAGTTGACCCTACACGTGCAGGACGAGGTCAATCTCACCCGGCCAACCGGCAATATCTTCCTGACCAACATTCACCGCGTCTACGCTGGAGACGACGTGCCCGCATCACCTGACGATGACAACTCGATGGAGTACTTCCTGGGCAAACGGCCCACCGGCGCGACCACCGATTCGAAAGTGGATCTGGGCATGATCGTGCGCGACATCGACGAGCTCGTCGTGCTGAACGACGAGGCACACCACATCCACGACCCGCGTATGGCCTGGTTCAAATCCATCGAAGACATCCACAACCGCCTTAAGCAGAAGGGTGCCGCTCTCTCGCTGCAGGTAGACGTTACAGCCACACCTAAGCACAACAACGGGGCGATCTTCGTGCAGACCGTGGCTGACTATCCTCTCGTGGAAGCCATCTCGCAGAATGTCGTCAAACATCCCGTGCTTCCCGATGCCGCCAGCCGCGCCAAGCTGCAGGAGCGCCAGAGCGCCAAGTACACCGAGAAGTACGCCGATTACATTCACCTCGGCGTGATCGAATGGCGCCAGGCGTATGCAGAGCACGAAAAGATGGGCAAGAAGGCCATCTTGTTCGTGATGACCGACGATACTCGCAACTGCGACGACGTGGCCGAGTACCTCGAAGGGCACTATCCCGACCTAAAGGACGCTGTACTGGTCATTCACACCAAGAGCAACGGTGAGATTTCAGAAGCTCGGACAGGCAAGGGCAAAGAGGAACTGGACAAGCTACGACAACAGGCAAACGACATCGACGGCGTAGACAGCCCCTACAAGGCCATCATCTCGGTGATGGTTCTCAAAGAGGGCTGGGATGTGAAGAACGTCACCACCATCGTCGGCCTCCGCCCCTATGCCGCCAAGAGCAACATTCTGCCCGAACAGACCCTCGGACGCGGCCTCCGCAAGATGTATCCCGGTGGTATGGAAGAGCGCGTCAGCGTCGTCGGCACGGATGCCTTCATGGATTTCGTGGAGTCCATTCAAGCGGAAGGCGTCGAGCTGGAACGAAGGGCGATGGGCGAGGGCACCAAGCCCATAGCGCCCTTGGTGGTGGAGATCGACCACGAAAACGAAGAGAAGGACATCGAAGCGCTGGACATCGAGATTCCGGTGCTGACACCACGCGTCTACCGGGAATACAAGAACCTGAGCAACCTAGACGTGGGTGCCTTGAGTCATCAGCGTGTCGCCTACCTGCAGTTCAGCGAGGAAGAGCAGAGGGAGATCGTGTTCAAGGACGTTACCACCGATGAGGTGACTCACACGACGATCCTCGACACTGCCGGCATTGCCGACTATCGCAGCGTGATCGGCTATTTCGGTCGGACGATCATGAAGGACCTGCGACTCGTCAGCGGCTACGATGTGCTGTACGGCAAGGTCAAAGAGTTCGTCCAAGACGAGCTATTCGACCGCTCGGTGGATCTGGAAAATCCTAACACCCTGCGCAATCTGTCCGAGCTGGCCGCCACGAAGACTCTTATTGAGACGTTCAAAAAGGCCATCAACGATCTGACCATTCAGGACAAGGGCGACGCCGAAATTCGTGACACCATCAAGCTGCGACGGACGCGCCCGTTCGTGGCTAAAGACCAGGACTACATCGTGCCGAAGAAGAGCGTGTTCAATCGCATCATCGGTGACAGTCATCTGGAGCTGTTGTTCGCCGGATTCCTGGAGGACTGTGAAGACGTGATCTCCTACGCTAAGAACTATCTGGCAGTACATTTCAAGCTCGACTACGTCAACGCCGACGGCGACATCTCGAACTACTATCCGGACTTCCTCGTTAAGCTGCCGGACAACCGGGTCGCCATCGTCGAGACGAAAGGGCAGGAAGACCTGGACGTGCCCCTCAAGATGGAGCGACTGCGGCAGTGGTGCGCGGACATCAACCGAATCCAGTCGGACGTCGAGTACGACTTTGTCTACGTCGACCAGGAGAGCTTCGAGACGTACAAGCCCACGTCGTTCCGAGAATTGGTCAATGGCTTCACGGAGTACAAAGAGGCACTCGCGTAACGGCGTATGGATGTGCTAGGCCGCGTCAGTCCGAAGGCCAAGTACGACAAATCGGAGCACCAGTGACGTTACTGCAGCGTCTAGAATAGTGGTATGGCACGGAACAACGGGACTGCCTGGGCGCTGGCTACTGAGTTGGCGGACACACATCACGGGTACAGCCCGCGCGAGTTGAAGGCGCAGGCCATGGCGCTGTCCGTTCTCGGCTACAGCTCGCGAAAAGTGGAACGCGAGTTAAGGCGAATGTTCCCTCGGGAACGAATACCGCCCTGGTCTACTATTGCCCGATGGTTTCGATCTCGGCCTACAAACCGCCTGGCGTTTCTCCGGTGGGCGGACGTGGCTCGACGAGCTGCGGACATACTTGAGGTGCACCTGGATCGTCTAGAGCGGGAGCCGCTGAACGTTCGACTAATGGACGCGCTCAAGGTATATGAAGGGGTTAACCGAGTGCTGGACAAGCACCGTTACTACCAGTCCTTGCACAGGTAGGCTAATGGCCGACATTCGTTCACGATGCGACACGAAATCGCAAAGAAGGGGATGGAGGCCGGGACATACTAGTTTGCCCACCCCTCGACGCCGCCTAAAAGAAGGAGCCGCCTGAGCGGAGGGGTTCAGTTGCGTCACAATTGCGGCGCAAAGAAGTGGATCGGCCGACTCTTCCGCTAGAGTTCCTGAGACGCTGCATACGGGTCGCGTCCGCCCCCAAGGCACCAGAACACCTGTTCGACCCTAAGCCGGCGCCCACACTTGCCTGAGGCGCGCTCGGAGGCGTTCCAGGTCGGATCGTCCATCGATAAGTGCGATGTCGAAGTACTAGATTAGACGGTGAGTATACCCTGACAGCACGTACGCTATAATTCAGGTGTGGTCACCAAAGAATCGCTCGCCTTGTCAGAAGACAAGAAGTGGACGTTCAGCGCTCGATATTTCAACGGAAAGGTGAGCTTCACGCTGACTTCCAAGAGAAGTGAGAAAGAATACCCTGCGAGTGCTATTCTCTTGGACGAGAAGGAATGGGATCGGCTCGTCAAGTGGGTCGCGTATCATCGCGCCGAGGATGCGTTGCGCTGATCGCAATGGAAATCCACATAGACGCGGAACTAAACGTCACGCCAAAAGGCGCTGAGAGATATGTGATGGTGATGTTCGCCTCACAGTCCGCTGAGGATAAATCCCCAGCGAAGCGCATAACCGCGACCTTTGATTGCCCCGAGCCCGATTGCAATGAGAAGGCCACAGTCGAGCGCGGCACGAAGTACGAGCACAACTGCGACCAGCCCAAGAAACGTCGGCGGCTCGCGCAAGTCATCTAGGGCAGCGCTAGACTGAATGCACGGGCGGCTCAAAGTCGAAGCGGCCTCGCCCCTCATACGAGGAAGGCGAGTTACGCGACAAGCGCATCGAGAAGATGCAGGACCCGAAGTATCAGGCGAGTGACCTGCGACGCCTCATTAAGAAGGCGGTCAGGCGGGGCTAGGAACGCGGCTGTATCGGATCCATCATAGGCCCCATTGGCGCAAAGGGTTTGTAAATTCTGAGGGTCGGAGTCCCAAGTGTGTCATCGTAGTAAAGCATCTTTTCCGGTCGCCTCCGGCCTGCATTTTCACCGTCGAATGTGAATAGAATGTCGGCCTTAGCCTCCAGTGCTGTGGCGATATGTACGCAATCGGCAGGCAGCAGATCGGGGTGGTCTTGACCTAGCCTCGCCGCCTCTTTAGCGATGAATGGCGTGACAGGTCGCCAGTCGATGCGCCCCGAGTTCAGTAAAGCCTCCACTTTCTTCACCTGATCGGCGTCGAATCCTTCGTATCTTGGGTGAGGTCTCACCTCGGCGCGGGTGAATGTAGAGGTGACGATTGTGAGATTGCCCTTTTCCTCGCGGTCGCATAGCTCCTGAATCGTGGCGACGCGTTGGGGGTGTTTGCCGGTTAGTAGTGAGATGAACATACAAGAATCCCAATACTGAAAGGAGAATGGCAGATCAGCCATCGCGCATCTCCTCGATAAAGTCCTCGTCACTGCGACCACCCGTGAGGTCTGGGGCTGCGCCAATGAAAGTGCTCAGCGGCGGGCCAGGAAGCCGCTCCTCGATATAGTCAACTTGATTGACCGAGATGGCGCTTCCGTCGCTGCGGTAGCTGACCATCCCCCCGACCAAAACGCGCTTGTCCCAGAGTCCCTTAACCTTCTCCTTCATGTCCTCACTGAACATGATGCTGACAATGTTGTTGGAGTTCAGTTCCTTAAGCGATGCTCTGAGCCCACCACGTCTAGAAATTACCTCCAATTCGCCTTCGACAGTCGAGTGAACTCGCCGCAGGCGGGTTCCTGCACCCAAGTCACCCACCTCGGCAACGTCAATAAAGACTTCCGGCAAGTCCACAGTGCTGACGGTAAGCGAGCCCAGCTCTTCCAGGCGCTTTAGGATTTTGTTGGCCTGCTTGCGAGCGTTGGGGTCAAAGGATTCAGGCCAATCGACGCGCTTTCGCCGCTCTCTCGCCTCCCTAACGCGGTCAAAGCCGTGCCTGAACTCTCTTACGACTTGCCTGAGCTCCGGCGCACTGACGCCATTAGCTGACGCGGTAAATTCGAGGACGGGGGTTTCGAGCCATGCCCATTGGGCCTCAGCTTTACTTGTCCCTCGCACTTGACGCTCAATGTCGGCGAGTAGGCTCTCAATGTCCTTGAGGGTGTCCGAAATGGTACGCACGCGGGCACCTTCATTCCCAAGCGCTATTCGAAGATAGACGTCCGAACGTTCGCTACTAACCATTACGCCGTCCCTCCAATTCTCCTGCCACCTTCCGCTGGACATGCGGAAGCGCAGGCTGGACAATACCAATTGAGAGACGGCTGACCAGCCCGTTCGTTGCGATGCGCCCGCCCGAGTACCAATCGGACGGGTTTCGTGCTTCTAGCCTATCGGTGCGTACTCGCCGTAACGTCCCTGCCTCACCTTCTTCGCTTGCGCCTTAACGATGGCGAACATCGGCGCTTCGTCTTGCCGGTGATTGTACCTGAACGCGTACTCGTTTACGTAGTCCTTAAGACGTCAGCTTGGTCGGCCGCGCATCGAAACCCAGATGGCTATCCCATGTAGATCAGTTTTCGCTCCAAGCTTGCGCCACGCGTAGGACCGGATGCGGTAGACGCTGCGACTGCTGACTCCCCAGGCGGCAGCAACGTCGGCGACCTTGTCGCCGGCTGCGAGTCGGTCGAGCACGGCCTCTTCACTGGGACTGAGACGAATTTCGCCCCGATGCTTTTGTTGCGTCACTTTTTGACTCATGCCTTTGGCCTCCCTGCTGGGGGAGGGAGGGCCTAAACCCTTTCTCCCAACCCGGCTACTGACCAGGACAAGCGCTGTTCAGATCGATTCCGCCGAGATCAGCAACCAGAGAACTCCGGATCACTCAGCAGCGCTTCTCGTTTGTCCCGGTGCCGCGAGCAGCCAGCGTTCCCGCTTCCGCTCATACGCCCCCAACTCGCGACGCCTTTCTCGGTCCACGAATCCCGGATACGCCGGGTCTCCCCCTCCGTGGTGAAGGGCTGTTTTTCAAGAGGTGTCCATCCTCCGAGGCCGATCAAATTCCGGCCTCTTCAGGCGTTCTCCGCGCCCAGCAGACGTGCGAGGGCGGCCGTGGAGACGCGCAGCTTCTTGCCGACCTTCAGGACTGGCACGGGGAACTCATCCCTGCGGGCTAGTTCATATGCGGTTTGTCGGGAGATGCCGAGCGCCTCGCCAGCCTCCGGGACGCTAACTGTCTGTTGGGACATATTGACTACCTCCTGTGGTCTCGTGTTATATTCGGTGCTACTGTAGTATCCGGCCCTTGGGACGACGCTACAAGGGCAGAGCGCGCAGCTATCACGACGTAGAGCGCAGGAACGGAGGGGGCATTGCCGAGGCGACGAAAGCTGGACCACCGGGGAGAGATGGCGTTGCGAGATGCGGCTCGCGAAGGTCTTACTGGCCCGCAGATACGGAAACACCTCTGGGACCTCTATGGAGAGGACAAGATCGGTGGTGAAGTGCCTGAAGTGCGCGCGATTCAAGCTGCCATGCAGAGGTATCGGACGGACCCGTCGGGAGCCTGGGCGATTACTCAGGCACGGGCGGATGAGATTCGTGTCCTCTTGCCGGTGGCCCGTGCCGCCATTCTGAAGAGCGACGGGCGCAATCGCCTGACAAACCGCGAGGCCGACTTCGCCCTCAGGATTCACGCAGCCGTGCCGAGCATGACGGCTGACAAGGTGTTGGAGTATGCGCGCAGTTACATCCTCTGCGAAGAGCGGAAGGAGTCCTCAGGTCACCTGGATCTGGCGCTGACGCTCCAGCCCACAAACGACGCTGACCGGTCGCGAACTTACGCTCGGGCTATCGGCGGTGACTTCACGAGCCTCATGGTCGAGACACTCCCGTGGGGTGTGCTCGCCTCCGTAGCTCAATACTGGCCCGCGGACGTGGAACCGGGTCCGAGAGTGGCGGGGATCAATGCCGAAATAGACACGATCATGTTCGGAGATGAAGCGGAGTCAACGACGGACAAGAAGAAGAAAGCGCCAGAGCAAAAGGAAGGAGGCCCCTAAATGAGGGGACACATTCGCAAGCGAGGTAGCAAGTGGTCGATCATCGTCGAAGCCGGTCGCGATGAGAACGGGAGACGAATACAGCGGTGGCACTCCGGCTTTGAGACGAAACGCGACGCGACGGCGGCGCTAACGGAGATCCTGGGCCGGATGCAGCGGAACGAATACGTTACGCCGAGCAATGTCACCGTTGGGGAGTGGGTCAAGCAGTGGCTCGCCCGAGTAAACCGTCGGCCAGCCACTCAGGCGATGTACGAAATGCTCGCGACGAACTACATTATCCCGGCGCTCGGATCGATCCGGGTACAAGAACTGACTCCGAGCCGCTGTAACGGCCTTTATCGGGAGTTGGAGTTGAAGGGCGGACTCAGAGGCACGCTTTCTTCCCAGAGCATCCGGCACGTACATAGTGTCTTGCGCGCGGCCATGAACGCGGCTGTGGCAGAGGGTATCGTTCATCGCAACGTCGTCTGCCAGGCGAAGCCACCCCGCCCCAATTCACCGGAGATGAAGACGTGGACGGCGGGCGAGTTGAGAACCTTCCTCTCTGCGATCGCGGACAACCGACTGTTCCCTGCATTCTTGACGCTTGCCTCCACGGGATTACGCAGAGGCGAACTGCTCGGCTTGCGATGGCGGGATCTTGATCTCGACGGTGCCAACCTTCAGGTTCGTCAGAGCCTCGTCGTCGCTAACTACGTGGTCATCACATCACCACCCAAGACCGAGAAAGCGCGTCGGGGGGTCGCACTCGATCCCGACACGGTGGAAGCACTGCGAACGTGGCGGAGCCGAGTGCTGGAAGAGCGGATGGCGCTCGGTATGGGAGCGCCCCAACCGAACGATTTGGTGTTCGCCCAGGAGGACGCTTCCCCGCAACACCCGAGCAACTTTGCAAAGCGGTTCCGTAAGCTCGTCAAGGCTGTGGGCCTCCCGCAGATCAGACTGCACGACCTTCGGCATACTCATGCCAGCCTAGCCCTCCAGGCCGGCGTCCACGTCAAGGTCGTCAGCGAACGCTTGGGACACTCCAGTGTCGGGATCACCCTCGATACTTACTCCCACGCGATCCCGGCGATGGACGCCGAGGCGGCGGTCCGGGTGATGGAGATCGTCAAGACCGCGTGATCCCGCGTATAGTCTTGCACTGAGACGAAGCGTGAACGATGGCTAAGCTGTTTCTGACGAAGGAACAAACTTCGGTAGAGCGTCTGTACAAGGTGTTGAGCGAGCGCCTGCCGAGTGAGTACGCCGTCTTCGTCCGCGGGAACAGTGATGGTGTCAAGGTCGGCAAGGATGCACTCATGGCTATCATCGTCGAAGCTCACCCCAAAGAGGGCGGGACAGAGTTCGTGACGTATTACAACCCCGGCTCCTTGGTTCTTGCGGTTCCGTTCATGATGCTGCTGCTTCCCATCTTCCTGTTCGTTTACCTGCGGGGTTCGCTGGAGCGTTACAAGCTGGAAGACGAAGTGATAGACGCGCTCAGGGACGGGTGGCCGAACATCCAGAAACTGGACTAGTTCGAGCGCGCGTTTGCAATCCGTTTGCAAAAGGCCCTCAGTAAAACGCTGAGGGCCTTAGCATTTTGGCCGATCCGTATACGAAAAGTTGGTCGGGGCGCTCGGATTCGAACCGAGGACCTCCTGACCCCCAGTCAGGTGCGCTAACCGGACTGCGCCACGCCCCGAACCATACGCAATGCTAGCACGCTGGCGTAGGGCGTGGAACACGGGGCACGGAACCGGTTGGGAGTGGGGCGGGGCCTAGTTCGCGACGTGTGAGATGGTGATGATGACGACGCCGATGGCGGCGACACCGGTGAACTCGGCCGCAGTCTGGCGGTTGAGCTTGTTGCCGAGGTAGTTGTGCATGAGCCCGGTCGTCAGATAGAAGGCCAGCAGGAGAAAGACAGCCGCGGCGCTTTCTTCCAGGGGCAGGAAGTGCGTCGTCCAGGCGGCCTCGGCGATCATACCGCCGATCGCCAGCGCGTAGAGTATCGTCCGCGTTGTGTCCAGGCCCTTCTCGCGCAGGATCTCGATCGCCAGCAGGATGCTGACGATGCCCGCGGCGAACGACGACGTTACGAGGCCCAGATCGAAGTCGTAGATCGTGGCGAAGAAGAGGAACGCGACGACGTAGGTCGCGATGTTGAGCACGAGCCTCGTCAACTGGTACGACGGTGCGAGGCGGTCGACCGACTCGTACTCGGCGCGCAGGATCGCCCAGAAGGGGATCACTGAGATGAGGCCGATGCCGACGGTCTCATACCCGCCGACGACATCCTCGAGGAAGAGGCCGAGGCCAAGCGTGAACAACACCGGCACGAAGAGGTAAAGCGCCGTCTCGTCCACCCCGTGGAAGTCTGCGCGCGGGTGGTTGCGGACGACGCTGTCGGTGGCGATCGCAGCGAGGCCGGCAAGGAGGAGCAGGAGCCAGTCCTGGGTCGGCTCGACGGCCAGATAAGCGACCATGCCGAGAGCGAGGACAACCGCCAGTACGTGTACACGATCCAGGCGGCTAATTTCTGAACCCAGGGCGAGCGGGCCGCCTCCCCGACGATCCCGCGTGAATTCGTTCACAAGGAATAAGGCTAAACGCAGCGGCTAATTAGTGTCAACCGGCGCCTTGTTCCGCGTTCTCCGTGTTTTCCTTCGCCCTCGCCGCCACGAGCAGCTCGAGCGCCAGGCGCAGGCGATCCTGCCAGCCCTCGTCCAGGTCAACGCGCATCATCGTGTGGCCCACCTGTACGCCACGCGGCGCTGTCTCCTCCAGGGCCGCGGCCGGCAGCGTCTCGCCGGCTTCCATTTTGATAACGGCGGTGGCGTCCCCGGCGATGATCGACTGCACGCCGCCGAGCTTCGAAAGTGACCGCAGCGTCACGACATAGAGCAGGTTGCGTGCCAGCGGCGGCGGCTCGCCGAAGCGATCGATCATCTCCTGGAGGATCGTGCCCACGGCTTCCGGGTCCTCCGCCGCGCTCAGGCGCTGGTAGACCGCGAGCCGCAGGTTCAGGTCGGGGACGTATGAGGGTGGCAGGTGCGCCGAGAGTGGCAGATCGATCGACACCTCCGCGCCTTCACTCTCGGGTGGCGGCGTCTCGCCGCGCATCAGCGCCCGCATCCGCTCGACGGCGCCCGAGAGTAGCTTGACGTAAAGGTCGAAGCCGACCGCCGCCATGTAGCCGCTCTGATCGGCGCCCAGCAGGTTTCCCGCGCCCCGGATCTCGAGGTCGCGCTGGGCGATCTGGAAGCCCGCGCCCAACTCCGTCGCCTCGAAAATCGTCTGCAGGCGCGCCTTCGCGGTCTCGGTCAGTCGCTTGTCCTTTTCGTACAGCAGATAGGCGTAGGCGCGGTGGGCGCCGCGGCCCACGCGTCCGCGCAGCTGGTAGAGCTGCGACAGCCCCAGCCGGTCCGCCTGGTTGATGATGATCGTGTTGACGTTTGGGATGTCCAGGCCCGACTCGATGATCGTCGTGCAGACGAGGACATCCGTGCGGCCGTGCGTGAAGTCGTCCATCGCCCGTGCCAGTTCTCGCTCGTCCATCTGCCCGTGTCCGATGCCGAGGCGCGCTTCCGGGACGAGATCGCGCAGCTTGCCGGCGATCATTTCGATGCTGTGCACGCGGTTGTGTACGAAGTAGACTTGCCCGCCGCGCTCCAGCTCGCGCGCGATGGCCTCGCGGATAAGGCGGTCGTCCGTGTGCGAGACGTAGGTCTTGATCGGCAGGCGTTCCTCCGGTGGCGTCTCCATCGTCGACATGTCGCGGATGCCGCCCAGCGCCATGTACAGCGTGCGGGGGATCGGCGTCGCCGAAAGGATGAGGACGTCGACCTCGCGGCGCATCTCTTTCAGAAACTCCTTGTTCGCGACGCCGAAGCGCTGCTCTTCGTCGATCACCACGAGCCCCAATTCCTTGAAGCGGATGTCCTTCTGCAGCAGCCGGTGCGTGCCGATGACGATGTCGGTGGTGCCCTGCCACAGAGACTCAACGATCCGCTTCTGCTCCGCGTGGCTGCGCAGCCGCGAGAGCACTTCGATGCGTACCGGGAAGGCGGCGAGGCGCTCGCGGAAGGTGTTGAAGTGCTGCTGTGCCAGGACGGTCGTCGGGACGAGCACGGCCACCTGCTTGCCGTCCATCACCGCCTTGAACGCGGCCCGCAGCGCGACCTCCGTCTTGCCGTAGCCCACGTCGCCGCAAACGAGGCGGTCCATCGGCCGCGGCGACTCCATGTCATGCTTCACGGCGTTGATCGCGGCGAGCTGGTCGGAGGTCTCGACGTAAGGGAAGCTGGCGTCCAGCTCAGCCTGCCACGCGCTGTCCGGCGGGTAAGCGTAGCCGGGCATTACCTCGCGCGAGGCGTAGAGCTGGAGGAGGTCCTTCGCCAGCGCCGCCACGGCGCGCCGCGCTCGCTGCTTTGCCCGCTGCCAGTCGCCCGCGCCCAGGCGAGTCGGCGTTGGCTGCTTTTCGGACGGGCCGATGTAGCGGCTCACACGGTCCAGTTGGTCGGTCGGCACAAAGAGCCGGTCACCCTCGGCGTAGTGCAGCTCCAGATACTCGCGCTCGTTGCCGTCGATCGTGCGGCGGATCAGCCCGGCGAAGCGGCCGATGCCGTGGTCGATGTGCACGATGTACGCGCCCTGCGTCAGGTCGGCGAGGAACGCTTGGCGGTTCACGGCCTTCTTTGGCGGCGCGCGCCGCTGCTTTACGAAGCCGAACACCTCGCTGTCGGTGAGCAGCGTCAGCTCGCCGGCCTCACCCAGCTTCCAGCCGTCCTGCAGCGATCCCTGCACAAGCGAGAGGTTTGGCGGCGGACTGGCCAGGTCGCCGCTCACCGTGGCGTGCGCGTCCTGTTCCTCGAGCAGCTCCGCCAGACGCTCTGCCTGCTGCGAGACGATCACAAACCGCCGTCCCGACTGCACGCCCTGAGCGACCTCCGTTGCGAGCTTGCGCAGCTGCCCGGCGAACGCGCCCGATCCGACGAACGGCAGGCGGATCGCGTCGCCGTCCGTGGCGCCCGCCTGTCCGTCTTCGGGCATCGCCCAGCGCGCGAGTGTCAGCACCCGGTCCATCGCCTGGATCTGGCGGCGGGCTTCCGGCCACGTTTCGAGCGCCGGCGGCAGGCCGTATGGTATCTCGCCCGCGGCCTCCAGCTCCTTGCGTGTCGCCTCGCCCTGCGCCTCGGCTTCCTCGATCGCTGTTTGCACGTCCGCCTCCTCATCCACGATCAGGAGCGCACCTCTGGGCACGTGGTCGAGCAGCGAGCACGGCGCGAGGAACTGCACGTAGAAGTCGCGTTCCTTGAACGATGCGCCGTCCCGCAGCAGCGTCAGCTCCTCCTCGATCCGTCCGCGCGCCTCGTCCGGCATCTTCTTGAGGCCGAGCCTGGATAGCGGCGCGAGCCAGTCGTCGGCTTCGGAAGGCAGTAGCTCCTGCGCGGGCACGATGCGCGCGTCCTCGACCGACCCGGACGTGCGCTGGGTCGAGGCGCCGAACGTGCGGATGCTCTCGATCTCGTCGCCGAAGAACTCAATGCGCAGGGGCTCCTGCTCGGTCGGCGGGAAGACGTCGACGATGCCGCCGCGGCGGCTCGCCTCGCCGGCCTCCTGCACGAGAGGCTCCATCGTGTAGCCAAGGCGCGCCAGGTTCCGCAGGAGCGCCTTCATCTCCAGCCTCTGTCCGGGCCGCAAGTCCAGCACGGAGCGAATGAGGTTGTCCGGCGAGAGCGTGCGCTGCGCCAGTGCCAGCGCCGACGCTACGATCACGCAGGGCCGTTCCTCCGCCAGCGCGACGATAGCGTTCAGGCGATCGCGTACCGTCTCGCGGGCGGGCGCGAGGCGCTCGTATGGCAACGCGTCACGCTCCGGGAAGAGAAACACGTCGCTGGACGGACCGAGCCAGGCCGCGAGCTCTTCGGCGAGCACCTCGGCGCGCGCCGGGCGCCCGGTGAGGACGAGGACGGGCCGTCCCTCGTCCGCCACGAGTGCGGCAAGCGCGGCGGGCTTGGCGGCGTCGCTGACGCCGGCGACGGCGCGCGCGGACCCGCCCCGCAGCGCCTCTCGCAGGCGCTCCAGACCGGCCGTCTTGTCGATGATCGCCAGCAGTGCGGAAAGGTCCATTAGTCTTGGTGAACAACGCTTTTAGGGGCCTCGATGGGTCGAGGCCCCTTCCGGATGCTATTCGCTTGCGGCTATTGTATCGTGTCCGGGCTCAGGAGTTGTACTCGTTCATCGCGGCCTCGACGCCCTCTGTGATTATCATCTCCACCGCTTCCGTCGCACGCCTGGCGGCGTCCTGCAGCGTCTTCACCATCTGCGGCGAAGGGTCGCTCAGTACGTAGTCCGCCACGTGTTCCGGTTCCCACGTCGGCTCGCCGTCGACGTGCGGCCGGCCGATGCCGACGCGAATGCGCGCGAAGTCCTGGCTGCCGGCGGCGGCGATGATCGACTTGATGCCGTTGTGACCGCCGCTGCCACCGCCGGGCTTGATGCGCACGCGGCCCGCTGGGAGGTCGAGTTCGTCGTAGACGACGATGAGGTGTGTCGGGTCGATCTTCCAGCGGCGCAGGGCCGGTCCGATCGCATCGCCGCTCTTGTTCATGTAAGTCCGCGGCTTGAGCAGGACGGTGGGCACGCCGCGTACCTCACCTTCGCCCAGCGTGGCCAGCGTCTTCGCTTTGATCTTGATGCCGTGCAGCCGCGCGAGGCGGTTGATGCACCAGTAGCCGACGTTGTGACGGTTGTGCGAGTACTCAGCGCCGGGGTTGCCCAGGCCGGAAATCAGCCAGCGGTCATTGGCCACGCCGTCATTCTACGGGAGACAGGAGACAGGAGACAGGTGAGCTACTCTTCGCGGGCAGCGGCGGCCCGCGAGTCCGCCACGATATCCGGAAGGGCGGAGAGGACGCGCTCCATCTCCTGCGCCGTATTCTCCGGGCCGACGGTGAGCCGGAGCGCGCCGACGGCCCGGCGCAACGTCATGCCGGTGGCCGTGAGCACGTGCGAGGGCTCCCACGTTGCCGAGTTGCAGGCGCTGCCGGCGCTTGCCGCGATGCCCAGACTGTCGAGCGCGTCGAGCATCGTGTCCGAGCGCGCGCCCTCGAAGCTGAAGTGCGCGTTGTTCGGCAGGCGCATCTCGGGGTGGCCGGTCAGCTTCGCCCCGGCGATCGTGCGCGAGATGCCCTCCACTAGCTGCGTTGTCAGACTGCGGCAGGCGCTTGTGTAGTCGTCGGTGTGGGCCTGTACCTCCGCGAGGGCCGTCGCCGTGCCGACGATCGAGGCCACGTTCTCCGTCCCCGCGCGGCGCTGGCGTTCCTGGCCGCCGCCGCTCATCTGCGCCAGGAAGGGCGTGCCACGGCGCATGTAGAGCACGCCTGCGCCCTTGGGCCCGCCGAACTTGTGCGCCGACAGGCTCAGCAGGTCGACGCCCAGCTGGTCAACGTTCAGGTCGATCGCGTTCGCGCCCTGCACCGCGTCCGTGTGTAGCACGACGCTGCGGCCCAGGGACTTCGCCCGCGCGCGCACGGCCCGCGAGATTTCGGCGAGCGGTTCGATCGTCCCGATCTCGTTGTTGGCGAGCATGACGCTCACGAGCACGGTGCGCTCGTTCATCGCCTCGGCGATGGCGTCCGGATTGACGATGCCGTAGCGGTCGACAGGCGCCTGCGTCACTGAGAAGCCGAACTTCTCCAGGTACTCGCAGGAGTGGAGGACGGCGTGGTGCTCGATCGTCGTCGTGACGACGTGGTCGCCGAGGCCGGCCTGCTGCTGTGCCGACGCCACGCCCTTGATCGCCGCGTTGATCGACTCCGTCCCGGGGCCCGTGAAGAGGATCTCCCGGGGCCGCGCTCCGAGCAGCGACGCCACGGTTGAACGGGCATTGTCGATCGTCCGGGCGGCCTGGCGGCCGAGCGCGTAGGTGCCGGACGGGTTCCCGAAGTGCCCATCGAGGTAGGGGAGCATCGCTTCCAGCGCCCTCGGCTGCAGGCGAGTTGTGGCGGCGTGGTCGAGGTAGATGCTCGTCTTCATCGTGTTAGATACCGGGGCGGGGTATGCGATAAGGTTATCGCCGGGCAGCGTTGCCTGTCAAAGCGCCTGGCTGTCGTCAACGGCTGAGGAGGCCGGCATCGAGGACGAACTCTGAGCCGGTGACGTAGCGCGCGCGGTCCGACGCCAGGAAGAGGACGGCCTCGGCGACGTCTTCGGCTTCGATCCAGGGCACCGGCAGCAGGTTGCCGGCCGAGCGCTCGGCGATCTCTTCGGGCGTTGCGCCTTCCAGAGCCGCCAGTCCGTCGTTCATCGGCGTGTTCACGCCGGTGGCGTGGATCGAGACGACGCGGATGCCGTGTTTGGCCAGCTCGATCGCCCAGGACTTGCTGAGGCCCGTGAGGCCCCACTTGGACGCGGCGTAGTGGCTGAGCCGGTACATCCCGCGCAGGCCGGCGATCGAAGAGTTGTTGATGATGACGCCGGAGCCCTGCTCGATCATCACCGGAATCACGCGCCTGCCCACTAGCCAGGCGCCCTTCAGGTTGATGTCGATCATCGCGTCCCACTCGTCTTCGGTGAGCTCGTGTGAGTAGCCGTAGGCGCAGATGCCGGCGTTGTTGAAGAGGATGTCGATGCGCCCCAGGCCAGTCGTTGTCCCGTTTACCGCCGCTGTGATCGCAACGTCGTCGCGCACGTCGCCTTCGAACAACAGGCACTCCGAACCAACCTTGCGGCACTCTTCCTGCAGGCTCGACAGGTCCTCGCCGGAGCCCATCCCGTAGCCGGGGTACGTCAGCGGCTTTGCCACGTCGAGCGCCGCCACTTTGGCGCCGGCTTTGGCCAGCGCCAGCGCCGTGGCCCGGCCCTGGCCGTGCGCGGCGCCCGTGACGAACGCCACCTTGCCTTCGAACTCGCGCTCTTTCGTCACCCGGCGGCTCCATGTGCCGGCGCGCCGGGCTTGCGGTAGCCTTCCAGGTACTCGTCGAGGTCGACGGCGAGAGCGTTGTTGAAGACGTTCGTTGCCACCATCATCGCACCGAACGCCGTCAGCGCGACGATCTGATCGGCCGTGAACTCGGCCGCGAGGCGCGCGTACACGTCGTCGGACACCCGCGAATTCTGCGTCGACAGCGACCGCCCGAACTCGACGAGGAGCTTCTCGCGCTCGCTCAGTTCGAGGTGGTCCGGGTCGTCGCCGGCGTCGATCAGGTGGCGCCTGAAATACGTCGAGCAGACGAGGCAGTCAGTCTCCGCTGAGATCGCGTGCAAGAAGACGTTCGTTGGGCGCGCCCCGAGGAACGGCGCGACGACCTCCGCCAGCGGATAGAACTCCATCAGCGCGTGGTACGCCGGCAGCGAGTGCAGCAGCGTGCGTTTCATGTTGGTCATGCGGCCGTAGCGTTTCAGCCCGTCATCGTGCGCGGCGCGCTGCTCCGTGTTTGCGTCCTCGGGCTCGACCGTTGGTATGCGTGCCATGATCGTCTCCTATGGCTATGCGCCGTCGCGGCGCGCCCAGTAAGCCGTGGCGCGCGCGAGGGCGCGGGCCGCCGCGTGAAAGCTCGTGAACGCCGCGACGCCGCGGTCCAGGAGCTTGCGCCGCACGTCGGCCATCACGTCCTCGACGTGGCTCGGGTGCGTGATCGCGAGGAACGGCTTGGCGGAGCGCTCGCGCTGCTCGGAGAGTATGTCGAGGAGCCCGTCCATCATCGATGGGTTGTCGCGCAGGCGGCGGGCGATGAACGTGCCGCTCACCTCCATCGCGATCGCGTCGACGTTGTCGTCCTCGTCCAGGATCTCGAACAGCTTCTTGAGGTTGCCGGGCACGAAGCCCATGCCGATCGTGCCGCCGGCGTCCAGCGGGTTGCGGTAGCTGCCGCCGATGATGTTGAAGAACGACGCCAGCTTCTCGTATGAGGCCGGTGTCAGTAGCGGCACTTCCATCCCCTCGCGCTCGAAGGCGTCGGTGATGACGACGGACTGACCGCCGGTCATCGCCACGAGGCCCATCCTCTGTCCTGTTGCCGGCTTGCAGTAGACGAGCGCCTTCACCGCGTCGATCGTTTCGTCCAGGTCGTCGGTCTCGATGACGCCGGCCTGCCGCATCGCCGCGCTCCAGACGTCCGGCGCAGCCGCCAGCGACGCCGTGTGAGAGTAGACGGCCCGGGAGCCCGCCGTGCTCGTCCCGCCGCGCCAGACCACGACCGGCTTGCGCGCGGTGGCGGCCTTAAGTGAGCGCAACAGGCGCGGGCCGTCCTTCGTGCCTTCGATGTAGATGGCGATAACGTCTGTCTCGGCGTCCTGCGCCAGGTAGTCGATGTAGTCGGGCGCGTCGAGGAGGACGGCGTTGCCGAAGGAGACCGTTTTCGAACACCTGATGCCGTGCGTCGCGCCGATCAGCGAGAAGTTGATGGCGTGTGTGCCGCTCTGGCTGATGAAGCCGACGTTGCCGGCGTCCCCGGCTTCCTGGTCCGGGCTGTGGCGCAAGCCGAGCCGCCGGTTGTAGATGCCCATGCAGTTAGGGCCGATCAGCATCAGGTCGTTCTCACGGGCGATCTCGGTGACCTGCCGCTGCGCTTCGATGCCCTCCTCTGTTTCCGTCTCGGCGAAGCCGGACGTGAAGAGTGCCACGGCGCCCACGTTCTTCTTCGCGCAGTCGGCGATGATGCGCGCGGCGACGGGCCGGGGAACGGCGCAGAGAACGTAGTCGATGTCGTCGGGGATCTCCGCCAGGCTGGCGTAGTTCGGCACCTCGAGCGCCTCGATGCCGGGGATCTCGGCCGGGTCGATCTGCACGGAGTAGAGCTTGCCGGCGAACGTCTTCATTGAATGCAGCCACATGTAGCCCATCGCTCGCTTGTCACCGACGACGGCCACCGTCTTCGGGTTGAAGGCACGATCCAGCCGCGCCGTCAGGTCCGAATCAGGCATCTGAGCTTGCCCGTCAGCTCTCCGCGCTCACGACGATACGGGCGTCCACGGCGATGCAGCCGTCCTTGTAGGCGAAGACAGGGTTCAGGTCCAGCTCCTCCACCTGCGGGTTGGCTTCCGCGAAGGCGGAGAGCTTGAGCAGGAGGCTGGCCAGAGCGCCGGTGTCCGCGGGTTCGCCACCGCGCACACCGTCGAGGATCGCGCGGCCTTTGATCTCGTCGATCATCTCGCGGGCGTCGCGCTCTTCCAGCGGCACGATGCGGAAGGCGACGTCTTTCAGGATCTCGACGAAGATGCCGCCGAGGCCGAACATGAGCACCGGCCCGAACTGCGGGTCCTTGCTCATGCCCACGATTACCTCGGTGCCGGGCCGGGCCATCGACTGTACGGCGACGCCCTCAATGCGGGCCTTCGGCTGGCGCTCCTTCACGGCGGCGACGATATCGTTGTACGCTGCGCGAACTGCCAACTCGTCTTCGAGGCCGATTTTCACGCCGCCGACGTCGGACTTATGCGTGACGTCTGGCGAGACGATCTTGAGCACGACCGGGAAGCCGGTCTTGGCCGCTGCCTTCGCGGCGTCGTCGGCCGAAGTTGCCAGCGTTGCCTCGGCGACGGGGATACCGGCAGCCACGAGGATCTGCTTCGACTCGATCTCGGTAAGCACGGAGCGGTTCTCGGCGCGGGCGCGTTCAATCGCCTCGGAAAGGGTGACCATAAGCGGCGCCATCATACGTAGCGTTTGCGGTAACGGTCAACGCGGGGCAAGAAAAAGGGGCGAGCATTGAACTCGCCCCTGTATATCATGCGAACGTCTGCTTAACGGGACTTATTGCCGTTGCCGTTACTGTTGTTGTTGTTGCTGTTGCTGTTGCTGTTGCCGTTGCCGTTGGACTTGACGGAGCGCACCATCATCTTGCGCTGGCTGTAGTTGAGAAAGGGGCGGGACTTGCCGCATCGCTTGCACACGCCCTCGCTGGTTACACCGTTCGGAGTGGCGATCTGCCAGTGGTGTGCGCAGTCGTCGACGACACTGACGTCCGACTCAAGCGTGATCGTTTCGGCTCGCTGCTCTGCCAATGTGGGCCTCCCTCAGACGTGGTCCCCGCCGCGGTCGGGGCACGGGCGATACGATGCGCCGAACCCGGTTGCTGATGGGGGCGGAACCGGGCCGTCTCACCCACTATAACGTAGACGTGAGGTTTAGGCCAAGCCTCCCTCCGGCCACCGGGCATTAACGTTCTTTAACGTGCCACTAATCTGACCTTAATCGCACCGCCCTACGCTCTGGGGCAATACGTCTAAAAGGGAGCGATCATGAAGATTTTTCGCTGGGCGGTGCGCGCCCTTCTGCGCGCACCGCTGCGCGCGGCCCTCCTGGTTGGTGTCCTTGGTGTCAGCATAGGTCTCGCGCTGATCATGATCACCGTAGACGGCGCGTTCGACGAGCGCCTCGAGGAGATCCAGAGCCAGGTCGGCACGACGGTGACCGTCCAGCCGGCGGGGAGCTTCGGCGGTGGGTTCATCTTCCGTGGCGGCTTCGGTCCTGGCGCGGGCGGCGGATCCAGCGTCCCGAACGGCCCGAATGCCGGCGACGACGATGGTTCCGGCGCCGAAGCCGAAGCTGGCCAGGCGACTCTCACCGACGAAGCGGTTGAGGCGATCGCCTCCATCGAGCATGTCGCGGGCTACACGCGGACGATAACGGAGCAGTACTCCGGTGATGAGCTGGTCGGCGGCACGATCGAGCCGCCGGCGAACTCGCCGTTCGCGGGCAACCGGCCCGCTGGCGGCTTCCAGATACCGGTCATTGTGACCGGTACGGATAACCCGACAGCGCTCTCGTCCCTCGGCGTCGAAAACGTTGAGATCACGAGTGGCCGCACGTTTGAGCCGGACGAAGGCGAGGCAAACGTCGCTGTGATCGGTCAGAGCCTGGCGGAGGCCAACGGGCTGGTGGTCGGCGACACGTTCGAAGTCAACGAGGCAGAGGTGGAGGTCGTTGGGATATTCACCACCGGAACGCGGTTTGGCGACAACGCGATGTTCCTTCCGCTCGACACGGCGCGCGCCCTCTTCGACCGCGAAGGCGAGGTCGATGCGATCAGCGTCCGGGTGGACACGGCGAAGAACGTGAGCGCGACGGCCGACGCGATCCGCGAGACGCTCGGCGAGGACGTCGCCGACGTGACGACACAGGAAGCCGCCTTTGACGCCATCAGCGCGCCGCTCGCCGACGCCGCGGACAGCAGCCGGATCGGCATGATCGCGGCGCTGATCGCCAGCGCTGCGATCATCCTCTTCTCGGTCGCTATCGTTGCGCGACAGCGGATCAAGGAGATCGGAATCCTCAAGGCGCTCGGTGCCTCGAACTGGCACGTCGTCGGCCAGATGACTCTGGAGACGGCGTTCGTCGCGATCATCGCTGCGGTCATCGGTGCGCTCGCGACGTTCCCAATGGCGCAGACGGTCGCTGACGGCCTGGTGTCCGATCCAACGATCCAGGTCGGCAGCTTCGGGCCGCCGGGGGGTGGAGCCGGACGTGGAGGGGGTGTCGTGATCGATGCTGGTGACGGCCCGGTGGGCAACTTGCTCGGCGAGGTTGATGTTGCCGTCTCGCCCGAAATCTTCGGCTACGCGCTGGCCATCGCGCTTGGTCTCGCGCTGGTGGCAACGGTTATCCCGGCCTGGTATGTGGGCCGGGTCAAGCCAGCGGAGGTGCTTCGTTATGAGTAATGCTGCAGTCGCGACCAATGCTGGTGCGGCCGTCCTGGAAGACCTCGTCAAGCACTTCAAGAGTGGCTCCGACACCGTGCGCGCCGTCGATGGCGTCTCGGTCGCGATCCCTCGCGGCAAGCTCATCGCGCTCAAGGGGCCCAGCGGTTGTGGGAAGAGCACACTTCTAAATCTTCTGGGCGCGCTCGACCGGCCGGACTCAGGAAGCATCATTGTTGACGGCGCCGACATCACGGGCCTGAGCGGCGCGGACGAGGTGGCCTACCGGCGCGACAGGGTGGGCTTCGTCTTCCAGATGTTCAACCTGATGCCTTACCTTTCGGCGATCGAGAACGTGACGCTTCCGATGGAGCTGCGCGGCAAGTTGAACGCACAAGACCGCCGGACGCTGGCGGCGTCGCTCCTCGATCGGGTCAAGCTGGCGCCGGACCGCCACCGACGGCGTCCGACGCGACTCTCGGGCGGAGAGCAGCAGCGAGTCGCCATCGCCCGCGCGCTGGCCAACGACCCGCCGCTCATCCTGGCCGACGAGCCGACCGCGAACCTGGACTCAACCACCGGCGAACAGATCGTCCGACTCCTGCGCAGTCTCGCCAGCGGTGAGCGCACCGTCCTCATCGCCACGCACGACAACGCGATCGCACGGCAGGCCGATCTGGTGATCACGATGCGCGATGGCAAGCTCGTGGGGCGGGATGGCGGCTCGCCCGGCGGCTAGACGATCGCGGCTTCGCTGTAGACGCCGAGGACGTCGCGCATCACGTCGCAGCACTCCTGCAGCGTGGCGTCCGCGCTGACGGCGTCGAGCAGGAACGGCATCACGTTGTCGCCGTTACGCAGCGCCCCCTCCAGCGCTTTCAGCGTGCGTGAAGTCTCGCGGTTGTCGCGCGCGCGGCGGATCTCGTTGAGGCGCTCGACCTGGCGGTCGTATCCCTGCGGGTCCATGTCGAGGATCGGGATCTCGAGCGGCTCGTCCATGATGTAGTCGTTGACGCCGACGATCGTTCGCTCGTTCTGGTCGATTTCGCGCTGGTAGACGTAGGCGGCGTCCGCGATCTCGCGCTGGAAGAAGCCGTCCTCGATCGCCGGAATCACGCCGCCCAGGTTCTCGACCTGGCGGAAGTAGGCGCGGGCCGCGGTCTCCGTCTCATCGGTGAGCGTCTCGACGAAATACGAGCCGCCTAACGGGTCGGCCGTGTTCGCCACGCCTGATTCGTGCGCGATCACCTGCTGCGTGCGCAACGCGAGACGAGCGGCCTTCTCGCTCGGTAGCGCCAGGGCTTCGTCCATCGAATTCGTGTGCAGGCTCTGCGTTCCGCCCATGACGGCGGCGAGCGCCTGAACGGTGGTGCGGATGAGGTTGACCTCCGGTTGCTGCGCTGTCAGCGAGACGCCCGCTGTCTGGGTGTGGAAGCGCATCCACCAGGAGCGCTCATTCCTGGCGCCGAACGTCTCGCGCATCTCGTGCGCCCAGATGCGGCGCGCCGCACGGAACTTGGCCACTTCTTCGAAGAGATCGTTGTGTGAGTTGAAGAAGAACGACAGGCGTGGCGCGAACTCGTCGATGTCCAGGCCTCGGTCGAGGCACCAGCGGACGTACTCGAAGCCGTCGCTCAGCGTGAACGCCAGCTCCTGCACCGCCGTCGAGCCGGCCTCGCGGATGTGGTAGCCGGAGATCGAGATCGGGTTCCATTTCGGCATCTCACGGGAGCCGAACTCGATCGTGTCCACGACAAGGCGCATCGAGGGCTCGGGCGGGAAGAGGAACTCCTTCTGCGCGATGTACTCCTTGAGGATGTCGTTCTGGATCGTGCCGGCGAGCTGCGAGCGCTTGACGCCGCGCTTCTCGGCGGCCGCGATGTACATCGCCCAGATGACGGCCGCCGGGGAGTTGATCGTCATCGAGGTCGTGATGTCGGCTAGCGGCAGCCCGTCGAGCAGGATCTCCATATCGCGCAGCGACGAGACGCCAACGCCGCACTTGCCGAACTCGCCCATCGCCTCCGGCGCGTCCGCGTCGTAGCCGTAGAGCGTCGCCATGTCGAAGGCGATGGAGAGGCCGTTGGTGCCCTGCGAGAGCAGGTAGCGGAAGCGCTCGTTGGTCTCTTCGGCAGAGCCGAAGCCGGCGAACATGCGCATCGTCCAGAGCTTGCCCCGGTAGCCGGTCTCGTGGATGCCGCGCGTGAACGGGTACTGTCCCGGCGTTCCGAGTCCCTCGCCGCTCGTTGGGACGCTTTGCGGCCCGTAGACGGGCTCCACCGGGGCGCTTGAGGTGGTGACGAACTTTCGTTCGCGGTCAGGACCGTTTTCAGGGCTCATGATCAGGCCTTTAGGATAGCATCCGGGCGTGTTGCTGCCCCTGCGCCTCTCTGCTAGACTCTGCGTTCGTGGCACCGGCCCTTGACAGCGCGTGATATATTAGCTTACGCGTCTGAGCATATTATTGGAGCAGGAGAATTGACAGACGAGCCCTTCGATAACTATCTCGACCTTGTGGATGCCGCCCGCATCCTCGGCATTCACCCGCAAAGTTTGCGGCGCCTGATCAAGCAGAAGAAGGTGCCGGCCGTCCTCTTTGCCGGAAAGTACCTGATTGAGCGTCACGCGCTCCAGCAGTTCAAGTCGAACTACGATCCGCGACCCGGCCGCAAGGCCATCCGCCGTCTCCTCTAGGGCGTTCTGGCCTACTCGACGCCCCGCTCAGAGCGCCGCTGCTGAAGGTAATCGATGGTTTTGCGGTACCATTGCTCGTCGATCTTTTCGCTCGCCATCAAGTAGTTGAGCATAGCCTCAAGCCCGAGGATCGAGATCAGGTTGTATCCTCGCGCCTTCAGCCGTTCGCGGGCGCCCTCCTGGCGGTCCAC
>SDBV01000382.1_pt1 | contig 63121 bp, 51 predicted proteins | sample 2277081 | NCBI WGS metagenome assembly SDBV01 (sample SAMN10402039, study PRJNA504765) | marine sediment metagenome | isolation source: marine sediment core GS10_PC15, 223 cmbsf | place: Arctic Ocean: Southern Knipovich Ridge | collected 2010
GGTGTGGGTTCTGGTGTGGGTTCGGGTGTCGGTGTCGGGCTCGTCCCGTTCAGCGGCACAGGATTGTCGAAATAGCGTTGTACTTGCGTGATCCACCAGTAGTCGTCGGTCGGAGGCGACCCAACGCCGTCGGTGCTGTCGCCGACGCCGGCGCCAAACAGAATCGTCGTGATGCCTGCATCGCGTGCGTCGGTCATGTGCGATTGCCACCTGATGACGTCGCCGTCGTCGGTGATTTTCGGATCACCGCCGTCGTTCGTTGCAAACCAGTCTCGGCGCGCGCCCGACGTTTCGAATTCGTCACCCAGCAGGAACGTCGGTGCCGAATCTTCGTACCGTGTAGACGTGTTATCGAGGTCATCGAATCGGCCGCTCGTCGAATACGGATCGTTTGAGTTCGACGAGTTCACGTGACCGACGGGAACTTGCCACAGTGTTACGGGTAGTTGGGCGCTCTCACCTAGCGTTGACGCGAACAACAGATAGTTGTTCCAATGGTCGGCGTTCCAGAACCAGGTCGAAGCCGACGGATCGTCGGCGTAGCCGCCGAATGCGCCGTCGAGGCCGTATTTGTCGATCGACACAAAATCGGCGCCGTAGGTCAGAACGCCGGCAGCTTCGTAATAGTCGGCGATTGCGCCGGCTTCGGCGCGGATTGCATCTCGCCCGGCGCCGATTCCGAGAGTGTCGGTGACTCGCATCAGGCCCTTGGCGCCTGGGTTGACGTTGATGCCCGGCGATGCCCACAGGTTGAACTGCCAACCAAACACGGCGTTCGGCATTCGTGTTGAAATCATGTAGTTGACGGATTCGACGAAACCTCGCAGCGTGTCGGTGAAGGTGGGATCACTACTGCCGAGCACTCCCGACGAACGCGACGCGTTGGTCTGAGTGAAGATCTCGCCGGGTTGCAGGCCCGACTGCTGCATCCAATAGCCGAGCATGTCCGGCTCGAGGATCCAGCCGACGATCTCGTCGCCGGCGGCCTGTTTGGCGAGCGTGATCGCTGTGTCGAGGTCGCGGTAGTACGCCTCCATGTATTCGACACTGTTGAGATTCTCGCGATTCGTCCAGAAGCTCTCGCCGCCCGCCGGGACGTTGTAGTACACGAAATACGGGATCATCCCGAGTCGCAAGCTCTCCTCGACGTAACGGGTCGCGCGCTGGCCGGGCGGGTTCGTCCAGGTCTGCCATCCGTTGAACGGTCCGCCGTTCAGGTAGATGTAGCGGATATCGACTCGACGATTCAGGTCGCCGTCGTCGAAGCCGCGCCAGAATCCGAGATCGGCGTCACTGTCTTCGGAAACCGAGCCGACGGCGAGATGTTCCGGCAGACCCGGCAGCGACCCATCGGCATTGCGCACGCGCACGCCGATGAACCGTGTTGTATTCGACTCCGTTTCATCGATTCGCAGGGCGCCACGTCCGGCCGAACTCGCCGAGAGGCGGACGGTTGCCCCGTCGATAGTTGTGCTGAGTAGCGATCGATTGTTTGTCGATACGGCAAAGTTCGGATTGTCGACGCCGTCGATCGACAGCGTGAGTTCGGTCGTGCCCTGCGCCACGGTGAGTTGCGGGGCGTCGGGGCGATCGACGTCGGCTTCGGCGATCGTGATTCTGCCGCCGCCCGGGCTCGTTGGTGGTGGCCCGGCGAAACTACAGGCAGCGCCGTTGAAGCTGCACGATGTCGGTCCGGTGAACGCAACGGTGTAGTCGCCGCCGAATCCGACCGTGGCCTTCGCGCCCGGCGCAATGTTTTTGTTCCAGTCGACGTTGCGAACCGTGTGAAGCGATCCTGAGTTCGTGTAGACGCCGTTCCAAAGATCGGTGATCGACGCGTCGAGTTCGAATTCGAGTGTCCAACCGTCTATGGCTGTGCCGGTCGTATTCTCGATGGTGATCTCGGCGTTGTAGCTGCCACCCCAGTCGCCGGTTTTCGCGAACCAGAGCTTCGGGACGTCCGGTGACGGTTCGGGTTCTGGTGATGGCGACGGTCCGGGCGTGGGTTCAGGCTCCGGTGTGGGTGTAGGTGTGGGTTCAGGCTCCGGTGTGGGTTCGGGTGTTGGTTCGGGCTCCGGTATTGGTTCGGGTAGCGTCTCGCCGTCGAATGCGCACGCGACACCATTGAGTATGCATCCGGTCGGCGGTGTGATGGTCTCGCTCGACGAGGCGATGAACCCGAATGAGGCGGTCTGCGACGGAGCAATGCCGGGTGCCCAAGACGGCCCCGTGATGACGTAGTGGTCGCCGCTACGAGAGGTGACCACCGCGTTCCACAGGCTGCTGATTGTGTGGGGATAGTCGAACTCGAGTCGCCAGTCTGGAATCTCGGCGTTGGTTTCATTTGTGATCGAGATGCCGGCCTGATGGCCCGTTGGCCATGAATCGTCGACGGTATGGGTGACACGCACCGGCGTTGAAGCGCGCGCCTGCGGGGCGAGTACTGCTACCCCGAGCGCGGAGACAACCAGGACGAGGCAAAGAAGCGTCGAGAGCCGACGCGGACGAATTCTCCACATGTGGGCAGTCCCCCTCAAGGCCATACGTACTAGTCCACGTGCGTCATATCGTTCGACACGTAAGTGCTAAATACTTTACACGGTATCGACCACTTTTTTAGCAACTTGTGACAAACACGGGGACGTAGCCGCGACACATTGTCAAGTTCTCGGTCGCAAATTCCGATGACTACGGAGCCGAGTCGGGCGTTGCCCAGACGAAAATTCGCAGGAGTAGCGATATGCCAGTCAGAACTTCATATGTGCCCGGGACGTTTTGTTGGGTCGATCTTCAGACCCCCGATCTGGCCGCTGCCGAGTCGTTTTACGGCGACTTGTTTGGTTGGGAAATTATCGAAGACAGCACAGACATGGGATCTATGCGACGGCATCCATCGATGACTACGCGATCTGCGGTCTCTCGGGGATGCAGCCTGAGCTGCAAGCGCAGGGCGCCCCGCCGTTCTGGACCTCGTACGTCGACGTCGTCGACGCCGACGAGACGACGACGAAAGCAAAAGAACTCGGAGCGGTGGTCATCAGGGGAGCGTTCGACGTGTTCACGCTTGGGCGCATGTCTGTGATTCAGGATCCGACCGGCGCGGTTTTTGCAACGTGGCAAGCCGGCGAGCACCACGGCGCCCAGCTCGTCAACGAACCGGGCGCCCTTGCGTGGAATGAGTTGATGACCCGCGACCTCGACGGTTCGAAGTCGTTCTACAGCGACTTGTTCGGTTGGGAATGCAACACGGCACAGATGGGCTCGATGACCTACACCGAGATCAAGAACGCCGGCCAACCGAATGGCGGGATGATGGAGATCATGGAGCACATGGGTCCGATTCCGCCGAATTGGATGGTCTATTTTGCTACGGCCGATTGCGATGCCACCGTCGCCAAGGCGATCGAACTCGGTGGTTCGATCACCGTCGGGGCCACCGACATCCCCCGGGACGTTTCGCCGTATTGCAGGATCCCCAAGGTGGGACGTTCAGCGTCATCAAGATCAATCCCGTCCCCGAAGGCTGACTGCGTCCGGCGCCCCGTGCACCGAGCGTGCGGGGCACAGACTCTCAGTTCGTATGAAGCCTGAACACGCGAATGTTTCGGTTCGTGCGTGTCACGTAAGTCCCGTAGTTTGGGACGTTGGCGACGAGTTTGTTCCAGACCGCGGTCTTGTCGTCGTCCGAGAGCGATTCGGCGGTCACCGTCTGCGTGTGTCGTCCGATCCGTATCTCCGCGTCGGGGTTTGCAATTAGATTGGCCGACCAGGCCGGATGGTGTTCTTGGCCGAAGTTGGAGCCAACGATGTAGATGTCGCCGTCGATGATCGTATATGCGACTTGGACGGTACGCTCTTGGCCCGACTTGCGGCCGATTGTCGTCATGATCATCTGCGGCACGAGTTGTGGGCCGACAGAGGTGAATTTGCCGCCCGACACTTTATAGAGCCACGGATCGACGCGGGCGGCGAATGTCCGTCCGACCGCGGCGCCGAAACGGGTCTGAGCGAATTGGTTCATCAGGTCTTTGTATCCCATGGCGAGCGAGTATGCCATGTTGCGCGGCGCAAGGAGTCCAACTGCCGACCGGCGCGCCCCGTACGATGACGCGACGAATGCGAATGGCCGGCGATTGGCCGCCGTGAGCATTCCGCTGAAGCCCCGAACGGCGACCATTATGATACCGGTGTGTGCTCTCGAATCGGTGTCGACTCCAATCAGGCTGAAGCCGCAGGACGTGAGAACGATCCGTCCGTCACGCGCAGTCGTCTCATAGACGCCGCAGCGTCGGTTTTCACTAAGAAAGGCTATGACGGCACGCGCGTACAAGAGATAGCGCGCCGCGCCGGGCTCACAACCGGGGCGATATACGCCCAGTTCGGCGGCAAGGCCGACCTGCTCTTTGAAGCGATCCAGGAGCGCGGCACGAACGAACTCGACAGCCTGATCACGCAGCAACCGACACCGGAGTCGGCCCAGCATCTACTCGAACAGATGGGCCGGCACCTTGCGTCCGACGATTTCGCACAGGGCCGCAGCCTGCTTTTCGAGGCGTTCGGGGCGGCGCGTCGAGACCCGGCAGTTCGGGATCTACTCTCGGCACATCTCGAGACTTTGCGGAGCGAGTTTCGCGTGTTCATCCAAAGAGCAAGTGAGCGGGGCGATTTCGACGAGTCTGTTGATACCGATTCGATCGTTTATTTCTGTCACGCACTTGCTCTGGGCTTCGTTATGTTCGAAGCGCTCGATGAGCCGCTTCCCCCCATCGAGCCATGGACTGCCCTGATTGGTCGGTTGGCGGCGGCTCTGTCGATTCCCGCTACGACCGAGCTCCCCAACTCGCAAGAGTACGACCGAAGAAGTGAGCAAACCGATCAACGAGGCGACCGATCATGAACGAAGACGCTGTTCAAGCCAATCTCGCCATGAGCGCTTCGATCATCGCGTGATACGGCGCCTCGCGGCCGGTGAACAATTCGAACTGGCTCGCAGCCTGACGAACAAACATCTCCGCGCCGCTCACCACGACGCAGCCGGCGGCTTTCGCCCCGCGCAACAGCCGGGTGTCGAGCGGGCTATAGACCATGTCGAAAACGATCTCGGTTCCGTCGAACGCGCTTGCGTCGAACGGCGTGTCGGACGCGTTCGGCGCCATACCAACACGCGTCGAGTTCACAATGATGTCGCAATTTGCAGAGCTACGGTCTACCCAATCGATCGCTTTCGCGCCGAACGCCATCGCGAGTTCGTCGGCGCGTTCGCGCGTTCGGTTTGCTATCACGACCGACGATCCCGAATTCGTGAGGCCGGCGACCGCTGCACGGGCGGCGCCCCCGGCACCGAGCACGAGCACCGACCGGCTTGCCAGCGTTTCGTCAGGATCGAGCGCCTCGCCTAAAGCATCGAGGACGGCTGCATAGTCGGTATTCGATGCTCGGATCGAACCGTCGGGCGCCATGACCAGCGTATTGGCAGCGCCGATCTCGACGGCGAGCGAATCGGCGCAGTCGGCGACTTCGAGCGCATTCGACTTGTGCGGCAGAGTGACGGATAGTCCGTGCAGGGCGAGTTCGGTGTCGCTGCGTGCCCGTCCGATGAACGACCTGAACTCGTCGATGCCCGCCGGGACGGAGTACGCAAAGTATTCGGCGTCGATATCGCCGGCGACCAGCGCGGCCTTGTGTACGCATGGGCTCATCGAGTGCGCTACGGGCGATCCAACCACGCCGAATGCAAGTCGACGCCCGCTGAAAGCAAGATGTTCATCGGGCACTGGGTTCTGGTCGTCCATGTCGAATAGAAGTTAGCGGGCAGTCAGTGCGACCGTGGCGTGCCGGGCATCGGCAATGGCGCCCCGCCGCGACAGCGCGCGCAGTAGCGGCCGATGATTTGGGCGGCCGCGTCGTTGTCGGGCCCGAGTCGTTCACGCAAGACCCGCACGAGCGCCAAGGCCGCGATTGGTGATTCGCAGCGGGCGCAGCGCAGTGTGGCATCGCGGACCAAGGTGCGCGACCCAGCGTCGAGCGCTCCGACATCGACCACCGTTCGCACGTCGATCGCGCCTTGCGCTCGTTCGGGGCATGTTCTGACACATTGCTTGCAGCCGACGCAGCGGTTTGGATCGAGGGCGACCTCGAGTTGCGCTTCGCGGTGGTTCGCTATCAGCGCCCCGGCAGGGCAGACGTACACGCACGCCTCACACAGAGTGCATGCAGACTCGTCGATGTTTACGAGGCCGAGCGGCGACGCTCGGTGGTCTACACAGAAATCGCCGACCGCGTCGGCGGCGCGGGCGATGGCAAGCAGGATCGGGCCCGGAACACCATGGTATGGGTTTGTCGCTGCGATGCTTTCAACGGCCAACGGCGCCGATGCTGCGTCGCCTAGGGCAAAGGGCGTAGCGCCGATCAACGCCGATCGCGCACCGGCGGCGGCGAGGAACGCCTGGCCGAACTCTATCTCTGCGTGCAGGCGTGCGTCGTTGTTGAGCGAGCACCCGGAGTCGTAACACGGGACCGCGACGACACCGTCGGCGCCCTGGCCCAACGCTCCCAGCAACCACGGGGATGTGACCATTCCCGTGCAGGGCACGAAGACCGGGTACCAGCTCTCGGGCAGGTCGCGTTCGGTAGCTCTTGAACACACGAATGCGATTCCGCGCGGGCCCGCAGGCCCAATGGTGGTATCGACGAGGACGCCGATCTGCGCAAAGAGCTGCGTCGAGGTGACCGTAGAGTCCGTCGTCGCCTGAGCAGGGCACACGGCGACGCATATGCCACACGGTTCGCACGCGACGATGTCGCGCTCGACCCGGCCGTGCGCGATTCGGATTGCTTGTTGCGGGCATGGGTCGACGCAGATGTCGCAACCCACTCCGGCGGCGCAGCGCATCGAATCGGTTGTCGGAACCACGAGGTATTCGGGAGGGGGCAGCGTGAACAAGCTTCGTCGAGTCTTGTCTCGGTGCAACACGGGTTTTGTGGCAGCAATGTTCGACCCCTCGAATGCGGTTGCACACGCCACGGCTGCCTCTACCAGGAGCGTCGTACGCTCGGGATCGGCGCTCGTCCCGCTCAGCTCGATGATTTCGACCCCAAACGGATCGAGCCCGGCCTTGCGGACATGCGACTGGACGTTGCCGAGGTCGTAGTTGCCCGGGCACAGCACGAGCACGAGCCGATCGGCGTCGGCGACAGCGTGGACGAGCCGACGTGGGTGGGAACATAGTTCGGGGATCGTGTGGACTTGGGCGGACGCGCCACGTATCGACTCGTCGGTCACGGCGGGCCCGTCTCCGCAGACCAAGACCACGGTGGTCATGCCGACGCCATCCGTGTGATCTCCGCGGTGAGAACGGTGAGCAGGTTGTGATCGTGTTGAATGAACGTCCATGCCGTGTGCACGAGCGTGTCGTAGAACCCGACGCCGCTAGAGCGAACCCGGTGCGTGAAAAGGCCGAACCAGCCGATGAGATGGTCGTTCACAAACGCCAGCTGACGACGCGACAAGGCGACGGGATCGTCGCCGCCGACGTTCGTGCAGGCGGCGAACTCGAGCCCGCACAGGTACGCCATGAACTCGAGTTCCGTGGCGGCGTGGTCACAGGTCTGCCATACCTGATCGGAGAGCTCGAGTCCGGCGCTTCGATAGGCTGTCGTGAGGCTCTTGATCGTAAGTGCAGTTTGCGAACTGGGCGGCGGGGCGCCGTAGGCAGTCTCGGTGGGTGGACACGGCGGGGACGTGGAGCAGAGTTCGAAGAGCCGAATGTAGTCGCTTTCGAGACTCCCGCCTGCGCTCAGCGCGCATATTGCTGCCGCGAGCCTGTGCCACTCGATAGCGAATGGGAATGCGTCGATGCTGGGCTCGTCGTCGAGGAGCAGCGCGCCCGCTTTGAGCGCCTCGATGCGGTCCGCGTCGGGCCGTAGCAGAGCGGCGCCAAACAGCCGGTACAGCCCCTGGCGGAGCCGCGCCATAGCGGCCCAGTCGGAGTCGCCAATCATGGCTCGTCGTCGTCAGCCTGGTTGGGGATGAGTTCGTAGACGACGGCCGATCCGAAGATGGCGAGGAGGCCGATGATGAAGATGAGGGGCGCGAATTGTAGTCTCGGGTTGCTGAATTCCTCGCCCGATGTGCCCCACCCCGCCGTGAGGAAGAAGTAGCTCACGACCGCCAGTGCGACGCCCGCGATCAGTACTGCCAATGTTGCCGTCCTACGCACCGTTCGGCCCTCCTGTCTTGGCGGTGACCGCCGAATCAGTGGTCGGGGTCTTGCTTCTTGGGCTCTTGTTACTGACTCGGCGGGCGACCTCGAGTCGGTCGGGATCTTCGAGGTCGACGTCGATGATCGGAAAGACCTTCATGAATACCAGGATGAGCAGCGCGCCGAGGGCCAACAGCCCGACGATGACCGCGTACTCGACCCAGCTCGGGGCGTAGCTTCCGGCTTCGTAGGGCAACAGTGTTCCCTCAGTTAGCGACGGCACGACGATGAGGAAGCGCTTGCCGACCGCTGCGAGGTTCACGGCAACACCTGCGACGACCAGCAACGTCACGCTCCATTTGCGCTTGATTGCCTGACCGACCAACAGGGCCAACGAAGCGACGAGCAACCCGACCGACAACCAAAAGAGCCACGCGTATCGGCCCGTGAGCAGCGCTGTCGATACGGCGCTCTCTTCGCCGTGGCTGGCGTAGGTGCCGGTCAGCATCTCCGTGATCAGGAAGTAGAGGTAGGCGAGGATCGTTATCATCAAGAAAAGGCCCAGCCAACGCATCACGCGCTCGTTGAGAATCTTTTCTTGTCTGTAGAGCTTGCGTACGATTGCCGCGAGCACGATGAGCATGCCCACGCCGGACACCGCCGCAAGGAGCACGAACGCGGGCGCCTGCAACGCGCTGAACCAGCCTGGTCGCCCGACTTGTACGCCGAACACGAACCCTAGGGTCGAGTGGGCGACGATGAGCAGCGGCACGATCGCGATCGCCAACCAGAACGACGCCTTCCTGTGACGCGCTCGCTCGATCGGCGTACCGCGATATCCGGCAGCCCAGCCTCGGTGGAACGCGGTCAGGCTGGGTTTATCGTGCGGAATCCGAGCACAGATTGCCGCATCGCGGCGGCCGGCGAGGTAGAGGTAGACGACGCTGGCGAAGAGATAACCGGCGATGACGAGAGCGAACGTTCCGAAGAACGGCGACTGGGGCCGCGCGTATCGGAATAGGTTGACGATACCTCGTAGGGGTTGACCAAGGTCGGCCACGATCGTGAACGATGCCAGGATCAGTGCGGTTATGGTCAACACCTCGGCCATGCGGGCCACCGGGCGGAGATATCTTAGGTTCAACAGTCGGATTAGCGCCGCGATTGTGATGCCCGCGAAGCTCACGCCGACGAAGTAGACGTCGAAAGCCACGTACAGTCCCCAGGGGGCGCCGCCGCGGGAGCCAACGTCGCGCAGGTCGGTTACGACGAGGCCGTTGACGAGCTGATTGATGTAGGCATACAGGCCCACTGCGAACAGGGCGAGAGTTACGCCGACGACGATGAGCCAGCCGCGGCTCCAGGCGCCGACACCTTCGGGAAGCTCGTCCAGTTTGGGAAGGTTGGCTTCGGAGCGATCGGTCAGTGTCGAACGTAGCGGCCGTGCAGTCATTGTCCTGAACCCACCTTTCCGCTGCGGTCGACAGAGCCCTTGACCGGCTCGATCTGACGGGTGTCCTCGCCGGGCGGTACGCCGCCGACGTAGGTGACACGCGGTTTTGTGCCTACGTCGTCGAGTAGGTGAAAGGCCTGCTTGCCTCGGATGTATCGCGATACCGGCGTTTCGGGGTCGTCGATGTCGCCGAAGATCAAGGCCGCGGTGGGGCAGCTCTGCACGCAGGCCGGCTGTTGGCCCTTTTCGACGCGTTGCACGCAGAACGTGCACTTCTCTATGACGCCCTTGAAGTGGCCGCCACCGGCGACCAGGCGACCGCCATAGTCACGGTCCAGGTTGGGGTTCTTGTATGGAGGGATCGCACCACCGGTGACCTTGGCTACGCCGGGGTCGTCCCAGTCGCGGTAGTACTGCTCGTCGTTGGGTTTCGTCCAGTTGAAGTAGTTGACGCCGTAAGGGCACGCCACTTCGCAGTAGCGACACCCGATACAGCGCTCGAAGTCGGTGAGCACGATACCGTCGTCGCGCTTGAAACGGGCGCCTACCGGGCACACCTTTACGCACGGAGCGTTGTCGCAATGTTGGCACGGCCGGGCCATGAACGACATCTGCGTCTGGGGATACTCGCCGTTCTCGAAGCGGAACACATACATCCAGAAGTTGCCTTCGGGCGTGTTGTTCTCGACTTTGCACGCCTCCATGCATGCGCGGCAGCCGGTGCAACGGTCGAGGTCGACGACCATTCCGTAACCCATCAGTTCCCACCTCCGTCGCGGAACACGCGAACCCGGACTTGGAACGATTGGTCGGCCGTATTGGTCACGTAGCCCTTGCCTGTGTAGAAGATCGTGTTGGGCGTCGGGCCCTGGCCTTTGGTCCAGGGCATTGTCCACAGGCCATAGTGGTGCGGCATCCCCACGGTGTCGGGGCGCATGCCCTCGGTGAATGCCGCCTCGGTCGTCACACGGCGCGTCTCGCCCGTCACCGCGTTCTGGGATTCGACGACGACACTGTCGCCTTGTTTGATACCGCGCTCTTCGGCGGTCTTCGGGTTGATATCGAGGCGCTGTTCGGGGGCGAGTTCGCCAAGCAGCGGGATGAAGCTCGTCCGTGACTGCTTCTGGCTGATGAGCTTGTAGCTGATCAGCGTCAGGTCGTATTCCGATGGTGAGCTGTCCATCGTGGGCGCTCGCCACGTCGGCAACGCGGTGTAGTCCTGCCACCATGTCTTTTCGGCGCCCAAGGTTTGCATCTTGCGCTGCGTGACCAGCAGGCTCTCGCCGTAGAGGCGATGGATGGCGCCGCCGAAGGGCGGGTCGTACACGTACCCGTATCGTTTCGTGGGCTTCACGGCGCCCTTCACCCACGTGCCGTTTTTTTCGAAGTACTCGATTCCGCCCTCGAGGCCTTCCATCAGCGCCCAACGATTGAAGATGTCGCGCACAGTCGGTTTCGTGTCTAGCGCCAACGCGAACTCGCCCTCGAGTTCGAGAAACTCGTTGATCTTCGCCAGATAGCCCTTCTCGCCGTAGAGAGCGCCCATCGCTTCGGTGAGGTCGAGGTAGATGTCGATCTCGCCCCGCGAATCGAATAGTGGATCCATCGGAGGCAGCCGCAGGGTCGTGCCGTCGACGTACTGGTCGGTGGCCGACAGAGGCCCCTCATACTTCTCGATCGTCGCGGCGGGAAGCACGACGTCGGCGAAGTAATCGGCCGTTTCCGACATCCAAGGGCTGAGTACGACGGCGAATTCGACCTTCTTGTAGGCGTCGAGAAACTCGGTCTGGCTCGCGAACGCCACTATCGGATTCACCATGTGAAAGATGATCGCCTTTGGCAGCTTGTCGACCTCGAACTCCTCGGGGTCGTTGATCGCCTGCGCGTATATTCCGGGCAATCCCGAGTTGATCGGAAAAAACTTCGAGTTCTTGAGCGTATAGTCGTACGGCGGCGGCTCAACTTCGATGTCGGCGAACGCTTCGTAGTTCTTGTGGACCTTCCAGGTCCAGTCGATCTGTTGGCCACCGACGGCGCCCATCGCGCCGACGAGCATCGGCGCCATCGTCATTGCCCGCAGCGTTTGAAACCCGAGCTCTTGCTGGGACATGTGGTAGGCCATGATCGCCACGGGGCGGTTCGGCACTTCGACGCCGTCGACGACGGCCGTGGAACCAATCTGCGCCTGCTCGCCGAACGTGCGCCCGATTTCGCTGATCTGGTCGGCGGGGAGGCCGCAGATATCGGCCGCCCAAGCGGGCGTCGCCGACGCGACGTGTTCCTTGAACACATCGAACGCAGGGCGAACTTGCTGGTCGGCCACGGTGAAGTTCCCAACGAGGGCGGGGTCGGCGGCGGCGCCAGGGGGCGCCGGCGCGCCGGCTGCGACGTCCCAGACGAGTTCGGTCTCGCCGTCGCGCATGAACGTGCCGTCGGGGCCGACGAGATACGCCGAGTTCGTGTACGTCTTCAGGTACGGTTCGTCGATGTGGCCGTTCGAGATGAGCACGTTGCACAACGCCAAAGCCAAAGCCAAGTCGGTGCCGGGCTTGATCGGCAACCACTCGTCGGCGAACTGGCCTGCGGGGCGCAAACGGGGGTCGATCTGCACGATCTTCATGCCTCGCTCCCGGGCCTTCAACATCTGTTGGGGCCATGTGATGAAGCACGTCTTGTTGCCACCCGCGTTAGTGATATTCCAGCCCCAAGACAACAAGTAGTTCGTGTAGTGGAAGTCGGGGTGCAATACACCATGGGGGCCGATCGTGTACTCGAGTGCCCGGTATCCGGCATCGGAGCAGTAAGCACCGTGGCCCATCTTCTCGGAACCGATCGCCTTCACGAACGCCTCGTCGTAGAAGACCTTGGCCTTTGAACGGCCCTTTTGCCAAAGAACCTGTTTCTTGTCTTTGTCGCGCACCTTGTTGAGTTCATCCGCGGTGAGCTTGAGCGCCTCGTCCCAGGTTGCCTCGCGCCACTCGCCGGTCACGCCTTTGGCGTTCGTGCGCACCAGCGGCGTTTTCACGCGGTGCGGGTCGTAGATCGCCTGGATTTGCGCCTGGCCCTTGGGACAAAGTGTGCCTTGGTTGCGCGGGTTGTTTACTAGCCCTTCGAACTTGACAACCCGGCCGTCGATCTTGCGGGCCAACATGCCGCAGTCCTGCTTGCCGATCCAACAGGTTGTGCGCACGACCTCGTCCGAAACGGGAGTCTCAGCGAGATCTTTCTCGACGTGCGCGAGGGTGTCAGATCCGTCGAAGAGAAACTTGGCGCCCAACGCGGCGCCCCCGGCGACAGCCGAGCCTTTCACGAATGTTCGACGAGTGACTGACATGGGTGGAACGCCTTCCGTTCGCTAACCCGGCTCGAGGCCTTGTATCGACCTACGGGCGGCATTTGGCTCGGCCACCCGCTCGATTAGCGTACGATAGCGGCACCGAGCCCAGTAGGGCCGACCGGCCCATTTCGGCTGGGGAAAAACGTGGCGCCGTCAGTCGGGCCGAGGGTGGAACGCAAGCCAAGGCGGGGACCCACCAGAGCGCGCTCTCAAGGCTGAAGTGGCCAGGCGATCGGTACGATCACAACGATGGCCGCGATTGTGAGCGCAGTAAAGATCCAACCGAGTCTCGCGAAGTCGGTAAATCGATATCCGCCGACGCCATAGACCATCGTGTTCGTTTGATATCCGATCGGAGACAGAAAGCTCGCGGACGCCGAAATGGCGACGGCTATTGCGAGCCCGCGTGGATCGAGCCCGAACTGGTCCGCCGCGGCGAGTGCGATCGGAAACATCAAGACGGCCGCAGCGTTGTTAGTGATCAATTCCGTCAGGACCAGGGTCGCGATCACGATCGCCCCAAGCAAGGCGATCGTACCGAAGCGTCCGAAGCCGTCGACGAGTAGATTGCCGAGTTCGCCGGCCAGCCCGCTTTCTGATACCGCAGCGCCGACACCGAACGCGGATGCGATGAGAATCAGGATTTCGACGTCGATCGATCGACGCGCCTCGGTGAACGTCGCACACCCCGTCACCACTAGGGCGACGGCGGCGATGAGCGCCGCTTCGACGATGCTCAACAGCCCGACGGCAGACGTAACGACCAACGCCAATGCGATGAGGCCGACGAGTGGGGCTTTCGAGTTGCGTACGGGCGCAGATCCACCGACTTCAGCAACGAGTAGGAAGTCATGGCGATTTCGCCAACGCTGTTCGAAATCAGAGTCGGCAAGGACGAGCAGAACGTCGCCCGGCCTCAATCGTACCGAACCGAGTTTCTGTTGTACCCGCATTCCGCCACGGTGCAGAGCGACCACCGCTCCGCCGTATGCCGAGCGGAATCCGGTTTCGCGCAGCGTCGATCCGGCCAGGGGCGAATTGGTTCCGATCACGGCTTCGAAAAAGCTACGCGAAGAGCCGGCCACACCGAAATGGTGTTCTTCCGATGATTTCAGCCCGCGGAACCGTTGTAGGTCGAGAATGCGCTCGGCATTGCCTGCGAACATGAGCCGGTCGCCTTCGTGTATCACCTCGTTTGGACCAACCGGTGCGATGTCGCGTGACCTTCGCTCGATCTGCACGAGAAACACGCCCTGGAGATGGCGTAGGCCGGCCTCTTCGACGGTTTTCGTAGCGATCGAGTTGCCGGTCACAGTCATTTCGACGATGTACTCCCGGGATTCTTCACGCAGGTGCTCTGACGATCCTGAGCGGCGTTTGATGAGGACCGGTGCGACGAGTACAAGCAGTCCGACGCCTACGACGGCGAGCGGGAGTCCGATCCGCGTTATTTCGAACATGCCGATTGGGGCCATGCCGACATCGGTGAGCAGCCCCGACACGACGAGGTTTGTCGAGGTCCCGATAGCTGTGATCATCCCGCCGAGAATGCTTGCGAAGCTGAGCGGCATGAGATATTTCGACGGTGATCGACCGAGACGATGCGCCCAATTCGATATCTGCGGGACGAGTACGGCGACCAACGGTGTGTTGTTGACGACCGCCGATGCTCCGGCGGCACCCGCGGTTATGCCTGCCAGTGCGGCACGCTCGCTCCGTCGGCGACCGAGAACGGTCCCCAGAGCGTCGAGCGCGCCGGTTGCTTCCGCCGCTCCGGCGAGGATGTAGAGAGCGCCGACTGTGATCGGGGCCGGGTTGGCGAAGCCCCCGAACGCAGCGCCGATGTCGACGACGCGGAACACGAAGAGCACGATGACGGCCCCCAACATCGTTGCGGCCGGCGGAAACCGTTCGGTGACGAGTATCGCGATCGTCACAGCGACGACCGCGAGAGTGAACCAGGCGTCAAAGCCCATTGGTCATGCCAGCGCCTGGAGACCCTGTGAGACGAACATCAGCCCGAGGGTGAATGCTATCGCTACCAGAGCTAGCGAGATCAGGCCGACGATCGCGAGCCACTTTGCTTTGATCACCTCTGAGCGGAATCGGATCCAGCTCATCGCGAGAAAGAGAACGATCGGCGCGATACCTGCGACGTAGTGGACGTAGAGCTGGAAGATGCCCTGACCCTGATCGAGGAGTTTGATACCGGCGAGGATCTGTACAACCAAGACGACCTGAGCGATGATCAGCAGAACCAGGGCGATCCGGTCGAACGGGCGTTTCTGGATCCAAAGCATTACTAGCCAAACGACGGCAACGAGAAATGTCGCGAGTACGAGCGCGCCGATGATCCGATGCACCATCGGTTTAATGATGATGTTGTCGATCGTGCCCTGGCCAAGATCCCCGGCCTGGGCGATCACGTTGTACATCTACGTCAGTGTCCTGAGTCGGCGCCGTTCGTTTCGTGCGATGGTACAGATTGAGGAGACCTAGTGTCTCGTCCTGCGCGCTGGGTTCTCAGTCAAAGCTGTGAGACTCAGCCGTTGTCTGGATGAGACATTCGAGCACATAGCCAAGCCACATGTAGACGGAAGCTTGCGGATACATGGGGTCATCACGATCCAGCGACTCGAAGGTGTTGTCATCATTCTCGATGCCGAGCAGAGTTCCGACCGTGAGGCGGATCTGATTGATCGATTTCACGAACGCGTCGGCGCCGTCGGCGTCGACCTGTGCTCTGACCGAACCATCCGGCAGGCGTCCGCGGTCGAGCGCATCAGCAACGAGACCTGCGGTCTCATGGCGGTCCTGGTCGATCGAACGCCCGACAGAATCGCGAAACTCTTCCTCTGCGAGACGGTCGTCCGGATAGGCATCGGGCCGCAGGCGCCGCAGCACCGAGTCCCCCGCTGTATCCGCTTCGCCGACGATCGAGTCGAGGCGTTTCGACAGTGCGAGCAGGATGTCGGCCTCTGTCTCGTCGAGCCGGATCTCGATGAGTCCGTCCGGCAATTTCCGTACCGTTCTGTGGCGCAAGCTCAGTCGTCTTTCGTCATGGTCGCCCAGAGGCCGTAAGTGTGGAGTCGTGCGACATCGCGTTCGGCCTCGTCTTTCGTTCCGTTCGACACCACTGCCCGACCCTTTTCGTGGACATCGAGCATCAGCTTGGTTGCTTTGGATTTCGAGTATCCGAACAACTTCTGGAACACGAACGTGACGAAGGACATGAGATTGATCGGGTCGTTCCAGACGATCACGACCCAGGGGCGGTCGGCCTCGCGGTCTTCGTCGGTGAACTCTTCTTCGAGCGTCGAGATGACCTCATCGATGTCGGGCAGCGCGATCTCGTCTGGCATGTATTGCCCCTGAAAGAGTGCTCCCCGTCCTTCGGGGTGCTGCCGGGGTGTCCCCGGGTTCGCCGTCGAGACGGCCGAAATCACTTCACTACGCACAGTGCAAGAAATCCAATTCTAGTCCGAAGTTAGGGCCCGCCCAGCAATAACTTGTGCGTTATCAACGGCCCTCGACCTCCCCGGCGTTGTTGCTTCCTCTGGTGCGCTGCCGGGGTGTCCCCGGCTTGCCTGATACGCCTCGGATTCGCGCCCAGCCAGATGAGTCCGATTGCTCGCCGAGAACGGCCACTGGTCGGCTCTGCCAACCTGGACAATGGCAGTGTGCGCTACCATTGCGCACTGGTGGCAGCTATTGACGACCTAACATCTGAAAAACGTAAAAGAACCGAGGTCTTCGACCGAGATCTTGCCTGCTCGCGACAAATCTGGTCGGAGGACATGAATGGGCTGGTGAACATCGCCAAAGAAGCAAGACTGACGATACATGGGCTCAAAACACTTGACGTTTGGTTTTGACGATGCCGACGGCGTTGGTACTCGGAGGTGGAGGTGCTCGCGGTGGATTTGCATTCGGCGCCGTGCGATATGTCGTCGGGCCCGGTGACGTGCAGCCGTCCATTGTTACCGGGACGTCGGCCGGCGCAATCATCGCCGCCAAACTTGCCGAGGCGCGAACTCAAATCGAGTTCCAATCTGCTGCCGACAGCGCGCTCGAGCACCTGCGGGCCATTCGAGACAGCAGTGATGTCTTTACGAAGCAACCGTGGCTATCGGCATTCGACGGCACGTCGCTGGGAAGCAAACTCGATGAGTTCGTAACGCAAAGCAGTGCCGAAGGTCGTGGCCACCGACGCGGTTGGACAGGTCGTATACGTAACGATCGAATCAAGCAGGCGGCGCTTGTGACGGCTGACGTTCTCGGAATTCTCGTGCGAGTCTTGTCGCGCATCCCGAGCATCAAGCACGGACTCGAGCAACATTCGAGCGCAGTGTTGGACGCGGGCCCGTTGCGAAATCGCCTGGTCGATTTTTACGATCCAGCGAAAATCCGACGACCTGGCTTGACTCTTCGGCTTGGCGTTTGCGAATTGGCGACAGGTGAAACGCACTATGTGACGGAACAGGGCAAGATCGTCGCTTCTGACGGTGCCACGATCGTCGACAGTGATTCCGAAACGGTCGACATCGTTGATGCCGTACTGGCTTCATCGGCCGAACCAAGCCTCTTCGCGCCCGTCGAGCTTGCGGGAAGAACGTACGTCGACGGGGGGCTAAGACAGTTTGTGCCGCTCGACGTCGCAGGTCGACAGGGCGCCGATCGAGCCATAACGGTTCTCAATATCCCAATCCACACGCGCGCGAGGCAGAGAGATTGGTCGCGCGCGTCGCTGCTTAGGATTCTTCATCGAACACTGATCGAGATCGTACCGCACGAGGTGCAAATAGGGAACCTGTCAACCCACCATTTCGACCACGGCGTCGATAATACGGTTATCGCTCCGACTGTGCGGCTGGCTGGGCGGCTCGACTTCGACGCGGACGTTCTTGCGGTCAGTCTCGACTACGGAGAAATGCGTGCATCCGAGATGCTTGCCGATGTCGACGACGATACCCGTGCAATGGCAATGCAACTCACCGACGCGATTGTGTTGCTTCGCGTGCAACGCGCAAGAACCGTTGCGAGCCCTGCGTCCAAAAAATCGGCAGTGTTCGACTGGCTGATCGATCGTGCGCTCGAACGGCGTCGGTCCGTCGGCCTCTTTCTGCCCGCCGCAGCCGAAACCTGGTCCAAGCCTGTCGACCGGCCCTCGAGCAAGGATCTCGACGCGGCTGAACTAACAGATGAAGTCAGAGATGTTCTCGGGCTCGACGGTGCATAAGCGCGCATGGACCTTCGCCGCTGCAACTGGCGCGACGGCTCTGGTCTTTCTCGACGAAACGATTGTGACAACGGCTTTGAGCACGATCCAGAGCGCGCTTGCTCTCGACTCTGTTGGCATGCAGTGGGCCGTCAACGCTTACGTTGTCGCTTTCGCGTCTCTACTCTTATTCGGCGGGCGTCTCGGTGACATCGCCGGCCACAGGCGCGTTTTCGTGATTGGCCTTGTTGTCTACGCCGTTGCGTCGCTGATGGCTGGCTTCGCGACCAACGAGGTTTGGCTCCTGACGGCGCGCGCTGGTCAGGGCATCGGTGCAGCACTGGCGTCACCGGCCGCGCTTGCCATGATTGCAGATGCGTTCACTGAGCATCGCGGTCGAGCGGTCGGTCTGATGATGGGAATTGCTGCTGCGTTCCTGGTTGGGGGCCCCGCTGTCGGGGGTGTGATCACGGAGTTTTTTGGTTGGCGATGGGTGTTCTGGATCTCCGTGCCGCTTGCCGGCGCATCGGTCTGGGCCGCGATGGTAGGAACCAATACGCCTCGACGCCGGCTCGACGAGATTCGGATCGACGTTCTTGGGACGATTCTCTTCGCTGGTTTCATCGGTTCGATCGTCGTGGCCGTCATGCAGGGGAGCAACTGGGGATGGTTTGCACCCGGCACGTTGACGCTCGTTGTTGTCGGTGTTGCGAGCGGTTGCTGCCTTGTCCTTGTCGAGACGCGGCAGGCGAATCCCATGTTCGACCCGGTATTGAGAAGCAACAGGGGATTTGTTGCTGCCATCGCAGTGGGTTTCGGGATGAGGTTCGCAGTCCTGGGTCCACTCGTGTTTCTGATCCTGTACTTCACGTTGGCTCTTCAATGGTCGCCGTTGCTTGCAGGTGTTGCGGCGATTCCAGCGCTGGTACCGTCGCTGGTGATTTCGCCTTTGTCCGGATCGTGGTCAGACCGAAGTGGACCTCGCAAGCCAATCATTGTCGGGGTTAGTCTGATGGTCGTGTCGCTCGCCGGTATGGCTTTTGTACTCAGTGCTGGACAGTATTGGCAGCTACTCCCAGGACTCATTGCCTTTGGCTCAGGTGCTGCGCTTGCTGTGACACCCACGACGATGGCGGCGCTATCGTCGCTGGGCGGGAGTCAGCTCGGGATGGCCAGCGGTGCCCTCAAGACAGCGCGTCAGGTGGGTGGTGCATTGAGTGTGGCTGTGGTGACGGCCGTTTTCACATCCACGCAACGATCGAGTTTGGCAACTCACGGTCTCACGTCCTCGGAGGCGGATGCGATCTTGAGTCGAGCCGCCCACGCGACGACCGCTGTACCGGCGGCGCTGTTGCGCGACGCTACCAGGGCATTCGTTGACGGCGCGGTTGCCGCCCTGCTCGTTGTGACGGGAGTCGCGATTGTCACACTAATAGTTGCGGTCATCGGCATCCGCAACGAAAGCGCCCCCCAATTGAACCGCTGAGGCCGAGTACGTGGCCTCAGCCGTGGCTCTCGTTTGCGTCCGCGTTCGGACGGGGCGGTTCGTGTTCCTTCCCAGATCGGCTCGACCTCGAACGCGTTTGGGTGTTCGTCGATGTAGCGCACTATCACCTCTGTGGGCGGTCGAGCTGCCGGAGCCCCGTTTTACCGTAGGACGTGTGTGCTTCTGCGGCCGATGCAGACGAGCGTAAGGCCCGAGAGCATGACGAGGAGGCCGGCGAGAGCGGCAAGTAGTGTGCCGGCGCCTGTACCGGTGAAGGGCAGCTCGGTACCGGTAGCGCCGACGACAGCGGCTCGAGCGGGACTGTCCGTCTTCGAAACAGTAGCTTCTACGACGATCGTGCGGCGCAAAATCGTTCCCGACTCGCCGACGATGATCCAGGCCGAAGCCGACGCCCCAACACTCCGAAGGGTGTTTGCGGTCGGGGAGGTCATCGTCGCCCACGTTGCGCCGTCGTCGGTGCTGCGCAGGATCGTCCCCGACACGCCGACGGCGACCCAGACCGAACCCGACGCCCCAACACCGAACAGGAAGTTTGTGGTGAGGGGGGTGATCGGCGCCCACGTTGCGCCGTCGTCGGTGCTGCGCACGATCGTCCCGTAGTCACCGACGGCGACCCAGGTCGAACCCGACGCCCCAACATCCTCCAGGCCGTTTGCGGTGCCGGAGCCGACCGCCGCCCACCCTGCACCGTTGTTGCCGCGCAGGATCGTCCCCGAGTCGCCGACGGCGACCCAGGTCGAACCCGACGCCCCAACACCCTCAAGGAGGATTGTGGTGGGGGAGGTGATCGTCGCCCACGTTGTGCCTTCGTCGTCACTGCGCACGATCGTCCCGCCGCCGCCGACGGCGACCCAGATCGAACCCGACGCCCCAACACCCTCGAGGAAGGCTGCGGCGGGGCCCATCGACGTCCACGTTGCGCCGTCGTCGTCGCTGCGCACGATCGTCCCGGACACGCCGACGGCGACCCAGACCGAACCCGACGCAGCAACACCAAGTAGGTGATTTGTGGCGGTGGAGTTGACCGTCGCCCACGTTGTGCCGTCGTCGGTGCTGCGCACCATCGTCCCGGACCAGCCGACGGCGACCCAGGTCGAACCCGACGTAGCAACCCCGAATAGGTCTTTTTTGGTGGTGGAGTTGACCGGTGCCCACGAATTCGAATCTGCGAAGATCATCGAATCACCATCGACGTCGCCGACGGCTTCGGTCGCAACAGCATCAGCCGCGGTGTCGACCGTCGTGCCGTCGACATGACGGTCAGGCGCATCGTCAGACGCGGTGTCGGCGAGCGCCGCCGACCCGTCCGAAATTGCCGGATCGTCAACCGGCGGTGACTCGTCGACGAAGGCCGTTGGAGGTGGAACGCCAGGCTCGTCGACCTGGGTCGGCGCGGGGGGTTGAGTCTCCGGTTCTGGTTCGGCGGCGGATGCGAGTTCCGCTTCGGGGACGGCTTCAGTGACCTCGGACGCTGGTTCGGGCGCGGCTTGTGGTGCAGGTTCGGCGTCGGGAGCGACTTCTGCCACGGTCGGTTCGGCGGTGACGGTCGGCGTCTCGTCCGCGCTTGCGGCCCCAGACCACACCCAAAAACCAGCAGACACCAAAACAGCGACGACGGCCGCTCTCACCCCAAAACGTTTCTGCACGAAAAACACCCGACCTGACTGAAGAAATCTGACTCACAAGTGATAAGTGACAAGCGAACTTGTCGCAGGATGCTAGCGGAACGAACATACACGGTGTTGCATCGGGCGGTGTCGTTCGATGGTGAACTTCGGTCTAATGACAACTCACCGAGTTTGCCGAGGCCGAATTTATTTCGGCCGGTTCCGATAGTCGTGTGGCGCTACCGGGTCGCGCAACGCCGGGGACAACCCCGGCAATCCGGGGACACGCCGGCGGCGCCCCGTCGGGTGGAGCGAAGCGATGCCTTTTTAGGACGACTGGATCAGGGCACGCGCTTCGTCGAGGAGCGCCTTGAATCTGATGGCGAGGGGCTCGGGCAGGTGTGCTTCGAGCCGTTCGAGTGACTCGCCATAGAACCAGAGCAGGTCGTTGGGTCCGCCGTGGAAGTTGGCGAGAGCTGTCGAGCCACCCAGGCGGAGGCCGTCGACGATTCCGGTCAGGTTGTGCACTTTGTCGCATGCGGACACCAACCTCGAATCGTCGCCGGCCGACTCGATCCGGGTCAGGTATCGCACTTTGCGAGCATGCCAGGGCGACTTGTGGGCCTTCGTGTCACCGGGCAGGGTGTCGGTGAGGTCGTCGACGATCCGAGCGACCGTCGTGCCGAATCGATCTTCGATGTCCGTGATCGACACGTCGTCGCAGTCCTCGACGGTGTCGTGGAGCAGACCGGCTATCGCTTGATCGATGTCGCCGCCGAACTCGAACACGAGACCGGCCACCTGCATTGGATGGCAGATGTAAGGGGCGTGGCGAGTCTTACGGTATTGGCCCGCATGGCGCCTGGACGCAAACGAAAAAGCGTCATCGAACCGTTCTCTGTCATCGCTGTTCATGCGACCAATGATGTCACGTGGATGCGTCGGCGACGACCTGGGCGGCGACGAATGCGACAAGTGACCAGGTGACAGCGATCAACTCTCACGTAGCGTCTTCGAGAACGCAGCGAACCGCCGGTAGATCTCCAAGACGACAATTGCTCCGGCCGCGACCGCGATCAACTCGAACCAGACGTCGAGGGGCAGGATTTCGAGTTCGAAGAAATGGCGCGTGAAGGGGATCACGAACGCCAGACCGAATGCGACGGTCATCGCAGCGACCAGGCCAAGACGCCACGTGTTGAGTGGCGCGGCGACGATGATCAAGACCCAGATTGCAACGCAAAACAAGACGATCGTCGCCGCCGTCCTCGAATCTGCAAGCGAGTCGTGTCCGATCGTCCGCGCGATGGCGTATACGCCGAATGTCGCGACGCCCGCGACGATTCCGGCTGGAAGCGAGAAACGAAGAACTCGACCGATGAATCCGGGGCGAGCACGTTGACTTGTCGGAGTGAACGAGAGGATGAACGCCGGTATGCCGATCGTGAGCGAGCCGATGAGTGAGAGGTGGCGAGGTAAGAACGGGAACGGCCATCCCAAGACGCCGACGCTGAGTGCGAGCAGGGTTGCGTAGACGGTCTTCGTAACGAAGAGTACGGCGACTCGTTCGATGTTCGCGATTACGCGGCGTCCCTCGGCGACGACACTCGGCAGAGTCGAGAAGCGACCGTCCAACAAGATGAGCTGGGCGACCGATTTCGTCGCGGCCGAGCCTGAGCCCATCGCGATGCCGATGTCGGCGTCTTTTAGGGCGAGCACATCGTTCACGCCGTCGCCGGTCATTGCCACGGTGTGGTCTCTGCTTTGGAGCGCCCCGACCATTGCTTGTTTCTGGTGCGGCGTGACACGCCCGAAGACGCCGTTCGACTCCAGAGCATCGGCGAGGCTCGACTCGTCGTCTGCAAGCTCGCGAGCGTCGACGGCGCGATCGGCGTTTGGCACATGTACGCGCCGTGCGATCGTTGAAACCGTTGTCGGGTTATCGCCCGAAATGACCTTTGGTGTGACGTTCTGATCGAGGAAATAGTCGATCGTGTCCGCCGCGTCGGGACGGACCTCCTCGACGAGCATCACGAGCATCACCGGGACGCGCTCTGCCGGCAACTCGGCGTCGCCGAGTTCATCGTTGCTGTGTGCGAGCAACATCACGCGACGGCCGGTGGCGGCGAGTTCACGAGCCCGCTCTTCGAGTTCGGGCGGCGGCGTCGTCGGCATCACGATCTCCGGGGCGCCGAGGATCCACGTGCCCGATTCGGCGAACGTAGCTGCGCTGTATTTGCGAGCAGACGAGAACGGGATAGAACGAGTCAGCGACCAGTCGGGACGATCGCCGAAGGCCGCGCCGATTGCTTCGAGCGACGCGTTTGGATTATCGACGCTTGCGGCTAGAGCGGCGAGCGCGCTCGCCCCGTCGAGTTCTGCCGAGTCCGAGTTACGCACATCTTCGGTGGCGTCGTAGACGATCGCACCGGCGGTCAAGGTCCCCGTCTTGTCGAGGCAGATCACATCGACACGGGCGAGCGTCTCTACGGCTGGTAGCTCTTGAACCAGGACGTTCTTGTGCCCAAGACGGATCACCGCGACGGCGAGCGCGAGCGACGCTAGCAACACGAGGCCCTCGGGAACCATCGCGACGACACCGGCGACAGCGCCCGACACGCCGTCGCCGAACGAATGGTCGGTTCTCACGATTTGGCTGGCAAAAAGAAGGATTGCCGTAGGGATGAGCAACCAGGTCACGAACCGTAAGATCCGGTTGATGCCGTCGCGGAGTTCTGAACTCGCCAGCGTGAATTTCTTCGCTTCGGCGGCGAGTCGGTACGCATACGCATCCTTGCCGATCCGGCTTGCTCGAACGAGACCGGCGCCCGCGACGACGAAACTTCCCGACAGCGCATCGTCGCCCCGTGTCTTGTCGACCGGATCCGCTTCGCCGGTGAGCAGAGACTCGTCGATTTCGAGCCCGGTGGCTTCGAGAACTTCGCAGTCGACACCGATCTGATCGCCGGTCGCTATCCGGATGACATCGTCGATCACGATTTCTTCGAGCGCGATCTCGGTGTCGGCGCCGTCGCGGATCACCGTTGCGCGCGGGGCGCTCAACACGGTGAGACGGTCCAGCGTGCGCTTTGCGCGAATCTCTTGAATGATCCCGATCAGCGAATTCACGACCAGGACGATTCCGAACAGTGCGTCTTGAACCTTGCCAAAGACCAATATCAGGACGAGCATCGTCGCGAGGATTGCGTTGAAACGCGTGAAGATGTTTGCCCGAAGAATGCTTGCAAGCGAACGCGACGAGCGCTCTTCGACCTTGTTGACGGCGCCGCCGGCAATTCGTTCGGCGACTTCGGCCGATGTCAGACCAAGCTGCGTATCTAGGCTCACTCGTTGACCGATCTACACGTCCGCATCGGCTCAGAGGTTACCGTCGTTGTCAGAGGGAGCGGTCATCGGCGCTCCGAGCCGAATCAAACGGCCTACGCGGCCCGGTTGCGCACTAAGCTGCGTGTCCGTCGGCGAGGTAGCTCAGTCGGCAGAGCACTGCACTGAAAATGCAGGTGTCGGCAGTTCGATTCTGCCCCTCGCCACCCGACGACTGGGCTTTTTCGAGGGCACTCAGTCAATCTAGCTCGATCGCGACCATGCGGAGGTTGGTGAACTCGGCCGTCGCGTAGGCAGGGCCTTCACGCGTGTTCCCCGATTCTCGAACGCCCCCGTACGGCTGTTGATCGGCGCGGAACGTAGGCACGTCGTTGATCATCACGCCGCCGTAGTCGAGCGCGCGAGCGGCGCGCATCGCGGTTGAGACGTCCCGTGTGAATACGCCGACTTGAAGCCCAAAGTCGCTCGAGTTGGCGGCCGTGATGGCGTCGTCGAGTGAGTTGACGACGGTAATCGAAACAACTGGGCCGAAGACTTCGCGGGAAACGACGTGCATGTCTGGCGTGACATCGGTGAGAATCGTGGGGGCGAGCACGCCGTCTCCCTGTATCGAGTGGCCGGCCAGCACGGTAGCGCCCGCCGCGATCGCATCGTCGATCCATGAGCAGACCCGGTCGCGCTCGCCCGTATTGATGAGCTGGCTGACATCGGTGGCTTCGCTGCGGGGATCGCCGACGATGAGGTTTTCGACCCGGTTGACGAACGTAGCGATGAACCGATCAGCGACATCGGTGTGGACGTAGACCTGTTGAGTCGATATACAGCTCTGACCCGCGTGTGAAAAGCCCGCGACCGAGGCCTTGACGGCAGCCTTTTCGGCATCGCCGTCCGCGTCGATGATGAGCGGGGCGGCCGAACCGAGTTCGAGTAGGACTTTCTTACGCGGCGCCGTCGTCCGAATCGACCAGCCGATCGTTGTCGAACCGGTGAACGACACACAGGCAACGGCCGGGTGCTCGCAGAGCGCCGCGCCTGTGGCGCCGCCGCCCGTGACAACATTCACGAAGCCGGCGGGGACGCCGGCCGAGTCGAGCAGCTCGGCGAACGCCAGCGCCGACAGCGGAGTTGCCGGCGCCGGCTTGACGACGATCGAGCAGCCGGCCGCGATTGCAGGGGCGACCTTGTGTGCGACGAGGTTGAGTGGGAAATTGAACGGCGTAATTGCTGCAACGACCCCGACCGGGACGCGAAGCGTGAAGCCGATCTTCGACGCCGCCGACGCCGACGCTTCCATCGGGATCATCTCGCCCGTCAGTTTGCGGCATTCGGCCGCTGCGAAACGCAGCGTATCCACACATCTCTCGACCTCGACTCGGGCAGTCCGAATCGGCTTCGCCGCCTCGAAACAGATCGTCCGAGCCAGCGCCTCGGCGTTCTCGTCGACGAGCAGAGCTGTGCGGTCGAGCGTGTTCGCTCTCGCGTGCTGTGGCCATCCGACGTCGAGGGCACGCTGCGCGGCGTCTACCGCCCTACGTACGACGGCGGGGCCACAGATGGGAACCTCGGCGAGAGCATCGTCGGTGTAGGGATCGACTACGACTTCAGCGTCGTCGCTCGGGAACGTCCAGGCGCCGTCGATGAGGACATTCTGCTGTTTCAGCGGTCGAACCCAGTCGCGACATCGGCGGTCGAGGCGCTTTGGCGAGCCGTCACGGATTCGCCTTCATGCCAAGCCACGGCCGCAGTGTCGGTGATATCGATCGTCGGGGCGCCGTCGTCGAATGCATCGCCGAGCGGCGCCTGGCCGCCCCAAGAGCTGAGACGACGGGCGATCTCGACGTAGGCGCGGGCGCCCGGCGTGCCCGCCGCACGTGAGAAGACTGTCTCGCCACGTGCCGGGGCTTCGGCAAATCGGATGCTCTTGCGGATTGGCGGACCGAGTACGTCGATCTCGAATTTTTCGCGCACGGCGCGCAGAACCGCGTTCGTATGGTTCGCACGTGGATCGAACATGGTTGCGATAACGCCCCGAACCACGAGATCACTGTTCGTGAACGACTGCACGTCTTCGATAGTGTCGAGGAGTTGGCTCATGCCTCGCAGGCTGAGCGACTCACATTGGAGAGGTATCACGACCTCGTTCGCGGCAGTCAAAGCATTGATTGTGAGAATGCCGAGTGACGGTGGGCAGTCGATGAGGATCACGTCGTAGGCATCTTTGATGCGGGCCAGCGCTCGCGAAAGGGCAAATTCTCTTCCTGTCTTCGTCAGCAGAAACGCCTCGGCGCTTGCAAGATCGATAGTTGCAGCGGCGAGGTGACAGCCGTGCGCTTCCCAAAGGATCTCGCTGATGTCGGAGCGTCCGATCAGGACATCGTGAAGCGAAGTGTCGAGGTCGTCGGGGTCGACACCCATCGAAAAGGTGAGAGCCGCCTGTGGGTCGGCGTCGACGAGGAGCACGCGGGCGCCGTCGGCAGCCCATGCGGCGCCGAGCGAAATCGAAGTCGTCGTCTTGGCGACTCCACCCTTTTGGTTGGCCAAAGCGATAACAGGCATCCACCCATGCTAGGCGTCTTTGTCGAAATCGCACAGTAACTACTTCGTTTGGTAAGGGCCCTATGCGTTCTAGTCTCGCCCCGTGCGAACATGTGTCGGGGTCGATTCGGGCGGGACGTTCACCGACGCCGTCGCGATTCGAGCCGACGGCTCGATCGGCGTCGCGAAGGTGCCTTCGACGCCCCGAGACCCGGCGGCGGCGACTGTGGCCGCGTATGGGGCCGCGATTGGTGACGGCGACACCGACCAACTTCGTCACGGGACGACGGTGCCGACGAACGCTCTGCTCGAAAAACGCGGCGCTCGCACTGCTCTTGTCGCGACTCGAGGCTTCTCCGATGTGATCGAGATCGGCCGCCAACGCCGGCCCGACCTCTACGACCTCGCGGCGAATCGTCCGGCGCCCCTCACGCCGCGCGAGCTGCGCTTCGAAGTCACCGAGCGTATGAACCACGCGGGCGAAGTGGTCGAAGCCCTCGACATGGGCGATCTCGTGGACGAGATCGACGCGGCGGGCGTCGAGTCGGTTGCTATCTCGCTGTTGCATTCATATGCGAACTCTCGACATGAGCACGCCGTCGCGCGTGCGCTCGAAGCGTCCGGCCGGTTCGTCGTTGTATCGTCGGACGTAGCGAACGAATTCCGTGAATTCGAGCGGACCTCGACGGCTGTTCTGCATGCCTATTTAGGCCCCGGAACGTCGCGCTATTTCCACCGCCTCGCGGAAATCGCTCAGACGCCCGACGCCGTTCTCGTCATGCGGTCGTCGGGCGGGCTCGGGGCGGCGTCCGATTTGAGTGGCCGCCCCGCCGACGCTCTCATGTCGGGGCCGGCGGCAGGGGCGCTCGCAGCAGCCGCCGTCGCCCGCGACGCCGGTTTCCCCGACGCCGTCGGGTTCGACATGGGAGGTACATCGACCGACGTCTGCCTGATCCGAAACGGCCAACCGGAGTTGCGTGCGCTGACCGAGATCGAAGGCTATCCATGTCTTTCACCTGCCCTCGCAATCCACACCGTTGGGGCTGGTGGTGGCAGCATCGCGCGTCTCGATGCCGGCGGTGCGTTACGAGTCGGGCCCCGGTCGGCCGGGGCTGTACCCGGGCCGGTCGCGTACGGGCGGGGCGGCGTTGAGCCGACGGTCACCGATGCCAATGTCTGCTTGGACCGAGTTGTCGAACTCGTTGGCGGGACTCTGCGAATCTGTGGTGACGAGGCCCGGCGAGCAATCGAATCCCTCGGACCGAGTGCCGCGCAAGGCGTCGTCGCCGTTGTCGAAGCGAACATGGAGCGAGCGATCCGCGAGGTTACAACCCAACGGGGCGTCGACCCGGGAGGTCTTGCGATCGTGGCGTTCGGCGGCGCCGGCGCCTTGCATGCAGCGCGGTTGTGCGTCAACATCGGCGCTCGCGCTGTGGTCGTGCCTCCGCTCGCCGGACTCCTATCTGCTGTTGGTCTGCTTGCTGCTCCGATACGCGCAGATCGCTCACACACCGTGCTCATCGACCTGGTCGACTATGACAAGTCGCTCTTCGTCGAGCTCACCGACGGCGTGGTCGGTGAACTCGACTGGGCCGGCCGACCCGTGATCGAATGGTCGGCGGACTGCCGCTATCGAGGTCAGAGCCACGAGATTGCCGTTACCGTCGGTCGTACCGACGATCCCGACACGATCCGGGCAAGATTTCAGGCCGAACATGAACGCCTGAACGGGTATCGGCGTGACGGCGCTGTGGTCCAGATCGCCACGGTTCGGGCATCGGCGACCGTGGCATCGGGGGTCGAGGTCGGCGATGTACTCGCCCGCTCCGTCCAAGACCAAGCCGACCAAGACCAAGCCGACCAAGACCAAGCCGACCAAGACCAAGCCTCAGCACCGGTGAGCGGCAGCGTCCGGACAGTCGTGCGTTCGTCGCTCGATATCGGCAGCGAGCGAGCCGGTCCGTTGCTAATAACCGAAACCGAAGCTACGACATATGTGCCCGATGACTTCAATGTGGCTGTCGACAAGCGTCGAAATCTGGTGCTCGAGCCGCGATGAAGGCCTCCGGCGCTGCATTCATCGAAATCTGGCAGAGTAGATTTGCCGGCGTATGTGACGAGATGGGCGCGGCGCTCAAACGTGCTGCGTATTCGCCCAACATCAAGGAGCGAGAAGACTTCTCGTGCGCCATTTTCTCGCCTGTCGGCGAGTTGGTCGGACAGGCCGAACACATTCCCGTGCATCTTGGTTCGATGGCAGCGTCGGTTCGCTCCGCGCTCGACGCGTTCGGGCCGATCGACGACGGCGATGAGATCCTGGTCAATGACCCGTTCCGCGGAGGGACACATCTCAACGACATCACGTTCGTCAGGGCGGTTCGCTCGGCCGATGGATATCTGCTCGGATACGTCGCGAATCGGGCGCATCACGCCGACATCGGTGGTTCGGTGCCGGGCAGTCTCAGTGCGGCAGCCATCGATTCGGTCTCCGAAGGGCTGTCGCTGCCACCGATCCGTGCCGTTCGCGGCGGGACTTGGGACACAGACATCCGCGCGATCATCATCGCGAACACGCGTACCCCGACCGAACGCGAGGGCGATCTCGACGCACAATGGGGAGCGAACGAACTCGGTGCCAGGCGTTTCGACGAATTGGCCGAGCGATTTGGTCGCGTGGAGCTTGCGGACGCGATGCAGATCGTCTGCGACTACTCCGAACGACGAATCCGCGCCGATCTGAGCGCCGTTGCCGCCAGGCTCGACGGACCGCTGCGGTTTCGAGATCAGCTTGAAGCAGCCGATGGCTCGTTGGTCGATGTCTGTGTCGAAATCACGATCGACGACCGCGGCCTGACTGCCGATTTCGCGGGCACCGGCACCGCTCGTCCCGGCGTCCCGAGTGGCGTCGCGGCTGTAACGCAAGCATGTCTCGAGTTCGCCGCGCGGTCGATTGCCGACCCCGACATCCCGCGCAACGGCGGCGTCACGAGAGCGCTCCATCTCGTAATTCCCTCCGGCAGCGTTGTCGATGCAAAAGCGCCCGTACCCGTTGGCGTCGGCAACATCGAGGCCTCGCAGCGGATCGCCGATGTGCTGCTCGGGGCGTTGCGTCCCGCATTCCCGGACAGAATTGGAGCTGCTTCGCAAGGAACGATGAACAACCTCCTGATCGGCTCGGCGCCTGGCGCCGACTGCCGGCCGTTCGTCTACTACGAGACGACCGCCGGCGGCCAGGGTGGACGTCCAACGGCCGGCGGCCAGAGTGGAATACACACGTCGATGACTAACACTGCGAATACACCGATCGAAGCGTTGGAGTCCGAGTTTCCGATGACTGTGCAGCGATATCGGCTTCGCGAAGGCAGCGGGGGCGATGGCAGTCATCGAGGTGGTGACGGCATCGAACGAGCGGTTCGGATCGATGTCGATTCGATCGTGACGCTTCTTGCGCAGCGACGGACCACCGTCCCGTGGGGTTGCGACGGTGGTGAGCCGGGCGAGACGGGATCCGACACCGTGATTTCGCCCGACGGCGCGACTCGTCGCCTCGAACCGTTGTCGACCCATGAACTCTTAGCGGGTTCGACGGTTGTTGTCAAAACGCCGGGCGGCGGTGGTTTCGGGGCGCTCTGAGCTGGTTTGGCGGGGCCTAAGCTTTGCCCCATGCAGATCCCGTGCGCTTACCTGCGAATCTTTGTACCGGCCGACCAGCTCGCAGCGGACGAGACTGCAAAAGTGCTGCACGCGACGACCGATCCATCGGATTCGTTCGAGCAGATCGCGACGGAGCGATTTGGGATTCTCCTGCCGCATGAGCCACGGGCCGGTTGGCACATGGACGGACCCAGCGGGCCGCTCGTATGCCCGGCGCGGGTCAGGCTCAGATCACTAGCAGGCATCCTGACTGTGCAAGACCAGTTTCGTGAAGACATCGCCGCGGCGTTCGTGCCCGAGACCCTGGCAGGAGCAGTTGCCGACGAACTCGAAATGTTGCGCTACCGGGGCGATTTGAAGACTTATGTGCTTCAGTCTCCGTGGCACGTCCCGCTGCGATGGTTTCTCGCTTTCGAACCGTCGGAACGCAAAATCGACCCGGAATCGGGATCGCCTCGGTTCGAAACTGTGCTCGACAATGCCCGCGAGCGCGTAAGTCGTGTTGCCGAAGTGATCGAGGCCGCCGGGATCGACGGCTCGATTGTGACCCTCGTGTCGGACATGAATGCTTGGTTCGACGAATTTCCCGGCGATGAATCCATTCTCCAGCTCGACTATGGCTCCGTCGCGAAGCTGATCGACGCCGACGATCTCGAATCCGACACGTCCGTGGCCGATATGCAGGCGGCGGTGTCGGCGCTCGAGGCCAACGACTGGGAGCGCGCTGGTGGACACTACGGCCAGGTCAGCGCGCGTTGGGCGGCGATTCGGACCGCTGAGATGTCAAACTGATCTCTTGTGCCGGCGGGGCCCATCTGTGCCAATTCCGCAGACTCAAAGCGAAATGCTCCCTTTTGACATATTCTTCACACTCTGAGGCAATTCGATTATCATCTAACGCGGCGCCGTTCTACGACGCAATTGAACTGAACGGCGAACCCGGGGACACCCCGGCAACACCCCGAAGGGCGCACTCGCCGCGCGATCGAGACCCGGGGGGTCCGCCCCGGGTCGACAGAGTGAAGGTGATTGTCATGGCGAGTACGGACACTGCCAAGGTCAGCGATCTCGATGGAATTGGTGAGCTTCTCACACCATCAGAAGTCGCGAATTTCTTTCGAGTCAACCCAAAGACGGTGACACGGTGGGCTCGCTCTGGGAAAATCGCTTCGATCCGCACGCTCGGCGGCCATCGCCGGTTTCGCCGGAGCGACATCGAGGAATACCTTGAGCGCAACACGTGAAAAAGTGCTCCTTCGGCTTCGCCTCAGTCCGCTGCATTTTCACGTGCGGACAATGAACGCGGCGGAGGTGCGGTAGCGATTTCGCCGTCGAGGCCGCCGAAATCGCGACACTGCGCATGGTCTTTGAGGCCCAAAGACAATGCACCGGGTTCGCCGAGGCCGAATTTACTTCGGCCGGAGCCAGGCTTGGGCGGCGTTACTTCGCGTCGCCTCGTCACGAGAGACGAGCGTAGCGATGTCTTTTGGGACGATCGCGCTATTGTCGGTGCCGTGGCGGCGATCGTTTCGGCCCAAGGGCTGACCAAGATCTACAAAAAGCGCCCCGCCGTCGACGCGCTCGATTTCGAGGTCGCCGAGGGCCATGTCTTCGGCCTGCTCGGCCCGAATGGCGCAGGCAAGACGACAACTATTCGCATGTTGTTGGGGCTCGTCCGCCCTACTGCCGGCGGCGCGGTTCTGCTCGGCCGCGAACTCGGCAAGGCCGATTATCACACCTCGCTGGCCCACGTTGGAGCGATGATCGAAAACCCTGCGCTCTACAAGGGGTTGAGCGCTCAACGGAACCTCGAGATCCATGCCCGTTACCTCGGCATCGACGACGCGCGATCACGCATTGGCGAGGTGCTCGAAGTCGTCGGCCTCGCCGATCGACGCAAAGACAAGGTAAAGGCGTATTCGCATGGCATGCGCCAGCGGCTCGGGATTGGCGTGGCGATGCTCGGGCGACCGTCACTGATGATTCTCGATGAGCCGCTCAACGGGCTCGACCCCGCTGGAATTGTCGAGACGAGAGCAATGATTCAAAACTTGCCGAGCGCCGGGACGACGGTCATCTTGTCTTCCCATCTGCTCGGCGAGGTGCAACAGTCGTGCGACCAAGTCGCGATCATGAATCACGGCAAGCTCGTGACCTTGGGTGCCACGAACGACCTGATCAACAAATACGGTGCCGGAGCGCGGTTTTTTGTCAGGGTCTTGTCCGAGGAGTACCAGTCTGCCTGGCAAGTGCTTGCCGGTGACGGGTACCAGATAGCGCAGCGCGGAGACGGGGCGATCGAAGTCGTCGCCGGCGAAGGCGTCACGGGGCGCTACATCTCGTACGCTCTTGCACAGCGCGGTATCTATCCCGAAGAGCTGATTGCAGCCCGGGCCAGCCTCGAAGAAATATTTCTGCAGCTCACGGGAGAATCGCTCACTGCCCAGCAAGCAGCCGGCGCACGCTCAGCCGCTTCGTCGGGCGTCACCGGCAACAATCATGACCCCGGAACCGGGGAGCATTGATGCTGCGAGCTGAACTGCTCAAAGTTCGATCACACCTCTTGCCGTGGATCGTCTACGTCATTCTCGCCGTAGCCGGGCTGATTCCGGCGATCGTCATAGCGTTCGTCTCGGACACGTTGACCGACACCGAATACACGACGATTTCGATCACGGTTCAGATCGTTCTCGGGCCGCTGATCGCGGTGATCTTTGGTGGATGGATGGGAGCGTCGGAGTTTCGCTGGGAGACTTGGCGCATCATCCTCGGTCGCGACTCCCGGCGCGCGCTTCACCTTGCGAACAAGCTTCTCGTATTCGTGCTGATCGCGGTCGTCGCTTCAGTTGTATGCACCTTGATCTCGCTTGCCGCGACGGCAGTCTCAGCGTCGGTGTTTCATTCTGGAGGAGTCGATCTTGGCGAGATCGGTGGTGCGTTCGCCATTGTGGTGATCTACGCGCTCGTTTGGGGTTTGATCGCGTTCGGGCTCGCAGGCGTCACTCGCAGCTTCGCTATATCGATTTCGGCGACGCTCGTCTACTTTGTGCTCGTCGATGCGCTGCTCGGGATAGTTTCGCAGCTTCGCCCGTATCTCGTGAGTCCAGCGCTGCAGACCCTCTCGGCCGAGATCGTTCCCGGACTCTCAAATTTGGGTGGCAGCTCCGTATTCGATGCCGTATCGACACTCAACGCCGTCATTGTCGTGATCGTCTACCCGGCGGTGTTTCTCGTCGGGGCGTTCGTCACGTTCTTGCGCCGCGACATCACCAACTGACGGCATCCACTCGATCTAAGACGAGCTTCGCTATGTGCGCCCCGATCGGCAGTGATGCCGTCGCCGCGGGCGACGGGGCGTTCAAGACGCTGATCACTCGATCGTTGGCGGCGATCTCGAAATCGTCCACCAAGCGTCCGTCGAGGCGTACCGCTTGTGCCCGGACACCGGCCGATGCCTTGACGAGATCGGCCGCTTCGACCTCGGGCACGAGTCGTGCGAGCGCTCTCGCGAACGCCCTTTTCGACACAGACCGGGTCGCTTCAACGGCTCCGACGCGCCAATGTTTCCGTGCGAGGGCCTGTAATCCCGGCCAGGCCAACGAGTCACGTAGATCCTTGAGGTCGATGTCGGTCCGCGCATAGCCCTCCCGCGCTAGCGCGAGGACGGCGTTGGGGCCGCACTCGACGGCGCCAGTCGTCATTCGTGTGAAGTGCACCCCAAGAAACGGAAAAGCTGGATTGGGCACTGGGTATATCAGGTTGTTGACGAGGTCACGGCGTTGGGCGGCGAGTTCGAAGTACTCGCCCCGAAACGGAATGATCCGGACGGCGGGATCGATGCCGGCGAGTGTGCTCAACCTGTCGGACTGTAGGCCCGCGCAGTTGACGAGCACCGATGTCGTGACCTCGCGCGACCCCGATCCGTCGAGTCTGATGCGCAGACACCGTCGGTCGTCGACTATCCCGACGACCGGCGAACTGAGCGCGACCTCGGTGTCGGCAGCAACGGCTTCGTCGTGTAGCGCAGCGCACACCCCGACGAAGTCGATGATGCCGGTCGACGGGACGTGCAAGCCCGCGACGCCTCTGACGTGTGGCTCGAACTCGCGAATCTGGTCGGTCGAGAGCCACTCGCTCGCCACACCATTCGCGAGGCCGCGGCGGTGCAAGTTGGCGAGCCGGGGAATCTCGGCAGCCTCGCATGCAACGACGACCTTGCCGCATCGTTCGTAGGCAATTCCGCGTTCTCGCGCGAAATTGACGATGGCGTTTGCTCCGGACACGGCGAACCTAGCTTTGCGTGATCCGGGCGCGTAGTAGAGGCCGGAATGGACGACTCCAGAATTGCGGCCGGTCTGATGCGCCGCGATCCGGTCTTCTTTGTCGACGACGAGCACGTGTGGGTGTCGATTCGACCGGGCGAGCGACCAGGCGGTCGCTAGCCCGATGATCCCTGCGCCGACAACAACGACGTCATAGTGATCGGTTCGGTTGGCGTGGGACCGCACGGAAGTCCTCCAGACTGGGTTTGCACCCTGGGGGATTGGTTCTCAACTGCGAAACTGAGCCGATCCGTGGCAGAATGATATCGTGCGCAACGATTTCATCTGTCCCGCCGCTTTCGACCGAGCATTTGCCGACGACAAGCCTCGCGAGGCCTGTGGCGTATTCGGCATCTATGCACCGGGCGCGCCTGTAGCGTCGCTCACATACTACGGCTTGTTCTCGCTTCAACATCGTGGGCAGGAATCAGCCGGGATCGCCGTCTCCGATGGCGAGACGATGACCGCTGTGAAGGATCTCGGCCTCGTCACGCAGGTGTTTGACGAACGCAAGCTTGCGCCACTGCAAGGTCACCTCGCGATTGGCCACGTCAGGTATTCAACGACGGGGTCGACCACTTGGGATAACAGTCAGCCCGTCTATCGCAGTACAGGGAACTGCGGGTTCGCTCTCGCTCACAACGGCAATCTCACGAACACGGCCGACCTGGTTCGTGTCGTTGGGCAGCGAGGTTCGCAGGCGACGTCGGATTCTGACCTGGTCGGCGAGATGATCGCAGTCGCTCACGTTGGGGAGGCGACCGACGGCCGCGAACTCGAGCGCTCTCTCGTCGAGGTCCTCCCTCAGCTCGAAGGAGCTTTCACATTCACGATGATGGACGACTCGCGTCTGATCGGCGTGCGCGACCCGATGGGCTTTCGTCCGCTCTGTCTCGGCCGTCTTGACGAGGGCTGGGTGCTTGCTTCGGAAACCTGCGCGCTCGACATCATTGGGGCACACTTCATTCGAGAGATCGACCCCGGCGAAATGATCGTTGTCGACGCACAGGGCGTGCGAAGCTTGCACCCGTTCGACGAAGCAGTACCGCGGCTCTGCGTTTTCGAGTTTGTCTACTTTGCCCGCCCCGATTCGCAGCTCTACGGGCGCAACGTGTACTCCGTCCGGCACCGCATGGGCCAACTTCTCGCCGATCAGGCGCCGGTGAATGCCGACATGGTGATGCCGGTTCCTGAAAGTGGCGTACCGGCTGCGCAAGGCTATTCGAAGACGTCGGGCATTCCGTACGGCGAAGGTGTCGTTAAGAACCGTTACGTCGGCCGAACGTTCATTGCCCCGACTCAGCAGATGCGCGATGCCAGCATCCGGATGAAGTTGAACCCTCTGCGGGAAAATATCGAGGGTCGTCGACTCGTCGTGATCGATGACTCGATAGTGCGTGGATCGACCACACGTCAGATTGTCGCGCTTCTCAAGGAATACGGGGCGTCTGAAGTACATCTGCGCATCTCGTCGCCTCCATACCGGTGGCCGTGCTATTTCGGCATGGACACTGGTCGTCGAACCGAGTTGGTTGCCGCCGACATGAGCGTCGGCGAGATCACCGAATACGTCGGAGCGGACTCGCTCGACTATCTCGAGATCGGCGGTCTGTTAGAGGCGACCGGTAGTCCCGACGGCTTTTGTACAGCGTGTCTCACGGGCAAGTATCCGGTCGACGTTACATCGGAAATACGCAAGGACGTGCTCGAACTCGACTTTGAAACGAGCGCAACGGTTCCCTGATCTGAGACGGTTCGAATCCCGGTCGGCCTCAAGGGCAGCGACCGAAAATCCGACACAATGATTGTCGGCGTCGAGGTTGCATGGACAAATCGCGACTGAACAAAAGCGGCGCATCTGCTGCGCAAGATCTAAGTCGCGTCGCGCGAGCCGCCGGCATCCGCGACGCAGGCCTGCCCTCGCTGGAATCGATAGCGCGCCGGCGGCGAGAACTCTGGTTCGTGCTCTTGCTGGTCATTGTCGGAGTGTTCGTAGTCGTTGCGGTGATTTCGTTTTGGGAAGAGCTGCTGCCCAGTCAGCTTCGCGAATTCGTATCGCTGCCCGTGTTACGGGTTTTGTTTTTGCTCACTTCGGTTGGATTTTGTTTTTACGTGATGGAGAAGGAACGGCTGCTACGCCGTGTGCGTAGCGCGCTGCTCGACGAACATGCGCTCAACGCGGCGCTGGCGAACAAGGTCGCCGAGTTCGACGATCTTTCGAGAATCGGTCATGCGATCAACTCAGAACTCGACGCCGGTAGCGTTCTCGATACCATCCTCGCCTCGGCGTTGTCGATGCTCCAGGTCTCCGAAGGAGCGATCCTCGTCGCGCAAGACGACGCGCACGCGTTGCGTGTCGAAACCTCGAGAACCGCATCCGGCGGTGAGATCCGGTTTCCTCATGAGATTCTCTTCGGTGAGGGCTTGGCCGGTCGGGTCGCGCGTTGGCGTCAGCCGATGCTTGTTTCGGCGGCGAACGAGCCAGAGCTATTCGCCCGCCTGGTCCGTCGTGGTGACTGCGTCACCGCGACCATGGGCGTTCCGTTATTGCACCGCAACCGGCTCGTCGGAGTGTTGGTCACGAATTCGGTCGATGATGATCCGGTCTTGAACGAGTACGACTTGAGGATGCTCGGACTGCTTGCCGAGAGCGCAGCACTTGCGGTGTCGAACGCGAGACTGGCCGAGCACGACCGGCGTACGTCGGCCGAACTAGAGGAACTTCGCCGAGAGTGGTCGCAGCGATTGATGAAAGCGTCGACCATCATGGACACCGCGTCTGACGTGCTGTGCCACACGTCCGACATGGACGATGCCGAGATCGAGATCTATTCTGCGAGGCTGAGGTCGGCTGCAGAAGAGATGGCTCTGACTGAGCGTATTGCGACGGGTCGATTCGAGCTGATGACGTGTGACATAGACATCGGCGCGCAAGCCCGCTCCGTTGTCGACGAGCGCTATCCACTCAACGGCGGCAAACGTCTTGTGTTCGCCGCATGTGAAACAGGTGTCTCCGTTGGTTCCGATCAGCGCGTGATGCGATGTCTTTTGGCGGTTGCGTTCGACGAAGCGTTGGCCTGTTCGGTGGGGCGGGCGGTCACGATCTCCGTCGAGTCGGACGAGGCGCCAGAGGTCCATGTTCGGATCGTGAGCCCTAATCGAACCAACGCCGTCATATCACCGGAACTCGCGGCGCTTGCCCTGGTGGCAGGAGCGAACGTAGAGCGGGTCGAGTTGGCTGAGTCCGCGTCTAGCATCGTCATTACAATGCCGATATTGCGTCGGGCCCACCGACGCGATTCGCGGCGGCTCGAGCCGCGCAAGCGAAACTCGAGCAGGCTTGACGCTGATCCAAACCCGATGAGCGCCCACGGGGCACTCGATCGAGAGAGGGCGCAGAATTGAGCGCTAGGAAACGCACGGTTCTCATCGTCGATGACGAGCCCGACATCCTGTTGATGCTTCGACTCAACCTCGAAGGCGAGGGTTTCGAAACGATTCTCGCGAGTGACGGGCGCACAGCCCTTGCGCGCATCAGCGACGAGCAACCCGATCTCGTGCTTCTAGACATCATGATGCCGCTGCTCGATGGCTGGTTCGTGCTCGAAGAACTCGGAAAGTCGCCGCACCGTCCGAAAGTGATCGTTGTGACCGCGAAGAACACGGAGCGCGATGCCGAGCGCGGTAAGGAACTCGGCGCCGACGCCTACGTGACGAAGCCGTTCGACCCGAATGAACTCCTCGACCTCGTTCGTACGTTGGTCGACACGCCGCCGCAGGGTGCAACGTCGGAGTAGAGAATTCGGGCCTTCGGTTTTCTATGCGGGGGGCAATTTGAAGAGGCTTCGGGTCTTGCGATTCCCGGTTCGCTGACCTGTGTCAGGCGAGTGGCGACGTGATCGCTTCGGAGAGGCGATCGAGAGACGCCCCGAGCACGGCGGCGCCGCCCACCGTCCCGACTCGAGCGAACGGGACTCCCGAGCGCGAGGCGAGCTGTTCCAACGAGTCGGCCTTTTCTGGCTGCACCGATGCGATCGCTCTCGAAGCCGTCTCGGCGAATAGCGCAGAGACCAGTGGGAGGTCGGGCGCCCAAGCCGTCGGGTCGACATCACAACCGATCGAACCGGCGAGCGCACATTCGACGAGAGCTGCGGCGATGCCGCCGATGGAGCAGTCGTGCAGGCTCGAGACCAACCCGGCGCCCTGCGCCCCGATCATGAACTCGATCAGGGCGCGTTCGGCCGCGTAGTCGAGTGTGGGCGGCTCGCCGATGACGAGGTTGTGGCGCCACCAGAGCCACTCGCTGCCACCCAAATCGTCGCCTGTCGCCCCGAGTACGTAGACCAGGTCACCCTGTGCCACGAAGGCCAGTCCGGCGGGGCGACGGGCGAGATCGTCGATGAGGCCGACCGCGCCGATTACGGGGGTTGGGTCGATGTCGCGGCCGTTGGTTTCGTTGTAGAGGCTGACGTTGCCGCCAACCACCGGCACATCCAAAGCATCGCAGGCGTCCCGAATTCCGTCGACGGCTTCGGAGAATTGCCACATGACGCCGGGACGCTCCGGGTTGCCGAAGTTCATGCAGTCGACGATCGCCTTCGGTCTCGCCCCGACCGTGGCGACATTCCGACACGCTTCGGCCACGGCGAGCGCCGCCCCGCGCTTTGGGTCGAGTCGTCCGTATCGTCCAATGCCATCAACTGAGATGGCGAGTGCGCGCGTTGTGTTTTTCACCCGCATCACACATGCGTCGGCGCCGGGCCCGACGACGGTGTTCAAGAAGAGCTGATGGTCATACTGACGCCAGGCCCACGAGTTGTCGGCCAAGTTCGGCGAGCGCATCAACTCGATGATCTCGTCGGGCCCCATCTCGGCGGCGGCGTCGCCGATCTCGGCGAGCGGGTCACGACTGCGCTTGGAATCGGCGTCGGCCGGCTTTTCGATCGGACGGTCGTAGACGATGCCCTCGTCGAGTGGTTTGGCCGGGGCGTCGGCGACGAGATCGGCGCCGTTTTCGTAGACCCGCAGACGCCCCGTATCGGTTACGCGCCCAACGACCGACGCTGGGATTTCCCATTTTGCACAGATGGCGAGTGCTTCATCGACGTCGACAGGTTCGACGACGATGAGCATTCGCTCCTGGGACTCCGACGTCATCACCTCGGCCGGATCCATATCCGGCTCGCGACGTGGCACCGCGTCGAGGTCGACATCCATGCCGTTACCGGCCCCGGCCGCTGTTTCGGAGGTTGCACAGACAAGACCGGCGCCGCCGAGATCTTGCGCCCCGACCGACAGGCCCTTTTCGAATATCTCGAGGCAGGCTTCTATCAGCTTTTTCTCTTCGAACGGGTCGCCGACCTGCACGCTAGGACGCTTTACTTCGTCGCCTTCGGCAAACCCGGCAGATGCAAGCACCGACACGCCGCCGATGCCGTCGCGTCCCGTCGACGCCCCGATCAGCAGGGCGAGATTGCCGACACCGAATGCGGCACTGCGTTGGAGTTGCGTGATCGGCATGATACCGAGGCTCATTACGTTGACGAGGGGGTTCCCCGAATAGCATGGGTCGTACACGATCTCGCCGCCGAGCGTCGGCACACCGACCGAGTTGCCATAACCGGAGATGCCCGACACGACTCCGCTAGCGAGCCAGCGCTGCTTTGCGGAGTTGGCGCCGTTGGGAGGGCCGAAACGCAGCGAATCGAACGTCGCGAGTGGCCTTGAGCCCATTGTGAGGATGTCGCGGATGATGCCGCCGACGCCCGTCGCCGCGCCCTGGTATGGCTCGACGAACGACGGGTGGTTGTGTGACTCGATCCGCATCACGGCGGCCATGCCGTCGCCGATGTCGATCACTCCCGCGTTTTCGCCCGGCCCGAGGATGACGTGATCGCCCTTTGACGGAAGTCGACGTAAATGCGGACGTGACGACTTGTACGAGCAGTGTTCGCTCCACATCACCGAGAACATTGCCAGTTCGACGTGATTTGGTTTGCGGCCGAGGATGTCGCAGATCCGATCGAATTCGTCGTCGGTCAGCCCGAGTTCGCGGTGTGGCGATCCGGCGTCGGTGAGAGCGTCAGGCATTGACGAGAGCCTCGACGATCGCACGGCCATCGGTCGAGCCGAGGATCGCCTCGATCGAGCGTTCGGGGTGTGGCATCATCCCGATGACGTTGCCGGCTTCGTTCACGACACCGGCGATCGCGCGCAATGATCCGTTCGGATTCGTGTCGGGATTCGCCGGGTCGACGACGCCGGAGGCGTCGCAATACCGCATCAGAACCTGGCCGTTTTCGGCGAGTCGATCGAGAGTCGGCTCGTCGGCGGTGTAGTTGCCCTGGCCGTGGTTGATCGGAATACGCAGGACGTCACCGGCGCCAAGTCGAGCCGCGATCGGTGAATTGGTCGCTTCGATTCGGACGTGGACATCGCGGCAGGTGAATCGAACACGTACGTTTCGAGCGAGCGCTCCGGGCAACAGCCCGGCCTCGCAGAGAACCTGGAAACCGTTACAGACGCCCAGCACTGCCATTCCGTCGGCAGCGGCAGCGGCGACAGCACTCAGGATCGGAGCGAATCTTGCGATCGCACCCGGGCGTAGATAGTCGCCGTACGAGAAGCCGCCCGGTATGTACACGCCCGTCGTTGCGTCGGGGAGTGTGGTGTCGGTGTGGTGGACAAATACGGGGTCGCCGCCGACGAGTTGCACCGCCCACGCGACATCGTGTTCGCAGTTGACGCCGGGCAGGATCGGTATCGCGATCGTCACTAGGCGCTCTGTCTCGCTGATTCGGAGATGTGAATCGTGTATTGCTCTATTGCAGGGTTGGCGAGGATCTGGTCGCACATCGACGTGATCTCGTTCTGGGCGGTGGCGAGGGTTTCGGACTCAATAGATAGCGAAATCGTGCGGCCCATGTGCACGTCGTCGACATCGGTCCAGCCAAGCGAGTGCAGTGCGTCCGAGATCGTCGCGCCTTCTGGATCGCGTAGCCCTGGCTTGGGGCGGATCGTGATCGTTGCGCTCCAGTCAGTCATGCTGTTTTCTCCAGGGGAATTCAGCGTCGGCGAGGACTTCGTACGCCTCGACGTAGCGCGACCGTGTCGCTTCGATCACAATGGCGGGCAGGCGGGGCGCCGGCGCAGTCTTGTCCCAGTCGGTCGAGTCGAGATATTTGCGGACGAACTGTTTGTCGAGAGCGGGCGGGTCGACGCCCGGCGCCCAGTCGCTGCGATACCAAAAGCGTGACGAATCGGGTGTGAATGCTTCGTCGCACCAGACGATCTCGCCGTCGATCACGCCGAACTCGAACTTCGTGTCGGCAATGATCACCCCTCGATCGAGGGCATGTTCGCACGCTCGGCGGTACAGACCGAGCGAGAGTTCGCGCAGTTGGTCCGCCCTGTCGCCGACGAGTTCGCGGGCACGGTCCATGTCGATGTTCTCGTCATGGCCCGACTCGGTCTTCGTCGATGGCGTGAACGTCGGTTCGGGCAACTGTTCCGCGATCACCATGTTGTCGGGTAGATCGAGTCCGGTCGCGGAGCCTGTCCGCTGGTATTCGCGCCAAGCCGATCCGTATAAATATCCACGCACGATGCATTCGATTGGCAGCATCTCGGCTCGACGACAGATCACGGTGCGTCCCGCTAGTGAGCGGGCGTCGCCGGCGATCCCGTCGAGTTCGCCCGCGGCGTCGTCGCCGACAGAGATGATGTGATTCGCGACGGCGTCGCTGAAACGGTCCATCCAGAACGCCGACATCAGGTTGAGCACACGCCCGCGGTCCGGGATCGGATCATCGAGGATCACGTCGTACGCGGACAGGCGGTCGGTCGTGACGATCGCGAGTCGGTCTTCGTCGAGCGAATAGATCTCTCGCACCTTACCAGACGCAATGTGGTTGATCATCGCAGCTCCTCGAGACGTTCAAATATCGGATCCGTTCGTTTCAGCATGCCTTCGACCGCGAAGAATTCGGCAATCTGGTCGGGGTTGAGGTGATCGGTGACCGATTCGTCGTCGGCGAGCACGTCGCGCAGGTGGCGTTCTTCGGAATATGCACGCCGAGTGGCGGCTTGGACGATGCGATACGCGGCGTCACGGTCGAGCCCAGCGTCAACGAGGCCAAGCAGGACGTTCTGACTGAACAACGTCCCAAAGGTGCGATCCATATTGGCGAGCATCACGTCTTGGTTGACGACCATGCCCGACACGATCCGGATCGTTTTCGCGGCCATGTAGTCGAGCGTGATCGTTGCGTCGGGAATCACGATGCGCTCGACCGAAGAATGGCTGATGTCGCGTTGGTGCCAGAGGGCGACGTCTTCGAGCCCGGCGGCAGCATATGAGCGCATGACGCGGGCGAGGCCACAGATCCGTTCTGCCGTGATCGGGTTGCGCTTGTGCGGCATTGCCGACGAACCCTTTTGCTTCGAGCCGAACGGCTCAGCGACCTCGCCCACTTCGGAGCGTTGCAAATGACGGATTTCGAGTGCGATCGACTCGCACGACGTCGCGGCGAGGGCGAGCGTGTTCAAGAATTCTGCGTGGCGGTCGCGTGCGACTACTTGGCTTGCCGCCGGTTCGACGGCGAGGCCGAGTGCGCCGCAGACCGCGGCTTCGACAGCGTGGGGGATCTGACTGTATGTGCCGACCGCACCCGAGAGTTTGCCCACGCAGATCGTGTCGCGGGCGGCGATCAGGCGGTCTCTCGATCTGTTTGTAGCGTGTGCCCACATCGCGCAGGTGTGTCCGAATGTCATCGGTTCGGCGTGCATACCGTGAGTTCGTCCTGCCATTACGGCATCGCGGTTTGTGAACGCCGCTTCGACGGTGACCTCGACGAGCCGGTCGAAGTCGGCGATGAGGATGTCGGCGGCAGCGACCATTCGCAGGGCGAGCGCCGTGTCGACGACATCCGACGACGTCAGGCCATAGTGGATCCAACGGCCCCCGAGCGTTCCAACCTCTTCGGCGACGGCAGTCACGAACGCGATGACGTCGTGGTCGACCTCGGCCTCGATTTCCTCGATCCGTTCGACGGTGAAATTGCCTCGCTCTGCAAGTGCTTTTGCGGCCTCGGACGGGACGGATCCCTCATCAGACCATGCGTTGAGGGCGGCCGTTTCGACTCGGAGCCAGGTATCGAACTTGGCGCGTTCTGTCCAGAGTGCCCCCATCTCGGGGCGTGTGTATCGGGCGATCATCTGTGGGCGATCACCGTTTGGCCGCGCGGCGTGCCCGCTCGGCTTCGATCGCGGCGGACAACGACGGATCCGCGACGCTGAGAATGCTCGCTGCGAGCAATGCGGCATTCGCCGCCCCGTCTACGGCGACGGTTGCGACGGGAATGCCGGGCGGCATTTGCGCGGTGGCGAGCAGCGCGTCCATGCCGCCGCCGATTCCGCCCGAGAGTGGTACTCCGATTACGGGCGCAGTTGTCTTTGCCGCGACGGCGCCGGCGAGATGCGCGGCCATGCCGGCCCCGCAGATGTAGACCGCGATCCCGTTCTCGGCGCCGTTCGAGACGAACTCTGCCACTTCGACGGGATGGCGATGTGCGGATTTGACGTGGGTCTCGGAGTCGATGCCGAGTCTTGCGAGCATGTCGGCAGCCGGCTGCATCTTCTGCTTGTCAGAGGGTGATCCCATGAGGATCGCGACCCGTTGGTTCCCCATGACGGCGACATTAGCGCAGCGGTGCCCATAGGTCTGGGTAGATAGCCGAAATGTCGATCACAACGTGTGCCGACAACCTAAGTGAGGTAGACGAGAGTTGTTGGGTACTGAACGAGGCCCCTAGTTCGCGACGAGATTCGCTGCGGCCGCTGCGGCTTGTTCGCGGCTGCTGAAATGGCGGTGGCGCCAATCGTCGCCCTCGCAACCGGCGACGACGATCCAACACCAATGCTTGTGGTATCGGGTCGTGCGAACTTCGCCAACGCGAATCCCGTCATGGAGCACCGTATAGCGCCCCATCGCCTTGCGCTGGTAAGTGAGTTCGTCGTTCATCGTCGTTGTCCCGACCAATAAGTTCATATCGGAATGATATGTCTGGTTCGACTCGTCGTACATTATCACTGTTGCTGAGCTACCAATCGACACGTCCACACCAAAGTGGAGCGAAAGCACCTTACTGCTTCAACTCGTGTCGTACACAATGAAGCCTAGTACCGGGCAACTGGGCGGAGTGCCAAATGATTCATAACAACGGATTGCGCTCACGTTGGTGTCAGTTCGTCGATTATCCGCGCATGCTCAGTGTACCTAGACGCTAGGTCTTCGGGATTGGCGAAGCTCAGATCGTCGAAGTCGAAACCCGGCGCCACCGTGGCGCAGTTCGACTATCTCGTGGGGTCGGAGCGTTGATGCTTTCGTCATCCAGCTTTCGCTATCTGGCCCGTTATTTGGGTGGCTGTATAGCATCTGGCTCAAATGGACTCCGATGACTTCGTCTCGATAACTCGGCTGCGCGTCCCGCCGGACGCGCAAGTCGCGGTTCCCGGCTCGAAGAGCGAAACCAACCGGGCGCTGCCGATCGCGGCACTGGCCGCCGGTCGCAGTGTCTTGCACGGGGCGCTCGTGAGCGACGATACCGAGTACATGGCCGACGGCTTGCGCCGACTCGGCATCGATGTCGTTTTGGACGGAAACCGCGCGGAAGTCGTTGGATGCAACGGGGCCATACCAGCTCAACGGGCCGAGATATTCGCCGGGATGGCGGGGACGACATCGCGGTTCCTCGTCCCGGTCGCAGCCCTCGGCCATGGCACGTACCGCCTCGATGGCGAACCGCGCCTCAGGCAACGTCCGATAGCGCCGCTGCTCGACGTGGTGTCGACATTGGGCGCTGAGATCGATTTCGATGTCGAAGCGGGCCACTTGCCGATCACGCTCCATGCCGACGGACTGATTGGCGGCAGCGTCGAGATCCAGGGGGCGGCGAGCAGCCAGTTCATTTCCGCGCTACTTCTCGCCGGCCCGTATATGCCGGACGGACTCAGCCTGACTGTCACCGGCGAGGTCGTGTCGCGGCCCTACATCGACATGACGGTCCGAATCATGCACAGCTTCTCGGTCGAGGTCGAAGAACGTACATGCGGATACGAAGTCGCGGCGACACAGGCTGGTTACCAGGCGTGCGAATACTGGATCGAGCCGGATGCCTCGGCGGCGTCCTACTTCTTCGCGGCGGCCGCGATCACGGGCGGCCGGATCGTTGTCCCCGGAATTGACCGGAATTCGAGCCAGGGCGACCTCGGCTTCGTCGACTTGCTCGCCAAGATGGGCGCAAACGTCGATGTCGCCCGAGGTCGAACAGAAGTTGTCGGGCCTGCCGAGCTACGCGGCATCGATGTCGATATGCGCGACGTTTCCGACACGGTCCCGACGCTCGCGGTCGTCGCTGCATTCGCCACGACGCCAACACGCATCCGTGGGATCGGGTTCATCCGCGCAAAGGAGTCCGACCGGATTGGCGACGTCGTAGCCGAGTTGCGCCGGTTCGGCGTGAATGCGATCTGCGCCGACGACGGTATCGATGTCTATCCCGATGCGCATCGATCGGGCCCAGGGCGATCCGCGCTACGACCGGGCCGTGTAGATCCGCACGGCGACCATCGTCTTGCGATGAGCTTTGCCGTCGCCGGTCTCGTGTGCGACGGTATCGAGATCGCCGATCCGGGTTGTGTCTCGAAGACGTTTCCAGGGTTCTTCGATGCGCTCGCATCGTTGGCCGCGAATCTCGAAGTGTCGTAGATCGACCGCCATATTGAGGGTCAATCGACGACATTTCCAAGGCGTATAGGCCGGGTTTGCGATAGTCGCGGCGGTCGACTCAAGTTTGGCGGTCCCGACGGGATTTGAACCCGCGACCTCCGCCTTGACAGGGCGGCGAACACTCCAGACTGTTCTACAGGACCAGATCAGCGCCGAAACGCTACCAGATGGCGCCGGCGCGCTACGTTGAGATCTTCGACCAGGCTCGTGCTGATTGGACGGGCGCGAATCTGGGCGCGCAAACAAATGGAGCGGCGCCCCCAGGGGAATTCGAATCCCCGTTACCGCCTTGAAAGGGCGGCGTCCTAGGCCTCTGGACGATGGGGGCCAGGCAGAACGGTAGCCCGTTCCGTGGGCCGCGAAGGACTCGAACCCTCACCACACGGATTAAAAGTCCGGCACTCTACCAGTTGAGCTAGCGGCCCTCGATGGTCTAGCCACCGATGTTCGGCTACCGATGGTCAGCCACCGGGATCAGTCACCGATGATCAGATCGACAGCCGTACCATGGTAGTCGTCGGTACTCGAAAAAGATCGAGACACGGGCGGGCGAAGTTTTTTGCGGGCGTGGAGGTCGACGTTCTTGCTACAATTACGTGCAATTTCGTTCGGGGCAAAACGACAAGCGAGCCCAGAACAATTCATATGTTTGGTAGAGGAGTCTCATGGCACGCCTTCGCCTGTTCGCCGGTGTGAAAGATGTTGCCGGTGTCGAAGTGATCGAGGTCGACGTTTCGACAGTAGGTGGGCTCGTCGCCGAGGCCGACGGCCGGTTCGGTTCCGATTTCATCCAGGCGCGCTCCGGCGCGAATCTCTGGCTCAACGGAGACACCCAAATCGAAGATCTCGCGACGCCAATAGGGCGTAAAGACGAAGTTGCAATCGTGCCCCCGGTTTCCGGTGGTGCGCCCGAGGCTTACGCCGTGCAGAAACGCCGGGCCGCGACGAAGTGAACAGCACCCAGCGCGAGGTCAGGTCGCGCTCGCGCGCTCAGCCCGAACCGCCTTTCGACAGCTTTGCGTTGGTCATCTCGACGGCGGTTTGCGTGCTCTGGGCGATACTGGCGTTGCCGTTTTTTGCCCGCGATGCGAACGAGCCGAATATTGCGCTGCTCGTCGCCGTTGCCGTCGTTATGGTGCTTGCCGCGATTCAATGGCTTGCACTCATGCGGAAGTTCGGTTTCGATCCGCCGATCCTGCCCGCGGTGCTCGGGGTCATTGCTGCCCTCGTATTCGCCGCATACTGGGGCCAGATCGGCGCCCTCGTCGGCTTGGCAGTCGGATTGGTCGGGTCCTACGGGTGGCGGATCACAGTTGAATCTCCCACCCGCTTCGCCGATGCCGCATATTCGGTTGGCGCGGCTGCGTTGCTCGGATTCCTTCCAGCCCAGCTACTCATCCTCCGACGACTAGACGGCGGAATCACCGGCACGTACCTCGTGTTGATTGGGCTGATCGTGTTCGGCGCCGTTCAGGCGATCTTGTCACGTCCCGCTCGCGACGGGACGCGTTATCTCGCTACTGCCACGGGGTTTGCCGCGCTCGCGTCGATTGCGGTCGTGACGCTGGCAGGTGTGATCAGGGGTGGTCCGTTTAGTTTTGGCGCCAGCGTGATCATCGCACTCGCGATCGCTATCGGTGCAACAATCGGGCGTGGTTTCGTGACAATTCTGTTGCCGGCGCCCGAGCGTGGCGCCCGCCCGGCACATCGTCGTCCGATGCTTGCAGACGCGTTGCTTCCGATATGTGTTGCGTCTGCTGCGGGGTTCTTCGCCGTTCGAGCTGTTCTCGCCGTCTGAAGGTGGCTCGGCGTCCGTCTCGACATGCGGTCGTCACAATGTCGATCGTCGTCGGCATACTGGCGGTTTTGATCGCCGGCGATTTCATCGTTCGAGCCGTCATGCAGCGCAAGCTCTCGGATGAGATCTCGAATCAGGTCGAAGCCGATTCGATCGACACCACCATTGGCGGGTTTTCGATGATCTGGAACTTCGCGACCGGCGAGATCCCATACGTGCGTATCAGTATCGTCGGCGCAAAATCCGACGGACTGGCTTTCCCGTCGATTGAAATTCTGGCAGACCAACTCACGTTTGATCGGTCGATAGTCTTTGGCGGGTCGGCTCCGATACGCGGACGAGACGGCAAAGCCATCGTCGTCGTATCACTCGAATCACTCCAGGACCAGCTTGGACCGGCGAAGAACTTTGTCGAACTCGAACCATCCGGCGCCGGCGTCGACGCCGTGGTCGACATTCCGGTCGTTGGCGAATTCCGCCTCGGGGTCGGCATCGACGTCCGGAACGCAAATCTGATCATATCGATCGACGACGTATCGATCCGCGGTGTTGGCGTCGAAATTCCCGACATCCCGGACGTTCGAGTGGCCATTCCCGCGTTGCCGCCTACTACGGATCTGACGAATATCCGGGCCCAGGGTGACGACTTGGAACTCACGCTCAGGCTCGGCGCGTTTGTCATCAGTTCAGATGGGACGTTCAGGTGACGATATGAGATTCGTCGACCACTAGGCCACAGACGCGCCGCATGGGCCGTTCGGCCCATAGGCCATGGTATGAATCTGCTAGTTTGCCTAAAGGTGGCGGCGCCGATTGTCGATGCGAACCTCAGCAGCGGTGAAGCATTGAAGACAAATGTGTTTCCCGCGCATGCGAGGCAGGGTTCGCAGCGATGAAGAACGTGATCTTGAGGAATGTGATCTTTGGGTCATCGACAAGACTATTGATGCGTTTGCGCGTTCTCGCTCTCGTAGCGGTTTTGGCCCTTTTCGCGGTCGTCCCCGTCGCGACTACCGCCAATGCTTCCGGCGACGGGTCCGGAACATCCACTTCGACGACGTCCCCGGATGGCTCATTGTCTTTGCCGTCATCGGGTCCGGGCGAGGATGAAAACCGTATCGGGGGCGACCTCGGCGCAGCGAAATCCGAATACGTGGCACTGCAGGCGGATCTCGACCGATCGACGGTGGAACATGCTGAGCTGTCCCGCGTTCTCATCGATGCCGAGGCGAGGCTTGTGCGGTCTCGGCTCAGCCATGACGAAGCGAGCCGCGAAGCCTACGAAGCGAAGAGCCGACTTCACGATCGGGCGATTGCCGCATACAAGCAAACGAATCTTCAGGACGGGTTTGCCGTTTTCAACGCGGCTTCACTCAACGACGCGGCCACGCGGATGCGCTACGTCGGCGACGTGGTCGAGAGCGACCGTAATGTCGTTCGTAGCGCATCACAGACACGCGATACCGAGGCAGAGCGCCGCGTAGCCCTAGAGGCCGAGGTCTCTAATGTAGAGGCCGCTCGGGCGCGACTCGTTGAAGCACGCACGAGCATTGAGGCGTCTTTGCAACTCCAGACCATGCTCATCACCGACCTCGAGCGTGAACTTGCCGAGGCGATCGCGCAGCGCAGGCTCGAAGACGAGAAACGGCTCCGGGCGCTTCAGGTTTCACTGCGAACCGTCAGCACGCAAGCTTATGACTTCTCGGTCACGGCGATCGTCGATCCAACAAACCTGGCCTGTCCGGTCGACGGGCCGGTGTCGTTTTCGAACGACTGGGGCGCCCCGAGGTCGTCCGGCGGCACCCACAAGGGCAACGACCTGTTCGCTACCTACGGGACGCCACTCGTGGCAGTGAATGACGGTGTCGTCATAACGGCAGGCGACGATGGTTCGATCAGCGGCATACGCGTGTGGATCTCGACACCCGACGGAATCGACTGGTTCTACGCCCATATGAGCAGAGTCGACGTCACAGCCGGCCAATCCGTTGTCAAAGGTCAACAGGTTGGCGCGGTTGGCAACAGTGGCAACGCTCGAACTACCCCTCCCCACGTCCACTTCCAGATCCATCCGGGCGGTCGAGCGCAACCGCCCATCAACCCGTACGGGACAATGATCCGGGTCTGCGGCTGAAAAAGGTCTCCCCATCCTCCGGGGTGGTGCCGGGGTGTCCCCGGGCTGCCGCATTTTCTTCGCGTCGCGATGATCTGGAAATCGGGTGCCGGAAATGGCCCTAACCTTGGATCCGGTGGTCTCTGGCGTGGGTGGCCACACGGTTCTTCTGGGATAGGTTGCGTCACATCGAGTTGGTCGGCAGCATGAGCGAAACGAACGAACGACTGTTGGAGATTCTCGATAACAGCTATCTCGACGGTTTGTTATCGCAGCCGATGAGCACGCTGCGCACGATGCGAGACGCCTGCGATCAGATCGAGTGCGACCTCTCTTTCCACCGCCGGCTGTTGCACGGTCGCGTCGACATCCTACGCGACGAGCTTCGGCGACGCAGCGAGGGGAGCGTCTCCACCCCGAGTGAACTCGTATCGCGGCTGCCGCGAATTCTCTCCGATCCCGGACCTTCCAACGGAGCGCGAGGTAACAGGCTCGTCAGGATCATGGCGCCTATACGCGCCGATCAGCTCGAACGCGATGTCGATGCACTACTTGGCATGCCGCTTGGCGAGGTCGCCACGGCGTCCGCCGCCGACATAGAAGGGTCGATTCAGCGTATCGGCGAGTCCGAACGAGTCGTTTCAGACACTCGGCGCGTCTTGCACGAGCGCCTCGACGCCATTCAGGGTGAGATGGCGAGGCGGTACCGTGACGGTGAAGCCGACATCGATGCTCTGCTCGCAAACGAATGACAGCATTGCGGTGAACGAATCTGGCGACCGGACCATTCAGCTAGGCGACTTCATCCGTGACAGACGAAACCAGGCCAAGCTTTCGCTCCGCAAACTCTCGGAACTGGCGGGAATCTCGAATACGTACCTGTCTCAGATCGAGAGAGGGCTGCGCAAACCTTCCGCGGACATCCTTCAATCGATCGCCAAGGGTCTGCGGATCTCGGCTGAGACGCTCTACGTCCAAGCAGGTATCCTCAAGCGCCCAGATGATCGTGATCATTCGGTGGTGGCCGCGATATTGACCGACCTGTCGCTCGACGATCGACAACGCCAAGTACTCATCGATGTCTACGAGAGTTTGCGTTCGAGCGACGGTGGCGTGCCCGTCGAGGCAGAGGCCCTGGCCGAGGGCGATGTCTGAACGAGCCCCGGCGCCAACGATGATCGACCAGGAATATGAGTCCGTAGCTATCGGTTGAATGCCTTAACATCCGCGCGTTACGCGTACGGAGCAACGTGACGATCGACCCCGACCTGAGACGACGAACTGCATGCGTCGAGCGGCTTTCATCAGCTATCACACTTCACCTCTAGACCTGCCCGGGATCGGGGACTCGGGCGGTCTCAACGTGTATGTGCGAGATCTCACGCGCGAACTCTCGAAGGAGGGTATGTGCTGCGACATCTTCACGCGCCGTTGCGATCCGCAGACGCCGACCATCACGATCGTCGGCGAGTGTTGTCGCGTCATCCAAATCGACGCCGGGCCAATGAGTCGGTTGACCAAGAGTGCGTCGGCGTCGTACGTCGACGTGTTCACCGATCAGTTAGTCGGCCAGATCTGCGCCGATGGCTACGACATCTTGCACTCTCACTACTGGCTCTCGGGTGTCTCAGCAATGGCGGCTGGAGCGAAGCTCGGACTGCCGGTCGTACACACGGCCCACACCCTTTCGCAGGTTCGTGCGCTGGCCGATGGCGGGCGCCGCAGGGTCGACGCCGAGTTCGAACTGGCGGCGCGAGCAGACATGCTGATTGCCAATACCGATCACGATGCCCGTTCGCTGGTCAATGACTATCGAGCCGATCCCGACCGCGTCGAGATCATCGCCCCGGGTGTCGACCATTCGATATTCACGCCCGGCGATCGCAACAGGGCGAGACAGGCGTCCGGTCTGCGTGACGCCGACCTCGTGCTCCTCTACGTCGGGCGTGTCCAGCGCCTCAAAGGCGCGAACCTACTCGTCGACATCGTCGATCGGATCGGCCAGCTGGACCGCAGGCTCGTCGGCCGCCTCACACTCGTCGTCGCCGGGGGACCGAGCGGTGAAGACGGCGACGATACGCTGGCGGACTTGCGGTCTGCGGCCGCTCGATCAAAGGTCGACGTCCGCTTCGCTGCCCCACGACCGCACGACGACTTGGTCGATCTGTACCGTTCCGCCGACCTCTGTGTGATTCCGTCGCGTTCGGAGTCGTTCGGGCTCGTCGGGATCGAAGCGCAGGCGTCGGGGATTCCTATCGTCGCAAGCCGTGTCGATGGTTTGGCGCACGTCATACGGCATGGCCATGGCGGAATTCTCGTCGACACGGCCGACGTCGACCAGTTCGCGCTGGCGTCGGCGCAACTCCTCGCAAACGACTCATATCGCGGCCGACTAGCTCAGGGTGCGGTCGCCGATGCGCTGCGGTTCTCTTGGCGCTCGACAGCGCACGCGCATTGTGCCGTGTATTCCGAGCTGATCGATCCTGGTCGGGTCGCGGTCTGCGGGTGAGGCGGACTTCGCGATCCGGCGCAACTACGTGGCGTGGCGCCCATTCGCGGTGCCATGTGGATTGTCTTCGGACTTGTCCACATCGGCTTCGGGCTGTTTCCGCAGGCAGCGCCGATCGTCACGTCGACTCATCCACACCTGTGGACAACGTTGTGAACAACTTATGTGGATACATCTCTAATGAGCCAAAATGAACTCATCGCACGTACTTGACGTTGTGCGTCGTTGTTGGTAGCGTCCTGAGCGGCTTGAGGCCCGTCGGATTCTGATCGTTCGGGGAAGTGCGATGAGAACCCCGACGAGCCTTGGGCCTCTTTCTTGTCTGTGTGGGCGCATTGCACCCTCTTCCTGAGATGGTCAATCTTGCCCTTGCCGAACTAGGGTCGGGTCTTTCCACGGTCGCCCATTGGGCCGCACCGTATTAGGCGAACAGTCGCGGGAGTTGACGAAGCGTGTTACCGAACGCGTCGAAGGTATACGACAATCCGTCGCAGGATGAGCTATGCGCCTTTGTCTCGGGGATGCCGACCGCAATGCTGACCGAGTTCGGTAATTACAACGTCGCTACCAAAGTCGTGGCCCGGTCCAAGGCCTCGACTTACATCGTCGCCGACGACCCAGCCAAGCATTCCGATCAAACCATCACGCGCACTGAATTTGGTCGCCTTGCACGGATTCAAGATGACTACATCGCCGGCCAAGAGATGATCAAGATCGATGGATACATCGGGTCTGACCCCGAGTTCCGCACTCGGGCGCGCCTCTACATCGAAAAAGCCAATGCCAACATTGCGGCAATGCAGCGCCAGCTCTTTTATCCGTGCAATGATCCCGGGACCGACCCTGTGACCACGGTGATCTACACGCCGAATCTCGCGGTCGAAGGCTATCCGAACGACCGTGCGATCGTCGTCGATCTCGACAACGGTGTCACTCGTGTGTTCAACAGCGACTACTTCGGCGAGTCGAAAAAAGGCGGGCTGCGTATGTGGAATCGGGTCGTCTACGACCGCGGCGGACTTGCTCTCCACGCCGGTTGTAAGGTGATACCGGTTGGCGACGATAGTCAGACTCTCCTGATCGTCGGACTCTCAGGAACCGGCAAGACGACCACGACGTTTACGAAGCAGAATGATTCGCTTCCCGTCCAAGACGACTTCGTCGCCCTAATGCCGGGCGGGCACATCTATACGACCGAAGACGGCTGCTTCGCCAAGACATTCGGCCTCGACCCCCAGTTCGAGCCGACGATCCATGATGCCGTCACTGCGCCCGAAGCGTTCCTCGAGAATGTGAGCCAAGATGCCGACGGCAAGGTCGACTTCTTCGACGTCTCGTATACCCAAAACGGGCGCGCAACGTTCGAACTCGACGCGATCGACCACGCTAGTGGGCAGGGTCTCGTCGCTGACGCCTTGTTGATCCTGAATCGCAACGAGAACGTGATCCCGGCGGTGGCCAAGCTCAATCCCGACCAAGCGGCGGCCTACTTCATGCTCGGAGAGACGACCGGCACTTCGGCCGGTGGCTCAGAAGAGGCCGGAAAGTTCCTGCGAGTGCCGGGCACCAACCCGTTCTATCCGCAGCTCCACGATGAACAGGGCAATCGGATGCTCGAGCTACTTCGCAGCCATCCCATGGACGTGTACCTGCTCAACACAGGATCGATTGGGGGCAAAGCAGGGACCGAACAGGCGAAGAAGGTTCGAATCCCGCACAGCTCCGCCGTCGTGAAGGGTATCGCCGAGGACACGATCGAGTGGAAGCAAGACCCAGACTTTGGCTACGAGATCGCAACATCGATACCGGGCTTCGATGATCCTGAGCTACTCGCGCCCCGCAAGCTCTACGAGCGTCAGGGCCGCCTCGATGAATACGACGAATGGGTCGAGCGTCTCAAGCGCGAACGGCGTGAATACTTCAAAGCATTCCCGGCACTCGATGCGAGTGTCACCGTGGCAGTCGAGTGACAGATCCCGCCAAGGTCGTGATCATCGGTGGGGGTCACATGGGGGTCGCCCTGGCGAAAGGCATGCTTGCCCACGGTGATCTTCGGGCGTCGGAACTGGTTATCGTCGAGTCGGACGCAGACCGGCGAGCAGCCTTGAGCGATGGAGCAGCCCTGAGCGATGGAACGACCCTGAGCGATGGAACTGCTCCGAGCGACGAAACGTACGTGGCCGTCACGGCTGAGATCGAAGCGGCGGCCCGAGCGCGGCTCGTCGTCATCGCAGTGAAGCCGCCCGATGTCCGCGGCGTGTGCCGCGAGTTGGCAGCGACGATCTCGCGCGGCACGGTTGTCTTGTCGATCGCCGCCGGGATCTCAACCGCGAGCATCGAATCTGCGTTGCCGTCCGGAACTGCCGTTGTCAGAGCGATGCCGAATTTGCCGGCGCTGGTTGGTCGTGGAGCGGCGGCGATCGCGCCGGGCCGCTACGCCGACGCCGATGCGCTCGACACTGCCGAGACGGTGCTGCGATCGGTCGGGGCCGTAGTGCGCCTCGACGAGTCTCGACTCGATGCCGTGACAGCGGTGAGCGGATCCGGGCCGGCATATGTCTTCTATCTTGCCGAGGCGATGCTCGATGCCGCGGAAGCTATCGGGCTGCCATCCGACCGAGCGGCTATCCTCGTCGAAGAGACGATTTCGGGCGCTGCGGAGCTGTTGCGAGACAGCGACAAGTCGCCCGGAGAGCTTCGTGTTGGCGTCACCTCCGCGGGGGGTACGACGGCGGCGGCGCTCGACGTCTTGGAACAACACGATGTTGCCGGGGCGGTCGTAAGCGCGATCCATGCGGCGAGAGATCGCAGCATTGAACTTGGTACCTGATGGTCGACCAATGATTGGAGACCGATGTCTTCACTTGTAAAAAAGCGGCGTAAGAAGATGCGCAAGAAGAAACACAAGAAGCTTCTCAAAAAGACGCGTTGGAAGCGCCGTCAGCAGGGCAAATAGCTTCATCGGCTGAGGTGATCGCCGGCCGCAGCCGCTGAGCCGGATGCGGTCACGGCACCGGGATGCGGCCACCGAGACGGACGTGAGCGTGAGTCCACCAATCGTCACTTTCCTCAGCGACTACGGAACCACCGACGAATTCGTCGGAGTGTGCGTCGGAATGATGTGGCGGATCGAGCCCGACATTCGGGTTCTCGATGTCACACACGAGATCGCGCCCGGCAACATTCGAAGTGGTGCGCTCTGTCTTGCGCGATCGATTTCGTACGTGCCGGTCGCTACACATCTGGCGATCGTCGATCCAGGCGTTGGGACGCACCGACGTGCCATTGCGATCGAGACCGCAGATTCGAGGCATTTTGTCGCACCCGACAATGGACTCGTGTCGGCTGCCGTCGCACTCTGCGGCGGCGCCGTGGCCGCGGTCGAACTCGATCCGCAACGCTGGGGCATCGACGCGCCATCGAAGACGTTCGCGGGCCGTGACGTGTTTGCACCGGCTGCGGGGGCGTTGGCGGCGGGGGCGGCGATCGACGAAGTCGGCAGTCCTGTCGATGTTGCGACTTTGAATCCAATGCTTTTGCCGCTGTGTGAGACCAAGGATGGCCGCATCCACGGAATCGTGTTCTGGATCGACCGGTTCGGCAATGTCGGAACGAATATCGCTGAAGCCGACCTCGTATCGGCCGGAATCGCCGTTGGTGATCGAATCTGGCTCCGCCACGGCGACGAGCGGCACCGGTTGCCGTTCGTCGAGACGTTTGCCGACGTCAAGGTTGGCGAGCCGCTCTGTTTGATCGACTCCGTCGGTCAGCTTACGATCGCGGTGCGGGGCGGACACGCGTCATCGGTGCTCGAAATCGCCGAGGACGCGCAGATCTTGGTCGAGGCCACCCCGGGTACGACGATTCCGTTGATTGGACGCCTGACCTCCGACTCGTCCGGATAGTCGCTCGATGCTGCGTTGGCACTAGACTCACGGCACAGCCGTTAGCATCCGGTCGCGCGATACATACGAGATATCCATGGGTAGACGAGTACTCATCACTGGGATCAGCAGATTCCTCGGCGGCATGCTTGCCAAGCGGCTCGAAGCCGACCCCGAGATCGACACCGTGATCGGTGTCGATCTCAAGCCTCCGCTCATGGACTTCGAACGTGTCGAGGTGGTCAGGGCCGATATTCGCAATCCTCTCTTCGTCAGAGTGCTCCAGGCAACCAAGGCCGATACCGTCGTACACTGCAATGTCGTCTACGACGAACTCGAAATGGGTCGCGGGGCGATGAAAGACGTCAATGTGATCGGCTCGATGCAGCTTCTTGCCGCATGCCAGAAATCCGAGACGCTGAAACGGGTCATCGTCAAGTCGTCGACCGAGATCTACGGCACCGAGCCGAGTAGTCCGGCGTTCTTCACCGAAGACATGGGTTCGCTCGTGCCAAAGACCGGATATCACCGTGACGTGCTCGAAGTCGAGCAGTATGCGCGCGACTTCGGTCGACGCCGCCCCGACATCACGCTGACGGTTCTGCGGTACGCCACGATGCTCGGCAACACGGTCAACAACCCGATGTCGCAGTATCTCGGTCAGCCGATTGTCCCGTCGATTCTCGGCTACGACCCGCGGATCACGTTTATCCATGAAGACGACGCCGTCGACGTGCTGGTTCGGGCCGTTGAGAACGACGTCGCGGGGATCTTCAACGTGGCCGCGGACGACGCCGTTTACCTGTCGCAGGCGATCCGCCTCGCGGGCAAGATCCAGGCGCCGATTCTGCCACCCCCGCCGGGGCTTGCGAGCCAGATTCTCAAGAGCCTGCCTTTTGTCCACGTTCCGCCCCATTTGGTCCGTTACCTCGCGTACGGACGAGCCGTCGACAATTCGAGGCTCAAATCGGTGTTTGGATTCGAGCCTCGCTATTCGGTACTCGACTGCATCAACGACTTCGCGTTGAAAAAGCGCGCCGAGCGGATAGTCAAAGAACCAACGGCGCCACAATGGGAAGACGACCTGCGCCGTTACATCGACAAGAAGCTGTCTGAGTCCGACCCGTCACTCGCCGGAGGTACATGATGGTCGCTGAGAACAACCGCGAGGCGCGAGTGATCGCGATTACCGATGAGCGCCGCAGGGCTCGCAAGCTGGCGGCGGCCGAGACAGGCCCGCGTCAGCACAGCCCGCGCCACGCATCACGCGACCGCGAGCGGCGCCGCAGCGTCATCTCGAAAGATCTCACGTCGGTCGAAGAAACCACCAAGTCGACGTTGCTGCCCGAGGTGTTCTCCGAACCTCGGTTGCGCAAATGGGCGCAGTTTGTCAAACACCGTCTCGAAGGCCAATACACGGTCGACGAGTACGGCTACGACGACGAACTGACCGACGAGATCTTTCTCCCGATCTTGCGTAATCTCTATGAGCGCTACTGGCGTGTCGAGGTTCGCGGTATCGAAAACGTCCCCGCGCAGGGCCCAGCCATAATCGCGTCGAACCATTCCGGCGTCTTACCGTGGGACGGCTATATGCTCACGATGGCGATCCGCGAGGAACACCCGGCGGCGCCGATGGTCCGCGTGCACGGCGCCGATCTCGTCTGGGCGCTGCCGTTCTTGTCGCAATGGAGTCGCAAGTGTGGCAACACCGTCCCGAATGACAGCGACACGCTGCGACAAATTCAAGAGAACGAGATCGTCTGTGTGTTCCCCGAGGGTACGCGTGGTCTTGGCAAGCCGTTCGCCGACCGCTATCGGCTTCAGCGTTTCAGTCGCACGGGGTTTGTCAGTGTTGCGCTCGAGACCGGTGCGCCGATCATTCCCGTCGGCATCGTCGGCGCCGAAGAGATTCATCCGATGGTCGCGAATGCGACACCGCTTGCGCGGCTCATCGGGGCGCCGTTCTTTCCGATCACGCCATCGTTTCCCCTTCTCGGGCTGCTTGGAGCGCTGCCGTTGCCGACGAAGTGGATAATCGAGTTCGGCAAGCCGATCGATGTATCAGAATTTGGTCCGGAAGCCGCGCAAGACGCGATGACCGTTTTCAATATTGGCGACGGAGTACGTGACACGATTCAGCAGGTTCTCTACCAGAACCTGATGCAGCGCCGCACGTGGTTCTGGTAGGAGCGATCATGAGACCTGGGATTGCGCTGATTCTCGGTGTGCTATTGCTAGCGATTGTCGCTGCGGCGTTTGTGCAACTCGTCGTATTGATCTGACGCAGGTTCGCGCGACGGCGTTAACGAGAACTCGCCGCACATCCCCGAATCACCTGCGAGGAGTGTCGCCGCACCGATCTTTCATCAGTCGAGCTGTGCGGGTGACTCCGACTCTAGATCTTTTGTCATCTTGCGATAAATCAACAACAGGATGATCAATACTATCGGCTGGGCGATATCGCTCGGAATTGCCCACACGTTGTTCGGTGCATGATTGTTGTGTGCGACGAGCTGCATTATGTGGCCGATCGCATCGCCTATGTATGAAAATGTGAGTGCCACCACCGCAGCGGACATCCAGCCGTCCCGCTTCCAAATCGCAACAAAGCCGAGTACGCCGACTGCGATGTCGCCCCACCCGACCTCCCACTGAAACATGCTCGGGGCGTAGCCAATGCTCTCCGCGGTCTGGCTAGCCATGCCCGTAATGTGGGTGATGCCCCCAAAAATGCCTAGAACACCGCCCCCGCCGAGAAACCAAAGTAGGTAGACCTCGACTATCCGTCGGCTCGTTCGGCGATTCGGCTTACGATCGGCAAACACATGGATCGTCGCACCAATGAGCAAGATGATCCACGGAACGAGAAAGAACAGCCCCCCACCGCTTTGTCCACCTGCTGACGTAGCCGGATTGACCGATGCAATACGATCCAACGTTCATGCTCCATATTCTCGGCGCGCAACGGTTCGGCACCGGCCGGGCGTGTTTTCCGTAGGGGCGGGCGTGCTTGGGGCGGGCTGGGAGGCTTGTTCCATGACAACTCGGCCGAGCCGAGTCGTCACGACGCCCACCCCCACGGAGAACATTCCCGACATCGCGTGCCGGTGCTCGTTGTCAACGGTCCTGTGTTACATATCGGCCACTGAGCGCGTTGGTTTAACACAATGTGTGGTTTTCTTGAAACGGAGTGCAAGTGTTTCGCCATAGCCGACCGAATTCGGGTGTGGCATCGTGGGCTATCTTGGCGGAATGCGCTCCGTGGCCGATCTCCTCGAAGAAGTGGCTGAAGGTCACGGTGAGCGGGTGGCGCTTCAGTTCATTGACAAGTCGTTCACCTATGCCGACGTAGGAGACCGCGTCTCGAGGCTTCGTCGGGGTCTCCACCGGAGAGGCGTTGGCAAGGGTGACCGTGTACTTGTAGCGCTCGACAACGGCGTCGAGGCCGTAGCGGCCTATTTCGCCGTCCTCGGGATCGGCGCAACGGTGACGCTTGTTTCAGCGGAACTCGACGATGTCCAGATAGCCGACCGAATCCGCAGGATCGGGCCCCGCTATGTGATAGTCGACGCTGTGGGGGATTCGGTACGACGCTATGTCGAAGGGCACACCGACGTTGGAATCGCTTCGGTCCACAAGGCCAAGCGACTCAAACACGCTGTTTCGTTGGACTCGTTGGCTAGACGACGACATGCTCCGGTAACTGGAGTCGATCCGAGCGATATCGCCCAGATCGCATTCACTTCGGTCACTCGCGGCGAGCCACGAGCCGTGCAGCTCACCCATTCAAACCTCGTCGCGAATATCGACCAGGTCACAAAAACTGCCGGGACGGCGTTCGAAGGCGACGATATAGTCCTTTGTGCGGTGTCGCTTGCGCATCTCGTAGGATCGAACTTCGTTGTCGGAAACGCCATGAGCGCCGCAGCGACGATCGCGTTGTGCGACTCGCCGTTCGATCCGGCTCAGGCGATTGCTCTCGCAGACGTCAGCGCTCCGGCCGTGATGGTCGCCACGCCGTGGATGTACGACGCGCTGCTCGAAGGTGCCGTCGAGTGTGAATCGTTGTCGTCCGTACGGCTGTTCATCTGCGTCGCAGGTCGACTCAATTACCGCACGACGCGACGCTGGCGGCATCGATTCGGCCAACCCATATGGGAGACATACGGCCTTGTCGAGGCTTCCCCGATAGTCGCGTGCGCAACGGCGGCGGGGCGAGTCCGCCCGGGCAGCACCGGTCGCGCGATCCAAGGAGTTCACGTCAGGGTCGTTGACGGGTCGGGTCGAGACGTCGACGTCGGCGACATCGGAGAGATCGTCGTCAGAGGTGAGAACGTCTTCGGCGGCTATCTCGACGATCCGGCAACGACGGAACAGGTTTTGCGCGGTGGCTGTCTCCACACAGGAGATGTCGGTTTGATCGACGACGACTCGTTGCTCCATGTGCTCGGGCGCCTCGACAACCGCGTCGACGTCGGCGGGTTCAGCGTCTACCCCGGTGAGGTCGAAGAGGTACTGCTCGCCCATCCCGACATCGGTGATGCTGCCGTAACCACATATTTCGACGAATCTCGGCGTCGGCTGATCGCGTTCGTCGCGGCGTCTAGCGATGATGCTCCGATCGATGCATCGCTCGTCGCCGAACATTTGGCCGCGTATTTGCCCACATACAAGCGTCCGGAAGATGTCTACATCGTCGATCGTATTCCGCGCAACAGTCGCGGCGCCGTACTGTTCGCCGACCTTGCGGCCGACGATGCCAAACTCGGTTGAGGTTGCTCGGGCGATAATCGATGCTCTCGAGTCGCCGAACGCGATCGTCGACGGCGAGTATGCCGTGATCGCATCAAACCAAGCGTGGCAGGCCTCGTTCGGTGACGACTTGGACGCATCGGTCGTTCGATCGGGCACTGAGTACATCGAGTCGTCCGAGATACGTTCCCTGGTGGCGCGTGCGTTTGACGCGAACAGAAAAGTCGACGAGCCGCACTACCAGCGAGTCGGAAAAACCGAAGATGTGACGAGAATCAGAGTCGTGCCGCTCGGCCCGAGTCTCGGCGGTCGGTACATGCTAGTCACGATTGTCGACCTCGAGCATGTGAGGCGAGTCGAAGACGAGATCTTCGCGATCCGCCAGCACGTTGGCCGGCCAGATCCGGACTCGACGCCCGCCTTGTCGGTCGAAGACCTCCGGGTCATGGCTGTGCGGTTTCGCACGCTCGTATTTCGGATGCGCTCGGGCGTGGCTTTCGAAGATTCGAACGGCCGTGTCGTGATCGCGAATCCTGCGCTAACGCGCCATCTGGGTATCGACGAGGGGTCGTTCAATTTCATTGGTGAGAGCTTCGAAGTGCTTGCACACCGGACCGAGGACCAACTCGGCAATCCGGATGAAGACATTTCTCGAATCCTCGACTTGCGGCGTCTCGGTGCGCTGCGCACGCAGGAGGAGTTCCGCCTAGCTGACGGCCGTACCATCCTGATCGACGTAATCCCAATTGGCGACGCAGATGTCGACGGCCTGCTCTGGATGACGCGCGACATCACACGCCGCAAGCGGGACGAGGATTTGGTCGTTCGGGCCCGCGACGCCGCCGTTGAACTCGGTCAGCGAAAAACCGAGTTTCTCGCAACCATGAGTCACGAGATCAGAACGCCGCTCAATGCACTCGTAGCGGGCGCTGAACTGCTCTGCGCCACTTCGCTCGACCCGGAGCAGCAACACCTCGTGGACACGTCGGCGACGAGAACCTTTGCTGTAGGACCCATGACATTTGTAGGACCCATGACATTTGTAGGACCCATGACATTTGTAGGACCCATGACATTTGTAGGACCCATGACATT
>SDBV01000383.1_pt1 | contig 63107 bp, 68 predicted proteins | sample 2277081 | NCBI WGS metagenome assembly SDBV01 (sample SAMN10402039, study PRJNA504765) | marine sediment metagenome | isolation source: marine sediment core GS10_PC15, 223 cmbsf | place: Arctic Ocean: Southern Knipovich Ridge | collected 2010
GTAGGAACCGGGATAAGGATGACGCTCAACCTATGGTAAAGATCCTCCCGGAATGTATTTTTTCCAATCTCTTCTTTCAGGTTCTTATTGGTTGCAGCAATGATCCTTACATCCACATCTAAGTCTTTGTCGCTGCCTACCCGGGTGATCTTGTTTTCCTGCAGGGCCCTTAATACCTTGGATTGTGCCGACAGGCTCATATCCCCTATTTCATCCATAAAAAGTGTTCCGCCAATGGCCTGCTCAAATTTTCCTTTTCGCTGTTTATGTGCGGAGGTGAAAGCACCTTTTTCGTGTCCAAAAAGCTCACTTTCAATGAGTTCAGAAGGAATGGCTGCACAGTTGACCTCAATGAAGGGAGCGGAGGCACGATTACTCTTCTCATGAAGCCACCGGGCGACCAGTTCCTTGCCGGTCCCGTTCTCGCCGGTAATAAGAACCCTGGCATCAGTTATCGCAACACGGTCTATCATTTCCTTGATCTTCTGGATAGCAGGAGCCTCCCCGATCATATCATGAGCTTTAGCTATTTTCCTTTTCAGTACCCTCGTTTCGGTGATCAGGTCTGATCGCTCCAGAGCATGTCTGATTGTAATGAGCAGACGATTCAGATCCAGGGGTTTCTCGAGAAAATCGAAGGCCCCTTTCTTGATGGCGTCCACCGCGATTTCTATATCCCCGTGACCGGAAATCATAATTACCGGAATGTCATCTGGCTGCTCCAGTATCTTTCCCAGAACTTCAATGCCATCCATTCCAGGCATTTTAATATCGCAGAGCACCACCTCGAATTTACCCTCCGCAAATAATTCGAGTCCCTTCGGACCATCTTCTGCTGCGACCACTTCGTGTTCTTCAGTCTCAAGTATATCCTTCAGTGTATTCCGGATACTTTTTTCATCATCGATTACCAGTATTTTGGCCATGCTGCCATGAAGATTTGGTGAATATTTTTCAGAAGTCCTAAAGGTAATAATTATCCCACGAATGAGGAATGAAGGCCTATGAATACCGGATCCATTTCCAGATTTCCCTGTAATTCACCTTTTTGCCATACATAAGTATTCCGGTGCGGTAGATCTTGGCAGCGACCCAGGTCATTCCAAGGAAAGTGATTATCAGTAGTCCCATAGAAAGAAGGACCTCCCAGTATGGGACACCAAATGGTATCCTTGCCATCATTACAACCGGAGAAGTGAATGGGATGATTGAAAACCAGAATGCAACTGAACTGTCCGGGTTGCTTATGACGTTGACCAGTACTACCAGTGAAAGTATGAGCGGAATGGTGACGGGAAGCATAAATTGCTGGGTATCTGTTTCATTGTCAACAGCGGCTCCAATTGATGCAAACATGGCTGCATAGAGCAGGTATCCAAATAGAAAATAGAACAGGAATGATCCCAGCATCACGCCAAAATCAATATTTCGAAGAGTGGATAAAGCACTCATTATTTCCACCATTTCCTCCGAAGCTGCTTCGGTCTCAATTTCAGCAGGGGCAGTTGACATGATATCCTGGGCAACCACCCGGTCGGTTGGAGACATATTCAATTCCGGGAAAAAAAGGGTGCTGGTAATTGTCACCAGTAGAAAAGTAGAGACTACCCAGATCAGAAACTGGCTCAGTCCAACCATGGCAATACCCAGAATCTTTCCCAACATGAGCTGGAAAGGCTTAACGGATGAGATCACTACTTCAACAATGCGGTTAACCTTTTCTTCGATTACACCCCGCATAACCGCAGCGCCAAAGAAAAAAATGAACATATAAATCAGGAAGCCACCAATATAGCCAATAGCCATTACAATCCCTGTGTTGCTTTCTTTTTCGCTTCCATCATCCGACAACTTAATGGTACGTACGTTGATCCTGGTTTTGACGGATTTTAGGATGTTATCCAGGTCTTCTATCTCATAGGCCAGCAGTTTCTGATCGCGTATGTATTCCTCAATTGCCTTGCTGATATGAATCTTGGTCGACTGGTTGGGAGTTTTATCTGAATAGAAAATCACAGAATTTGGTTCGGAAGCTACAATATGAGAGATATAGAGCACGCCGTAGTATCCTCCTTTCCTGTAATTTTCCTTTATATCATGCAGTTTGGTATTGTAGAGATATTCGAACGTCAGGTAGTCTGTATCCGGAATAACATTCATGAAAAGATTGGAAGAGTCAACTATTGCAATTTTCTTCAAATCCTGATCCTCAGACATTGCCATCCAAGCCGGGATCACCATAAACCCGGCAAAGATCAGCGGACCGAGGATGGACATTATTATGAATGATCTTTTTCGGACCCTTGTCAGATATTCTCTTCTTATTATCAGCCCGATCTTATTCATGATCCTTTATTCTCGTTAACAACCTTTATGAATATATCATGCATATTGGGGTATACCTCATTAAATGATACCAGGTGGACAGCAGGCAGGAGAAGCGAAATAAGCTCATTATCGGTAGTATGGTGCAAAAGCCTGATCTTTGCACTTTTAATATCATTATCCCCGTTTATCTCAAGCAATTCATAATGCTTGTTGAGCGCATTTTTTAATTTCTCCGGATCACCTTGAAATCCAACCTCATAGGTATCTGTACGGTATTGATCCCGGATATTGTCTATGGGTCCCTCGATCAGAGTTTTGCCCTTATCTACAAGGGTAATATGGTCACAAAGTTCCTCGACTGAACCCATGTTATGTGTTGAAAAAATAATGGTAGAGCCCCTTTCCTGGAGAGAAAGGATCTCATTTTTAAGCATATCTGCATTAATGGGATCGAATCCGCTGAAGGGTTCATCAAAAATCAATAGCTCCGGCTCATGGATAACAGTTACAATGAACTGCACTTTCTGCTGCATTCCTTTGGAAAGTTCTTGAACCTTCTTGTTCCACCAGCTTGTGATTTCGAATTTTTCAAACCAGTATTTGAGTTTTTTATTTGCTTCGGATTTTGACAGTCCTTTTAACCTTGCCAGGTAAATAACCTGTTCGCCAACTTTCATTTTTTTATACAATCCCCTTTCTTCAGGGAGGTATCCAATATTGCTAATATGATCTGGATGGAGACTTTTACCGTTAAAGAATAGTGAACCCTCGTCTGGAGCAGTGATCTGGTTGATAATCCGGATCAGAGTTGTTTTACCTGCTCCATTTGGTCCAAGGAGCCCGTAGATGCTGCCTTTAGGTATGCTGATAGAAACACGGTCAAGTGCTGTGGTGTGAATGAATTTCTTAACTACGTTTTCAGCATTGAAAATTTCCATGCATAGAGCCTTATTGCCGGTTTATTGAAAATAACTTTTCATCCGTTCGAAGAAGTTTTTTTCGTTCTTGTCCGGTTGGGGTATAAAATTAGGAGATTCTCCCAGCTTTTCAATAAGTTTTTGTTCTTCCTTCGAAAGTTTTTTAGGAACCCATACATTGATGCTGACCAGCAAGTCTCCACGGCGGTAACCATTAACATCAGGTATGCCTTTGTTTCTTAATCTCAGAATTCTCCCGGGCTGGGTTCCTGGTTCGATCTTGATCTTTACCTTTCCTTCCACCGTTGGGATCTCGACCGGAGTTCCCAGAGCTGCCTGGGGGATGCTGATATGAAGATTATACAACAAATCATTCCCGTCGCGAATCAGTTCCGGATGAGCTTCTTCATGGATCATCACAAGCAGATCACCTTTAATTCCTCCACGTCTTGCTGCATTGCCTTTTCCTGCAACATTCATTTGCATACCTTCTGCAACTCCTGCGGGGATACTTATTGCGATGACCTCCTCATCTTTTACAATTCCTTCACCATAGCAAATTGTACATTTTTCCGTTATTGTCTTGCCTTCTCCACCGCATGTAGGACAGGCAGAGACTGTCTGCATTTGTCCCAGGAAAGTATTTGAAACCCGCCGTACCTGTCCTGAACCCCCGCATGTACTGCATGTGGAATGACTTGATCCGTCTTTTGCGCCACTGCCGTCGCAACTGTTGCAGCCAACGTATTTGTTGACCTTTATTTTTTTCTCTACACCCTTTGCTATTTCTTCAAGATTCAGTTTGACCTTCACTCTCAGGTTTGAACCTTTCCGGGTTGCCTGTGACGACCTCCTGCTGCCTCCTCCAAATCCTCCAAAACCACCAAATGCATCTCCGAAAATATCGCCGAAACTTGAGAAGATATCCTCAACCGTCATTCCGGCCCCGCCATATCCACCACCTGCATTGTTACCTAAACCTGCATGACCAAAGCGGTCATACCGGGCTCTTTTATCATCATCACTCAATACCTCGTAAGCTTCCGCAGCTTCCTTGAATTTATCTTCTGAGGATGAATCCCCTGGATTTTTATCAGGATGATGCTTCAGAGCCTGTTTCCGGTAGGCTTTTTTTATTTCCTCACCGGAAGCAGATTTTGAAACATCCAATATCTCGTAAAAATCTCTTTTGCTCATTAATTTCCTATTACAACCTTGGAATAGCGTATTACTTTATCGTTCAGTAAGTAACCTTTTGTCAATACGTCCACAACCTTGCCTTTCAGCTTTTTATCTTTTGTGGGGAACTGTGTCACTGCCTCATGAACATCAGTGTCGAACTTGGTGTGCATGGCTTCAATCTCCTTGACACCCTGCTGATTGAGGTAGTCTTTTAATTTATTGTAAATGAGGAGCATACCTTCTTTTACTGCATCCAAGTCCTTGGCATCATCAATAAATTTCATTGCCCGCTCAAGATCATCGAGTACCGGCAGTATCTCCACAAATATCCCTTCACCTGCCGATTTAAACATATCCATCTTCTCCTTCTGAGTGCGTTTTCTGAAATTGTCAAAATCAGCCGATAAACGAATGTATTTATCCTTCTGCTCCGAAATTTCCTTCTGCAGTTCTTTCAATTTGGCAGAATCATCTGTCTTTTTACCCGGTTTTACAGTTTTAAATTTAACCGGACCGGTTTTGGCGGTTTTGCTTCTAGTCTTTTTTCCAGACTTTACCGCTCCTTTAACAGCTTGATCCTGTGTTTTATCCTTGCTTGTCATTTCTATATTATTTGAAAAAAGAATTGCTTGTTGCCCAAACAGAACAAATGTTTTGCCAATTGTTAAATCAGGACAATTTGACAGGTTTTTATTTCAGGCCTTAAACAGTGGTCCGGGTACCATATGCCGGTGATGGAGATATCTACCTTAACAATTCGGCAAGCTTTGCATGAAGTGCTTCTCCGCGTAGATTTTTGGCAATGATGATCCCGTCACCATCGATAAGGTAATTGGCCGGTATTGCATTAACACCATAAATGCCGGCTCCTTCTGCACTCCAGCCCATAAGGTCGCTTACATGGTATGGCCATTCAAGTTTGTCCTTCTCTATGGCCTCTACCCAACGGTCCTTGCTTTTGTCAAGGGAAATGCTGTAAACAGTAAATCCTTTACCTTCTTGGAATTGCTTATCCTTGTACTTGTTGTATGCACTCACTATATTGGGATTTTCATACCGGCATGGACCGCACCATGAGGCCCAGAAGTCGATAAGAACTAATTTCCCTTTAAGGGAAGAAAGAGCTATCTCTCTGTCCTCAGGAGACTTATAATTGAGTTCCGGTGCGAGGCTACCAATTTTAGTTCCTACAGGTGCATCAATTGTCTTCTTTTCCGGGGAAAGGAATGCAACTGACATAATTACTATTACCACTAAAAGAATTGGTAATACATATTTAGTTTTGAGCATATGTTGATACTTTAAATTTCGGCCAAAGATAAAAAAAATTATGTACGTGTGATGGAGGCTCCGATCTTATTCAACCGTTGTTCAATATTCTGATAACCCCGGTCAATCTGCTCGATATTATGGATGGTACTGGTTCCTTCAGCTGAAAGGGCTGCTATCAGCAGAGCAACACCGGCTCGAATATCAGGAGAGCTCATAGTGGTTGGTCGTAAACTGTATTGTCGGTCTATTCCTATTATAGTAGCCCGGTGAGGGTCGCAGAGGATTATCTGGGCTCCCATATCTATTAACTTGTCAACAAAGAACAACCGGCTTTCGAACATTTTCTGGTGGATAAGGACAGATCCCTTGGCCTGTGTTGCAACAACCAGAAAAACGCTTAGAAGGTCAGGTGTGAGTCCAGGCCAGGGAGCATCCGCGATTGTCATTATGGATCCGTCCATGAAGGTCTCTATTTCATAATGATCCTGTCGTGGAATGATAAGATCATCCCCATCCTGTAGTATTTTAATTCCAAGTCTTACGAACTGTTCGGGGATTATTCCCAGATTTTCAACCGATACATCTTTCAATGTTAACTCGGAGCTGGTAAGTGCTGCCATACCGATGAAACTACCTACCTCAATCATATCAGGGAGCAGGGTATGCTCGCAACCAGAAAGGGAATCCACACCATTGACAATCAGCAGATTCGATCCAATACCCTCGATCCTGGCACCCATGCTGAGTAGCATTTTGCATAGTTGTTGAATATAGGGTTCGCATGCTGCATTGTAAATAGTAGTTGTACCCTCCGCCATCACAGCACACATCAGGATGTTTGCTGTTCCGGTAACAGAGGCCTCATCCAGTAACATATAGTTGCCTTTCAGCGATGGAGCCTCGACGGTATAACATTGTCTAATGCTGTCATGGGTGAATTTAGCACCCAGCTTCTCAAAACCAAAAAAATGTGTATCCAATCGTCTTCGTCCGATCTTATCACCACCCGGTGCCGGAACAAGACCTTTCCCGAAACGGGCCAGCAGGGGACCCAGGATCATTATTGATCCTCTGAGACTTGCTCCCTTTTCACTGAACTCATCGGTTTTCAGGTAATCAAGATTTATATTGGAGGCACAAAATCTGAATGATCTGTCGTGGTGATCCTGAACATCCACTCCCATGCTGGCCAGAAGGGATATCAGGTTGTTTACATCCAGAATATCAGGAAGGTTGTGAAGTGTAACTTCCCCGGCTGTAAGAAGACAGGCACAGATTACCTGCAAAGCTTCGTTCTTTGCACCCTGGGGAGTAAGCGTGCCGGAAAGGGATTTCCCACCCTCCACAATGAATGTGCCCATACGGGTTACTTCTTTTTTTGCTGTCTTTTTTTCTTATTCTTGGAAAGAATATCCCTTGATTCAGAAAGCTTGAGATCCTCTGAAACAACAAGGGCTCCACCAGAAAGTTTCTTTAGATCTTCGAAGATCAACTCGTCATTAACCACCTCCCTGTTCCAGGTCAGGTAGCACTTCTTCATGTGATTTGCGATAAGCTTAATCAGCATTTCTTTCTCAGGTCCATCTTCAAATGCTATGGCCTCCTTTATCAGTAATTCAATTATCTTTCCGTAATGTTTGTACTTGATAGCGTATTCGCTGTATGGGACCTGCTTGGGCTTTTCATAAAGTGATTCCGGAGTTGGCTTTTCATACGGTGAGTCGATTTCAAGTTTGAAATCTGATATAATGAACAGATGGTCCCATAATTTATGCTTGAAGTCAGCCACATCCCTTAAATGGGGATTCAGGTTTCCCATAATTGAGATAATAGAAAGAGCAGCCCTGTTCCTTTCCTCCTTGTCCTCAATCTTAATAGTATAATCTATCATCTTCTGAATATTCCGGCCGTATTCCGGAATAATCATTTTGGCCCTTTGCGTATTATAATCGTATTCCATTCCTGTAAATTTAATGCAAAAGAACAGAAATCTAAGGGGATTTCAAAATTAAGATTCTTAAACCAGTCAGGGATGACTATAATTCTCCTGGTTTCGGCGGGGGACAGGTTCTGTTCTTGTTTCAATCAGTCGTTTTACGAGATGATTTTCAGCTTGGCGAATTTCAGGAGTAATTGTTTTTGTCCATGTCCCTGAAAAAAAACAGTAGCCTTCCGGTTGGGTTCCGGTCCCTCAAGATTAAGGACCTTCCCGATTCCGAACCGCTGATGTTCAACCTGCATTCCCGCTTGAATTTCGGTAGGATTATCAGCTTTGAAATCACCATTTGGTAGTGGAGACCTTGCCCTTTCCACACGGGTTTTGCCCTGTACCTTTGCAGTTGACGGAGCCACCTTTTCGGGTTGGGAGGCTTTTTTCGCCTTTGAAGATGAATATGCTCTGCCTCCATGGGCTTTGGATCCCCATCCCTTATTCACTGGCCTTGTTTCAAATGAAACAGAGCCGGAGGGTGCCGTTTCGGGAGCCTGCTCAATAAATTCCGGATCAATTTCTCTGATAAACCGGCTGGGAACTGCGTTCACCGGAACTCCCCAGCGGTATCTGGAGGCGGCAAAACTAATGCTTACCTTTTTCATGGCTCTGGTGACAGCCACATAAAACAGTCTTCTTTCCTCTTCAAGTTCTTCCCTGGTGGAAGATGACATCCGGGAAGGGAATAATTCCTCTTCCATCCCTGTCATGTATACATATTTAAATTCAAGTCCCTTGGCTGAGTGAACAGTCATAATATTTACCTTGTCCCTGTCTTCCTCTTTTTCGTTATCAGCATCCGTCAGAAGGGATACGCTTTGCAGGAAGGCATCCAAAGTGGTAGTCTCAGCTTCCTCCTGCGATTCCACAAACTCTTTAATACCGTTCAGCAGTTCCTGCAGGTTTTCATATTTACTGAGGTTTTCAGGCGAGTCATTATTATGCAGGTCTTTCAGTATCCCGACACCCTCCGCGATTAAGAAAGCAAGATCGAATGCCTCCATGGTAGTTAGCCTGGACTGGTAGTCTTTGACCATGGCCGTGAAGGCATCAAGTTTCTTCATGGTACCCTGGTTGAAAAGATGGGAACATGAAGAAGTATCTTCAAGAATGTTCCATACTCTCAGTTCCCGACGGGCAGCCTCTTCTTCCAGTTTTGTCACTGTAGTCTGACCTATGCCACGTGCAGGATAGTTAATGATTCTGCGAAGTGCTTCTTCATCGTACGGATTTACTGTCAGGCGGAAATAGGCCAGCAGATCCTTTATTTCCTTTCTCTGGTAGAATGATAGTCCACCGAAAACCCTGTAAGGAATATTCAACCTTCTCAGGGCTTCCTCAAAGATCCTGGATTGGGCATTGGTACGGTACAGAATAGCAATGTCGCGGTGCCTTACCTGCTCGCCGAAAATGGTATCCTGGATTCCGTTGGCGACCAGGTATCCTTCTTCATTGTCTGTTGCGGCCCGGATCAGGTGGATTTTTTCACCTTTTTCCTTTTTGGAGAATACCTTTTTACTGATCTGGTCCTGGTTCTTTGCAATAATACTGTTGGCTGCATCTACAATATTGCGGGTTGAGCGGTAATTCTGCTCAAGCTTATACAACCTGTAATCCTTGTAATCGTGCTTGAAATTCAGGATGTTCTCAATCCTTGCCCCCCGAAAAGAATAGATGCTCTGGGCATCATCACCCACCACGCAAATATTTTTATATTTTTCAGATAAATGTTTGGTTATCAAATATTGAACATAATTGGTGTCCTGGTACTCATCAACCATGATAAACCGAAACTGCTCCTGGTATTTTCCGAGGACCTCCGGGAAATCTCTGAGCAGGATGTGCATGTTCAGAAGCAGGTCGTCGAAATCCATCGCATCTGCTTTCTTGCAACGCTGGGCATACAGTTTATAGATATCAGCCATTCTTGGCTTGCGTGTTCGTTTGTCAATTTCTGTAAGCTGTGTGCTTGAAAAGTAGGCCGCAGGAGTTATAAGATTATTTTTGGATGATGATATCCTGGCATATACCTCACCCGGCTTATAGATCTGATCATTCAGGTCCATTTCCTTGATAAGCTTCTTTACCAGGCTTTTTGAGTCGGAAGTATCGTAGATTGTGAAATTTGAAGGGTAGCCCAGTTGCTGTCCCTCACTGCGGAGTATCCTCGCGAAGATTGAATGGAATGTCCCCATCCACAACCATTTTGCATGATCCGGACCAACAAGTTTCCCTATCCTTTCCTTCATCTCCCTGGCAGCCTTGTTGGTAAAAGTCAGGGCCAGGATATTCCGTGGTTGAATACCCTGTTTAAGCAGGTATGCGATCCGGTAGGTCAACACCCTGGTTTTTCCTGATCCTGCACCGGCAATAATCAGGCTGGGTCCCTCATAATCCATTACAGCCTGTTGCTGAACATCATTCAGATCGCTTAAAAAATCTTTACCCATAGTCTCGTGATAGCTGCCAAAATTAATGATTTTTTCTTCTAACAGATTATATATCTTTGCCACTTAATTAAGGCTTATTATAATAAAATCACACCCAGTATAGTTTAATTAGGGAGTATCCCATTGACAGCCTGCATGCAACCGGTTTTAAAGTACATATTTCGTCTGTTTATAATTCTGTTTCTGATTCCCGGTTCTGTTCCGGTTTATTCCCAGATAACTTCCTCTACGGCGGATTTTTCAGATACACTTACGTATATTGCTTTTCCGGAAACAGATCCATTTTTTGTTTTTCACTCTTCCTCTTTCGGAACTCCGGTCACTGGCAAGCTTGTTGCATCTTCTCCCGGAGATACCTCGGTTTATAATTACGACTGGAGTATGTACAATCCTGTATCCAACAGTTTTGATCCCCCTTTTTTCTCGGAAACCGATGTAGCAACATCCTCGTTAAGTAACCTTGACCATGGTTGCTATCAGGTTCAGATCAGCTCAACGGGTCTTGATACTGTGTTCAGGGCCTGGGTTTTTCATAACGATCCAAATGTGGAGGTTGAAAAGAGTCCTGAGGGCAAGGTAATGCCATACCGGTATACCTGTGATTTCCTGCGCCTTATTGGGAATACCTATCCGGATACCATTGTCTACTATGATCTTACAACAGGTGCAGAACTTTCCCTTCCGAACGGAATGGCATTTGAATGGACCTCTGATGACTCCGAATACCAGATTTTTGGAAGCAGGTTTTTCCTGGAACTCTTTATATATAATGAACCGCCGTATTCAAGACCTCCGACAAAGGATACACGTTTTACTCTTACGGCCGTTGACAGTTTTAACCTGATGAGGGAGGATGACGTTCTTTACGAGAGCGTCCATGTCAAAGCAGAGTTTTCAATGTGGTATGAAGACCGTGGGGATCCTGACAGCGAGGGTGTATGGACGGAATCAGACAATCCCGAGGAAGAATCTCCCATGGAAGTCCGTTTCAAAAATCTCTCGGAAAACGGGATTGAATTTGAATGGTCTCTTGTTGACAGTTCCAAGACAGGGGAGGAATCAGATATTATAACCTATGATGTTAATGACTCTGTGGTTTTTAACTATTATATTCCCGGTTATTATTATCCCGGCATGATTGCATACAGTGAGGCAGGCTGTGTGGATTCATTCCCCCTTGTGACAAATCCTGAGATACATGTGCTTCCTTCAGAACTGGATGCACCGAATGTATTTACCCCCAACGGTGACGGTGTCAATGACTTTTTCGTTGTCAGGAGCAAATCATTAAAGGCTTTCAGGATTACCATATACAGCAGCAGTGGCAGAAAAGTATATGAATACCAGCATTCCGACGGGAGGTTTGAATGGGAAGGCTGGGATGGTACCATGCATGGAAAAGGTAGCAGTTTTGTTCAACCCGGTGTCTACTATTATGTCATTGACGCACTTGGCTGGGACGCTGTGCCTTATCGTGGAGTAGAGCCTTTTACAGGTTTCGTCTACCTTTTTAGAGAGAAGGAGTAAAGTCATATCCACAAAACACAGAAAATCCGACAGCGGCTTTTGTGGTACGATTATTGAATTTCTGAGGACTGAAGTCTATATTTGAATCATGGTGCGGATCCGAAACTACTTTTTGTTTATCCTCTTTTTATCGATTTTCCTCTTCGTCGGGATGGTTCTGAGAGCACAGGACAGCCGTAACGGTTACTGGTTCCCCCCTTATGATACCTTGCGAATATTTGTGATTTATGCTGAGTTGGTGAATGATCCTGATGATCCCAAATGGATACAGGGATGGGTGCCTGGCTCACTGCCTCCGGACCCGGGATTCCTTTTTGACCATAGCCTCCTTCCTGGTGAAGGTCCCAGGGGTGTTATCACTAAATATTATCACCAGGCATCTTTTGGCCGGTATGTAGTCCTTGGCGATCACTATCCCGAGATGGTTTCAATTGATTTTAGTGAGGTAAGAGGCCGGGGGGTTGAGCAGGTATTGAAAAAGGTTGCTGATACACAAGAGGATGATATAATTTCCCAGCATGGCTACTCGGTTAATAAAGGTGATTTCGACTTTATCAGTACAAGCAAAATGGGGAGTCCAAAGACCATTGAACCCGATTCCCTGATTGATATAGTGATGGTTATATGGAGGGTGAATTCCAGGATGACAACGAATCTGTCAGCCGGATTCTGCAGCACAGGAAAAAAAATGCAGAGGATGAAGGACATGAAGGGTATGAATTCCTATTCCAGCTTTGTTAACAAGGACTATAAGCGTTATACCATAATCCGCCATGAATTCAGCCATCTGCTGCTGGGAGGCAACAATTTTCATACCGGTGGGGCAGGAGCCGGCACAAAAACGTTTATGTCGGATGTAGGCGGTTATGCAATGCTAAGCAGTCATTTAATGTCTTCACCTGTCTACTGTTCCTGGGACAGGAGAAGACTTGGATGGAAGCATTCTGAGAATGAGTATCAAATATCTGCACGGGACCCCATGGATAACTCTGAAATAGAGACTGACCTGATCTATAGTCAGGATTTCCCCCATGGGTCAAATGAGTTTATCCTACGTGATTTTGTAGAGACCGGGGATGCGATACGAATTGAATTGCCTTATCTTCAGGTTTATTCTGATAAAATCAGCCGACAATGGCTCTGGCTTGAGAACCATCAGAAAAAGGATGAAAATGTGGATCATGAGAAAGCGACCCGAAAGGGACTTTATGCCTATATCCAGGTTGGAAAAGAATCATCCGGAGGTCCTGGTACATTCAGCGGACAATGCAATTATACATGGCCTGTGAGTGCATTCGGGAATTATGATTTCCTCATCGATGAGGAAACACGTGAATCCGAAACAAGCTACAGGCTCAGCAATCCTTTTACCGGTTATAATAACCTGGTTTACGGGGTATATGATCTCAACCATAAGGATGGTCTGATTTACCGCAACGAAGTATTTCTTGCAAAACAAGTGAAGATTAATGGACAGTATCCTGATTCATCCAAATTCAACTTTAATACTTATCCCTTATTCGGAACTGCATTTGATGCTTTTAGGGAGGGTGATAAAATAGGTCCTGACAGGAATCCTGCTGCTGTGTCCTTACTTACCTACCGCACCAGTTCAAGTACCCGTGCCCGTCCCAGTGCTCCTGTGGAAACTGATAACAGGATTATTCACCTTAACGGGATTTCGGTAGAATTCCTGGAACAGATGCATGATGGAGGAATCAGGCTTAGAATCAGGTGGGATGATAATACAATCCGGAAAAATGTACGCTGGTGCGGAGATATATATCTGCATGAGGAATTAACCCTTGACAGGGAAAAAAAAATACAGCTTGATCAGGGCCTGACTCCAACCCGTCCACTGAATCCAGTGGTAATAAACGGATCAGCCATTTTCGCCGATCCAAGCTCATTCGTTGTTACGGAAGGAGCAGGAATACAAATGGAGAAGAAATCACAGTTGATCCTGGATAATGGCAGTAGCCTGATTCTCCATCAGGAAAGCCGGATTGATCTTGAGCGAGGTGCCAGGATCATTGTTTCGGATTCATCCAGTCTGGCCATCCATCCTGAAGCAGTAGTGACCGGTAGGGGGAAGATTATTCTCTCTAAGGGAGCAAGGATTGATCTGGATAAGAAATTTGTCGATGTCCGTATTAAATCCTCCCGAAAATAAAAAAGGTGCCATCCCTGGCACCCTCCCTTAAATTATTATTTGTATCGAAACGGATTAATAAAAAAAGCCATCTCACACCGCGCAGGCGGTGTAATGGCGGTTTAATAATCCTTTCGAATCATTCCTCAGCTTCTTTAGCTTCGTATGATTTCAGAAGTTGTTCCTGAATATCTGGTGGTACCTGAGCGTACTCGGCAAATTTCATGCTATACATGGCACGACCTCCGGTCAGAGAACTCAGGGCTGTAGAGTACTTGTTCATTTCAGCCAGTGGTACCTTGGCAGCAATTTTTTCAAATCCTTTTTCACTGCTCATACCCTGTACAATGGCTCTTCTTCCCTGCAGGTCTGACATTACATCACCCATTCGGTCGCCCGGTACAAGCACCTCAACGTCATAAACAGGTTCCATAATCTTCGGTCCTGCAATCTTAAAGGCTTCACGGAATGCATTCCGTCCAGCAAGCTTGAAGGAGATCTCATTGGAATCAACAGGGTGCATTTTTCCGTCATAAACAAATACCCTGATGTCACGGGCATAGGATCCTGTAAGGGGGCCTTCTTCCATTTTTTCCATAATCCCTTTCAGGATTGCAGGAAGAAAACGGGCATCGATTGATCCACCAACAATACAATTATAATAAAGAAGCTTGCCGCCCCATTCGAGGTCTATTTCATCCTTATTCCTGACATTGACTTTAATATCCTTGCCTCCGGCTTTGAACGTAGTCGGATCAGCAGCACCTTCATGGTAAGGTTCGATAATCATATATACTTCGCCAAATTGACCGGCTCCGCCGGATTGTTTCTTATGCCTGTAATCTGCCTGGGCAACTTTTGTTATAGTCTCCCGGTAAGGAATTTTAGGTGTTAAAAACTCGGTCTCCACCTTATATGTATTGTCCAAATGCCATTTTACCAGATTCAGATGATGTTCCCCCTGTCCGCCAAGGATAATTTGTTTTAATTCCTTTGAATATTCAACTACAACAGTCGGGTCGGCTTCATGGATCCGGGTCAGTGCTTCACCAAGTTTCTCTTCGTCACCTTCAGTCAGTGTTCTGATTGCAGTCCGGAATTTGGGTTCAGGATAATCGGTGGCAGGCATCTCAATGTTCTGGTTGGTTGACAGGGTGTTATCGGTCTTGGTATTCTTAAGTTTCACAGTTGCACCGATATCTCCGGCGAACAGTTTATCTACCTTATTCCTTTCCTTTCCGGCCACAGCAAAGAGCTGAGATAACCTCTCCTTGCTACGTGTGCGGTTATTGATCAGATCCATTCCCTCGGTAAGGGTTCCAGACAGGACTTTGAAATAGTTAATCTCACCGATATGAGATTCATATTCTGATTTGAAGACAATCAATGTAGTATCCCCGGAAGGGTCACATTTAATTTCTTTATCATCTACAGTTTTTTCTCCTTCTGTATCGCATGGAGATGGAAATACATTGGTAATGAATTGCAACAGCCTGCCGACTCCAATGTCCTTTTCAGCCGATGTGCAGAGAACGGGGGAGATTCCATTTTCAATTAAGCCCGTGGTAATACCCTTGCGCATTTCATCTTCACTCAATGAATCATTCTCGAAAAACAGTTCCATGAGAGATTCATCATTTTCTGCAGCCTTCTCAACCAGTTCTCCATGGAGTTCTTCGGCCTGGGGCTTAAGATCATCTGGAATTTCTCCTATTTCGGGCTTACCACCATCCTTGGGATACTTGTACAATTTCATTTGAAGTACATCCACAATGCTGTCGAAGGTCGGACCGGCATTTACCGGAAACTGCAACTGAGCGATCTTGCTTCCAAACCTTTCTTTAAGCGATTCAAGAGACTTTTCGAAATTGGCATGATCATGATCGCATTTGTTTATGACATATACTACCGGGATATTGTACTTTTCGGTATACCTTTGATGAATTTCGGTTCCAACCTCAACTCCGTTCTGGCTGTTAATCAACATAACTGCGACATCAGAAACACGAAGACTGGAAATAACCCCTCCGATAAAATCATCCGCACCAGGAACATCCAATATGTTGACTTTCTTGTCACCGTATTCCGTATATAATACTGATGAGTAAATCGATCTTTGGTTTTCCTGCTCTATTTCCCTGAAGTCTGAGGCAGTGGTTTTTTGATCAACTTCCCCTTTTCTGGAAATGACTCCGCCTTCCATCAGCATAGATTCTGCCAGTGTTGTTTTACCCGATCCTGAATTTCCCAGCAAGGCGATATTTTTTACCTGGTTTGTCTGGTATGTTTTCATTTAATGTTTCGAATTTAAGATGTTATAATTTGATGCGTTTATGACTTTTGAACTGAAGATGATATTTACAGCCTGGAATTGGACCAGCAAAAGTAATATTTTTTTAAAAAGAATCAAGCCGGGCAGACAATTTTGAAAAGGGTGCCTGGAGGGGCTCCATGATGATGTTAAAAAACCCTTAAAAACAGGGTTGGAAATCCGATTGGAAGGTCCGAAGTCACTGTAATCTTAATGCAAAAACACCAATCATGGAAAATCGTCTGTTTTTTTATTGTTTTTTAAAAAAAAAAGATACCTTTGCGAACCGATTTACTAAAGTAGTATTCACCAATTTTAAACGGCGATTTTATATGCCTACAATACAGCAGTTAGTAAGAAAAGGAAGGAAGAAAAACATCGAGAAAAGTAAGGCTCCTGCGCTTGACTCTTGTCCACAAAGGAGGGGAGTATGTGTTCGTGTTTACACAACTACCCCAAAGAAGCCTAATTCTGCGATGAGAAAAGTTGCCAGGGTAAGGCTGACTAACCAGAAGGAAGTCAATGCATATATACCCGGTGAAGGACATAACCTTCAGGAACACTCTATCGTTTTGATCAGGGGTGGAAGGGTTAAGGATCTCCCCGGTGTAAGATATCACCTTATCCGTGGTGCACTCGATACTTCCGGTGTGGAAGGACGGACTCAGCGCCGTTCAAAATATGGCACAAAGAGGCCTAAAAAATAAACTATATAATATTATATATATAATGAGAAAAGGAAGACCCAAAAAACGGATTTTGTTACCCGATCCAAAGTTTAATGACATACTGGTTACACAGTTTGTTAATAATATGATGTTCAGCGGGAAGAAAAGCATTGCGTACGGGATCTTTTACGACGCGATTGAAATGGTCGCGGAAAAGGTGAAGGAAGAAGACAAGTCAGCTCTGGATGTATGGAAGCAAGCTCTCAGTAATATCACCCCTCAGGTGGAAGTGAAGAGCCGCAGGGTTGGAGGTGCAACTTTCCAGGTCCCGATTGAAGTCAGGTCCGAAAGAAAGGTCTCCCTTAGCATGAAGAATATGATCGACTTTTCAAGGAAACGTTCCGGGCGCACAATGAGTGAGAAACTGGCCGGAGAGATCGTTGCTGCATATAACCAGGAAGGCGGGGCATTCAAACGTAAAGAAGATATGCATAGAATGGCAGAGGCAAATAAGGCTTTTGCCCATTTCAGAATGTAAATAGAGGAATTTGAGAGGATTGCGAAAAATCAATGAACCAGGACCTGAAATATACAAGGAATATAGGCATTATGGCCCACATAGATGCCGGAAAGACTACCACGACGGAGCGGATCCTGTTTTACACTGGACTGACCCATCGAATGGGAGAGGTTCATGATGGTGCTGCTACGATGGACTGGATGGTCCAGGAAAAGGAGAGGGGTATTACAATTACCTCTGCTGCAACTACTTCATTTTGGGAGTACCAGGACCAGGAGTATAAGATCAATATCATAGATACTCCGGGACATGTTGATTTTACTGTTGAGGTTGAACGTTCCCTTCGGGTGCTTGATGGAACGGTGGCCGTTTTTTGTGCAGTAGGCGGAGTAGAGCCTCAATCCGAAACCGTCTGGAGGCAGGCTGACAAATACAGGGTTCCCAGACTGGCTTTTGTGAATAAAATGGACCGCGTTGGAGCGGATTTTTTTCGTGTAGTAAGTGAGATTGAAGAGAAACTTGGTTCACACCCGGTACCCATGCAGATACCCATTGGTTCTGAAGATAATTTTCGGGGAATCATTGACCTGATCGAGAGAAAAGCGATCATCTGGGTGGAAGATGAGCACATGGGGATGAAATATGAATATATAGAAATACCGGAAGACCTGATAGAAGAGACCGAAAAGTGGAGAGAGAATCTGGTTGAGGCAGTCTGTGAACAGGATGATGATCTTCTGGAAAGGTACTTCGAGGATAGAGATTCCATAACCGTAGAGGAGTTCATGGAAGTCACACGTAAGGCTGTAATAGATCTTAAAATCGTACCGGTACTTGCAGGTGCTGCATTCAAGAATAAGGGGATACAGCGTTTGCTTGATGCAGTCGTTGCATTACTCCCCAATCCGCTTGATGTTGGAAGTGTGACCGGTGAAAATCCATACATCAATAAAGAAGAGGACAGATACCCGGATCCCGATGAGCCATTTGCTGCACTGGCGTTTAAGATCGCAACCGATCCTTTTGTTGGACGCCTGACCTACCTGAGGGTTTATTCAGGAACGATTAAGGCCGGTGATCAGGTGTTGAATTCAAGGACTACCAAGAAGGAGAGGATTAATCGTCTTTATCAGATGCATGCCAATAAGCAGAATCCCAAAGAGTTTATACTGGCCGGGGATATTTGCGGGGCAGTTGGGTTAAAGGATATTCGGACAGGAGACACATTATGTGACCCGAAGAAACCCATAGCTCTTGAGACTATGGATTTCCCGGATCCGGTCATAAGTATAGCAATTGAGCCCAAGACCCAGGAAGACATAGATAAAATGGGAATGGCTCTTGGAAAACTGACTGAAGAAGATCCCACATTCACAGTAAAGGTTAATGAAGAAACCGGACAGACTGTCATTAACGGTATGGGTGAACTACACCTTGAGATATTGGTTGACCGGTTGAAGAGGGAATTTAAGGTTGAATGCAATCAGGGTATTCCACAGGTAAATTATAAAGAAGCCATTACCACCTCCAAAGAATATCGTGAGATTTTCAAGAAACAGACAGGTGGCCGTGGAAAATTTGCTGACATCGTTTTCATAATGGAACCTGCAGACGAGGGTGAGAGCGGATTGCAGTTTATTGATAAGGTTAAGGGTGGAAATGTTCCCAGGGAATATATCCCTTCTGTTGAGAAAGGATTCAAGGAGGCCATGAAGACCGGTCCCCTTGCAGGCTATCCACTGGAGGGACTCAAGGTTACACTGCTGGATGGGTCATACCATGCAGTTGATTCCGACCAGCTCGCATTCGAGATGGCTGCGAAATTAGGATTCAGGCATGCTACTAAAGAAGCGGGTCCTGTGCTAATGGAACCGATCATGGCTGCTGAGGTAGTTACCCCTGAAGAATACATGGGTGATATCATTTCCGATTTCAACCGCAGGAGAGGAAAGGTAGAAGGGATGGAATCCAGGGCAGGAGCGAGGGTCATTAAGGCCAAAGTTCCACTGGCGGAGAAATTCGGTTATGTTACCGTTTTGAGATCACTGTCTTCAGGAAGGGCAACCTCAACTATGGAATTTTCTCATTACGAAGAGGTACCCGGGAATATTGCAAAGGATCTTCTGGAAAAGATGCAGGGAAAAACTCTTTTTGCATAGAAAAGTAATAAAGTTATAACAGAGAATAGATGAGTCAAAAGATTAGGATTAAGCTGAAATCATACGATCACAACCTGGTCGATAAATCAGCTGAAAAAATCGTAAAAACGGTAAAATCTACCGGAGCTGTCGTTAGTGGTCCCATTCCACTTCCAACGCATAAAAGAATATTTACCGTTTTAAAGTCACCTTTTGTAAATAAGAAGTCAAGAGAGCAATATCAATTGAGTTCGTACAAAAGACTGCTTGATATTTACAGTTCCACACCAAAGACCATTGATGCGCTTATGAAGCTGGAACTGCCAAGCGGTGTTGAAGTTGAGATAAAAGTATAATTATTAATAGATAGAAAGATGCCAGGTTTAGTAGGTAAAAAGGTTGGTATGACCTCCGTTTTCAATGATGAGGGAAAGAATGTTCCCTGTACCGTTATTGAGGTTAATCCGAACGTTGTGACCCAGATCAAGACCACTGAGAATGATGGTTATAACGCGATTCAACTGTCATATGATGAGAAAAAGGAGAAGCATACTTCCAAGGCAATGCTGGGGCACTTCAAGAAGGCAAAAACAACTCCCAAGAAAAAAATCATTGAACTGAAAGGTTTTGTGAAAGATTGGAAACCGGGGGATGTGATCACTGTTGAATATTTCAATGATGACACCTGGCTTGATGTAAGCGGAGTTTCTAAAGGAAAAGGATTTCAGGGTGTTGTTAAAAGACATGGGTTCCGCGGTGTAAATGATGCTACTCACGGGCAGCACAACAGAATGAGGGCACCAGGATCATTGGGCGCAAGTTCTCATCCTTCACGTGTTTTCAAGGGAATGAAAATGGGTGGACAAACAGGAAACGAGAGAGTAAAGGTCATTAACCTTCGTGTTGTCAGGATCATCCCTGAGGATAATCTGCTTCTTTTAAAAGGGTCTGTTCCCGGAGCCAATGGTTCATATTTAATTATTGAGAAGTAATGAAAGTATCAGTATACAATAAATCAGGTGAAGATACCGGTAAGAAGGTTGATCTGCATAAGGATTTTTTCGGTGTTGAACCGAGTGATCACGCTATTTACCTGGATGTAAAACAATTTCTGGCCAACCAGCGCCATGGTAAATCCAAGACAAAGGAGCGTGCAGAGATCACTGGGAGTACACGCAAGATCAAGAGGCAAAAAGGGACGGGAACAGCACGTGCAGGCAGTATCAAATCTCCCCTCTTCAGGGGTGGCGGAAGGGCCTTTGGTCCCCGGCCAAGAAGCTATTCTTTCAAACTGAATAAGAAAGTCAAGCAGCTTGCTCGTCTTTCAGCTCTTTCATATAAGGCAAAGGATAAAGGAATCATGGTACTTGAGGATTTCAGCATGGAAGCCCCGAAAACAAGTGAATTCTTTGATATCAGGAAAAACCTCAAGATTGATGAAAAGAAGTCTCTTCTGGTTTTACCCGAACCCAACAAGAATATATATATGTCATCTCGCAATCTGGAGAAGTCCAAGGTTATTACAGTCTCAGAATTAAATACATATGATATTATGAACGCATCTGTCGTTGTATTTCTTGAGAGCTCCCTTAATGTACTTCAAACCAGCGCCAATTAATAAGACAAGGACATGGAAATTTTAATAAAGCCTATTGTAACTGAAAAGATGACCACTCTTGGGGAGGATCTGAACAGGTATGGTTTCCTGGTACATAAGGATGCTAACAAGATACAGATCAAAATGGCGGTTGAGAAGATGTACGGTGTATCTGTTAGCTCAGTAAACACCATGATTTACGGAGGTAAGGTAAAGTCCCGGTTTACAAAATCCGGGGTTGTTACAGGCAAAACTAATTCATACAAGAAAGCGATCATTACCCTTGCTGAGGGTGAAACCATCGATTTCTACAGCAATATTTAGAACAATGGCGGTAAGAAAATTCAAACCTGTTACACCAGGTCAGAGACGTAAGGTGATCAGCACATTTGAAGAGATCACCAAGGGCAGTCCGGAGAAATCGCTTCTTAAGACTAAGAAGAGATCCGGTGGGAGGAATAGTGCCGGTAAGATGACCGTACGTTATTTGGGCGGCGGACATAAAAAGAGATACCGGGTTATAGATTTCAAACGGGAGAAAGATGGGATATTCGCTACTGTAAAAAGTATTGAGTATGATCCGAACCGATCTGCAAGGATAGCCCTTGTAGTATATGAGGATGGCGAGAAGAGATATATTATAGCTCCGAATGGACTCAAGGTTGGACAAAAGGTTATGTCCGGCAAGACTGCAACTCCGGATGTAGGGAATGCTCTTTGCCTGGCAGATTTGCCACTGGGTACTATCGTTCATAATATTGAACTGCATCCCGGACAGGGAGCAGCTCTTTCACGGAGTGCAGGATCGTATGCACAACTTACTTCCAGGGACGGAAAGTATGCCATCATCAAGCTTCCTTCGGGTGAATCAAGGATGATCCTTACCACCTGTAAGGCTACTGTTGGTACAGTATCCAATCCGGACCATGACCTTGAGAAATCAGGTAAGGCTGGTAGATCACGCTGGATGGGCCGCAGGCCAAGAACACGAGGAGTAGCCATGAACCCGGTTGATCATCCTATGGGTGGTGGAGAAGGCAGGGCATCAGGAGGACATCCGAGATCACGTACAGGTTTACTTGCCAAAGGTTACAAGACCAGGTCGAAGAAGAAGCATTCGAATAAGTATATAGTTGAAAAAAGGAAAACGAAATAAATCTGATAAAGAATGAGCCGTTCACTTAAAAAAGGACCATTTATTGATTTTAAGCTGGAGAAGCGGGTAGCCGATATGAATGATTCGGGGAAAAAAACCGTCATCAAGACCTGGTCAAGAAGGTCTGTGATCTCTCCTGATTTTGTAGGACATACTATTGCAGTACATAACGGAAACAAATTTATCCCTGTTTATGTTACGGAAAATATGGTAGGTCATAAACTTGGAGAATTTGCACCAACAAGGGTTTTTAGAGGACATGGAGGGAAGGCCCGGTAATTGGAAAAGGATAAATAACAAAGCAGACCATGGGAGATAGAAAAAGAAACAGAGCGATCCAGATAAAGGAAGAAAAGAAGTCAACGTATTTCGCTATCCTGAAAAACTGCCCTACCAGTCCCAGGAAAATGAGGCTTGTTGCCGACCTGGTAAGAGGAGAAGAGGTTAACAGGGCACTTGATATTTTAAAATTCAGCCAGAAGGAAGCTTCAAACCGTCTTGAGAAACTGATACTTTCAGCTATCTCAAACTGGCAAGTGAAGAATGAGGGAGTCAGGATTGAGGACAGCCACCTTTATGTGAAGCAAATCTTTGTTGACAGCGGGCGAATGCTGAAGAGACTTCAGACAGCCCCTCAGGGCAGAGCTTACCGGGTCAGAAAAAGATCAAATCATATTACAGTAGTACTTGATAGTGTTAATCAAAACGAATCATAAAGATACAGATGGGACAAAAAGCAAATCCGATAGCAAATCGTCTGGGAATAATCAAAGGTTGGGATTCTAACTGGTATGGTGGAAATGATTATTCTGCCAAGCTGATTGAAGACAACAAAATCCGAGAATACCTGAATGCAAGGCTGGCCAAAGCAAGCATCTCCAAGATTATTATTGAGAGAACGCTGAAGCTTATTACTGTTACAGTTAATACGGCAAGACCCGGAATTATCATTGGGAAAGGCGGACAGGAGGTCGATAAGCTTAAGGAAGAATTAAAGAACATCACCCAAAAGGAGGTACAGATAAATATCTATGAGGTGAAAAGACCGGAACTTGATGCTACCATTGTTGCAAATAATATTGCAAGGCAGGTAGAAGGCAAGATATCATTCCGGAGAGCTATCAAGATGGCTATCGCTTCTACTATGAGAATGGGTGCTGAAGGCATCAAGGTTTTGATTAGTGGCAGGCTGGGCGGAGCAGAAATGGCCCGAACCGAGCTCTATAAGGAAGGACGCATTCCACTGCATACGCTCAGAGCAGATATTGATTATGCCCTTTGCGAAGCACATACAAAGGTTGGTGTAATTGGTATTAAGGTCTGGATTTGTAATGGCGAGGTTTATGGAAAGAGAGACCTTTCCCCCAATATTGGTGCTAAAAATGCCAAGTCTAAATCAGGCGGATACAAGAGCAAAAGAAGGAAATAACAGATAAACTGATCATAGGATGTTACAACCGAAGAAAACAAAATACAGAAGAAGGCAGAAAGGCCGGATGAAGGGGAATTCCCAGAGGGGCCATGAACTTGCCTTCGGATCTTTTGGAATTAAGGCACTGGAGGCCAGCTGGATCACTGGGAGACAGATCGAAGCAGCAAGACAGGCTGTTACCAGGCATATGAAGAGGGAAGGACAGCTATGGATACGGATTTTTCCGGATAAGCCAATAACCAAGAAACCTGCTGAGGTCAGGATGGGTAAAGGAAAAGGTGCTCCGGAAGGTTTTGTAGCTCCCGTTACACCCGGCCGGATCCTTATTGAAATTGAAGGTGTCACTTTTGAGGTGGCGAAGGAAGCTCTGAGACTTGGAGCCCAGAAGCTCCCGATTACTACAAAATTTATGGTACGGAAAGATTATGAAGGTAAGATGAATTAATTTTTGTGTAGAAATGAAATATTCAGAGATACTCGAATTAACAGATCAGGAATTGCAGGAACGCCTGGATAACGAAAAGGATTTCCTGTCAAGGCTGAAACTAAACCATGCCATCTCCCCCCTTGATAATCCAAACAAGATAGTTGAATCAAGAAGGAGTGTAGCAAGATTGACAACTGAGACTAACCGAAGGAAAAGAGCAGCCAAATCTGAAACAGAGAAAAGTTAATCGTAATGGAAGAAAGAAAAGTAAGAAGAGAACGTGTCGGCGTGGTTGTCGGTAATAAGATGGAGAAATCCATTATAGTTGCCGTTAAGCGGAAGGTGAAGCATCCTATCTATGGAAAGTTTGTAAACAAAACCAGCCGTTATGTGGCCCATGATCAGGAAAACTCCTGTAACATAGGGGATACTGTTAAGATCAGTGAGACCAGACCACTTAGTAAAACTAAGAACTGGAGATTAGTAGAAATTGTTGAAAGAGCCAAGTAATCATGATACAACAAGAGAGCAGATGTGCTGTAGCAGATAATAGTGGTGCCAAGGAGGTCCTTTGCATCAGGGTATTGGGAGGTACAAAAAAGCGTTACGCTTCCATTGGAGATGTAATTGTAGTGACAGTTAAAAGCGCCCTTCCATCCAGCGAAGTTAAAAAAGGAACTGTAACAAAGGCTGTAGTTGTTCGCACCAGGAAAGAAGTCAGAAGACCGGATGGTAGTTACATTCGATTCGATGATAACGCCGTGGTATTGCTAAACAACCTGGATGAGATAAGGGGTACTCGTATTTTTGGCCCTGTTGCACGGGAACTGAGGGACCAGTACATGAAGATTGTTTCACTGGCTCCTGAAGTGCTGTAATCAATAAATACAGAAAAGATGAACAAAAAATTACATATAAAGCGCGGCGATACCGTTTATGTCAATAGTGGAGAATCCAAGGGAAAACAAGGACGTGTACTGGAAGTGATCAGGAAAGACAATAAGGCAATTGTTGAAGGCATAAATATGGTGTCAAAACATACCAAACCAAATGCACAGTACCCCCAGGGAGGTATCATTAAAATGGAAGCGCCCGTCCATCTTTCAAACCTTATGCTTGTTGACGGATCAACTGGTGAGCCTACAAGAATTGGGCGCAGGCTTAATGATGGCGGTAAATTGGTTAGATATTCAAAAAACTCAGGAGAGGAGATTAAATAATGGATTACTTACCCGCTCTGAAAAAGAAGTATACAGAAGAAGTAGTTCCTGCATTAATGAAGGATTTTGGTTATAAATCCGTTATGCAGGCACCTAAAATTGAAAAGATAGTCATCAACCAGGGAGTAGGACAGGCTGTTGCAGATAAAAAGCTCGTTGATATAGCTCAGGAAGAGTTAAGTATTATTGCTGGACAGCATGCAGTTCAGACACTTTCGAAAAAGGATATATCCAACTTTAAACTGAGGAAGAAGATGCCAATTGGGACCAGAGTTACCCTCAGGCGTGAAAGAATGTATGAATTTCTTGAAAGGCTTATTAATGTGGCGCTTCCAAGAATTCGTGACTTCAAAGGTGTTAACACAAAGATGGATGGACGTGGCAATTATACCATGGGTATCACTGAACAGATCATTTTTCCCGAAATTGATATTGACAAGATCAATAAGTTAATGGGACTTGAGATCACCTTTGTAACAACAGCCAGGACGGATGAAGAATGCCTGGCACTTTTAAAGGAGTTTGGAATACCATTTAAAAAACAATAAAACCGTATGGCAAAAGAATCGATGAAAGCCCGCGAAATCAAGCGGAAAAAAATGGTTGATAAGTATGCAGCTAAAAGAGCGCAGCTTAAAGCAGAAGGTGATTATGTGGGACTGAGCAGACTGCCCAGGAACTCTAATCCGACCCGTCTGCATAACCGTTGCAAACTGACCGGCCGACCCAAGGGTTACATTCGGCAGTTCGGGATTTCAAGGATCACATTCCGTGAAATGGCTTCTTCCGGTCTGATCCCCGGTGTCAAGAAGGCCAGCTGGTAGGTGTTAAACAGAAAAAAAAGATAGAGATGACAGATCCTATTGCAGATTATTTAACAAGAGTCAGAAATGCTATCCTGGCAAAACATGAGGTAGTTGAGATCCCGGGCTCTAATATGAAAAAGGATATAACCAAGATCCTTTATGATAAGGGATATATCCTTGGTTATAAATTTGAAGAAGATACCAAGCAAGGAAAGATCAGGATTGCACTTAAATATCATCCGGAAACCAAGGTTCCCGCGATTAAGTCAATCAAGAGGGTAAGTTCACCCGGACTGAGAAAATACGCAAACGCCAGGGAACTTCCACGTGTCTTGAACGGCCTGGGAGTTGCCATATTATCTACATCACAGGGAGTTATGACGGATAAAGAGGCAAGGAAAATGAATATCGGTGGCGAGGTTCTATGCTTCGTACATTAAAAAGAGAAGAAAAATGTCTAGAATTGGAAATTTACCCATCGAGATACCACAGGGCGTAAGCATCAATATTGATGATAATAACCTGGTAACAGTTAAAGGTACCCTGGGAGAACTTACACAGCAGGTGAACAAGGATATCAAAGTAAGTGTGGATGAAGCCCGGATAATTGTAATCCGGACAAGTGAGTCCAAAGAGCATAAATCGATGCACGGGCTTTACCGTTCCCTTATTAATAATATGGTAATCGGAGTATCTCAGGGATACGAGATCAAGCAGGAACTGGTTGGAGTAGGTTACAGAGCGGAAGTCAAAGGACAGAGGCTGGAACTGAGCCTCGGATTTTCCCACGATATCATTATTGAGCTCCCACCGGAAATAAAGGTAGAATCGGTTACCGAAAGAAGGTCGAATCCGATTGTAACGCTTCGCAGTGCAGATAAGCAATTGATTGGACATGTGGCTGCCAAGATTCGTTCGCTCAGACCGCCTGAACCTTATAAGGGTAAGGGTATCAAGTATGTTGGTGAACAACTTCGCCGCAAGGCCGGTAAGGCAGCAAGTGTATAAACAGATAATATTAGATTTGAGATGGCTTTAACGAAAAGAGCAAGGAGACTAAAGATCAAGCAGCGCATCCGGACGCAAATCAGCGGCAGCGCAGAGCGACCCCGCATGACTGTATTCCGTAGTAATAAGCAGATCTATGTACAACTGGTTAACGATCTTACAGGAGAAACCGTTGTATCTGCATCCTCGAAGAACAAGGAGGTCACTGATAATAAAGGTGTCTCCAAAGGAGAACAGGCCAAAATGGTAGGAAAATTGATCGCCGAAAAATCATTGGCCAAGGGGATTGATTCTGTGGTATTTGACCGTAATGGTTATCTGTACCACGGTCGTATCAAGATTCTGGCAGAGTCTGCCAGGGAAGGTGGACTTAAATTTTAAGAGATTATGACAACAAGTATCAGAAGAGTAAAGACAAGTGACCTGGAACTTAAGGACCGCCTGGTTAGTATCCAGCGGGTAACCAAGGTAACCAAGGGAGGAAGGAACTTCAGTTTTTCCGCCATCGTGGTTGTAGGAAATGAAAGCGGGATTGTCGGACACGGACTTGGCAAGGCAAATGAAGTAACTACTGCAATCGCCAAAGGAATTGAGGATGCAAAAAAGAACCTCATTAAAGTACCAATCTACAAGGGAACCATACCTCATGAGCAATTGGCCAAGTATGGAGGAGCTGTTGTTTTTATAAAGCCTGCTTCTGGCGGTACCGGTGTAAAGGCCGGAGGTGCTATGCGTGCAGTACTTGAAAGCGTTGGAGTTAAAGATGTTCTTGCAAAGTCAAAGGGATCATCCAATCCGCACAACCTTGTTAAGGCTACATTCAAGGCTCTAATGGAACTAAGAGATGCCAGCCTGGTTGCAGAACACAGGGGTATTTCAATGGATAAAGTATTCAATGGTTAAGACCAGATAAGAGAATTAAAATGGCAAAGATCAAAGTTACACAGATCAGGAGCAGAATTGGCAGTACAGCCAGGCAAAAGAAGACCCTTGATGCACTTGGACTCAGAAGGATGAACAGAACTGTTGAGGTGGAAGGTAGTCCTCAGATCCTTGGTATGGTCAGGAAAGTGCAACACCTTGTTAAGGTTGAAGAAAGCAAATAAAGATTTTCAAAAAATAAGATATGGACTTAAGTAATTTAAAACCGGCAAAAGGATCTGTAAAGAAGGACAGAAGGCTTGGAAGGGGACAGGGATCCGGTAGGGGCGGTACAGCCACCCGTGGCCATAAGGGACAAAAATCCAGATCCGGATACTCAAAAACTTTTGGATTTGAAGGTGGACAAATGCCCCTTCAGCGCCGTATACCAAAGCATGGATTTAAAAATATAAACCGTAAGGAATACAAAGCCATCAACCTGTCAGTTCTTGAAGAACTCGCGGAGAAGAATAAACTTAAGAAGGTAGATGTACAGACTCTGATTGATGCGGGACTTATAGCAAGGAAAGATCTTGTAAAAATTCTTGGTAACGGAAAACTTACACATAAACTTGAGGTTAAGGCACATGCTTTCAGTGAATCAGCACAGAAAGTCATTGAGAAGCTCGAAGGTAGCATAGAAAAAATCTAATTTCATGAGGCAGTTTATTGAAACCATAAGGAACATCTGGAGAATTGAAGACCTTCGTAAAAGGATACTATATACACTCGGTATTCTTTTGATTTACAGGCTTGGTTCTTTTATTACCCTGCCGGGTATCGATCCCACGCAGCTTGCAGGATTGAAACAACAGACCTCTTCAGGAGTACTGGGACTGCTGGATATGTTTTCAGGCGGAGCATTTTCCAACGCTTCCATTTTCGCACTTGGTATTATGCCATATATATCTGCCTCCATTGTAGTCCAGTTGCTGGGGATTGCTGTACCATATTTCCAGCGCCTTCAGAAGGAAGGGGAAAGTGGCAGACGTAAAATCAACCAGATCACACGTTATCTTACTGTATTCATCCTGGTACTCCAGGGACCAAGTTACCTTGTAAACCTGCATGCCCAGATTCCAGAGGCAGCCTTTATCATCAAAGGGGCCTTTTTTACGGTATCATCTGTAATTATATTATGTGCCGGTACCATGTTTATTATGTGGCTGGGGGAACGAATCACCGATCGCGGTATCGGAAACGGTATATCTCTTATCATTATGATCGGGATTATTGCCAGGCTTCCGTTTGCAACGGTTGCTGAATTTGGTGCACGCCTGGAACAGCAGGGCGGTGGACTTGTTGCATTCCTTGTCGAGCTTATGGGTATGTTCGTTGTATTTATGATGGTAATACTCCTGGTCCAGGGAACCCGGAGGATACCTGTGCAATATGCTAAACGAATTGTAGGAAACAAACAGTACGGTGGAGTACGGCAATATATACCACTTAAGGTGAATGCTGCTGGTGTTATGCCTATCATATTTGCTCAGGCACTCATGTTCGTTCCCATTACAATTGCAGGTTTTGCCAACACGGAAACCCTTACAGGTTTTGCCTCTGCATTTGCAAATCCATATGGACTTGTTTATAATGTTGTTTTCGCCATTCTTATCATCCTCTTCACCTATTTTTATACAGCGGTAACCATAAATCCAACACAGATGGCCGAGGATATGAAGCGGAATGGAGGATTTATTCCTGGTGTTAAACCTGGAAGAAAGACAGTTGAATTCCTTGATCAGATTATGTCAAGGATTACCTTGCCCGGATCATTTTTCCTGGCATTTGTGGCAGTATTGCCAACCTTTGCATACCTGGCAGGTGTAAACGTGCAGTTCGCCCAGTTTTATGGGGGAACCTCACTTCTCATCCTTGTTGGGGTTGTTTTGGATACTCTTCAGCAGATTGAAAGTCACCTGCTGATGAGGCATTACGACGGACTGATGAAATCAGGCCGGATAAAAGGCAGAGCAGGTGGACAGGCGTCTGCTATTTAGATTCTGCTAAGCGTTCTTTGATGATTTTGTTGAAAACAGCCGAAGAGATTGAGAAACTGAGGGCCAGCAACCAGCTTGTCTCCCGAACACTTGGGGAGCTCGCAAAGATTGTTGGTCCAGGAATTACAACCCATTCACTGGACAAATTGGCAGAAGAGTATATCAGGGATAATAGAGGTGTTCCCGGGTTTCTCGGATACAATGGATTTCCGGCAACCCTGTGTACCTCCCTGAATGATGAAGTGGTTCACGGTATTCCTTCAGAATATACACTGAAGGAAGGAGATATACTCTCAGTGGATTGCGGAGTAAAGTTGAATGGATATTTTGGAGATTCCGCATACACTTTTGCCATTGGCAATCCGGATCCAGACGGGCAGGCACTGATGAAAAATACCAGGCAGGCACTAAATAAAGGCATTGAAAAGTCACTCGCCGGAAACCGGATCGGAGATGTAGGAAGCGCAATCCAGGTCCATGCAGAGAATGCAGGATACTCGGTTGTTCGGGAAATGGTCGGCCATGGACTTGGAAAGAACCTGCATGAGGAACCTGAGGTACCAAATTTTGGACGCAGAGGAAGCGGAGTGAAGATGAAAGCCGGCATGGTATTTTGTATAGAACCGATGATCAATCTTGGTACAAGATATATTCAACAAGACAAGGATGGCTGGACCGTTCGTACGCGTGATGGGAAACCATCCGCACATTATGAACTTGCAATTGCAGTTACCGAAGGAGAGCCGGATGTACTCTCCACATTTAAGTATATAGAGGAAGTTTTAAACTAAACTTTTTTAGAATGGCTAAACAACCATCAATAGAGCAGGATGGAACCATAACCGAAGCATTGTCAAATGCCATGTTCAGGGTTGAACTGGAAAATGGACATGTGATCACAGCTCATATTTCCGGTAAAATGCGGATGCATTATATCAAGCTATTACCGGGAGACAGGGTTAAGGTGGAAATGTCTCCCTATGACCTTACTAAAGGAAGAATAACATTCAGATATAAATAGACAAGAAAATGAAAGTACGTGCATCGGTTAAAAAGAGAACCGCTGATTGTAAGATCGTTCGGAGAAAGGGTCGCCTTTATGTGATCAATAAAAAAAATCCGAAGTTTAAACAGCGTCAGGGATAAAATTGTATCTTTGCAAACCATTTATAAGAAGATAAAAATATGGCTAGAATCGTAGGAGTTGATTTACCGAAAAATAAGCGCGGAGAGATCGGTCTCACCTATATCTTCGGCATTGGCAGAAGTACTGCCCAGGGTATCCTGGACCAGGCCGGAATTGACCGGAATATCCTGGTAAAAGACTGGACAGATGATCATACCTCCAAGATCCGTGAGATCATTAATGATAATTTTAAGGTGGAAGGTGAACTGAGGTCTTCAGTCCAACTTAACATCAAGCGTCTGATGGACATTGGAAGCTACCGTGGCATTCGCCATCGTATCGGACTTCCCGTTCGTGGTCAGAGTACAAAGAATAATGCTCGCACCAGGAAGGGCAGAAGGAAAACCATTGCTAATAAGAAAAAGGCAGCATCTAAGAAATAAGGTATGGCAAAAAAAACAGGAACATCAAGAAAAAGAACGGTCAGGGTTGAACCCACCGGACAGGCACATATTCATGCCTCTTTCAATAATATAATTATCAGCCTTACAAATAATTCCGGACAGGTAATATCATGGGGTTCAGCAGGGAAAATGGGATTCAGAGGATCTAAAAAGAATACTCCCTATGCAGCACAGATGGCTTCTCAGGATTGCTCAAAGGCAGCTTATGATATGGGACTTCGCAAAGTGAAAGTTTATGTAAAGGGACCTGGTTCCGGCAGAGAGTCTGCCATCCGGACTCTTCACGCAAATGGTATTGAAGTTACTGAGATCGTTGATGTAACCCCAATGCCTCATAACGGATGCCGCCCACCAAAAAGAAGAAGAGTATAATTACACAAGAAATTAAACAAGAAGATTAGATGGCAAGATATACAGGACCGAAAAGCAAGATAGCCAGGAAATTTGGAGACCCGATCTTCGGAGCTGATAAAGTTCTCGAAAAAAAGGCCTATCCTCCTGGAATGCACGGTACAAATAAAAGGAGGAGAAAGCAGTCTGAATACGGTATTCAGCTGAAGGAAAAGCAGAAAGCCAAGTATACATATGGAATACTTGAGCGTCAGTTTGCAAATCTGTTTGAGAAGGCCCAGCGTAGCAAAGGTATAACTGGAGAAGTGCTTCTTCAGCTCCTCGAATCAAGACTTGACAATGTCATTTTCAGACTGGGTGTTGCTCCTACCAGATCCGGTGCAAGGCAGCTTGTTTCACACCGGCATATTACAGTAAATGGCAAGGTGGTCAATATTCCTTCATATACCCTTCGCTCAGGTGATATCATTGGTGTCAGGGAAAAGTCAAAATCGCTTGAGGCTATTACAGATTCCCTAAGCGGATCACACAGGTCTGCATCAGCATGGCTTGAGTGGGACTCCTCACAGATGGCAGGGAAGTTCCTGAACCGTCCAGAAAGAGAAGAAATTCCGGAAAATATCCGGGAACAATTAATTGTTGAATTGTATTCAAAATAGAATCATAATCATTTATACATGGCTGTATTAGCTTTTCAGAAACCCGACAAAGTTATTATGATTGACTCAGATGAGTCATTCGGAAAATTTGAATTTCGTCCCCTTGAACCGGGATATGGCATGACCGTTGGAAATGCACTTCGGAGGATACTTTTATCCTCACTCGAAGGGTATGCCATTACCACCGTTAAAGCAGAAGGTGTGGAGCATGAGTTCTCAACCATTACAGGTGTCATCGAAGATGTTACTGAGGTTATACTAAACCTCAAACAAGTACGGTTTAAAAACCAGATTGATGATGTTGATGATGAAGAAATTATGGTTACAATAACCGGACAGGAAGAATTTAAGGCAGGTGACCTGAATAAATTTTTAAGCGGTTTCCGCGTATTAAATCCTGAATTGGTTATTTGCCACATGGAAGAAGATGTAAAACTCCAGCTTGAATTGACCATTAATAAAGGCAGGGGCTATGTTCCTGCTGAAGAAAACAAGCCTATTGAGGCTGAATTCGGTCTTATTGCAATTGATTCGATCTTCACTCCCATAAAGAATGTAAAGTACTCGATCGAGAATTACAGGGTTGAGCAGAAGACTGACTATGAGAAACTCGTTCTGGAGATTGCAACCGATGGATCAATTCATCCCAAGGAAGCCCTAAAAGAGGCGGCCAAGATACTGATCTATCATTTCATGCTTTTCTCTGATGAGAAGATTACCCTGAATTCAGATGAGAAATTTGCAAATGAAGAATTTGATGAAGAGATCCTTCATATGCGTCAGCTTCTGAAAACCAAACTGGTTGACCTGGATCTTTCAGTCCGTGCCCTGAATTGTCTGAAGGCTGCAGAGGTTGAGAGCCTGGGCGATTTGGTAAAATTCAACAAAAATGACCTTCTGAAATTCAGAAATTTTGGGAAGAAATCTCTGACCGAACTCGATGAGCTGCTGGTAAGTATGAATCTCAATTTCGGGATGGATATCAGCAAGTACAAATTAGACAAGGATTAGTGCGATGAGACACAGGAAGAAATTTAATCATTTAAGCAGGCAGGCACCCCACAGAAAGGCAATGCTTGCTAATATGGCATCCTCACTTATTATTCATAAGCGGATTACTACAACAACTGCCAAGGCCAAAGCACTCAGGATGTTTGTAGAACCCGTTATCACCCGTTCAAAGGAGGATTCAACACATTCGAGAAGAATGGTGTTTAAGCAGTTGAGGGATAAGAACGCAGTTACAGAACTTTTTAGAGATGTTTCTGCCAAAGTAGGAGATCGTCCCGGTGGATATACCCGGATTATCAAGATAGGGAATCGTTTGGGAGATAATGCTGATATGTGCATTATTGAACTCGTTGATTATAATGAGATTATGATTGCCGAAAAGGCAACAGCCAAGCCCAAAACTTCAAGGAGAAGAAGAGGAGGCAGTAAGAAGACTACTGACCTGCCAGAGGGAGCAGCCATTGCTGAAGTTGCCGATGAGGTTGCCGATGTAGCCGAAGTGGTGGAAGAGACGGAAACCACAACCGAGACTGAAGCCGAAGTAGCAGAGGTAGTGGAAGAGACGGAAACCGCAACCAAGACTGAAGACGAAGTTGCCAAACCAGAGATGGAAACTCCTGAAGTAGAGGAAGTAAAAGCGGAAGAAAAGGAGCCTGAGGCAAAAGCCGAAGATGAATCCCCTGAAGAAGAAGAGAAAAAGGAAGAATAATACTACATAACTTCATATGAAATAAATGAGGGATAGAGGTTATAGATAGACTTTATCCCTCAAATATTAATTAAGATGCCACAAATCATTAGCGTTCAAGCAAGAGAAGTCCTCGATTCAAGAGGCAATCCCACAGTAGAAGTGGAAGTTTATACCGAAAGCGGAATAGTAGGCAAGGCAATTGTCCCTTCCGGTGCCTCAACCGGAGTTCACGAAGCAGTTGAACTGCGAGACGGTGATAAGGGCCGTTATCTGGGCAAAGGTGTTTTAAAAGCTGTAGAAAATGTGAACAAGGTATTAAATGAGGAAATCTCCGGTATGTTTGTCACAGACCAGAACCTTATAGATGCCAGGATGATAGAGGTTGACGGATCTGAGAATAAGCGCAACCTGGGGGCAAATGCAATACTTGGTGTATCCCTTGCATGTGCGAAAGCAGCAGCTCAGCACACAGGACAGGCCCTGTTTCGCTACATTGGCGGGGTAAATGCAAATACCCTTCCAATCCCAATGATGAATATACTGAACGGTGGACAGCATGCTGACAACAAAATCGATATCCAGGAATTCATGATCATGCCTGTTGGAGCTACAAGCTTTTCCGAGGCTCTTCGCTGGGGTGTAGAAGTATTCCATAATCTGAAGTCCGTGCTTAAGAGCAGAGGACAGTCGACCAATGTTGGTGATGAAGGTGGATTTGCACCGAACCTGGGATCAAATGAGGAAGCCATTGAAGTAGTTATCGAGGCAATTGAGAAAGCCGGGTACAAAGCAGGAAGTGATATCTATATTGCTCTTGATGCAGCAGCTTCAGAATTTTACAACAAAGAAAAAGGGGTTTATGAGTTTGAATCCACTGGACAAACATTAACATCCTCTGAACTTGTTAGTTATTGGAAAGATTGGAGCGAAAAGTATCCGGTCATTTCTATTGAAGATGGACATGATGAGGATGACTGGGCTGGATGGAAAGAATTGAATGCAGCTATCGGTGACAAGGTACAGCTTGTAGGTGATGATCTTTTTGTGACCAATGTAAAGAGGCTTCAGAGAGGAATTGATGAAAAATCAGCAAATTCCATCCTGATAAAAGTTAACCAGATCGGAACGCTTACAGAGACCATTAATTCAGTTCAGCTTGCTACTCAGCATTCTATGACCTCTATAATTTCACATCGGTCTGGTGAGACGGAAGATACAATGATCGCTGACCTGGCAGTTGCTCTTAATACAGGACTTATTAAGACCGGTTCTGCCTCACGTTCCGACAGGATAGCAAAATACAACCAGCTTCTTCGTATAGAAGAAATGTTGGGCAGCTCTGCAAGATACCCTGGTAAGGACTTTAAGTTTCTGAAATAAGTCTTGCAACAATTACATGAAAAAGGGCCATGACCGTAAGGACTTGGCCCTTTTTGTATTATCTTAAGGGCGTAATCATACCACATAATTCAAAGTACTAAAAATGCTCAAAGAAAAACTAAGGAAAAAAATTGATGAACATCGTCCAAGAACCCAGGAACTTCTTAAAAACCATGGGAATAAAGTGATAGATGAAGTAACCATTGCTCAAGCCATAGGAGGTATGAGAGGAGTTAAATGTCTAGTTACTGATATATCTTATCTGGACCCCAATGAAGGAATCCGGTACCGTGGATATACCCTTCCTGAAGTTTTTGAAAAACTGCCAAAGCCAGAGGGTTCCGAGATGCCATTTGTGGAAGGATTGTTCTACCTTTTGCTAACAGGTGATATTCCCGGTGAGGATGAAATCGAAGAGGTTGTCGTTGAGTTCAAAAAGCGAAGAGTTCTTCCAGATTATGTATATGATGTGATAGATTCCTTTCCATCCACTGCCCATCCTATGGCAATCTTTTCCTCTGCCATCATGAGCCTCAGCCAGGAATCTGAATTTAACAGGCAATATCATAAAGGGATTTCCAAGATGGATTACTGGGAGTCTACCTATGAGGATGTCATTAATCTCTTACCCAAACTACCTCCCATGGCAGCATACATATATGCTAAACTATACAAGGAATGTGTAAAACCAGAACCGAATCCGGATCTCGATTTTGGAGGCAATTTTGCTCACATGATGGGAGTTGATAAACCCTATGATGATGTTTCCAGGATGTACTTTATTATACATGCTGATCATGAAAGCGGCAATGTTTCAGCTCACACAGGACATCTGGTAGCAAGTTCCCTATCTGATTTTTACCTTACTACATCAGCCATGCTGAATGGTCTCGCCGGTCCCCTTCATGGACTTGCAAATCAAGAGGTACTCAGGTGGTTGCAGGATGCAAGAAAACAGATGGAAGGGAAGGTACCCAATGAGGAAGAAATGAAAAAATTTGTTTGGGATACACTTGACTCGGGACAGGTAATCCCTGGTTTCGGACATGCAGTTCTCCGGAAAACAGATCCTAGATATATGATTCAGCGCGAATTTGCACTCAAACATCTGAAGGAGGATGAACTTTTTCAATATGTTGATTTGCTTTATAAGGTTGTACCTCCAATTCTTAAGGAACAGGGCAAAGCCAAGAACCCCTGGCCAAATGTTGATTCACACAGTGGAATTATCCAATGGCATTACGGGATCACAAACTATGATTTTTATACTGTGCTTTTCGGAATAGGACGAGCTCTTGGGGTGGCAGCAAATATAATTTGGGACCGTGCACTTTTGTACCCCCTGGAAAGACCTAAATCCCTTACTACAGATATGCTTGAGGACCTGGCATCAAAGTCCTGAGGACAGGTTCGGGTATATTGGTAAAGAGGGTTTATATGTTAATTTTAACTCCCTGTATGCAAAGCATCAGGAATATACCATTTGCCCTTTTCCTGGTTCTTCTGGGACTACAGTATTCTGGGCCGATTAAATCACAGTCTCCCGGTCTGCAAGGCCAGTTATTCTCAAATACTTCCGGTTTAAGCCAGTCAGCCGTCACCTCTATAATGCAGGACAGCCTTGGATTCCTATGGATAGGAACCAGGGAAGGATTGAATAAGTATGATGGCTATTCTTTTGAGCAATTTCGATATCACCCGGATACAGTGTCTCTTTCCAGCAATGCGATTCGTTGCATTGCAGAAGGCAGAGATGGTGTTGTATGGGTTGGTACCGATTACGGGCTGAACAAACTGGACAGGCTCCGGGGTCATCTGTGGACTCAATACCTTACCGATCAGGCTGACTCCTCTTATGGAAGAGTTATCAATTCCATTCGGATTGATAAAGAGGGCAGTGTTTGGCTTAGAACCGAGAACAACCTTGTCCGTCTTAATCCCGAAACCGAGGAATTCACATCCTATAAATTGTACCAGGATGACTCCAATCTTCCTGAAAAAGATAAATTCTTCTCAATAGTTATTGATCCCGTGGGACTTATATGGATGGGTACAAAAGATGGATTGCAGGTTCTTGATCCGGAAACCGGTGATATTCAGATATATAGCGGTATGTCAGGCAAAGGATTAAAAAGCAATAAAATTCCAATGATTTTTCAGGATAAGGATGAGAGAATATGGTGTGGTACTGCAGATGGATTATATTTATTTTTCCGGAAAACAGGATCGTTTCTCAATGCAAAAGAAATCATGCCTGAACTGGGAAGCCTTAATGTAATATCGATTGGACAAACCAGAAAAGGAGAATTGTTAATCGGTACGAATCAATCTCTTATCAAAGTACTTCCGGATCTAAAAACTACCACAAAGTTAAGTGGATTCAACAGGCCGGATGTTTATACAAGGTTTACAGCCATAAGTGCTATATACGAGGACAGGTCTGAAATCCTGTGGCTGGGTACCAATTCAGGATTGGTAAAAATTGACCAGAAGGATAAAAAATTCGGTCTAATCAGGAATGAGATGGTTTCAAGTATTTTCCTGGATATGAACGGAGATCTTTGGATTGGGACCGATGGCATGGGACTAAATCTTTTGCGGGACGGATCAGGACCGGCTGTCAAATACAATACACATGCTCGGGTAATGTCCAAAAGGTTGACGGATGATATTATTCACTCCATCCACCGTGACAGGAAAGGGAACCTGTGGATTGGAACAGGAAATGGTGTTAGTGTTATGCAGACTGGAACCAACCGGTTCCGATCCTTTTGCTCAGGAGAGGCCAAAGTTCTTTGTTCCCTGTTCGACAGGCAACACATTTACGATATTTTTGAAGATTCAAAGGGGTTTATATGGTTTGCTGCTTCAAACGGGATACACAGGTTTGATCCGGAAGACAGAAGTATTCTTAGTATCAGGCGGATTCATTACGGTTCAGAAGTACTGGAAGTAAAAGATGTATACTGTGTGATCGAAGATCCGGAAGGCAGGATTTGGATTGGGTCATCTGTAGGATTGATAAGACATGATCCGGCAACAGATAAATATGATGTTTACCAGGCTGGAATATTAACCAGTTCTTCGAGTATAAATAGTAATACAGTCTTTTCTCTTCATGTGAATAATGATGGCGAATTATGGATTGGAACCGCCTCGGGACTTAATAAATACAAATACGAGTCCGGCAGTTTTGAGTTTTTTAATGATCCTGTTGAGCTTTCTGAAATGAGGATCTACGGGATACAGGACGACTCAGAAGGAAATCTCTGGCTAAGTTCTGAACGAGGCCTGGCAACGTACCACCCGGAATTGGAGACTTTCATCCAGTTTGGTCCGGTGGACGGACTACAGAATAATGAATTTATTCAGGGATCAAGCTATAAACATACTGATGGAAGAATGTTTTTTGGAGGAGTCGACGGATTAAATATATTTCACCCTGACTCCATCCCTTACAATCAATATATGCCGCAATTGGCATTCACCCAATTTGTCAGATTCAGGGAACAGGGAGGAATGTCAAAACCAATAGCACTTGACCGGGTTTCAACTGTAATTGTACCCAGGGGAGTTGAAATCGTAACCCTGCGTTTTGCTGCACTTGAATTCACAGCTCCCGAAAAGAACAGGTTTATGTATAAAATGGTAAGGAAAGGGCAGGATGGTCTATGGATACATAACGGAGAACAGAATTATGTAACGTTTTACCGGTTGAGTCCCGGAAAGTATACTCTGAGTGTACGAGGCTCAAACAATGATTTACTTTACTCTGCTGAGGAGACACAATTGGAAATCATCATTCCTTTTGCATTCTGGAACAAGACTATTATCTTATTGATTTACATAGTCATTACAGGCCTTGTTCTAATTGCGATCATACAACTACGCACAAGGAGCCTAAGGAAAAGCAACCGAATCCTCAGGAAGAAGGAGATATCTGCGATGGAAATAGAAAGGCAGCGACATGATCTTGCACGTAAAAATAAGAACATCACTGATAGTATAAACTATGCTCAAAGGATACAACATGCCCTGTTGCCTACCAATGAAAGTTTCAGTAACCTCCTTCCTGAATCCTTTGTGCTTTTCAAACCTAAAGATATTGTTAGTGGTGACTTTTATTGGATCAACCAGCATGGCAATAAAGTTTATGTTGCGGCTGTCGATTGTACCGGACACGGTGTGCCGGGTGCTTTTGTGTCTATTATTGGGTTTGAACTGTTCAGAAAGATTACAACAAGTGAACAGGGAAGCAATCCTGCCATGATCCTTGATACACTGAATGAAAATTTCACAGATATTTTTTCAGATGGAGAACAGGTTTATCTGAACGATGGAATGGACCTGTCCCTCTGCATAATAGATCGCAAAGAGAGGTCACTGGATTATTCGGGAGCCTTTAGTCCCCTCTACCTTGTTCGCAATGAGACCATTATTGAAGTCAAGGCAGATCGTTTTTCTGTTGGTGCTGATGTTCATTTTTCTGCTGAAAGAAAGCTATTTAAAAGCCATAAGATTTTCCTGCAAAAAAACGATATCATCTATTTGTTCTCCGATGGTTATGCAGACCAGTTCGGGGGACCAGAAGGCAAGAAATTCAAGTACCGGCGGTTTCGCCATCTGTTATTGACAATTCACAAACTTCCTATGAAAAAACAGCAGTCAATACTTGACGCAAGCATTGAGGAATGGATGGGGGAAACAGAGCAGGTAGATGATATTCTGGTAATAGGGATCAGGCCGTAGTTGACCTGGACAGCAGGTTTCTCATCTTCTCAACGAGTATATTCACCTGGAATGGCTTGCTGATATAATCGTCCATGCCAACAGCCAGGCAGGCTTCCCGATCCCCTGACATTGCATTGGCCGTTATGGCAATAATAGGTGTGAATGAGTTGGTACTTGCCTCGATCTCACGGATCTTCTTGGTGGCAAGGAATCCGTCCATAACCGGCATTTGAATGTCCATCAGTATGAGATCATAGTTAGAGATACCGAATTTATCAAGAGCCTCTTTACCATTGTTTGCTATATCGATATTTTTTACCAGTTTCTCCAGACTGAGTGTTACAATTTTTTGATTAATCATATTGTCTTCCACAAGCAGTATATGAGCCTGGTCCAGATCAACTTTATCCGAAATCAAGTCTTTTTTGTCTACCTGGAAGGTAGCTGACTTCCTGATCCTTATTTCACTTTTCCGGAATTCCAACATAAAAACAAACTCTGTCTGCTCATCGCCCATTTCAGAAACAATCTCACCTCCCAGCATTTCAGTAAATTTCTGAGGTATTGTCAGATCCAATTGATCAAGCTGCAAAGGCATCGTGCATTTTCCATCGGTAGCATGACAGGCTGCTACATGGAATTTAAATTGAATCTTATCCTCTGTCTCCCTGTTATTGAAAATATTGATCTGTATTTTCAGGGTGCTGTTAGATTGTGAATGTTTCAGTATGTTTTCCACCAGGTTAAGGAACAATTGTTTGATACGTATCGGGTCACCCTGTACCTGGTTATTGATAGTCGGGTCATTCTGCATTTCAATTTCAACGCCAGCATACTCTGAGGGAGGAAACAAATGCAGAATGTTCGCAATGGCAGAGGCAAGGTCAAATGGAATATTGGATTCCTTAACACTCTGAATATCAACATTTGATACTTTAACGATATTGTTTACTGCCTCAACCAGATTGTTTGTAGATGCCAGGATGGTATCTATCAGATCTTTCTGCTCCTGGTCCAGTTTAGTCTTACTTACAAGATTACTGACCAGGGTGATATTGTTGAGAGAAGTTCTTAACTGGTGAGACAATTTGGTAATGAACTCATCCCTTGACCGGGTTTCAAAAGTAGCCACCTCAAGGGCCCTGTCCAGTTTCATCACATTATTAATCCTTAGATATTCAAATGTGTAGATCAGAAGATAAATTCCAAAATAAACAAAGACGTATCGAAAGCTGAAAGTCTCCTCGTATTCAACAAGCATAAAATTGAAATTACCGAAAAGAAGAATTGCTGTGAGAATCAGTAATACCATAGATGCTAAACTCCCGCGCTTCAGGCCTAGCATAATAAGAGAAATGGCCGGAAATGTAAGGGCCCAGAGATGGCCAGTTGCGCCGGTTCCTCCCGTAATGATGAGTGAAAGCAGCAATACAGACATGAGCATCAGAAGAAAAATAGCAGAATTCTGGATACTATTTGTCCTTACCAGATAGATCATATTCAAAATGGTAAGTATGGCAGTGATTGTGAGGAGCCAGAATACCAGCATTTCTCTGTTAGTCAGGGCTATAATGGCAAATAGAAGGAAGAAAATGATTCCCAGACTACTGAAGATATTATTAATTAAAATCCGGGTATGAATGAGGGGGTCTGTTTTTTCGTCCAATCCGAAAGAGAAAAATTTGATTATTTTCTCTTGTGTAATCATCAATTACTGGCCTATTATTGTGTAAATTTGCAGGTGTCTGGAAGACAGATTTATTTATAAATATACGTAAAAAAACAATCTTACCTAAAGCTGCATGTATTACTGCCGTTTTGCATAATACACTGACAATTGGTACGTTGTTTGTGTGTAGATTGTAAGAGAACATTGAAAGTTTATAAAATGAATGAGTTAAGACAGGATATCAGATTATTGGCAGGTTGTTTCATATTGATGTCTTTTGGAGGATTATCATTGCTGGCACAGTCCGATTCAGCAAATATGATTGAGTATACCCCGGAGTTTAAATTCCGGGAAGGAATCTTTTTAAATCATGAACAGGTAAGAACCAACAAGCCTGTACCTAAATCCCGTATTATAACCCCTGTAGATTTCGACGACAGAGATTTCTATTTAAAGGTTCTTGAAAATAAGAAATTACTTTTTTATGATCACATTGGCATGAAAGAGGAAGTCAAATCTGATCAGGTATGGGGGTTCAGCCGAAACGGAACATTATATGTAGGTCTCGATGAGAAATATCACCGGATAACAATAGTCGGGAGTATCTGCCACTTCGTGGCAACGATAACAACCTATGATACAAGGTATAACGATCCGTATTATTATAACCCCAACGATTATTACTACAGATATGGTGGATATCCTCAGAATACCCAGTCTTCGGAGATGAGGCAGTACATCCTGGATTTTTATGACGGGAAGATATACGAATATGAAGTTGCGGGACTTGAAGTTCTATTTATGCGTGATCCGGAATTGCATGACGAATATACAGCACTGAAAAAGAAGAAAAAAAGGCAGCAAAAATTTGTCTACCTTAGAAAATTCAATCAGCGAAATCCTTTGTATATTCCTAAATATTAAAACCATACACTATCATGAAAAGAATTACTCTGATTTTCACCCTGGTACTTACTTGCATTGTTCTGTATTCTCAAGATGTTCCAACACCTTCTGACCTTGACCATTTTCTGGAGACCAAAACTCTGGTAGTCAAAGACAATAATCCCTTAAACACTTTTGATAGTGAGATTCAGAAAGTAATGGAACAGGAATGGGATATCACTGAATGGGAAATGATACCATATGATGAATTTGAGGAGAAAAGGACAGATGCTGGCTATTCCTTTCTTTTCCTGACAACTGTGACATTTGAAAAGGACAAACTGGAAGCCAAATATAAATTTCTGAACGTTTCACTGGGTGGCGATTATCCAAACCTGAATCTGATGCCTGACCTGGTTTCAGTGCCGGTTGCATATGCCTCTGTTGAGGATGAATCCTATAATTATAAACTTGGAATTCTTGTCCGTTTCATACAGAATCATTTGAGGAATATTCTTGAGAATCCGGAAATTATTTCTGCAAATGTATTCAAGCACTACAATGATAATATGAAGGGTGTCAAGACAAAGACCCTATACTTGCTGCCTGAGGAAATGGCAAAGGATGTAAACTCTTCAGCCCGAATACAGAAGATCTATCCACATCCATTTAAACTTGTTGAGAAGGATGAGATCCGGGAGGCAATCACCAACCACACTGAAGATGTTGTTTTCCTTCATAAAGTGGGTCCGGAAGGAACCCGGCTTAATGCCCGGTGTTATAAGATACTGATCGGTGCCAGCGATGCAAGTTTCTATTATTTTAATTATCACATGATCAATGATAAAAAGCCGGATGGTTTCCTTTCCAAAGATCTTAAAAAAATAAGCAAATAGACTCCATTCGCCTGTGAAGAAAGTTGGCATACCCAAAGGAACCCGTGATTATTCCCATGCGGCAATGGCACGCAGAAAGTATATTTTTGATACTATAGAAGATATCTTTCGCGTTTTCGGATACCAGCCAATTGAGACTCCGGCCATGGAGAGTCTTGATACCCTTCTGGGGAAGTATGGAGAGGAAGGGGACAAACTCTTGTTTAAGATTCTTAATTCAGGAAATTTCCTCGGGGGAATTGGGGAAGAAGACCTAATAGAAGCTGATCCTGCCGGGCTTTCCATGCAAATATCTGAAAAGGGACTTCGATATGATCTTACTGTGCCATTTGCCAGGTTTGTTGTACAGCACAGGAACGAGATAACCTTCCCATTCAAGCGCTATCAAATCCAGCCTGTCTGGAGGGCTGACAGACCTCAAAAGGGCAGATACAGGGAGTTTTATCAGTGTGATGTAGATATAATTGGCAGCAGGTCCCTTCTGAATGAACTGGAGCTGATCGAAATTATTGACAGGGTGTTTGTTAAGTTTGGGATCAGGGTCAGGATAAAAATAAACAACCGGAAAATTCTGGCAGGTATCACTGATATTCTGGGCGAGCGCAGCAGGCTTACTGAGATCACAACAGCTCTTGACAAACTTGATAAAATAGGGATTGAGGGCGTGAACAGAGAACTTGCCGAACGTGGTATACCGGAATCTTCCGTTGAGCGATTGCAGCCAATCATTAACCTTAGCGGATCAATCCATGAGAAACTGGAGCAGTTATCGAAAATTCTATCCGGGTCAGAAGCAGGTGTAAGGGGAGTGAAGGAGATGAGCAGCCTGTTCAGTTATATGAGCTCGTTGAAACTAAAGTCTGAGATTGAACTTGATTTGACGCTTGCCCGGGGACTGAATTATTATACCGGTGCCATTATTGAAGTTCTGGCTGAAGATATTAGGATAGGAAGTGTTTGCGGAGGAGGACGGTATGATGACCTGACCGGGGTATTCGGTATGCCGGATGTTTCAGGCGTTGGTGTTTCATTCGGGGCAGACAGGATATACGATGTGCTCGACCAGTTGGATCTTTACCCCGAAGAGGTAAGAACCGGCACTCAGCTTTTATTCGTGAATTTCGGCGAATCTGAGGAAAAATATATACTCAGTATCCTCCCAAAGTTCAGAGATGCAGGTATCTCTTCAGAAATTTATCCTGACCATGCAAAACTCAAGAAGCAAATGACCTATGCAAACCAAAAGGGTATCGCTTTCGTTGCCCTGGTGGGCGAAAATGAGATCTCCAAGGAAATTCTTACCCTGAAAGATATGGAATCAGGTGATCAGAAACAATTGTTGGCAGAGGAAGCCATTGATTTCATTCTTGCAAGGCATAATACATAAATTATCGACTTAAACGCCATGCAATACCATGCTATTTCACCGGATGAGCTTGGGTTTTCCAGGGTCCGGCAAATAATTGAGGAAGGATTTCATCTCAAATTGTCTGATAAATCTTCAGCCCTAGTTAGCAAATGCAGAGATTACCTTGACAAAAAGCTTGAAAATACACAGGAGCCCCTTTATGGGATAAATACAGGCATCGGGTCACTATATGACCGTTTGATCAGCAAAGAAGACCTTGGAATCCTTCAGGAGAACCTTGTATTATCACATGCCTGTGGACAGGGAGAGGAGATACCCCAGGAAATTACCAGGCTGATGCTGTTTCTGAAGATTCAGTCACTTGCCTACGGAAACTCAGGCATTCAGTTATCTACAATCCAGCGACTTCTAGATTTCTACAATAGTGGGATCACTCCGGTGATATACCGCTACGGATCACTCGGGGCATCAGGTGATCTCGCCCCTCTGGCGCATTTGAGTCTTCCTCTGCTTGGGGAAGGAGAAGTATATTTTGAAGGTAAAATACAATCCTCAAAGGTTGTATTAAAAAAGCTTGGATGGGAACCAGTTACCCTGGCATCCAAGGAGGGTCTCGCACTTCTGAACGGAACTCAATTCATGAGTGCCTATGGAGTTTTTAGTTGCCTTCGTGTTTTTAAGCTTTCCCAGTTAGCTGATATTATTGCTGCCATATCCCTGGATGCTTTCGACGGTAGGATAGAGCCATTTCATCCACTGGTCCAGGAGATCAGGCCCTACCAGGGACAGATAAAAACTGCACGGCGAATTCGTTACCTGCTGAAAGACAGTGAATTGATCAACCGGCCGAAAAAACATGTCCAGGATCCGTATTCCTTTAGATGCATTCCCCAGGTACATGGTGCCTCAAAGGATTCGATCAATTATGTCGCCTACGTTTTTAAGAACGAGATTAATTCGGTAACCGATAATCCTACAATATTCCCGGATGAAGATTTGATCATCTCAGCCGGAAATTTTCATGGACAGCCGCTGGCACTGGCACATGATAACCTCTGTATTGCCATGTCAGAACTGGGAAATATTTCGGAACGGCGTACCTACCAGCTTCTTGGAGGCCACAGGGAACTACCACCATTCCTGGTAGCAAAGCCCGGATTGAATTCGGGATTTATGATTCCACAGTATACAGCCGCATCCATGGTAAGCCATAACAAGCAGTTATCCACACCATCTTCGGTTGATTCGATCGAGTCCAGCCAGGGACAGGAAGACCATGTCAGCATGGGTGCAAATGCTGCAACCAAAGGCTACCAGGTAATGCTGAATCTTGAAAGGATTCTTGCAATTGAACTCTTCACTGCCGCACAGGCACTTGATTTCAGAAGACCTGTAAAATCATCTCCCTACCTGGAGGATTTCATACGTAAATACAGGGAGAGGGTAAAATTTGTTGAGAGTGACCGGGTTCTCTATCCGGACATAAACGAAACGGTCAGCTTTCTTCAGGATATTGAACTGAATCTCCCCGAAGAATAGTCCAGACAAGGTATCCCAGTAATGCAGTCAGAAGTCCCCCGATTGACTCTACGGGCCTGTAAATCAGTCCATAAATCATAATCCAGGTACTGACTAGTAAAAACAGGATTGGCAGAAGTGGATATGGCCTTACGCGGTAGGAGGAGATGACAACATCTCTGTTGCGCCTTCTCTGGATCATCATCCCCAGAACCGTCAACATTGTCATCAGGTTAAGGGAAAACCCTATGTATGTGATCATTTGCTCAAACGAAGAGCTGAGTAGATAAATAATTGCAATTATGGCCTGAATATATATTGCCCTGGCCGGTGTGTCATTCTTTGAGATATGAGAAAACCAGCGGATACGGGGATAATCCTCACCCATAACCTGGGTGACGCGGGGTCCGGTTATGATAAGCGAACTGACTGTAGAAAACAGTAAGAAAGCGAAAAGCAGTCCCATTAAAGTCCCCGCATCCGCACCAAATATTCTCTGTCCGTAAAGAAATCCGATCTCAATCTTTCCATACATCATTTCAATGGGTATGAGCTTGAGAAATACCCATGTAATTCCAAGGTACATAAGGGTTACAAGCAAGGTTCCATAAATCAGGCTCAGTGGGACATTTTTTGAAGGATTCGAAACCTCACTGGAAATGTAAGCAGCAGCATTCCAGCCGGAATAGGCAAAACTTACAAAAAACAGGGCAATTGCGAAATGTGGACTCAGAAGTTCCTTGAGGGAATCGGCGTTAGGGGCAAATTCAATTGAGGATTGAGCTGTACTTCTCCACCCAATAATAATAAATATCACCAGGACAAGAATCTTTAAACTTGTCATTATATTCTGGAATCCAGCACCGGCCTTCTTAAACCTGGCATGTAAAACTGTAAGAGCAAGGATGACCAGAATCGCAATAATTATTTTCAGGTCAAGAAAAAAAAGACTGTATTCAATATCCAGGGCTGCGGTACAATATGCGCCGAGGGCCATTGCAGCCGCGGCAGTAGGGGCTGCAAAGCCAACAATAAATGAGATCCATCCTGACACAAATCCAATAGAGGGATGATAGATCTTGGTGAGAAAATGATATTCCCCTCCAGACCGCGGCATCTGGGATCCCAGTTCCGCATAACACATAGCACCTATAAGAGCGGTAATCCCGCCTATCAGCCAGAGTACAAGAAGTGTAAAGCCGGTATTCAATTCCATCACCTGGAAACCCAGGCTGGTAAAAATACCAGTGCCAATCATGTTTGCTATGACAATGGAGATTGCAGAATATAGTCCGTACCGGGTTTTCAAAGGGACTATTTATCGGGGATGGGGTTCTCGGGATGGATCATTGGAACAAACCTGACAGGGATAATATCCTTCTGCTTTATTCCTTTCTGGTTTTTTGTGATCAGGATTAGTTCCTGGAAATGACTGCCAACGGGAAGGACCATTCTTCCTCCTACTGCGAGCTGTTCAACCAGTTCCTGAGGTATTGTCTCGGGGGCTGCCGTTATGATGATCCTGTCAAAAGGGGCATTATCCGGCCACCCCTTGTATCCATCTCCCCATTTAACGACCACATTCTTATAGCCAAGTTCATCCAGCAGATTTCCTGATTCCCTGGCAAGCACTTCCACTACTTCAATAGAATAGCAGGTGTCAACAAGCTGAGCGAGGATTGCGGCCTGATAACCCGATCCGGTACCTATTTCCAGTACTTTCTCCGACCCTGACAGGTCCAGATATTCTGTCATCAGTGCAACTATGTAAGGCTGGGAGATGGTTTGTCCCGATCCAATCGGCAGGGGATGGTCCCTGTAGGCTTGTTCCTTCAAATGTCCGGGTATGAAGAGATGCCTGGGTGTTTGTTTCATTACACGTATGAGGTCATCATCGCTGATCCCCCTGGAAACAATCTGTGTTTCAACCATGTTTTCAGCCTTGCTGATCCACCAGGCTTCCTGTCTGGACTCGTTTCCGCTCATTTCATTTTTCCGTGTTGTTCCGGAACAATTCAGGAACAGAACGCAAATGATGCTCAGGTAATAAAAGGTTTTTAACATCAACCACTATATTCTTTCGGGCTCAGGTAAAATTACAACGAAATTCTGAATGGTTCAAATGGAATTAGTTCATTGCCTGGCCTTTGCTCCTGCCCTGGCCGCCACTACCTGAATTGCCCCGCTCCTGGCGCAGACGTTTCAGCATGTATTCACGGAACTTGACTTCCGTAATGTAAAAATTCATTATTTTGGTCGCCGGCAATATTGTCTTGAGTTCCTTGTGAAACTCAACATCCAGTACCAATTCTTTCTGTCTCGTTTCAATAAGCTGATCAATTACTACTTCGGCTTCTTCTTCCGTAAGCTTCTTTCCATCATCAGAGTTATTCCTGTGTCTCATCGAGCGATTTCTTCTCAATACATCCTTTTGATCATTAAATTTATTGTAAACGGGCCAGAATTTTTCAGCTTCTTCCGGAGTCAGTTCAAGGTTTTCTGTAAAATATGCGATTTTCATGTTTTTGTACTGTTCCATTCTTTTCTGGCGATCACCTGAGTTCTGAGCCACAAGAGACATACTTATTGCCAGAAGTAAGCTTCCCATTAGAAGAATGCGTGAATTGATTTTCATGGCTTTAGTTTTAATTATCATTTAGGAGGTAACTAAAATCAATATGATCCTCAGAAAGATACTGAATTAATTCTTCAGTCTGAGAATCCTCAGATTCCAGGTCAAGGGGAATATCTGAGTCAATAACAGCAGAGGCGAGAAGTTCATTGTCCAGTTCATAGGAAAAGTACTCAATGGTTTCAATAATTACATCCTCACTCACGAAATCAGAATTGCCATTGTTTAATAGTATTCTGATGCCGGCATACCCCAGGGCAAGAAAACCAATAAACATTGCTGCGATGGCAAGTTTCGAATGAATAAATCTGGCAACTATCACCGGTTTTTCATCCTGAGACAGCCTTGCCTGTATCTTTCCCGGAAATTCATTGAAATACGTATCCGGTACTGTAAAAGGCAGTTTCCTGCCGGAGGCCTTAATCCTTTCTGGTATTTGTTCCTGTGTGTTCATATTTATTACTCAGTTCTTTAGATATTTTTATTGCTAAAAGGTTTAATCTTCGGTTAAATATTTCTCGAGCTTTTTTATGGCATGATGATAAGATGCCTTGAGGGCTCCGACAGAAGTTTTTAGTATCTCTGAGATTTCTTCATATTTTAATTCATCAAAATATTTCATATTAAATACAAGTCGTTGTTTTTCAGGCAGACGAACTATGGCTTTCTGCAGTTTCATCTGGATTTCATCCCCGCTGAAATAGGTATCACTCTCAAGGGTATTCTCCAGAAAGCCCAGATTTTCACCCAGGGGTTGCAAATACCATTTTTTTTTCTTCTTCAGAAATGACAGGGATTCATTTGTTGCAATCCTGTACAACCATGTAAACAGGGATGCATCCTCCCTGAACCTGTCAAGTGCTTCAAAGGCCTTTATAAAAGTATTTTGTAATACATCATCCGTGTCATCATGGGAAATAACCAGCTTACGTATATGCCAGTATAATCTTTCCTGATACTTCGTAACGATCTGGTTGAAAGCATTATTTCGATTGCTTCCTTCCCGGAATCGCCGTATAAGTTCACTATCGTTAAGATCAGCCAAGCTTTACAAATTTGAAAATGTCCTAATTCTGTAATCCTGTTATTGGATGCCCTGATTGTCGGATGGTTTAATCCATCGATCAATTTAATATAGTTCAACGGCAGAAGAACTCCCTGCCCTGACTTCAAATTTTTTAGTAACAGTACTGAAAGTATTCTTGGAATTACCCGGGCGGAAGACAACTGTATAGCTGCCGGGTTGGATTGAGAGGGACTGATTTGTCTTTCGGCTGTCCAGATTCGCGATCCAGATTAGATTTTTTCCTTCTTCAATATACAGGCTCCCATAACCGTTGGTGGTTGTAATAAATGTCACGATCCCAGGCCTTGGGATTTCAATCGTAGTAGTATGGCTTTGTTTTACTTCAATATCACTCAACAGTATTTTTGGCAGGGTTGGAAACTCCAGGTCATACCGTCCTATAAGGTATTTTTCTTTATCATTAATTTTCTGATGATGTAAGGTTTCCATTTCTCCATGATTCCTGACAATGAATTGCATTTCCCTGTAATGCGTTCGCCCTGCCGGTAAGGCCTCAAGGTAACCCTGTGGTGCATCTGTTGCAATTATGGTATGCTTACCTGCCGTCACCCTGACAGTGTCTAAAATAATAGGGGGGATAGTATGGATCTCAAGCCAGTAGGATACCAGAGGATCAAGGTACAGGGTGTCCGGATTTCCCTTGTGGTTCATTGTGTGTACAAAATTATGCTTGACCTTGCCTGAAAGAAGATCATAAAACGTCATATTGACATTGGTCTCGGTAGGAAGGTTGTCCTCATCCAGCAGGTTTACCTGGGCGGAGGTTGTGTTAAGTGCCATGGTTATTACAATGCGGAGGACATCCTTAAAGTTTTCCTCCTTTGCGGCGTTGAAAAAGTATCCCACACAATCGAATGTTTTTTTGAAATTCGGATCAATTCCTATTCCAATGATAAAGGGTTTCAGAGTGATCCCCTGTTCCTGCAACTTTCGTGAAACTGCACATGGATCTCCACCACACTCCTCAATTCCATCCGTAATCATTATAATAATATTCCTGCAATCCCCGCAGGAAGGAAAATCATTTGCACTCTGTTCAAGTGAATAGGCAATAGGAGTATTCCCGTTGGGCTTAAGAAACCTTAGCTTCTGTCTTATTTTATGTGCATTGTTTACATCAAAGGCAACTTCGAGTTTTGTATCCTGGCAGTCTTTCATCATTACCGGGCTCTGGTGCCCATAGACCCTCAGGGCCATTTGTACATCTGGAAGAGTTTCCAGGCTGTCAACCACCCCGATCAGAAAATTCCGGGCGATATTTATCTTTTGATCACTCTCCCAGTAACCTGACATGCTCTGGGAAGCATCAAACACAAAAAGTATGCGTGTTTTAATAAAACCACCCTCCTGGTTATTCTGGGAGCTGAGGTTCTCGGAACTATGAATTACAAGGAAAAGGAGCAGGAAATGAAAAATCACCCGTATCCTCCCAGAGGGATTATTTTTATTTTGAATATTCATAATTCAGGGTCAATAACACTTATCGCCCGAGCCGAGGTAATTTATGAATACTTTATTAAAAAACATCCGCCCTGCCTGTTAATAACGGATTAAAGTCTATCAAATTATCCTACAGGGAGGAGGTGACAGGCCGGGAATCGGCTTACCCCTGTTCACTTAAATAAGAAAGTGCCTGGTTGAAAAGATTTTCTGAAGTGAATCCAAACTTCTCGTCAAGTACCTTATAGGGAGCAGAATAGCCGAAACTATTCATACCAATGCTTTTTCCCTTCGGTCCTACAAGTCCCGCAAGTGTAACAGGCAAACCGGCGGTTAAGCCCAGAACCGGAACATCATCCGGAATAATTTCTTTCTGATAGCTTATATCCTGATCCCTGAAGAGTCCCTCAGAAATAGCAGAAACCACCTGAACCTTGAGTCCCTTTTCACCTGCCAGTTTTCCTGCTGCTTCGAGAAGCGTGGAAACCTCTGATCCATTTCCGACCAGGATCAGATCAGGATTTCCTGCAGCATGCTGCACAATATATGCGCCCTTCTGTGCATGCAGGGCATCCGTTAACCTGAGGGATCCCTCGAAGGCGGGAATATCCGGAATGTTTTGCCTTGAAAGAATCAGTGCCGTTGGGGTATTTGTATTTTCCAAGGCCATTTTCCATGCAACTGTTGTTTCGACAGCATCTGCAGGTCTGAGTACAAGACAGCTGCGATTACCGGTATGGTTGCGCAGATGCTCCATCAGGCGGATTTGGGCCTCCTGTTCAACAGGCTGGTGTGTGGGACCATCCTCCCCAACTCTGAATGCATCATGTGTCCAGACATATTTGACAGGTAATTCCATCAGGGCGGCAAGCCTGACTGCGGGCTTCATATAGTCAGAGAAAACGAAAAAGGTAGCACAAACAGGTATTATACCACCGTGCAGTGCCATTCCATTTGCCAGGGCAGCCATGGTAAGTTCAGAAACTCCACATTGTAAGAATGCCCCACTGAAATCCTTCTTTGAAAAAGCTTTGGTTTTTTTCAGGAAACCATCCGTTTTATCAGAATTTGAGAGATCAGCTGAGGCGACGATCATGTTTTCAACGTTTTCCGCGAAGTACCCAAGAACAGTTCCAGATGCTCCCCGCGTAGCAGTATTTTCTTTTTGGACAATCTCTTCATAATTGATCACCGGTGCCTTGTCGGATAAAAATGTGTCGAGTTTTTCAGAGAGGCCAGGATTATCTTTTCTCCATTCTTCCTGGGCAGTTTTTCTGTTTTTTGCCTCTTCGGCTTTTGCTTTCAGGACCTCATCAAAATAATTTTTTACCTCAGGAAATATAACAAAGGGCTGCTCTGGGTCTCCGCCCAGTCCGGCTACGGTCTTTGACAGCGAAGCACCAGCAGATCCGAGTGGCATTCCATGGGTAGAGACCTCACCTTCAAAGCTTTGTCCCTCTTCTGTACGGGCTCCCTTGCCCATTATAGTTTTGCCAATGATCAGGGTTGGCTTCTCCTTTTCTTCACGTGCTTTGGAAAGAGCCCCATGGATCTGTTCGATATTATTCCCGTCAATTGTTATTACATTCCATTCCCAGGCTTCATACTTCATTGCAGTGTCTTCAGTACTTACTGCATCTGTTCTGGTCGAAAGTTGGATTTCATTTGAATCATAAAACATAACAAGGTTACTGAGTCCAAGAAAACCTGCAATGCGACCTGCTCCCTGAGAGATTTCCTCCTGTACTCCCCCGTCAGATATAAATGTATAAATATCATGAGCCATCCATTCACCAAAACGATCACAGAGAAATCTCTCAGATATTGCTGCTCCAATTGCCATTGCATGGCCCTGGCCAAGGGGACCGGAAGTGTTTTCTACTCCCTTATTGATATTCAATTCGGGGTGACCTGGTGTTGGACTGCCCCATTGCCTGAAGCTTCCCAGGTCATCCATACCGTAGCTGTTGATTAGCGAAAGTACCGAATAGAGCATGGGCGACATATGCCCTGGATCAAGGAAAAAACGGTCGCGGTTTGCCCACGACATGTCTGTGGGGTCAAATCTCAGGAAATCAGAGAATAAAACAGCAACAAAGTCTGCACCACCCATTGCTCCACCGGGGTGTCCTGAATTGGCTTTTTCAACCATTGCAGCTGAAAGTATACGTATATTGTCTGCGCTTCTGCTTAATATTTCCTTGTTCATGATGTTATCGTTATTAATGGTTTTTGAAACAGGCATAAAATTAGGATTTTATTGCTTCTTATCGTTTTAAATCGCATAAGTTTTTAGAGAAAATATAATTTAATTAGACTGAATACAATTGTATATTTGTGCCATAATACTCTTATACAATGGCGTTAAATTGTGGAATAATAGGAATTACCAATACGGGGAAAACAACATTGTTTAACTGTATTTCGAATACAAGGGCGGAATCTTCCAGTTTTGCCTTTAGCTCCAGTAAGTCCAACCTTGGTCTCGTGAATGTTCCTGATCCAAGGCTTACAGGACTTGCAGACCTTCTTAAACCGCAAAAAGTCACTCCGACCACGGTTGAGATAGTTGATATACCTGGACTTACCCGCGGATCAAGCAAGGGTGAAGGTATTGGTAACCAGTTTCTGGGAGATATACGCAATACCGACGCACTCATTCATGTATTGAGGTGTTTTGACAAGGATGACCTGTCGCATATTGATGGTACTGTAGATCCGGTGAGGGATATGGAAACCATTGACCTTGAATTGCAGGTAAAAGACCTGGAATCCGTCGAGAAGAAAATTGAGAAACTTACCAAGCTTGCTACAATTGGAGATAAGGATGCAAAAAAGGGCCTGGAGGTATTAAAAATCTACAGGGAACACCTGGAGTCATTCCAATCCATTAGAACCGCACGCGTGAGCGATGATGATAAAAGGTACATTGAAGACCTTTTCCTGCTGACAGCCAAACCGGTTATGTATGTTTGTAACGTTGAGGAGGATTCAGCCGTAGCCGGAAACAACTATGTGAAAGCGGTGAAGAAGGCGCTGGAGGGACAGGATGCTGAGGTGGTGGTTATTGCTGCGGGACTCGAATCAGATATCGCCGAACTTGAGGATGCTGCAGACCGTGATGCTTTTCTTAAGGATGCCGGACTGGAGGAACCGGGAGTAAACCGTCTGGTTCGGACAGCATACAGTATGCTGAACCTTATATCCTTTTTTACTGCCGGACCCAAAGAAGTCAGGGCCTGGACCGTTCGCAAAGGGTCATCGGCCCCTCAGGCTGCCGGTGCTATTCATTCAGACCTGGAGAGGGGATTTATCCGTGCAGAAGTAATTAAGCACCAGGATTATATTGAGCTTGGATCTGAGGCAGCATGCCGGGATGCAGGCAAGCTTGCCGTTGAAGGAAAAAACTATATTGTGCAGGATGGAGATGTTGTTTTCGTTCGTTTCAATGTTTAGTAAGTGGGAGAGGAGCATCCTTTTTTCATTTTTTTTCGTTTTCTGCTTTTCCCATAATTCAGTCATTCGGGCCCAGGATGATTCTTTAATGCTGAATCATGCTTTTGCCATTCTGGAAAAAAGGGGAGAGCTGGTCTTTGAATTCTACCCGGAAGATATTTCTGTCGTAAGGGAGATTAATACCTTTCTGTCTGTGGACAGGAGGACATCTGAAGGCTTTGAGGCCTATTCAGGTGAAGCCGGTTTCAGGGCTTTCCTTGAATATGATATACCCTTTCTGTTAATTCCGCTTAAAACCCGGAAGAAAAGTTCATTCATATCACAGGACTTTCCAGGGGATTGGGATGTCTATCCCTCACATCAGCAATATACCGGATTTATGGAGGAAATAGCCGGTAATTACCCCCTGATTTGTCGACTGGATACCATCGGTAAGAGTGTTGAAGGGAAGGATATACTTGTTATGAAAATCACGGATAATCCCGATATAAGGGAGCCGGAGCCCGCTTTTGTATACTCCTCGACAATGCATGGTGATGAACCAACCGGGTATATTACATTGCTCCACCTGATTAATTATGTCTGCGAAAACTACGGACAGGATGCCCTGGTAACAAAACTGGTGGATGGTATTGAGATCTGGATCAATCCCCTTGCAAATCCCGATGCAACTTACTTTACGGGAGATGATTCCATTTACCAGCCAAAACGATTCAATTTGAATGATATAGACCTGAACAGGGATTTCCCCAGTATTCTTGATGCCGGTGAATCTGTGTATATGGACCAGCAACCTGAAACAAGAGCTCAGATGGAGTTCCTGGAGAGTATATACATGGTTTCAGGAGCAAATTTTCACGATGGGGCAGAGGTTGTAAACTATCCCTTCGATACATGGCAGGATCTTCATGCAGACGATGAATGGTACAGGGAAACCTCCGGGGAATATGCTGCTACGGCACAGCAAGGAAGCGGTGTGGTAAAATATATGGAATCGGTCAGGTTCCCGGATGGAATAACCAATGGCTGGGAATGGTACTTTACCGAAGGTAGCAGGCAGGATTGGATAAATTATTATTATCATGCCCGTGAAGTTACCATAGAGATAACCGAGGAAAAACATCCCCCGGCCTCGGAACTTCCATATTACTGGTTCTACAATTACCCTTCCCTGCTAAGGTACATTGAACAAAGCCTTTTTGGTATTCAGGGAATGATAAAGGACAAAGATACCGGGGAGCCTCTGCAGGCAACAATCCGGATTCAGGATCATGATAAGCTGGGCTCACAAATATTGTCAGACAGCCCTACCGGTTATTTTGCCAGGTTGATAGAACCAGGTATATGGAATCTGGAAATCTCTGCTGATGGATATGAAGACCTGCAAATTAACGGTGTTGAATCTGTGCGTGATCAGGCCTGCTGGCTTGATATAGAGCTTAGTTCACTGGATTCAGATATCAGAAACAGGCAGTCTCAGAAAATATCCGGTATTGCGTTTCTAACCGGTTCGGAGCTAAACCTTCCCGTAAACAATGCCGGAGTACATGGTATTTATATATACGATCTTAAAGGAAAGCTTGTCCACCAATATTACAAAAACTACCCCTCAACCGGCAGATATATGTATTCTCTCGAAGGAACTGGGCTGCCAAGCGGAGTATATATCCTGAAAATTATAACTCCCGTAGATATCCAGAGCTATAAAATCTTCAAATTACAATAGAGAATAAAAAACTATCTTTGGCCGTTTATAAGCATTATAGTACGTTTTCAGCAGGATTGTGATATGAAAATTTTTGTTTACGCCTTTGTCCTCACTGTGTTATCTTTTACGACTGGCCTGAAGGCCCAGAATCGCAGCAGGATCCCTTCAGAGAAACCAAAACTAATCGTTAATATCGTAGTTGACCAGATGCGATATGATTTTATACATCGGTATTGGGATAAATTTGGTGAAGGCGGTATTCGGAAACTGGTCGGGTCCGGAACATTCTGCAAAAATGCCTCCTATAATTACCTTATTAACGAAACTGCCGTAGGTCATTCCACCATTGCTACGGGTGCTTTACCATCAAATCATGGTATCATCTCCAATAACTGGTACAACAGCCTTCGCGACGAAGTAGTTTATTGCGTGGAGGATGAAAAGGTCCACACTGTCGGAGGAAGCTATGAGTCGGGTTTGTTCTCCCCCAGGAATCTGCTGGCCTCCACTATAGGAGATGAGATTAACCTGGCATCTAATTTCAGGTCGAAGGTCGTGGGACTCGCACTTGATAACAGTGCAGCAATACTGGCTGCCGGGCATTCTGCAGACTATGCTTTCTGGTATGACGATGAAACAGGAAACTGGGTAAGCAGCAGTTATTATGTTGATTCACTTCCACGATGGGCGAGGGAATTTAATGAGAAAAGGCTTCCTGAATCCTATCTCACCCGTACCTGGGAACCCATGCTTCCATTAAGCGAGTATACCGAAAGCAGCAATGATACATCCGCTTTTGAAATTGGACTCGAAGGGAGGAGTGTTTTTCCCTATGATCTGGACAAGCTAAGTACCCCAAAAAGAAATGAGCGCGACTATGGGATTCTGAAATACACGCCTTTCGGAAATGTTCTGACCCGGGATTTTGCTACGGCCATTGTTATTAATGAGGAAATGGGGAAGGATGAATTTACGGACTACCTGGCCATTGGATTCTCGGCCAATGAATATATTGGTAAATACTTTGGATCAAACTCTGTCGAAGTGCAGGATGCCATGCTCCGTCTTGACAGAGAGATAGCTCATTTTATTGATTTTATTGACCAGAATGTTGGTATACAGAATACCCTTATTATACTGACTTCGGACCATGGACTAGCCTATTCACCGGCCTATCTGAAATCAAAAAAAATTCCTTCCGGGGATTTTAATCCCTACAGTTCACTATCGCTTCTCGGTTCATACCTGAATGCAATTTATGGCAAAGGCGACTGGATACGATATTATTACGGACAGCAGATCTATTTGAACCATGAACTTATAGAGTCGTCCGGAATTTCATACCAGGAGATACAGGAACGTACAGCCCAATTCCTGATTCAGTTTGAAGGGGTTTCAAATGCTGTAACATCATATACCCTGCAAACCTCAAACTTTTCAGAAGGTATCTTCCATAAAATGCAAAACGGGTATCATCAGAAGCGTTCAGGAGATGTGATCATAAACCTGGCTCCTGGCTGGATCGAAAAGATAAACGGGGATTCCTACCATTCATCTTACTTGGGAGACAATCATGTACCCCTGATCTGGTATGGGTGGAAAATCAAACGCTCTACACTGACAAGTCCTGTAAAAATGATCGATATTGCCCCGACCATTTCCTATTTTCTTGACATTGCAAGGCCAAATGTATCAACAGGAGACATTATCCTGGAGTTGGTAAACTGAGCTTGTCGATGCTGAGTGCGGAGCAGGTAATATTCTTCGCTCAGAAACTTTCCTGCCTGATTTTCCATATAGAATTTAGAAGGCCGGCCATTTCTCCGGATCCTTTCTCGATTGCTGATCCGACTACAATTATATCAGCACCCGCCTTATAGGTTTCACGTATCTGGTCGGGTGTATGAATGCCACCGCCAACAATCAACGGAATGCTTATCTGCAACCTTATCTCTCGGATCATGCCAGCATTTATATTTTCTTTTGCCCCGCTACCTGCTTCAAGGTATATCAGTTTATGGCCAAGCATCTCACCGGCAATGGCGGTTGCAACTGCAAGATCGATCTTGTCAGAAGGGATTGGCTTGGTATTGCTCATATACTCCACAGAGGTTGTCCTTCCGTTCTCAACAAGGATATAACCAGTTGGAATAATTTCAAGCTCTGTTTTCCGGAGAACCGGTGCAGCAATTACATGATTACCAATGAGAAATTCGGGATTTCTTCCGGATATAAGGCTAAGCAGAAGAATACCGTCTGCAAGGGGTGAAATTTGTAAAACATTGCCGGGGAAAAGAATGACTGGCAGATTTGTTGATTCTTTCAACATGGATACCGTCTCATCTACCGAGCCAGAAACCAGGCTGCCTCCGACCAGGATAAAATCAACCGTCTCAGGGCTTGCTGTTTCCCCAATTGCCCGAAGGGAATTCCTGTCATGCTTGTCAGGATCCACCAGCAGTGAGAATAATTTACCGGTTTTAAGTTTGTCTAAAATACTTGAGTAAATCATAGTGACTTATTTAGAGGTCCATACCAGAGTATAATCCCCCATTCTGCGATAATACATCTCATATCTGTCAATTCCGTAAACATTATCAACGATGCCGTTGATAATACCGTCATCCTGAGGATCAAAAGGTTCGATTGTCAGGTTCTGCTTGAAATTAATTTTTTTCTTGTCACATATTTTATACAGGGCCTCTTTGGCACACCAGTGAATATATAAATGATATCTTTTTAGCTCCGGTGATTCTGTTATCTGCTCCTTCTTATTTATAAAACGATCGGCCAGATTTGAAATTTTGTGTGACATAAATTCCATATCTATACCAACCCTTCTGAACTTGCTCATAAGTATGGCCGTATAATTCTTCGAATGAGAAATGCTGATATGAGAAGAATTATCCAGGAGGTAGGGTTTACGAGCCTCAGTATAAACAATCCTGGTGTTTGATCCTGTCAATTCGTTTATCAGTCTCCTAACACTTAGCCATTCCAGTTTGCGGCTGTTGTTTTGGAATCCATCAAGTGTCCTGACCTCCTCGGTCTCAAGGCTAAGTTTTGATCGCAGTTCATCATATTCCTCAGTGATCTCCCAGATCCCCAGCCTGCAACTTCCCTTAAGGTCATTTTTTAGGATAACACCCATTACTTCATTTTTCAGATAGAAGAACCAAATTAGTTATTTCCATTCAAAAGACTCCATCAAATGGATAATATCTTCCCTGAAGTATGCGATTACCGGGGCAAGTGAATCTTTGTCAGGCCGGACATTGAAATAGAGGGATCCCCGAAGGAAATGTCTGTTACTGTCGGTAAGGTAAAATTGCAGGTTTGAGGCTGCATTTCCTTTAATATCATACAGAATGCCATAAACATTAAGTGCGGGATTGGAATATACGGTTTCTTTTATAGCATCAGCCCTTATTGTATGCTTATAAGCAAGTGATCGGCTGTCTTCCGAGTATTCATCCAGGTTCCCTTCAACAATCTTGTAGGAGACATGGATTTCACCATTAAATCGGGGGAAATCGATATTTATCCAGCAGGGTTCCGAGTAATAGTCAGTATCCGGTACAATCCTGGAATATACCGGATGTTCAAATATGAAAGGACAAATCGAATCAAACCGGGTATATTCTTTATCCGGGAATTCAATTCTAAGGTATCCCCTGGGCTTTGGAGTATAGTTCCTCTGGCAGGCAGGCCAGAGAACAAGGCTAATCAATAATACCATAATTATCCCGGGACTCAGGAATCGATCTTTGCCTTCATTTGTTCCCATGAAACATACCCATTAATGAATATTGACCCTTATTTGTCTTATCCTTCTTTTGTCAACTGCCTCAATTGTAAACTCGAAATTTCTATAAGAGGTCGTCTCACCTATTTTTGGAAAATCTCCCTTCAACTCAAGTATGAGTCCGGCGAGAGTATCCGCATCCCCCCTTACAAGTTCAAATATCTCATCATCCTGTTCGATGATTTTGCACAGATCGTTCAGAAGGATCTTGCCATCAAACAGATATTCATTATTGGATAACTTTTCGAAGAAGATTTCGTCCTCGTCAGATTCATCGGTGATCTCACCCACGATTTCTTCAATAATGTCTTCCAGAGTAATAATACCGTTCGTGCCTCCGTATTCATCCACTACAATGGCCATGTGCATTTTCTTAGACTGGAATTCATTCAGGAGATCATCGATCTTTTTATTTTCGGGAACATAATAGGGTGGTCTGATGAGGGATTGCCACTTGAAATTTTTGGTTTTCTGCAAATGAGGAAGAAGGTCTTTTACATATAAAATACCCTTAACCTGGTCGAATGTCTGGTTAAAAATGGGTATTCTTGAGTACCCCGATTCGACAGCGATACTTATCAGCTTATCCAGGCTGGTACTGATATCGGCCGATACTACATCAATGCGTGATTTCATAATTTCCTTCACATCGATATTCCCAAATTTAATGATCCCTTCAAGTATGTTCTTTTCCTCCGGGATGTCATTAGCTGTTAATTCAAGTGCATCCGACAATTCATCCATGGATATGTTCTGCTTTTTTCTTGCAAGTCTTTTATTGACAAGTGAGGTTGAAAATATCAGGATGGATGATATGGGATAGAAAACCTTCTCAAAGAACCGTAGTGGGAAAGCCATATAGAGTGCAAAGCGTATGGAATATAAATTTGCATATAGCTTGGGAAGTATCTCACCGAATAATAGAAGGATAAAGGTAACAACAACAACCTGTACTATAAACTGCAGGGTTTTTGAGTTGCCGAAATCCAACATGCTGTTCATCAGAAAGGCGGAAAGTATTACAATCCCTACATTGATGAAATTATTTGTAATGAGGATGGTTCCAAGAAGCCTTTCAGATTTTGAAAGCATATCCAGAGCCAGTTTTGGACGTTTCCCGTTTCTGTCTTCCAGATCCTTCAGGTCCTTGGGAGAGAGAGAAAAGTATGCTACCTCAGATCCGGACACAAGTGCCGAACAAACTATCAGCAGAACAACGAAAAGAATTCCGAAGATAATACCTGACGTGATGGGCAGGAGTATTACACTTAAGCAGGAGATTGAAAGGGATACAAGAGGCTCAGGATCCAAAACGTACGGGTTGAGTTAGACTAAAAAGGAAGATCGTCAGCTCCACCGGAATCTTGTCCGATATCATTAAAACCACCACCCTGGTCGCTGCCACCCTGGTTGCTGGTACCCTGGCCGCTGCCACCCTCGTTGCTGGCACCCTGGTTGCTGGTACCCTGGCCGCTGCCACTCTGGCCGCTACTTCCCTGACTGGCCCCTCCGGATTCAGATTGTGTTGGCGATGAGGTTGCATTTGCGGATGATTCCTGTTGCATACCGGCATCATCTGCTCTTTTCCCAAGCATCTGCATATTATCACAAACAATTTCGGTAGTATACCGTTTATTTCCATCCCTGTCATCCCAGGAACGGGTACGTATCCTTCCTTCAATAAATAACTGGGAACCTTTTTTTACATATTTCTCTGCCACCTCTGCCAGGCCTCTCCACAAAACCACATTATGCCATTCCGTATTGGTAATCTTCTCGCCATCCCGGTTACGGTATGATTCACTTGTTGCAAGCGAAAAAGAGCAAACTGCAGTTCCTCCCTCCAGGTACCTGGTTTCTGGGTCTTTACCTACATTTCCTACTAAAATAACCTTATTAACTGACATCTTATGGACTTAAATTTTGGGCTGCTAAGATACGAAATTAAATGATGTTTTTCTTCAGGTAGTTTCCTATTAGTTTGGGAACAGGATAGTAATCCAACTGCTCATTTCCGACACTTTCATACCCGTCTCTGCTCTTGTGATGTTCAGTATTAATAGTGTAGAACCTGGCCAGGATCTCCTGATGACTGAGTTGGTGCCGGACAAGATCGGATACCTGATCTGGATGGGTTCCCGCACACACAAATGCAGCCCATTCGACGCCCCAGCCAGGTACCATGATCATCCAGGATTACTATGTAG
>SDBV01000384.1_pt1 | contig 62875 bp, 93 predicted proteins | sample 2277081 | NCBI WGS metagenome assembly SDBV01 (sample SAMN10402039, study PRJNA504765) | marine sediment metagenome | isolation source: marine sediment core GS10_PC15, 223 cmbsf | place: Arctic Ocean: Southern Knipovich Ridge | collected 2010
GCTTCCAGTGGAAGCCGGGGCCGGCGAGTTTCACGCGTGAGCCAAGACGCACCCGAATCGCCTGCTCCCAGGGCATGACGATGTAGAAGATTCGGAAGCGACCGAAAAAGTTGAAGATCGCTTGCAGCCATTCAGGCATCAGGATCCCGCTCCTCCGGAACCGGCAGAGCATCCACCACTAGGTAGTCGCGGTACGCCTTCACCGCTGACGCCAGCCGCACGTCGGCCATCGAAACCTCCGGGTCGATCGTGGCCGGCAGCTCGTGCTCAGCGTGCAGCCGCTCCCAGTCGATCGCCAGCCGGCAAATCTGATTCTCAAAAGCCACCTTGTCGTTCATCGCCATCCTCCAGATCCTCGTGGTGAGGACACCGCCCGTCGCAGTGGTCGCACCGCCCGTGCCCGCAGAGCTCGCCGCCGCACTCACCGCAGTATTCGTATTCGATGCTCACCGCCGCTTCTCCCGGTTAAACCTCACAATCCGCTGCGCCAGCTCGAAGTCGGGGTCGAGACCCAGCCCCAGATGGCGGTTGATCTCCGCTTCAGCTTCCCGCCGGCGCCCGTGCTGGCTCCACCGGGCCCACGGCCGCCAGACGCCCCTCCGGTAGCGCCACAGGCTCGCTCACAGATGCCACCCCCGACGGTCAAACGGCACAATCCGCGCCTGGACGAGACCCACGCCCCGCATCCGCTGCTCCTCGCGCATCGCACGCAGAGCCTCCACCCGGCTCTCGCGCATCCCCCACGTCTTCCACCGGCTCCACTTGTCGGCAGGGGTGGAGCGGGTCCGATACTCGACGAGCCAGAGAACCTTCAGCACTGCCCCTCCTCAGCAGTCGAGACGCGTCATCAGGCCCCGCAGCGCGTTGCGCGACGCCAACATCCGATCCCTCAGCCCGTGAAGCTGAGACGTGACCCGAGACGACTCGATCGCCTTGGTGGCCTCAGCGGGCGGCTCCGGCGCAGCCGGCATCAACACCAGGTTGAGACGGTCCTCCAGCTCCGCGATCGTCTTCTCCAGTAACTCTCCGGCCGAGACCGCCTCCGTGTACGCAACCGCACTCGATACCTGCGAGTCAGGAGACCCGCCGAATTTCGCACTCTCACTCATCCTCAACCTCCTTCCAAAGCCTTCGGGTCAGCTTCTCCCCTCCGGCGCTGCACCAGACGATGAGCAAGCATGCCTCCTACTCACTTAGGCACCTGGGTCGCATCTAATCTCGACGACAGGCAGAACATACGCCCTCCTGCCCACGATAGCAAGTGGAAAAAACCCGAATCCCTAAACCCCATAGATTCCAATACCGAAATGAGGGCCGCCCACCGACAGGCAACACGCCAGCGCAGCAGGGCCCGGAAACGCTCCCGATCCGCCTCCGGAATCGAGAAGTAGGGGCTATCAGGTTCGGGCCTATCGCCAGAACGGGAGTCACCATAGCGACGAGGGAGGGACCCCATGAGAAGAGTAGCGGCTCCCTAGATCAGTTCCCGCCCGTCTAGGGGGCCAGACAAAACGAAAGCCGCTTTCGAGGTGGTGTGCTTGGCTGCAACCCTCGAAAGCGGCTGGCGGCGGGAACTACATCCAAGATGACGCGGGGCTAGACTGGTCCGGCAGCGGGCTATCCAGGACGAGTGTAACACAACAGCCAGCGTGGGCAGGTGGACAGGTCGCTCGTGACCACAAGGGATCAGCCAGAGAACAGCGGCCCCGCGATCCGCGCGCAGGCCATGGCGACATAGTCTGTGTTGAGCTCGATCCCGAGGAACCGACGCCCATGACGAGCGGCCACGACACCGACGGTGCCGCTGCCGACGAACGAGTCGAGCACCGTATCCCCCGGCTCCGAGCCGGCGAGGATGCACGGCTCCACGAGGGCCTGCGGCATCACGGCGAAGTGGGCGCCGGGAAAGGGCTCGGTGGCCACGGTCCAGACGGAGCGACGGTTGCGGCCGTCCCCGTTGCGGCCCTCGGCTCGGCGGATCCCGAGATGAGGCGACATCACGCCACCGCTGGGCTCTGGCTTATGGAGCACGTTTCGCGGATGGTCCGTGCCTGCGTCTGGCTCTCGAATCGCGTCCGCGTCGTAGAAGTAGCGAGCCGCCTTCGACAACAAGAACAGATACTCGTGAGCCTTCGTCGGCCGGTCCGTCACGCTCTCCGGCATCGGGTTCGGCTTCGACCAGATGATGTCGGAGCGGAGATACCAGCCGTCGGCCTGGAGGGCGAAAGCGACACGCCACGGCATGCCGACGAGATCCTTGGGCTTCAGGCCTGGAACTCGGTAGTCGCTTCGCGGGATCGCGACGGCGTCGCGCCGACGGCTGGCGGTCAGGCTTCTCAACTTCGGCCCGCCGCCGACATGGCCGTTGCCCTCGAGGGTGGACGACTCAGAAGGAGCCCCACCGCCCCGAGAGCCAGCATAGCTATCCCCAAGGTTGAGCCAGAGCGTGCCGTCGTCCGCCAGCACCCGGCGCACCTCGCGGAACACCTCGACGAGCTTCTCCACGTACTCCTCCGGCGTCGCCTCGAGGCCGATCTGGCCTTCGACGCCGTAGTCCCGCAGCCCCAGGTACGGCGGCGACGTGACGCAGCAGCGGGCGAGACCGTCCGGCAGCGTCCGGAGCACCTCGAGCGCGTCGCCCTGAATGACCTTCGTAGCCGGCATGCCAGCGAAGCTTAGCACATACCCACGTGAGTAGACCGAGAAACCCCGCGTGACCACAAGGGATGGGACCCATCCATAGTGGTGGGGGGTGCCCCCGAATAACCGATAGGGGTGGCCGGGGGCGGGGAGGAGTGGAGGCCAGTGGTGGGGCTCGAGGACCTGGACGACCTGGGGTTTACATAACGCCGACTCTCTTTAGAATCAACAGCTTAGGTCATGGTGACATAAGGTCTGTTATCGGAGCTAGATCGCGTAAGCCTATCAAGGTCAGCACCTTACGGGGTGTAGTGGTTTCGGGCCTTCGGTATGAGGCGACGGGCTAGGCCAGCATCGACGGCGGTCCATCTGGCCAGGGCAGGGCCGGCGAAGGTCCGGCCGGCCAGGGCGGGCCGCGGTGTGGCTTGCTTGGATTGAGTCCGGGCCGGCGTTGTCTTGTTGATCTGCGCCACTCTCCGGCGGGGGGAGTCTGGCGGGGTGCCGGAGGGAGTCAGACCTTGTAGGTAGGAGGTGACGTGGTGAGAGCATTCATGAGCGAGCGGGACGGAAGGCGCGCGGTCGACGTGGGATCAGCAGCGGAGGAGGCTGCCTTCATACAGAGAGCCATCCGGGCGGACGCGGGGCTAGCGGGGCTGGTGACTGAGATCGAGGACGTTGGCGAGATGCGTCCGGCGGCGCGGTCGGCTCTGGCGCGGTCGCTCTCTTCGTGGGTCACGTCGTGAAGCACCGGCGGCCGGCGTGGGTGGTGGCCCTCGGCCACGGGATCACCGGACAACACGAGCACTGGAGGGGACATATCTGCTTGTGGGGCGGGCGCTGCCCTATCGTTCAGCGCGGCCACTGGCAGATTGCAGGCGGGTTCGCGGTTCTCATCGTGAGCGCGCTGGCGTTCTCTTTATGGGTGACGGCATGAGCGGATGTGAGCGGGACCACCAGGCGGAGCGGGCAGCGGATCGGGCTGCGCATCCTCGGCGGGCGGTCGGGCCTCTGCATGAGCACGAGCGAGCGGAGCGGACACGGCGCCGGCAGAACGCGGCACGGCGGGCGCGGCACCAGGCGCTTCGGGACCTGGGCATGGTGCGGACGCCCTACGGGTGGGAGTAACGGCGTGGGCGGGCCTCGTGGCCTGGGGGCGATCCTCCAGGCTTCGAGACACGCGAACGGCGTGAGGAGGGCGGGATCATGGCACGACGGGGCGGAATGGGGACAAGGATCAATCTAAGGTGGGCGGCGGTCTGTGAGGAGTGTGGCGTTCGGCTCGAGGCCGGCGCGCCGGCGCGCTACTACGGGCCGGGCAAGGTGTACGGGACGGGGTGCCACACCCGCGGCGGGGAGCGGGTCTCGGTGACCCCCGATGGCGACTATGGCGGCGCGTGCGAGGACTATCCCTGCTGCGGGCACGGGCAGGGGATGTGCGGCAGTGAGCGACGCGCGGAACGGCGGGCCGGAGGCGAGCTTCAAGGACCACCCCCGACCGCTGGAGACGGAGCGGGAAGCGGCCAAGGTGCGCGTGAAGGCGAAGCGGGCCGCGCGGGTGGCGGCAACGCCACAGGTGGAGGCGCCCGCGCCCTACGTCGGGGGGCTCTGCCCGGACGTTGAGACGGCGGTCGACTTCCAGACGGAGCTGGCCGACCCGTTCGGGGTGGAGCGGTAGCGGGGGGCCTGGTCGGCTACCCCACGTTGGCGCACATTGTAGGTAACAGGAGGGCGGGAACGATGACGAAGTCACAGAAGGCAGAGCAGGACGAGGCGCGGGATCTACTGCGGGCGGAGGTTCTCCCGGGGGACGTGCTGCACACGGTCGTCCGGAGCGTGGCGCGGTCGGGGATGTCGCGGACCATCGACGTTTACCGGCTCCAGGACGGGGAGTTGCGTTGCCTCTCCGGGCTGGTGGCGCGGGCGCTCGACTACCGGCGGAACGATGCCGGCGCGCTCAAAGTGAGCGGGTGCGGTATGAATATGGGTTTCGCGGTGGTCTACGAGGTCAGCGCGGTCCTGTTCGGTGCCGGGTTCGCGTGCGTGGGGGAGGAGAAGCGGTGCCCGTCGAACGACCACAACAACGGGGACCACTCCTATCGGCCACACCTCAGCCCGTCGGGGCGCCTGTCGCGGTCGCGGGACTGCGCGCGGTGCAAGGGGACCGGGAACGTCGAGCGGGGCTACCTGGGCGGGCCTGGGGGACACGCGCGAAGAGTGCCGGGCACCGGGCGCGTTGGTCCGGGCCACTGGCACACCTCGGGCGGCTACGCGCTCCGGCAGGAGTGGATCTAGCAGCGGTGTAGACGAGCCTCGGGGCCTCCGCCTGGGGGCCCCGAGACGCGCAGACACGCGCGGGAGAGGCGGGCGGGATGTACGTCATCAAGCGGACGGACGGGGCCTACGTGGCGCCGGCGGGATCGAGCAGCAGCTACACGCGGGCGCTGGACGAAGCGCGGATCTGGCGGACGCGGGAGGTTGCGGCGCTGGAGCTCTGCCCGGGCAACGAGCGAATCGTGCCGTTGGATGACTGCCTGAGCGGGTTGCGGGGCTCCTGATGTGCACCGACGAGCGGTGCCGGCATCCGTACACCTGCGATTGCTCGAAGCAATGCGGCGGGCCGGATCCACGGGAGGAGGAGGAGCTAGAACACTTCGAGACCTGGGCGGAGGCGGCGGAGGTCCTCGGGCGGCGGCGCATCGGGGGTGATCGGTAACGTCTGATCTAGCGCGGAGCTAGCGGGAAGGTGGCGACACGGCACAAGTGCGGACGTTGAGGCTGCCCCGGGACGTGCGCCTGGGAACGCTGCATGCGGGCGCGTCTCGAGCTGCGCGCTGTGCGAGGAGACGCCGCGCGTTGTGCTGAGCGTGGCGGAGCGGAACACCCTGCGGGCGCACTACTGGCGGTAGGCGAGAGGGCGGGCGACACCTGTATTTAGGGGCTGGACGCCTTGCCCACGTTGGCGGATAATTGGGAGGGCGGAAGAATGGCACAGTTTCGAGGGACACTCATAACCGCGCGGGGGGCCGTAGTCTCTCGCCTGGGTGGCAAGGGCTTAGGGCTCACCGTCACGGCGGACGGGTGGAACACGGGGGTCTGGGTGGAACTCCAGCACGTCGACGGCCGGGACCGGGTGACGATCCTGCGGACGGGCGGGAGCTCCGGCGGGCCGCGAGAGGTGGTCGCGGTCTGGGAGGACGCCATGGACAAGAGCGGAGCTCCGTCGTGAGCCGCGTTTGGGAGCGGGGGCGCCTGGCCCGGATCGCCGGCAAGACACGGCGGGCGAACCCCCACGCGGGCGGCAAGAAGGCGGCTAGCTGGCTCGCGGGCTGGCTCCACTCGGACGCGCGGTGCATCCAGACGGCGCAGCTCGATCCGCGGTTCGTGCGGCGCGTGGCCGTCCGGGGGGTGAGGGCATGAGCAAGCACACGCCGGGGCCGTGGAGGCTCGAGAGGATTGACGGGATAGACCCCCAGTATCGAATACTCGCAAGCTGGCCGGCTGTCCCCTACCTGGACACTCAGCCGGAAAGCCCACGCGAACACTTCACCCCCGAGTCCCCCATCATTGTCGGTCGTCATGAGGCGAAGCGTGGCGTAGGTAACATTCACCACACCGGAAACGCCGAGCGCATCGTGGCCTGCGTTAACGCCTGCGAGGGCATCAACCCGGAGGCGGTGCCGGAGCTGCTGAAAGCTGCGAAAACCGTCCACGACCTTCTCGTGAAGGCTCAAGTTGCATACGTATCCGCTCAGGGGGCTGGAAGGTCCATCGCTCCGACCCACGCGAAGGACAAGTTGTCGCCGTGTACGCATGTCCTCCACGCCGCCATCACGAAGGCCGAGGCGGGCTCAGGTTGAGGGCCCGGGCCCTGGTCGTGATCCTCGCGCTCCTTCTGAGCGGCTACGCCTCGGCCCTCGATGAGAGTTACTGCAAGCACAACAACGGGGGCTTGGCGGCGAATCACTACACCATCCTCTGCCGGGTTTCGCCGGAGGGGCCAGGCTTCGGGCTTCGCTGCGATGGCACGGTGGAGTTGATGGGCGGCTGGGATCCTGATGCTGTGACGGTCACGCTCCTCACAATTCTGTCTGAGGCGCTGGCGAAGGATCCACGCTTCGCCTTCTTGTTCGGGAGGGAAGTGAACAAGGCCGAGGCGGGCTCATGACCTGGGGCGACTGCTGCCGGCACCACGAGGAGACGGGGCACAGCCACTTCGTCCGGGTCGACGCGGGCCGGATGCCGTGGCTCTGCGAGGACTGCCAGGAGATGAGCCGGGCGGACCTGCGGGAGCTCGAGCGCCCGGCGGGGGAGGGCGGGTTGGGGGCTCGGGTGCTGGTCGTGATCCTGGCGATTCTGCTGATTGCGTGCGCGAGCAAGACGACGCGGATCGGGCCGTGCGCGACGGACGCATGCGGAAACGTCTGCTGCAACAACGATTGGAAGCCCTGCCCGGCGTGCTGGGACGGGCCGCCGCTCGAGTCGAGCGGAGTGGAGCTCGCGGAAATGGCGAAGGAGGTGATTGGGTGAAGCGGATTCGCTTCGAGGTCGTCGACGTTTGGAGCGAGCCTGGGCGGGTCGTTCTCATGATGCGGGACAACGAGACGGGGGACCACGTCGTCACCTGGGACTTCGGGGCGGCGAGGGCGAAAGCTGAGCTCGTCGACCTGGACGGGGCGCGCTTCGTCTTCGACAGAGTGGTCGAGGCTGCGAAGTCGAAGGAGGGAAGGGCCGCGAATGCCTGAGATCCCGGCGGAGCTCCTGCCCGCGTACAACCACGTCAAGGACGAGGGGATGACGGCCGAGGGGATGCGCTACACCGAGGATCTTCTCCCGCTCTGGGTGATCTCGACGCTCTTGGTCCGAGAGACCGAGGTGATCGGCCGGCTCGCGGTGGCCGAGACGCGCCGGGACCTACTCCACGCACAGGTGGTGGAGCAACAGATCAGGTTGGCCGGCTTGAAGATGGCTGTCGCGGAGTGTAACGCGATTCTCAGGGAGGATGAGCTTGTTGTTTGAGGCCCGGCCCATGCTGACCCAGGTCGGCTACTTCTGGGGGTGCTTCGACGTGCGCCAGGATCCGCCGGTGCTCGTCGATGCGTTCTCGGGCGGCGACGCCGAGGTGCGGGCGCTCGAGGCCACGAAGGCCAGGAACCAGGAGAAGCTGGAGGTGGCCGGTGAGTGAGCTGGACGTGAAGGAAGCCGAGGAGCGGGCGAGGGGGTCTCTGGCGCGTCACGAGCCTATGGGCATCAACGCTCCCCAATGGTGCACGCAGTGCAGTGAGGCCCTGAAGATGCACCTCTGGGTTCCGTGGCCCTGCCCGGAAGCAGCGATGGCGCAGTCTGTTCTCGCCCTCGCGGATCTGGCGCGGCGGCTGGCGATAGCACTTGAGGAGCGACACGTCGGTTGCGCGATCATAGCTGAGGCCCGCAAGGCAGGACTACTAGGAGATTCCGATGAGTGACGCCTTGAAGAAGATCGAGGAGAAGCATCTGCCCTACGGGGACCATCCCGGCTGTCCTGAGTACCAACAGTTAGGCGATCCATGCGACGTGGTGAAGCTGGCGCGGGCGCTGGCGGAAGCAGAGAGACAGCTTCGCATTCTGGCTAAACGGCTGTTGCCCGTGGTTACCGCAACGAACGAGGAGATTCGGCAAGTGATAGCCCATGCCGACGATGCCGAGCGCACGCTCGAGGAGGTGGCTGGTGACTGAGATAGCCCACAAGTCGGGATGCGACGGTGCTGGTTGCAGTTGTGGTGAGATTCGGTTGGCTGAGCCATCTGGGTGGACCGAGGACACGCGCAACCGGCTGAAGGCAGGAGTAGCGGGGGAATGGGTTGCTTTCGAGATTCAAGCGGTCGAGGACATCGCTGCGGCCCTAGCCGAGATCGACCGGCTCCGAGAGAAGAAGCGTGGAGCCTATGAGGAGAGAGCCCGAGTGGTCGCCGCGCTTTCCAAGGTCTTCCCAAGCCATCTAGCACGACATCCCGACGAGGACAAGGATTGGGACGATGACTGGCGATGGATTGTGTGTGTCCACCTCCCTACTGGACAAGCGACATGGCATATCCACGACTCCCAGGAAGCACTCTTCTCCCATCTCCAGAACGCGCCTAACCATTGGGATGGCCACACCACGGAGGAGAAGCACCAGCGGCTCGAGGCCCTGCCGAAAGGAGGAGGTGGCTGGTGAGTGAGGAGCGGAGCACCGGGCACGCGGTCCTCGACACGCAACACCGGCTGACGGGCTGTCCGATCTGCTGGGCGTACCGCCTGGCGCACGGGATCCGGGAGCCGGAGTCGGAGCCGAAGGAGTCGGGGATCGTAGTAGGCTTTGAGCTCAAGGACGACTGAACGATGATCCTCCGCGGGGCCGCCGGCGCGGGGGGGAGTGCGACCTACGAGCCCCTGACCTCGGGGCGGGGGGGGGACGAGGCGCCGGCGGCTTTCGGGGAAAAAGGTCTTGACGAGCCGACGACGGCGGCGGTATCCTTCCGCCTTATCGTGCCAAAACCACCTACGAAAGCGGCGAGCGATGCGGGCCGGGCGCTCGTCGCGCTCCATTTCGCGAAGCTGACACCGCAGGAGCGATCGCGCAGAGCCTCAGTCGCAGCCAAGGCGGCATGGGAGGGGCTGTCCCCCGCGGAACGACGCAAGGAGGTCAAGCGTCGGATCGCCGGTAAGAAGGGCAAGAAGAAGAAGGCCGCCCATGCCGCGTGAGCTCACCGCCTTCGACCTGGCGCAGCGGTTCGTCGGGGAGATCAAGGAGATTTCCGGCCCGGCCGTCAACCATCCGTTCATCCAGTGGTGCCACATGCTGTGCGGCTGGGGGCCCGACGCCGCCGACGAGGTCCCGTGGTGCTCCTCGTTCGTCAACGGTATCACCTGGATTCTCCGACTCCCGCGCTCGAAGTCGGCGCGCGCTCGCTCGTGGCTCGAGGTCGGGAAGGCCGTCGACCCCCGCGACGCCGAGGTCGGCTACGACGTGGTGATCCTCCAGCGCGACGGGGGCAACCAGCCGGGACCCGAGGTCATCAAGGCGCCTGGGCATGTCGGCTTCTTCGCCGGGTTCGATAGACCCGAGCCCGGCATGAGCGGCACTGATCACGTCTGTGTGCTCGGCGGGAACCAGGGCAACACCGTGAGCGTGAGGTTCTACCCGCGGAAGCGACTGCTCGGGATCCGGCGGCTGCTGTGAGGGTGCTCGAAGAGGAACCGTTGGCGGAACAGGAGGTGTGCGGTGCGAAGTTGGGAAGAGATCAAGGCGGAGCCCCGTGAGAAGCTAGGCCCAGGCGTCTACACCGACGTCCCCTTCGAGGCGTACTCCACGTTTCCCGGGATCAACTACTCGACTCTGAAGACGCTCGAGGGGGATCGGACGCTGGCGCACGCGCGCTACGCGAAGCTGCACCCCACGGAGACCAAGGCGAAGGACCTCGGGCACGCCATCCATATAGCTGTGCTCGAGCCGCACCGCTTCGACGAAGAGTGCATCGTCGCGCCCATCGTCGGCGATCGCCGGTTCAAAGAGAACAAGGCGATTTGGAAGCAGTTCGAGGCCAAGGCCGGCGGGCGCATCATCCTCACCAGCGAAGAGGGCGAGATGCTCGAGGGCATCCAGGCCAACCTGGCCGCCCACCCGCTGTGCCAGCAGATCCTCACGGGCAAGGGGATCAACGAGCTCACGGTGCTCGCGCACGAGGAAACGACCGGCGCTCTCATCAAGGTCCGCCAGGACAGGTACACCACGTACGAGGGCTGGTCGCTCGTCATCGACGTCAAGTCAATGGCGGGCGTGGCGACCAGGCACGAGTGGGAGCGGGTCTGCCACAAGTACGGGTACTGGATTCAGGCGGCCATGTACCTCGACACCATGAACGCCGCGGCGCCGGTGGCGGGCGAGGGCTTCCGGCGCTTCTGGTGGCTCGTCGTGGAGAAGGACCCGCCCTACTGTGTCCGGATCTTCGAGGCGGACGAGGAGCCCCTGGAGTGGGGACGCCAGCAGTATCGCAAGCGGCTGCGCGCCTGGACCCAGGCGGCGGAGTCCGGGGTCTGGCCTGGGTGGGACCAGGGCGTCGAGCTGGCGGGGCTGCCCGGCTGGGTCTACGCCACGTTCGCCGAGGGGGCTTGATGGGGCAATTCTGGCCTCGCCCAACTGCCAGCAGGAGGACCAGGCTGATCTCGATGGAGGAGGATCTTCGGCGGTTCCCAGGGATCACGGATACGCACGATGAGATCCTCCGACGGTGGCTTTCAGCCGATGAGTTGAGGAGACACGGCGTGACGCCGACCGAGCGTTTCGAGTTGATCGAGGAGGGGTAAATGGCGAAGGCGGAAACCAAGACGGCGGCGGAGCACGAGAACGCTCTCGCTGTGCGCGAGGCGAAAAGTGAGGCGCGGGGCAAGGAGGTTGCGGTCGGCAATCGCGGGGTGATGCTCGAAAATATGGCCGATCTCATGACCTTCGCGCGAACGGCGGTACGGAACAACGTGGCCCCGAAGGGGATGAACGAGGGCCAGGCGGCGCTCGCCATCCAGGCGGGCCTCGAGCGCGGGATGGGGGTCCTTGGTGGGCTCCAGGCGTGCGTGGTCATCAACGGGGTACTCTCGTTCCGGGGCTGGGCGGCCATCGGCCTGATCCAGAGCTCGGGGCTGTGCGTCCCAGGGACGTTCCGGAGTTGGTTTGAGGGGAGCCTCGAAGACGGCACCGCGAAGGGCGTCTGCGTGGCCCAGCGGAAGGGCTACAAGGAGGTGTTCGTCCGGACGTTCACGATGGCCGACGCCAAGAAGGCGAAACTCTGGGGGAAGTCTGGGCCCTGGACGGAGCGGCCGACCAATATGTTCGAGTGGCGAACTGTGGGCGATATGGCCCGGTTTCACTTCTCGGAGGTTCTCGGCGGGCTCCCGATCGCGGAGGATGTCCAGGCCGGGGGCGTGGGGCCGAAGGTCACGGTCGAGACGCCAGGAGAGGCGCCAGCCGGCCGGGATAGGCTAGGCCCTGGCCCGGGGCTGGAGGACCCGCTCCTGGGGGCCCTAGACCCACCAGCTCCTGTTCCCGGGGAGGTGGTCGACGCCGAAATGGGGACCAAGTGTGACGGGGAGCACGGCGGGCCTCGCTGCGGCGACCCGGAATGCTGGAACGACGAGCCGAAGGCTGAGAAAGCCGCCGGCGCGACTCCTGCTGTCACTGCTGGGCCCGAGGAGCCTTCTGGGGCAGCCGGCGTTGACCCGCCGAAAGATACCACGGAGGAGGCGAAGGTCGAGCCCTGCCCGCGGTGCCATGAGGCGGCCCTCAACCTGTTCGGGAAGTGCGGGGTCTGCAACCACCCGGACCCGGAGCCGGGATCGAAGCACGACGAGGGCTCATGAGCGTTCACTGGGAAATGGAGGTCCGGACGTGAATCCGGCAGGCGCCCATCCTGCTGTAGGACATGGTCTCATCGAAATTGGTAGACCTTACAGGACTTACTTGCCGATTTGGAGGCTGTATCCTGAGCCACGTAGAGGCTGGTGGACATCCAAGAAGAAGCCTGAAGGAGTGGCCTTGATCTGAGAGATTGCAGGACCTCGAAAGGAGCCGGCCGGTCTCACCTCCTGGTCCCGGGCATCCGCACCTGGGGCTTCCGTTTCCGCCGGGGTCGGTCGATTCCTTTCGGGGTCCTGCTAGCGCGGCGCTAGCACCATGAAGCTACTGATCCCCGACTTCGACGCCTATCAGCACTACAGCGATCGGCGCCCGCCGTGGGTGAAGATCCCCCGTAAACTTCTCGCGGCCTATGCTTTCCGGGGCCTCGCGCCTGGCACGAGGTTCATATTCGTCGGGCTCTTGATCTTGGCGAACGAGAATCCCTGCGAGGAGGGCGAGGGCGTCGTGGAGGCGTCGACCTCGGAGCTCGCATTCGACCTCGGGGTGCCTGAGACGGACGCCATCAACGGCATCGCGGAGCTCGACGACGCGGCCCTACTCAGGGTCGCCCCGTGACCGCCGCCGACATCGGCGCCCGCCTGGCCGCCCGCCACTCGAAGGACGTGTTCGTCGCCGAGTGCAAGATGGGGAGCGCCTACGCCAACGCTCGGACGCTCGACGCCTGGGCCATGCGCAAGAGCTGGAGCCCGTTCACCACCGTGGGCTACGAGGTCAAGATCAGCCGCTCGGACTTCGTGCGCGACGAGAAGTGGGTCGAGTATCTGCCGGCGACCCACGAGTTCTACTTCGTCTGCCCGCGGAAACTGATCCAGCCTGAGGAGTTGCCGGCGGACGTCGGTCTCCTGTGGACCGCCGGCCAGCGGCTTCACGTGAAGCGGAAGGCCGTGAGACGGACGCCTGAGCCGCAGCGACTCATGATGCTGATGGCCTACGTGCTGATGAGCCGGACACAGGTGGTCGCCGACATGTGGGCGGCGAACGCCGAGCCCCGCGTCGCCTTCTGGCGGCGCTGGCTGCTCGAGGAGGACGGCGAACGGCAGATCGGGCACATGGTGGGCCACCGGCTCGCGGAGCGGCTCAGGGCAGCGCAGCGCGCTCAGCAGGCGGCCGAGCGACGGGCCGCGGGCTACGAGCGGATCGAGCAGTTGCTCCGCGAGATGGGGCTCGACCCCGGTCAACCGGTGGTCATCGGCGACCTCCAGGCGCGGCTCGAGGGGAAGAGCCACCTCCAGGCGCTCCGGCGAGTGGCGCGGCTCACGCAGCAGGCGGCGGACATCGCGAGGAGGGTCACGGAGTGAGAGGCCCTCCTCCGGGTCGCCCCGTGAAACGCCGTGGCTGACGGCTCGGCCCGGGTCTGCCCGACGCACAAGGTAGAGCTCGAGGAGCGTCCGGGCGACACCCTCTATTGCCCGGCGGGCCGCCACGAGGCGAAGCGGTGGCTCGTCATCAACCGTCGGAATAGCCGGGCCGAGTACGAGGCCACGACGGAGAAGGGAGCGACGCTCATGCCAGACACGGAGACGGTGCAGGTGACGAAGCACGAGCCAAAGTGCCAGACGCTCGATCGGGCAAAGTTCGAAGACGACTCCAAGGCGATGGGTCTGTTCGTGCGGCTGACGAAGGAGCCGAAGCGCCTGGGGGGCGATCCCTTCTACATCCGCTGGCAGCAGTGGCTCAAGTCGGCCGGTCAAGGGAAGAAGGGGACGCTCCAGGGAGTGGTGAAGACCTGCCCTGACGAGGCGTCTGGCCGGAGGGCCTTCAAGGTGGCCGTGTCCAACGCTATCGAACAGGGCTGGAGTCGAGTGCAGCGGATCCAGAGCGGCGGGGGTCGGTGTATTGTCCTGAAGCCGATCCCCGCTCCGACGAGGCGCCGGCGAGCCATCCATGATCGACCAATGCGCAGCGGGGACCGGGCCGTGGTTCTCATGCACTACCGGGACAGCTACGGCCGGCGCCGGCGGCACGGCCGGTGGCTCGTCCGCGTCGGAGCCTGGCCGATCGAGCTCGGCGCGGGTGTGAAGGTCGACAGAGAGCGGAGGCTCTGGGAGGTCGCCGCGATCGGCTGGGAGGGGTTTCACCTCACGGTCGGCCTTCGGCCGCTCTCCCGGCCGAGCCCCGGCGCAGTGCCGATCGTCCGCTGCGTGACGAGCTGGGCAGAGATAGGACTCGGGTCGAACGTGCCCGATTTACCTTGGCTCGATCGGGGCCCGCGGCCGTGAAAGCCCACTCCCCGGCCTTCCAGTTCTACCCGAAGGACTGGCTCTCGGATGGGCTCGTGCGAGAGATGAGCGCCGCCCAGAAGGGCATCTATATCGACCTGCTGGCGATCTACTGGCTCGAGGATGGGCTGCCAGCCGATCCGGAGCGCCTCGCGCGGCTCGTCGGGGTCCCGATTGGACTCTTCAGAAGGCTTTGGCCGGGGATCGAAAGATGCTTCCAGACGGAAAACTCTAGGCTCGTCCAGCGCCGCCTGGATGACGAGAAAAGGAAGCAGTTGGAATATCGACTTGGGCAGAGTGAAAAAGGGAGGAAGAGTGCTAAGTCTCGTGGATTCAAGCTCAAGGTCGAACCGCGGTTGAAATCCGGTTCAACCAAAAGTGAAGTCTCCGTTTCCGTTTCCGTTAACGGACTTACGGATAGCACACCGCCCCGCGATGATGTAAGTGGCGAGTCCCAAGCTATTGATCCTGGAAGCCATATTTCCGGGTCTGTCGCCCGGAAGGAGCCGGAGAAGAAATCTTGGACGAGGGAAGCTGCTGAGGACTGGGATGCGCGCTTTGGGCTCGGGTCCTCGCACCCTTCGAAGATCGGCCGACAACTCAGCAAGATCGTCAAGGCCCACGGCTGGGACGAGGTCCGCCCACCATGGCGCCGCTATCTGGTCGAGCGGGATCCGACGTTCGTCAGCCCCAGCGACTTTGCTGGCAAGTTCAAAGCGTGGCTCGAGGGCTCGACGGGCGCCGACGACCTCGAGGCGCACAACAGGCGTGAGGCCGCGAAGGCTATCCAGCGGGACCGATCTCGAGCCCAGCCCGCGCGAGACGTGACGCCCGCGAGAAAAGGCTTGCCAGCCCACGACGGCTTTAGTAGAGTCCTCCCACCCAAGGAGTAGAGATGGAACGTCGAGGATTTCTCGGACGGCTGCTCGCGATCGCCGCTGCGCCGGTGGTGGCAAAGGACCTGGCGCCGGACAGCGTTATGTTCCGCGGGGTCGAGGTGGTGTCGGACGCCGAGGTCGACGTCGTGGGCTACCCCCTCCAGGTCCCCAAAGTCTACGGGGAGACGTGCTTCAGCGAGATCGCGTCGGTCCTCAAGGAGGTGCACCCGCGCGGGTCCTTCGACGCGGCGGTCAACCAGGAGTCGGCCTTCCTCAAGGCGCTGCGGCGATGATCGACATTGCCGTCGTGGGTGAGCAGCTCCACGGCCTCGGCTCCGTGTTCCGCCGGAAGATCAACGCGGACATGGTCACGACCTATCACACGGTCCTCGACCGCAAGCTGGACGAGACGCAGTTTATCGACGCCTGTATGTCGATCCTGGAGCACGAGACCTCGTTCCCGTCCCCGGCTCACATCCTGCGCTACGGGAGCTCCTGGTCTCGGCATCGTTCGGAGGTGGGAGAGCCCTACATCGAGGGGATGCGGCTCGAGTCGTACTGCGACAAGATCCAGAGCGACGGTGATCTGCCGGAGTCGCGGGCCCAGTTCAAGGACGTCGTCGAGCGGCTCGAGTACGAGGACGCGGTCATCGTGAACGGCGGAAAACCTCCGGAAACCGGCGACGACAATCGCCTCCTGGGATGGATCCAGACCGTCGCCGCGAAGGCGGAGAGCAACCTCGCGGAGATCGCGGAGCTGGAGAGGGCGAGGCATGGCGGGTGAGCATCCAGGCGCAGATCCCGCCCTCTACATGGCACTGCGATCGCGTCCGGCAGGAGTTTCAGGACATGAGCGACTGCTGCCCGTCCTGCCACGGCTCGAGGGCCGGCGCCCGGATGGTCCTGGGCCAGGGGCACCGAATCAAGGGCGACCCGATACCTGTTCACATTTGCTGTCGCCTGCTTCGCTGCCTGGATGAGCGGGGGCTGTTAGAAAAGGGAGAAGTGTCATGACGGAGGACACGTTCTACGGGAGCGTGAAGCAGTTCGACGCGCTGCGCCGGGAGCCCTATGAGAAGCCCGAGGCCAACATCATCGACCTGGGCAACATGATGGACGAGGCCGTGGGCATCCTCCAGGACAGCGGGAGGAAGATCGACGCGCTCAAGAAGCGGGCTGAGTCGATGCTCGCCGAGATCGAGAACATGCAGGCGCTCCAGGTCGACGCGGCGACGGAGATCGACAAGGCTGAGTCGCTCATGGTGAAGGTCCAGAGAATCTTGGAGGCCGCGAATGAACACGCCGACAGCCGCTAATCTCATAAACTGGTTCACCCACCACCCGCCCGACGAGGTCCAGATCGCGCAGTACGCGATACTCCGGCAGAAGGGTCTCGAGCTCGCCGACGCGATGCTCATGAATTGCCCACCCTGTGCCGACACCACAGCCGCGATCCGCAAGGTGCGAGAGGCGGTCATGACGGCGAATGCTTCGATCGCCTGTCACGGGCCCGGATCGGAGGAGCCGAAGACCTACCCTCCGACCGACCCCGCGCACCGAGACTTCACGGGAGAGAAAACATGATCGCGCATGGCGTGACGTTCGTCGGTTGGATGCTCGAGTACGAGTCGATCGCCCCGCCTGGGGACAAGACGGAAATCTGGAACGAGGCGGTCGACCGCTCGCAGCAGAGCGAGACCCGCGTGGTCGAGACGACCTATCGCTTGCTCCGGGTCCACGCGGACGACGAGCCGTGCCCGATCTGCCCGCCGACGGGCACCCCGGGCGAGGGCCTGCCCAAGATCAAGAAGTGCGACGGTGGACACGGTGGCCCTCGTTGCGCCGACCCGGAATGCTGGAACGACACCGGGGGGCCGCCGGTGGTCTTCGTTGCGCCCGTGGCCGGGGAGGGGGATCCGCCGAGCCGAGAAGACAATGCTCTTGGTGGCCTTCATCCCGAGAAGACGTGACTCCGACCATCATCGGCGTCGACCCCGGCAAGGGCGGGGGCATCGTGGTCAACGACGCCCACCGGCTCGAGCTCTACACGATGCCGGTCATCACGTCGAAGAAGCGGGCCCAGTACGACCTCCGCAAGATCCACGACATCCTGTTCGCCGCCAGGCTGGCGGGGCCGTGCCATTGCTTCATCGAGAAGCAGCAGCCGCTTCCGCCCAGGATGGGAGGCGGCTCCGCCAACTTCTTCCGGGGCTACTCACTCGCCCTCTTCGAGGGGATGCTCGTCTCCCTGAACGTGCCCTACACGGTGGTCGCGCCGCGGGCCTGGCAGAAGGACATGCTGGCGGACGTGATCGGCGACGACACGAAGCAGCGGGCCGTCCTGGCCTGCGACCGGCTGTTCCCCAACGTCGACACGCGCCGGAGCGAGCGGGCCCGCAAGCCGGACCTCGGCATCGTCGACGCCTTGCTAATCTGCGAGTATGGCAGGAGGACGTTGAATGGCAGGACCAGCGCGTAGACCGCTCGAAGAGAGATTCTGGACGAAGGTCGAGAAGCGCGGACCGCAAGACTGCTGGCCATGGACCGCTGCGACGGCTCTAGGCTACGGCGTTATCAGAGAGGGCGGCCACGACGGCCAGATGCTGCGAGCACCCCGCGTCTCCTGGGAGATCCATCACGGATTGATTCCTCCGGATCTGTGCGTCTTGCATCACTGCGACAACCCGCCCTGTGTCAATCCCGCACACTTATTCTTGGGAACGCGGGCAGATAACGCCCGCGACCGCGCGGCAAAAGGGCGGACCGCAGATCCGGAGACGACGCGTCGCGTCGGAGAAGCCAACAGTAGAGCTATCCTCACCGAGGATGACGTCCGGGAGATCCGTCGCAAGGTCGAGCCGATCATAAATCCAAGCGGCCCGCTTCGGTGTTTGCCAGGCAACGATTGAGGCAGTCCGGAGCCGTAGGCTCTGGAGGCACGTCGCATCGTCCCACCCTTGACAGCCAGGAGCGGGCGGGGCCACACTCCCCGTTACCGAACGTAGCACACTCTAGAGGCTCTATGCTCCGTCTGCTTCCGGCTGTTCTTCTCGCTCTACTGTTTGGATGCAACGGGGGCCTTCCCCCGGGCCCCGAGCCAACGCCGCCGACTCCACCCCCGGAGCCGTGGGAATGCTCCCTCGAGATGCCTGGCTGCCACGAGACGGATCCACCGCAGCAGTGCAGCTCCGAGGCTAGCCCGTGCTGGCACAATCCCAGCGATAATCCGGAGCACTGCGAGGAGGCCCCGTCCTGCGCGAAGCCACCGCCTGACCCGCCCCAGCCGCAGTGCCCGACGTTCACCGATCGCGGCGGCACCATCCGGACCTTGGCCGACGAGCCGTGCGGGTGCTGGTTCGGCCAGGTATGGGCGGGCAACTGCCCCTGCGCGGAGGAGGCCGACCTGGTCGGCGTCGCCTGTCCCACGCCAGGCGCCGACTTCCAGGACGAGGTGAAGGAGGCGACCGACATCCTCGGCGATCTCCGCGGCCGGCCGCCGAACGAGAACCTCGACAAGCTCGCAGAGCAGCTCCGGTTACAGCTCCCGAATCGGTGCATCCTCTCCGGCATCGAGGCCGTGTTCATCCTTCGCGACGACGGGACGGACGAAGCGCCCGTCTACGAAGAGAACCACGCGGTCTTCTTCGGCAACGGCGGCTGGACGAACAGCGGGAGGGGCGCCTTCATCGGGTGCCACCGTGACGTAGGCGGTGAGTGCGTCGATCCGGACCCGACGGGCTTGGAGGCGCGGCTGAAAGGGAAGAAGCACCACCAGGACGTCGACACGGTGTACCAGGTCAAGAGCTTCAACTACTGCACGGAGGCCGGCTTCACCAACAGGACATGGTGCCCGCTTCGTAACGAAGGCGATCGAGAGCGCGAGGCCTGCGAGGAACAGGAGATCGGTGCCCAGCAATGGTGGTGCGACGGAGTGAAGCTGGATCCCTGCGCCGAGGGCGTCAACGAGGACGCCTGCGTTAGAGAGAACCGGGCCCAGGCCCGATGCCACGGCTACTCGAAGTTCTGCACGGAGGACGGTGCAACCTGTGGCACATTCGACTGGTGAAAGCGATGCCGGACAAGGCCGAGATCTTGGGGCTCATCAAGCTCGTCGCATGGGGCGCCGCGATCATCGCCGGAGTCTTCGGTGGGACCGGGGGACTCGAGGAGAACACCCATCAGCAGCTCCACGCCACAGAGGCCCGCGCGGCGGTCGATAATGCCGAGGTCGAGATTTACGGAGCCTACGATAGCTTCCGGGAGTACATCATGGACGTCGAGGTCAAGAAGGCCGCCTGCGACTCCGCGCTCGAGGGCCTGGCGAGGCACCGCACCGACGACGACGACTTCAAGCACGTTCTCGAGGAGTGCCACTCGGAGGGAGTAATCGAATGAATTGGAGGACTAGGATGAGAAGGCTTCTCCTCGCGCTCGCGGCGCTAGCGTTCGCCGTACCAAGCCAGGCCCAGACCGCACACTTCGCTATCGCATACGACGTAGCTTCAGCGACGCCGACCTACTGTGTGATGGCCGGCGCGAGGGGCAACCCCTGGGGCGAGCCGATCCGCGTCAACATCCCGATCGAGACCTCCGGATCCTCGGCCACGGTCACGGCCGTCACGGCGCTCTCCGCACCGTTCGCGAGCATCGGGATCGGAGACTACATCTACGTCCGCCGGCCGGACAACGTCACCGAGACGCGCACGGTCCTTACGAACGCCGACGACGACACGATCACCGTCGATTCGGCGGTCAATTGGAGCAATGGCTTCGTCTTCGAGTTCCTTAACCTCGTCTGCGGAACCACGGAAGCCGACGGATGGATCAACGTCACCAGGTTCGACACGATCCAGATGACCGTCGAGTACGAAACCGGCGACCTGGATACTCTCGATGTGACTTGGCAGTGCAAGGAGGGATCGATCGTCTCCGGACCCGTCCAGGTGTACCCAGGCCCGAGTTCCGAGTGCGGCTTCGGAACGCTGAGTACCGACGTCTGTAGCTTCAGCACGCCCGGGACCGACGCGCTCAGCCGTGAGATCGCCACCAGCCTCTTCTCTGCTTGCCGGATGAGTCTTGCCTTCGGGTCTACCGACGGCGGCACGCGAGAAGACGTGGACGCCATTCTCACCGGAAGGTTTAGCAGACCTTAGCCACCCTCTTCGCGTGGAGCAAGCCGACCGAGATGAGACGAACGGAGAGAGGAACATGAAGAAGAAGATTCTATTGGCTGCCGTTCTACTGCTGCCAACCCTGTCCGCAGCGCAGACCTTTCCCCCGGACACCCCAGGGGCGGGGCCTCCCGAAGCTCACGCCACGTCTCATGAGGACGGCGGTAGTGACGAGCTCGACCTCACTGGCCTGACTGATATCGCCCAGGGCTCCACGTCTACGGCTCTCACCGACGCCACAGCCACACCCTTCGCTGAGATCACCATTCCGCAGACCATCGCCACGAACTACAAGGGCGGCCAGGTCAACTACACGATCTACTGTGACGACACGACCAACCAGGCTGTTCAGCAGGGCATCGTCTCCTTCTCCTGCCACAACATCGCCGGCACCGAGGCCTGTGGGTTCAGCGTTCCGGCCGGTGTCACCCTCTCCGACGGGACGGCTGACCTCGCCACCCCGGTCTTCACTGCGGCTGCTGGAGCTGACCTCGTGAATCTCGAAGTCGCTTCTGACTGCACCGGCGTCACTCCAAGCACGCACACAATCGAGTGGCGTCTTGACATGCCGACGCTTGCGGCGGTGCAGGAGACCCCGTAATGAGAAAGCTGATCGGCGGCCTCGTTCTCCTCCTCCTGGCCGTGCTGGCGCACGCTCAGGTCACCCAGTTCGGGACCCAGGAGTTCGACTGCACACCGGGCTCCTCGACGGACGGCAACGTGACGCAGTTCGGATGCTCAGGGAGCATCTACGCATCCGCCACGGCCGTCTGGTCCTTCAACGACCCCGCGGACCTCGGGAATCAGGACGCCGGATCGTGCGCGTCGTGTGACCTGATCCCGGTCGCAGCCCCGACGGCTATGGGCGGGGCGCTGGGGTACGCGGCGAAGTTCACCTCAGCTTCCTCACAGTACGCCAGCGTGCCAGACCCGGCAGGTGGCGAACTCGATCCAGGAAGCGGGGTGAGTTGGGGATATGCAGGGTGGGGCATTATCCATACGGCTGGCTCAAATAAAGCGATCGTCTCGAAGGCTCTGACCGTAGCTGCCAGTGGGGAGTATGACAATTTCTATGTTGCCGCAGGCGGCGCCCACAACTGCCGATTCCACGATGGGACTTCGACAAAACTGGACGGCATAACCCCACTCCCCTTTGTTGGCTCTCGATTCTTCTACCACTGCCGCTATAACGCTACGGCAAATGAACTCGAGGCAGGATTCGATGCGACCTGGAGCGGATCCCCGACATCAACAGCCGGAGATGGGGCAGATCAGGCGAGGGCTTTTACGGTTGCTGCTCACGATGGGGGAGGTGAAGCGGCTGATCTGGATCTCAATAGCATAGTTTTCTACCGCTCGGCTTCGGGAGGAGAGGTACTGACGGATGCAATGGCTACTTCCCTCTACAACTCCGACAAGGGGAAACTGTGCGCTGACATGTCCGGCGCGGAGCTGACGAACCGAGTTGGCTGCTGGGACATGACCGAGAACGGTGGTCCCTACGTGGATAGCCAGGGCTCCAACGATCTGAACGGCATCAGCACCCCCACCCGTGACGCGGGGCTTGTGGAGCGGAGCGATTCGGGGATGAGCGTCCACGGCATTGCGGCCTCCACGCAGCGTCTCACGCTTGCGGACAACGCCGACATCAGCACGGGCGACATCGACTTCTCGTGGGTCTGCTGGGCCAACCCGACGGACGTCAGCAGCGTCGTGCTCGTGGACAAGAACGACGAATATCAGATCGGCATCGACTCAGGCAACGACTGGTACTTCAAAGGCGGAGCCGGGGCTTCGGACACGGCGACCGACACGGGAGTCACGGTCGTGGCGGGCATCTGGCACATGGTTGCGGGCGGCTACGACGGGACGAACTACTGGCTCCGGGTCGATGACGGGACTCGAGTCAACAACGTCGCCGGTGCCCCACCGAGCGACACAGCGAACGGTCTGGCCATCATGTCGACGTCGGCCGGAGCGAGCTACTGGGATGGCGCGGCGGACAACTGTGTCTTTTGGAAAGAAGACCGCACCGACGCCGAGCTCGATGCGCTCTATGCCGGGGATTTCTACACGCCTTAAGGACGACCGTTTTTGAAGAGCTGAGAATTGCAAGAACACGAGCGCCATCAGCACCACAGGAACGGCAGCTTGACCAAGTCGGCCGTCGGCATCGGCATGTTTCTTCTAGTGCTGGCGGTGACGTTTTTCGCGGGCCAGGACCGGGCCACTATCAAGGGAACCGGCGAGAGTGCCCTCGCCAAGGCGACGGCTCTCGATCTTCAGTTTAAGGTTTGGACTGCAACCCTGAACGGGCGACTCACGGGGATCGAGAAGACGCAGGCGGAAATCCTCGAGTACGTCCGTGAGGAGAAGGAGAACGAATGATTCCTTTGGGTGACGTTATCCGAAACTGGTGGCCGAACTCTTGGCTGGCGAGGAACATCTTCTCGCGAACCAAGGGCATCTCGATCGGCAACATCGCGCTCAACGAAGGGCACGGGATCTCGAAGCCTGGCGAGTCGAAGTTCGACAAGACGCCATCGAAGCCGACCCCGCACATCGGGCCGCGCGTCGTTCTCCTGGCCTCGCTTCTGACGATGCCGGCCTGCAACGGCATTCCCGATCTACCGTGTCCCCCGTTCTGTTTGCCGCCCGAAGGTGGAGAGTACGACTGCGAGAACCCGCCTGAGACTCCTGCGGCGTTCTACGCGCCGAAGGACTGGAAGTCCGGCAAGGTAATCGTCAAGCTGCGGAAGCTGTCCGACCGTTCCGGGGCGCTCACGCTTCTGCCGAGTAGCGCCGTCTATGATCGGCTGACCCGAAAGTTCGGGGCGCTGAAGGACATGAAGCGGATGACCAATGTCGGTATGTTCTCGGTCGAGGCCGATCTCGCTACGATCCTCAAGCTGGTTCTCGATTCTTCCGTCGCCGAGATCCATCCGGTCAAGACCCACAAGATCACCCCGCTCGAGGGGGAGCCCAATGACGGCCCGCTCTCCTGGGGCCAGGACGCGATCGACGCACGCGACGGCTTGGACAACAAGTACGCGCCGAAGGGCGACGGCGCCGGAGTCCGCGTCTGCGTCATCGACACCGGCATCACGCCGCACATCGAGTTCGAGGATCGCCTGAGCGACGACTGCCATACGGAGTTCAGTTCGTGCCAGGATGGACACGGGCACGGGACTCACGTCTCAGGGACGATCGGCGGTCAGACGTGGGGCGTCTCCGACAAGGTCACCCTTCACGCCTGCAAGGCTCTCAGTGATAAGGGTTCGGGCAGCACCGACCAGGTCATCGGCTGCGTCGATTGGTGTATCGGGCTCAAGGCCAAGTACGGCGATCCCGTCGTCATCAACATGAGCTTGGGCGGCCCGCCCGATCCTCCCTTGGACGACGCTCTGTGCCGTGCCCACGCTGCGGGAGTCCCGGCCGCCCTCGCCGCCGGCAACGACTCCGGAGCGAGCGCCTGCAATTCTTCGCCTGCACGGGTGAAGCAGCCGCTCACCGTCATGGCGAGCACGAGGGGAGATAGCCTCGCGGGCTTCTCGAACGTAGGGGTCTGCACCGACCTCGTTGCCCCTGGACAGGACATCCGAAGCGCCAAGCCCGGCGGATCGTTCCAGGACATGAGCGGCACGAGCATGGCCGCCCCACACGTTGCAGGCGTCCTCGCGATTTGCATGGGCCTCAATCCCGAGCTCGGAGTCGGGTGCATCGAGAGGATTCTTGCGGAGAGCACGGCCGACAGGATCTCAGGCGTCCCCGACGATTCCCCGAACGTCTTCCTGTTCGTTGGGACCGATGCACTAGAGGAGTGAAGCCGTGGCAATCCCCGAACCGATCACCGACCACGACCACTGGATGCGCGTCGACGGGCTCCAGTGGGCGAAGATTCGGAAGGAGCAGCCCACAGCCAACATGCGTCGACTCCGACAGCGACTCACCGCTGCGATGGAGCTCAAGCATGGACCCTGTCCGCCGAAACCGGGAGACCCACCGCGGCCCCCGTGGTACATTCGGCTGGCGCTGAAGTTTCTGAGCAAGAAGCTCGAAAAGAAGCTGGAGGCAAAAATGGATGGAAAAGCGTCTAAGGTTCCCAAGGGGGTCCTAGCACTCGTCGCAGGAGTAGGGGCCATCGGAGGAATCTTGCAGCTAGCCATGCCCGACGGGATCTCGGCTGGGGAGTGGATGGCGATTGGCAACGCCTTCATCGTGGCGGCCTGGGCGAAGTTCTCGAACCCGGAGAAGGTTGTCTCCCCCAAGCCCAGCGTCAAGTAGAAAGCGAGGTCGGCCGTGATCGTAAAGGTTGGCGACAGGACCTACGGGTGGGGCGCCGATGCGCGCGATCTCCCGAAGAACGACGACGCCTACGGTGCGAAGATGCTCACAGCCGGCGAGGCCGCACTCCTGGGCCAGGCCATCAAGGCGGCCGGCTGGAAGCCCTTCTGGAAGCGGGCCGTCGAAGACCGCGTGGTGTTCCTGATCTCCGAGAAGTGGCGCCAGGCGATCACCGCGCGCGACATGCAGGGCCAGACCCTCCAGGTCAAGGAGCTCCCCAAGGAGCCTGCGATCCCGCTGCCTCCGCCCGAGCCGGAGCCGGCCTGACGATGGGGAGTCACCCGGGCGACAGCCGCAGCGAAGGCAATCTGAAGCCCAACAAGCCGGGTCAGCGGCCCAAGCGTGGGAGGCCGAAGGATTCCCCGAAGAACAGGGCCGCAGCGCGCAACAAGCGAGACGCGAAGTTCATCGCGCAGAACCTCACCTCGAATCCGGTCTACCGGAAGAACCTCCTGCGGCGGCTCCAAGACGGGACGGCTGGCCCGATCGAAAATCTCCTCTGGCTCTACGCTCACGACAAGCCGAAGGAGCGCCGCACTGCGGAAGACCTCGACGCGCGCCTCATGGAGATCCGAAAGTCTGCGATCAAGCAGCTCAAGAAGACCCGTCCAACGCTCGTGCGCGACTTCGTGAAGCGGACGGGGACGGATGACCGAGAAGTCTCATAGCCACCTCCTCAGCCCGCTCTCCCTCGGCATAGCACTCACCGCGGGAACGCTGAAGCCCCACTACGCCCCGAAGCATCTCCAGCTCCTCGACCAGGAGCTCGTCCAGCTCTGGCGGAAGGAGCCTGGGTGGCCCCGGAACCTGATGGTCTTTATGCCACCCGGTCATGCGAAAAGTGAGACCTGCTCGCACTGGCTCCCCGCCTGGGCGCTCGCTCTCGACCCTACCTGGCGAGTTATCTTCGCGAGCTACGAGGCCGACTTCGCGAAGAAGTGGGGACGGGACACCCGGACGACCTGCGAGGAGTTCATGCCTCTGCTGGGCGTGCGGATCATGGACGACACCCGGGCCGGCCACCGGTGGGAGACCAAGGAGGGCGGCGGGATGGTCACTGCCGGCGTCCAGGGGCCCGTCATGGGCCGCCGCGGGGACCTCCTGATCTGCGACGACCCGATCAAGAACGCTCAGGAGGCAGGCTCCGTCAAGATCAAGGAGGCGGCCTGGGACTGGTGGAATACGACCTTCATGACACGGCGGGACAGCCCCGATTCCCTCGTCGTGCTCATCATGACCCGGTGGGCCCTGGACGACATCGCTGGCCGGATCCTCTCTGGCGAGACGGCGGACGAATGGCGGGTCATCAGCCTGGCCGCTCTGGCCGAGCCGGAGGACGTGCTGGACCGGGAGGAGCACGAGGCGTTGTGGCCCGAGAAGTTTCCGCGGGACTTCCTCGAGAGTACCCGCCGGGCGATGGGTACGCCCACATTCAACGCGCTCTACCAGCAGCACCCAGTCCCGCTCGAGGGTTTCGCGATCGACCCCTCGTGGTGGCAGTGGTACGACGAGGTCCCGGACCACTTCGACCAAATCATCCTCTCGTGGGACACGACGTTCAAGGACGTGGCGACGTCGGACTTCGTCTGCGGGGGAGCCATCGGGCGCGCGGGCAATCGCTTCTACGCCCTGGACTGCGTACACCTCCGGATGAACACGCCGAGCACGATCCGCGAGATCCGGGCGATGAACACGAGATGGCCCCAGAACAAGGTCATCCTGATCGAGGAGGCGGCGTCGGGGCCGTCGATCATCCAGCTTCTACACCACGAGCTACCGCACATCCTCCCGGTGCCGACCACAGGCGGAGGGAAGCAGATCCGCCTGCACTGGCAGGTCAACTCCGTGGCTGGGCTCATCGAGAATCGCCAGGTCTACCTACCGAACGGATCCCGCTGGGCGCGTGAGCTCGTCAACGAGTTCCGGGATTTCCCGCTGGCGCCGCACGACGACTTCGTCGACATGCTGACTCAGGGGCTCAACTTCCTTCAGCCGCGAGGATGGAGCTTCGAGCGCAAGCAGGCCGGCAAGATCGAGCCCCCAAAGAGCGAGCGCGAGCGGATGAGCCGGGACATGTGGCGGAAAATCCACAAGGGCATGAAGAAGCGAGAGAAGGACGTGCCCTTGACCGCGTTCCCGGGTGGGATGTAGTCGGCGTGCTATCCTCCGTGGCGATAAGCCGGCCGGCCCGGAGACAGAGATGCTCGGACCCGACTTCCTCGATCCAACTACGGGCAAGACCTTCCGTCACCAGTCGATGCTCAAGCTCGTCATGGACTGGACCGGCGGCTGCTCCGCGAGCCCTGGCAACAACGACATCATCGCCGTCATCGTCCAATCTGGCGTCATGAACCAGCAGAACCTCATCGTCCTGGCTCACCAGATTCGGGAGACGCTCGAAAACTTCGGCGAGGAGACCGGGCTCGAAGAGCACGCGATCGCGACAGTCATCAACGAGTGCCTCATCCCGCGGAAGGTCCGCGCGCGCCTGATCCGCCACGCCTGGAAGTACCACGGCGTCCGGCGTGCCGTCGCCAGAGAAGACATAGCAGAACTACGGGACGAGACCCGCGGGATCATGAAGCGTGCGGGCCTTCAACCGTCGGGGGATTCCTAATGGCATCACCGCAAGAATTGAGACTCATGTTCGGAAAGAGTTGGTGTGAGAAAGCGGTCGAGGCGGGCCGTCGCTGGCTGCGCCGCAAGCCGACCGATACCTTCACGCAGGAGGAGGTCGGAAAGATCGTCGTTCTTGAGGCGGCCCACGTTGCTGTCGAAGCCCTGGCGCATGAGATCGCTCATGAACCTGTTCACGTGTAAGGTGTGCGAGTCGAAGGAGAGGGAGATTCTCTGGCTCCAGGCGGAGCACGAGAAGCTCTTGCGCCTGGTCGGTGAGCTCCGGGAGCCTGGGATCATGAGGCGCGTCGAGCTGAAGAGGTCGAAGCCGGCCGATGCGCTGAAGCAAGAAGCCAAGACCAAGCCGCCGCCCCTCCCGACGTACCCGGGATACGAGCGGACTCCCGGGATAGGTGAGACCGAGGTGACATGAAAGAGCTCAGCGGCCAGTGGCTTGATAGGCTTCCCAACCCCGAGCTCCCGAAAGGGCGCCTCCGGGACTACATCTCGAAGCACGTCAATCCCTGGTCGCCCCGGCGCCGATGGAACACGCAGCGCGCCGCGCTCAACACTTGGATGTATCTCGGCCGGCAGTGGATCGAGCCCGTAGGCGAGCTCCTCCCTGGTGCCGGCACCTACCATTTCCGGGAAGTCTTCCGGCAAGGTCTCGGCACCTTCAAGCGGCCCGTCACGAACATCATCGCGACCGCCGTCGACAACGAGGTCGCCCGACTCACCCGCAAGGAGCTCATCCCCGACACCCGAGCTCATCGTTCTGAGCCCGACTGGGCTGAGGCCGCGAAGCTCGCCCGGGACATCCTCAACTGGGAGATGGGGAAGATTCTTTGGGGCGAGAAGCGCGAGATGATCGCGATTAACCTCTGCCTCGAAGGCACGGCGGTCGCGCGCTCGATCTGGCACGAGAACCAGAACGATCTGGTCTGGAACGCGAACCCCGACGCCATGCAATGCCCGGGGTGCGAGGCTGTCTTCTCGAGCCCGGTTGTCCCCCGCTCCTTCTCCTCTCTCGCGATGCCGATGGAGGGCGGGCCCCAGCAGATGAGGCATACGGACAGCCTGGCCCCCGTCCAGGAGGAGGGCGAGACGACGGCGATGCATCCGCAGGGGATTCAGCGCGTGCGGATGCAGCACTGTCCGTTCTGCGAGGAGGCGCGCGGGCTCGAGCAATACGACGTCTCGCGGCAGGAGGCCATCCAGGGCGCGGACGCTTTCCAGCGAGCTCTAGGAATCGCAACCGCGAAGGGCGAGCCACAGATCGACGTCCTCCAGACCCACGAATACTACCCAGAGAACACCGGAGTCGGCCTCGAGCCGCACGAGGTCAGGATCCACCACCAGATGACAGTCATGCCGATGGAGGACATCGCGAACCGCTTCCCCCAGATCGCGGACAAGATTTTCCCCGAGGAAGCGGCGACACTCCTGCGGCTCAACCCCCTATTCAGCGAACCGATCTTCGCCCAGGTCTCAGGGCTGGGCCAGAGCGACGACTACTCCGCCACGGTCGAGACCTACGACCGGCACGCGCGGGTACGCGAGGTTGTCTGCGAGCCCATGCCCGGCATCAAGGGGCTCGAGGATGGAGCCTGGATCGTCCAGGTCAACAACGAGGTTGTCGTTCAGCCTCTCATGCAGGAGGTCGAGACCCCGGAGGGGAAGAAGAAGGTCGCTCGAGTCAAGTACGCCTTCGCTCGCTTCAAGAGGATCCCCAACTACTTCTACGGGCGGACGTTTGTGGACGACATCGTGCCGATCCAGCGGCGCCTGAACGAGATCGACGCTCAGTGGATCGACCTGCGCGAGCGCGGGAAGCCTACGATCTACGTCCCGCCCGACACGGAGTTCCGCACGAAGGAGGAGGGTGAGGGCAGCCTGATTGTCGTCACCGTCGAGAGCGAGGACCCCACATGGACCCCCCGGGACTCGATCTTCCCAGGGATCCCGCTCACAGGCAACGAGTATTCCAAGGAGCGGATGAACACCTTCACGGACGCCCAGATGGTCGGTTCTGCCCAGGACATCGAAATGGGCCGGCCCACGGGCGGTGTGAAGACGACGTCGGGGCTCATGCTCATGAGCGAGGAGGCGGCCCAGAAGCGCGGTCCTCGAGAGCGGGGCCTGAGCGCGCTGTACGAGCAGCTTTGGCAGCATCACCTCGATCTGACTTGGGCCTTCAAGCGGGAAGACGCCACCATCGAGGTTTGGGGCTCTGACAGCGTCTACGAGATCCAGAGCTACAAGGGCGAGAACCTCCTGGGCGGCGTGAAGGTCAAGGTCGAGTCTCGAGCTGGGTACGACATCACGCTCTACAACAAGGAGGCCGCCGGCGAGGCGATGAACCTCGGCCTGGTCAACGTCGCGGACCCGGTGGTGAAGGAGAAGATCCTCGATCTCATGAGGCTCCCTACCGACCTGAACGAGGACCAGAACATCCAGATCAAGCGCGCCGAGATGGCTTGGTCGGTGTTCCGCAAGGAGGCCAAGGTCCCGATCTTCGACGAGTCGCTATTCGACCCCGTCATCTGGTTTGGCGTCCTAGCGAAGCGGTGGATGCAGAACGTCCCTGCGATGGAGCAGGAGAACGTGGGCTTCCCGGAGATCATGGAGCGCCTGGCGGGTTGGCAGGAGGCCCTGGCGAACGAGGAGGCGAAGGACCAGCAACAGCGGATGCTCTACGAGTCCTTCCCGCCCGTGCAGTGGCCGGAAATCTTCGAGCGCACGAAGGGGGTCGACCAGGCCGCATGGGCCGCGACCGCCGAGGCTATGCAGGCCGCCGGCCAGCCTGCACCTCCGGAGCCCCAGACCGCGCCGCCGCCGACCGATGGGTTCCTGCCGAAGGCGACGTCGCGAAAGATTTACACCGTCTGGAAGCGAATGCTCCCCGCGCTCCAGAGCGTCGAAGCTCTTGGGAAGATGGCGAACGAGATGGGGCTCGAGACGAAGAACCTCGACGACGTGAGGGCCGTGGATCGGATGCTCCAGATGAGGGCCGTGATCGAGGCGGCAAAGATGCTGGCCGAGCAGCGTATGATGGGCGGCGGTGGGGAGCCACCCCCAGAGGTCCCAGAAGGAGGCTAAGGTATGGCACACGGCGGCACATACGGGAATCGCGACAACGAGTCGGGGTTGAGGCTCACGCAGGGGACGATGCCCGACGTCCCGAGCGACATCATGCACCCGGGCCCCAACGTCCAGCGGGCGGCCAAGGCCGGACGGAAGCGGAAGTACAGCGGCTTCTCCGCCAAGGACGCCGGCGACGCGATCGCCAAGGCCAACTTCTCGTAGGTCCCCGTGCCCGAGGAGCTCAAGGCGAGCATCATTGAGTCGCTCAAGGGCAAGCCAGCCCACAAGGGGCGGACCCGCGAGGAGAGCGCCTACGCGATCATGAGCGACATGGGCGCGATGCGGGGCCCCAGGACGACGCGGAAGGGCCGACGGATCGAGAGGAAGATCACCGCCAAGGACGCCGGCGACGCCCTGGCGAAGGCCGCCGAAGATCCAATTCTAGACAGGTGAGGGAGGGGGCTATGGCAGACGAAGTTGTCCGGCGTCCGGGCGAGTGGGAGGGTGAGCACCGAACACGCGCAGCTACCGTCCGCGGCGCAAGAACCGCAACAGCGAAGGCCGACAAGGCCAGCCGGATGCAGGCGGGCTACGACGTCTACACGAGCTCGACGGGTCGGTCGGTCGGCACCGGAGTAGCAGCGAAGGACGTCCAGTCCCGAGCGGACTACCACAGGTGGGCCACGTCCGACGAGGGAAAGGCCGCCTGGAAGAACCGCGCGAAGCCGAAGCCGAAGCCTGCGAACACCGCAGGGCGCACGGCTCAGGAGGCCGGAGACGCCCTGGCGAAGGCCGACAAAGAGTAGAACCGAAGGGGGAATTGAGATGGACACGGAAATTCAGTGGCAACCGCTGTTCGACAAGCTCGTCGTGCGCCGTCACGCTGCGCCGAAGTCGGTAGGCGGCATCGTCGTTCCCGAGGTCAGCGAGACACCGCAGCAGCGAGGCACAGTGGTCTCCGCTGGCCCTGGACGCCTCAGCCTGAGCACTGGCAGCCTTGTCGCACTCATCATCAAGCCGGGCGATGAGGTCCTGTTCGGTCAGTTCAGTGGGGTGGATCTACCCGACTTGGGCGCCGACCTTGTCCTGCTCAGGGAAGACGAGATCCTCATGGTACGGAAGACCTTAGCCGACGAGAGCAAGCCTTTCGAGGCTTGACACTGTTACGATCGGTAACGCATCCTTAGCTCCGAGCGAGGCCGCACCTCGCGAAGGAGCGAAAGATGGCAACACCAGTCAATCCCCTCCCAGGCGAAGCCGTTCTCGACGAGCCGGTCGCGCCCGTCGTTCCCGCCGAAGAGGACCCGGGGACGCCCCCCGCCGCCGAACCTGCGGCCGAACCGCAGGCCACCCCCCCGACCCCCAGCGACGCCGACGACACGCCGCCGGGCGGCACGGACGACGAAGACCCCGAAGAGTGGCGCTATCTCGCCGACCGCTTTCACAAACTGGAGGGCGACGACAAAGCCTTCAAGAAAGAGGTCGGGAGGACTTTCCTCGAGAAGCAGCGTTACGCAACAGAGCAGCGCGAACGCGCTGACGGACTGGCCCGGGAGAACGAGGAGCTTCGCGCCGAACGCGAGGCCAAACCGAAGGAGCCCCCGCAGCCACACCCGGACGTCGAAAGGGTCTCCGCCCGCATCACCCGCCTGGAAAAGCAGGACGAAACCTACTACGAGCGCCAGCAGACGGCTCTGATAGCGATAGCCCAGTGCAACGAGCAAGCTGCCGTAGCAAAGCACCAAGCTAGCGAGGCAGACGAGGACAACCGCGCCTACTACGAGGACCAAGCCGCGCGCCTGGTGGATCGGAAAACCGATCTCCAGGACCGCTTCAAGGATCTCCAGGAGAAGCGGGTCGAGCTCTCGTTCCAACTGGAGGACTCGCAAGATCAACGAAACTGGACCGAAGAGGTCGTCAAGCAACAGGCTACACGAGAGGTAAGCGAGCGGAAGGATCGAGCCGTATTCGACGAGTCATTCCCAGCAGACGTGACCCGGGAAGTCGCCCGGCTAGCGACCGGACTGAAGATCGAAGACGTAGACCATGAAGCCCTGAAAGACTTCGTGCTCCCACGTCTGACGGTTCAGTTCTGGAAGCTCGGCCAAAGCGATGACCTGGACAACGTCAATTGGAAGGCCCTGGTCGAGACCGAGGTCCATCGTTGGCACAAGACGCAGGATACGAAGGCTCGAGCAGTGTTCCGGAGGGACTCCGAGAAGAGGCTCGCGGGACGTACCCCCCCGGCTTCACCGAAACCACCTCCTCCTGAGACGACGCCCCCCGGCCCGTCGGTCCCACATCCGACGGGGGTGAAGGAAGTAACCGCTCTTGGTTTGCAGGACGTCGACCCCAAAATGGCCAAAGGACGAGCGTACCTGGACACAAAGGGACTCTGACGGCCTGCATTGAGAGAGGCTAATGGCAACAGGCGCATACGAAGACATCTCCGACGAGCTCAAGTTCGCATACCCCCCGGGTTCCTTCCAGGATCCGGTCAACAAGGAGGCTCCCTACCGTAAGAGTCTCCAGCGCGTGAACCTCAAGATGAGCGAGGGAATCGCGCGCTTCCCGCTCGGCCTCACGGCCGCGTGGAACGTCGGGTCGATCGCGGATCTAGGCAACATGCCCGTTCCCGTCGATCCCCTCCGCGTGCAGGGCGAAGTCACCCCCGAGCTGTTCGTGGGTGCGTTCCAAATCGGGCTGAAAACCAAGGTCGCCGCCAAGACGACCGTCGGGACCTTCAGCTCCGGCGGCATCCTCTCGGATCGTGTCGAGGGGACGGTCGCGGATTTGGGGAAGTACATCAACAAGGTCTACGCGGGCAGCGTGTTCGCACGTCTCGCGATCGTCCTCACCAACGACGGCACCAGCACTCTCACGCTGGCCGACCCGCTGCGAACGGAGCTGCTGAACCGCCGCATGCGGATCGACGTCTTCGACGCCCTGACGAGCGGCTCCATCCGTGGATCGGGCGGGCGCGAGATCCTCACGCTCAACCGCGACACCGGGGTCATCACCTACGCGGGCGGCGACATCGGTGCCATCGCCGCCGGCGACCACGTCTTCGTCGAGAACACCTACGGGCGGAGTCACTGGACTCTGCCGATGATCGTGGACGACGGCACGGACGCCGGGACCATCTTCACGAAGTCGCGCACCACGTATCCCGAGCTCAAGGCGTTCGTTCTTCGCGGAAGCTCCGGCAACCGCGACCTCACCGAGCAGATCATCCTCGACGCTATCGACAGGCCGCGCCGGGAGACCGGGAAGCGCATCAGTCGCGCTCTCTGCAACTCCGGACAGGCCCGCAAGTACGTCGAGATGATCCAGGCCGAGCGGCGCTACCCCGGACCGACCGGGAAGGCGCCGATGTACACCGTGGGCTACGACGAGGAGTCTCTCCAGATCATCGCCCCCGGTGTCAACGTGCGGTTGGAGGTCGACTTCGACATCTCTCCGCGGCTGATGTTCTTCCTCTGCTGGGAGACCTTCGGGCTGTACGAGGCGCTGCCTCTCGACTGGATCGACGACGACTCGTTGCTCAAGATGATCCCTCGCTCGGACAGCGACGGACACAAGGCCGGATTCTTGAGCTACGTGGGAAGCGTCGAAAACCAGATCAACGTGATGCCCCGCGCGAATGTTCGTTTGGAGGATCTGAACGATCCGATTTTGGGCGATTGAACAACTTACGGGGATTTGTCCTTGTGGGTTGTTTGCGCGAAGTCGGGAGACGTGCTGGTTTCCCCGGGGGTTTAGGCCCCCGGGGAGGCTCGATGAAGCGGACGAACAACTAGCCCGCGCGGGGCTGACCCCCTCGCGGGAATTGCCCCTCTAGGGGGCTGAGGGGAGGACGGCACATGAGGAAGTTCGACAAGCTCGGAATGGCCCTGCTGGCGTTTGCCATGCTCGCAAGTGTGGCGATGGCCCAGTACGGCCAGAGCTCCGGCTATACGGCGCCAGCGACATCGTTCACGGGCCCGCTGACGCCCGCGCCCATAGGCGGGGCGCACCTGCACCTCAATTCGGGTCTGACGGGTACGGACGTCGCCGGCAGGACGGTCCGGATCAACAGCATCACGAACACCGGGACCGCAAACAGCTTCATCGGCTTCCAGACGAAGCCAGGGGTGGGCGCGTCGACAGCACGGGACGTCATTGGGTTCGAGGCCAGTCCGCGGGTGAACGACACTTTCGCGCTAACGGGCAGCGGCTCAATCATCGGGGGCCACATCGACACGTATCTGAAGGGGACAACGGGAGACATAGCCGGCGACGTGCGAGGTCTCCAGATCGAACTCGTCACGGACGACGCCGGGGCCCGAACCGTCTCCGGAGACGTGACCGGGCTGCGTTTTCGGACCGCATTCTCAGCCACCACCATCACGGGCGACTTCGTGCCTATCCGGATCGAGAAGGCCGAGGCCCAGACAAACAGCAAGAACTGGGACGCGGTGTTCAAGCTGACCGGCTCTCAGGCTCTCGTGTGGAACGACAATCCAGGCACCGAGCCAACGACAGCGGACGGCTACATCAAGGTCCTCGTGGACGGGAACGCTCGGTACATCCAGCTCTACTCCGGCGCGCCCGCAGACTAGCGGAGGCTGCACCACACGTGCAAAGAAGTCCCTCGGCGGGAAGAGACGACTGAGGGCAAAGGAGAAGAATATGGCTTTGAAGTCAGGACAGTTCAACGGCGGTGCCACTCGGGCGAAGCTGAGCACCGTCATCAGCCACACGCGGCAAGACTTTTTCGAGGTCGAGGTCATCGCGGACCCCGACAACACGGGGGAGCTTTATCTCGGTCCGGTGACCGTCGACAGCTCCGGTACAGACGCGGTCCTCAAGCTCAAGGCAAACGCCTCGAAGCGGTGGGGTCCGTTCCACGCTGGCAGCTTCCAGATGGACCTCGGGGCGCTCTACGTCGTCGGGAGCGCGGCCAGTCAGATCGCGTATGTTCACGCGATCACGGCCGAGGGTCGACGCCTGCCGTTGCAGACGTAGCCATGGCCTGGAGTGACTGGCTGGAGGTCCAGCAGAACATCAACCAGGCGCGCGCGGAAGCTATTCCGACCGCCTGGGAGAGGATTGGCGACGATCACTACACCTGCATCCCGCCGATCGGCTACGACCCGGACCCAGCCGTCACCGAAGCTCTCAACCAGTTTGACCCCGGGGCCATTCCGATCTGGCGCGTCCAGCACTGGAAGGCTCCGGGGTCTTTCCGCCGCACCATCGTTCACGTCGGGATCGCGCGCTACTACCCGGACCCGAAGTATCAGCGGAAAGCCTTCCCCGTGGACATGCCGCAGGACGCGAAGCATCCGACACCGAACTACCTGGATCGGTTTTTCGAGGGAGACCCTCTAGGGTTCAACGCCCCCGGCGAGTTCCAGCCGTGGGACTGGGCCGTCGTCCAATACTGCCGCCGGAGGTACGAAGGGCAGAGGATGACCACCCAGCGTTTCGACAAAGCGATCGAGGACCGGAAGGAGCGCGAGGCTCTGATCCGCGCCAACTGGCAGGCGGAGCTCGCGTACATCAAGTCGTGGATCGAGCCCTGGATTCTCAGGAAGATGGAAGATTCCATCAGCGACGGCGACTGGGAGAACTATGAGAAGCTGATGGCCTACGGAGCCGGAAAGGCGCGTCGCTCGGGGGCCTGGAGCCCCTCTCGCGACCGTCGTCGGATCTACGCATGAGGGGGTCGCACCCTCTCGGGAGCTGGGCCGCACCCAGCCAAAGGAGAATGCCGTGAGACCAACGAGTCGATTCATCCGAACCCAAGAGTACATTTTCGTGTGGCCTGGCGACGAGCTCAAGCCCATCGGCTACGACGGGAACGTCTTCAACATGCCTCCTCACGACCAGGTCGCGGAGGTGAGCTCCGGGAAGCCCTGGTCACATCCGGCGGCCGTGGGCGGGGATGGCAAGCCGATCCCCGGGACGATCATCGTGCACGACAGGTACGCCGACAACGAGGCTGGCGGAACCGAGCGCGCGCTCGACGCGGCGGAGTTCTGCCGCTGGATCGAGACCACGCTGCCGGAGCTGCTGAACCAAGGCTTCGCGATCGTTATGAGCCCGGACGATGTCCAGCCGGCGATGGATCTCGGCCGCCCGAAGTACGAGGCTTCGCGTGACCACTACGCTCGCGAGATCATCACGCACGAGCTCGAGCGGCTGAAGTCGGCGGAGACCACGGGCATTCCGCCTCAGATGAGCCAGTCCAATCACAAGATCCAGTGGGCCGCCGCGCACCTCCGGAACAGCCAGGCCCAGAACAGGTCGCAGATGCTTTCCTCGGGTGAACTCCGGAACGTCCTCCTGGGCGGACCCGAGAGTCCGCCAGCCCCCAAGGAGGAGACCGCCGGGCCGCCGAGCGGGGCAGAGCAGGTCGCCGCCGTCGAACCCAGGGAGGTCTTCGAGCAGGCGATGGCCGCGGGGATCAACCTCACGAAAGCGCAGATGGCGCAGCTCTTGAGGGGAGACGTCAAGTACGCTGGCGTTCTCCTGGAACAGATTGCCGAGAAGCAGGAGGCGGAGCGGATCACCGCTTGACGTCTCAGAGGAGGTGTGTTGGACGCGACCGAGATCATCACCCAGGTTCTCGCGTACACCGACAACATCAACCCGACGGACACCGATTACGCGGATCGCAGGGTTCGTCTGACACATCTCCTCCAGGCGCTTCTGGAAGACGTCGTCACCGAGTCCGAATGGACGTGGCTTCGTAAGACGTCGCAGCTCACCGTCGCCGCCCAGGATGGGTTCGTCGCTGTGCCGGCCGACTTCGGGCAGCTCGGCGACTACGGGACGATCCACCTGGTCGACAATTTCACCGGGGTTCCTCTCGATCACGAGCCGGAGCATGTGATCCGGTCATCTCGAGCGCGGAACTACCAGACGTCGTCGCCGTCGTACTTCTCCATCTTCGGCCAGGACGCGACGACCTACGTCCGGCAGATCAATTTCCCGATCAACCCGGACGCCTTCGACATCCTCGTCAACTACCTTCGGAAGTCTCCAACCGTCGACGAGGCGGCGAACCTCAACACGGTGAAGATCGTCCCGGAGGAGTTCCACCAGCGAGTGCTCATCCCGGGCCTGTCCGCGAAGACCCTGGAATCGAAGGGCGACGAGCGGTGGCAGAACCAGTTCGCGATGTATAACGACGGCCTGAAGAAGATGAGATCCAAGTTCCGTCGGCGCCAGGGCACGCTCTGGCAGCTCCCCAGCTTTTTCGGCAGCGGGCGGAGATAGAGAATGCCGATCAGCAAGACCGCTGGCCCCTCGAAGAAGCCCTTCGACGTCCGTGTCGGCAAGGGTTTCCCTCACTTCCGGGGCATGCGGACCGTGACGGACGCCGTGAACACTCCGCCGAACCATTGGCGCTATCTTCAGAACGTCCGCCTCGGAATGGACGGAGTCGAGAGCCGGCCTGGTCTCGGAGCTTTCGACAATCCAGGAACGATCGTCAACGGTATGGCCGAGATGGACGAGGAGATCCAGGCGGCGACGCTCATGGCTGGGGCGTATCCCCGACCGCCTTGGCTCCAGTTCAAGGGCACGGCGCCGGCGGAGTACCAGATCGTCGGCTACTGGCGCGTGGACCTCTCGAAGATCCCTTCGACCTACGACGGCGGCTTCGCCTACTCGACGGCGATCGCTGAGGGCGCTGCGGCCTTTGTGATCGCCGGGCGCCGGCTCGGCGGGGGTGGGGCCAACAACGACACCTGGGCCAAGGGACCTCTCGCGATCGCGAACAACTCGCCCTACATGGACGCGGACACCGTGGGGTGGGGCTCGAACGGAGACGTGCCTGGCGACCAGAGCAACGGCCTCAACTTCTACCAGCTCGTCAACTGCATGGACGCGATCGTCCGCTTCGACGGCCGGTGGCTTGCCGCGGGGGCGCTCCGGGGCGACTTCGACCCTGGCGTCGGAGACTTCGCGCCGGCGTACTACACGTCTCCCACAGGATCCCCGCCGCCGGAGTCGCCCGCGACAGGGGATTCGACGAAGGGCGGACAGGCGCTCGTCGAGGTCACTTTCGACACGAGCAAGAAGCTCGATCGGCTGACGCTGGCCGGCTGGGATGCCGGAGAGATCAGCGGTGTAGTGAGCGCCTACGGCGGCGGCGTGACCGAGGTCGCACGGATGCCAGCGCCAGGCTACAAGTTCGGAACGCGCACCCCGGACGACATCGCTCCTGGGTTCAGCGACCCCGCGCACTACCCGACTGGACGTCACTGGATCCGCTCGATGGCAGTCGTTCACGAGCGGCTCGAGGACGGCTTGGGGAACCAAGGTTTCTTCACGGATGGGGCTCTCGGCGAGCAGGCCGAAGGTGACGTGCTCTACATCGGCACCGCCGGCGGGGACGTGAAGATCGTCGGTCCCTACTCAACCCGAGAGTGGGGCATCAACGACCAGTCGATCGGCGACGTCTACTCTTTCGACGGGAAGACGCTGCGCCTTGAGACGACGGGCGTCGGGATGCTCGTCTGTGTGGCGGCCACCCCGGACGGCGGCGTGCTCGCCGCGGGGGCGACGTCGGCGAAGTTTAAGTCGAAGAGAGGCGCGTCCTGGACGGCCGTCACTTACTCCCCTGTACCGACTGTCCCGACGAGCGCCACGGCGAGCCTGAACGAAGAGGTCGGCTACTTCTGGTTCGACCGGATCGTGTACGCCGGCGACATCTACCTGATCGGTGCTGACCGCGGCATGGCGATTGAGGCGACCACGAGCCGGACTCTCTTCAGGCCGAAGCGCCTGGTCATCGCTCGCTTCGATCCCTCGACGCTCACCATCACCGTTGTTCGCCGAGGGGACGCCTTCGCTCAGGTCTCGGGGAACAACCTCGTTGGGGGCGCGTACGAAGACTTCGCGCAGACCGCGCAAACGGCGCCTCCGTGGGGGCTCGCAACGGACGGCGGGCTCCTCTACTACCTCAACCACTGGACGGTGGGGACCGCCAAGACCTACGTCGGGACGTATGACGGCACCACCTGGGACGACGACGCTTTCGTGTGCTTCGACCAGGTGCTCGGGGCGGACGTCCTCGCCAGGAACATCGTCTTCGCGGGCGGAGCCATCTACGTCTGCAACAACATCGGGTACGTCTGGAGGATCGTGAACGGCGTCATCAGCTTCCTCGCCAGAACAGGCACTAGCATCGCGGCTAAAGCCTTCGTGGGACCGTAAATGGCAGCCACTCGACTCGAGACCGCACTCCTCTACACCGGCGTCGCGTATCCCGATGCTGAGCCAGAGGTGACGATCTATCGTCGCCCGTCCGTGATCGACACGACCTATACCGAGGTCCGGAGCTGGGGCGTTCTCACGACCGGCAAGCGGCCGTGCTTCGTCTGGTTCCGCGGGGATCTCTACAATATCGGAGGCTTCTCGAGGCCGCTCGTCCGACACCGTGTCGACGCTCGCTGGCTGCCGGCTGGGCTCAAGAGCTCCAACGCCACCCTCGTCGTGGTCGAGGGAAGCGGCTCGGGGGGATCCTCCGGCGAGGCGCTCTGCTACATCACGCTTCTGCACAAGCAGGGCGAGCTCCTCCTGGCCGAGAGCAACCGATCGAACATCGTCCAGCTCACGGGACAAACAGGGAAGGGCTACGACTGGACCCTTCCCGACAAGAGCGCGGCGGAGGTCCGCGCCACGCACGTCCGCGGCTACCGCTCAATGAACGGCGGCTCCTTCCGCAAGGCGTTCGAGGTTCCTCTCGGCACGCCGTCCTTCACCGAAAACGTCGAGACGAATCTCCTCCTCCAGGAGGGCCCAGGCAGTAGCCACTATCCGCCACCGAACGGGACCGCCTACGGTGAGAAAGCGTTCGGTCGGATGTGGTACGCGCGCACGAGCGAGCACCCCTATCGGCTGTGGGGGTCTGCCGCGGGGGACCCGCAGTATGTCCCGCTGACCAACTTCCGGGACACCTCTGACCGTGAGCCGATCACGGCGATCGCCAAGAGCCGCGACGCGACAATCATCTTCTCGCTGACCTCCGCGTATCTCCTGCGCCAGTACGGAGGCGGCGCTTTCGACTTCACCCTCCAGAAGCTCGACTCTGCCGTGGGATGCACGTCGCACTGGGGCGTCAAGGAGATTCACAACAAGCTGATCTTCCCGGCCCAGGATGGCGTCTGGATGTACGACGGGGGCTTCCGCTACCTGATGTCGGACATCCGCAATTTCTGGTCCGCCGACTATGAATCGGACCGGCTGCCGTTCCTCGACTCTTTCGCGATGGATCACAAGAGGGACAAGAACTACGTTCTCTTCACGCCACGGCCCGACAAGCCTCTCTTCGAGGGGCAGACGGTCGGCACGGTCGCCTACATCGGGAACTATCTCCACTCGGAGCCCAGTATCGGCGGACAGAACTCTCAACCCGACTGGAGCGTCGACGTCGCCGACCGCACCGCCGAATCCGCGCTCTACTCCTCCGTGGGCGAGGTGCTCGTCGCGTGGGACGACGGCGAGATCAGGATAGAGGACGACACGGATCCCGACGACGACGGGGACGCGCTCCAGAAGCATCTGACCGCTGTCGGGCCTCACTTGACCTTCCAGGACGAGGGCGACGACGTCGAGAGCGGGAAGACTTTCTCTCCGCTCTGGGTCTTCGTAGAGTCGGAGCTCACAGCCTTCATCGTTCGGCTTATGGGTGGAGACGAGGCCGCCGCGAAGCAGCAGCTCCCGGACAACGCGCTCTACTGGTTCAGGAAGACGGTCGCCGCGACGGAGACGTGGGGTCTCATGACGATCGAGGGTGTGACCTACATCGCCAAGTCGATCGCGAAGTCGGTTCACTTCATCCAATCGGACCAGGTCACGGGGCGCGGGATGGCTGTCCGCTTCGACGCAGACGCTCCGATCGGGCTGAAGATCCGCGGATACGGCGGCATGTACGGTCCCGCCGCAGCGACCAGGCCGCGCGAGCTCGTGAGCCCGTCCACCGCCAGCGACATCGACTCGTTCCCACAGGTCGACGACGGGGGCTGGCAGAATTTCCCGCAGACGAAGGCGGCCGGGATGTGGCCGATCCGGGTCAACGCTCAGGATCTTGGCAACCTCGTCGAGGCGCCGGTCTTTATCACGCACGAGATCCTTCAGCCGGACGGAGTGATCCTGACCTTCAACGAAAAGTTCGACGTGTGGACGCGGAGCTCGAGCAATTTCTCGTCGGGAGTCACGGTCAATTTCACCCAGAGCGGCGCTCACACGATCACGTCCTACGCTGTGGACAAGAACGGGCTCGGCGGTGCGGATTCTGGAGTTCTCACGATCAGCTAAACTAGAGGCCGACGGAGGGACCGATGGGACTGATGATGCCGGGCGCTCCTCGAAAAAGCGCCACGGGACGAAGCTCGAGCGCGGGAGTTCTGGGCGGCTCTGGGATCACGACCCCGAAGCCAAAGCACAAAGGCGGAAAGGGCAAAGGCAAGGGCAAGGCGACCACCGGGGTCGCTTCTCTACCGTCGCTCCCGACGACGACGACGACGGCCACTCCCCCGCCGGAGCTCACGGACTACTCTGCGGGCTTCCGGGATGAGGTGATCGGCGGGTATGCCGACCGGGAGAAGGAGCTCCGCGAGAAGGGCGGAGCCTTCATGGAGGAGTCCCAGCGGCGCGCGCGCGAGTCGGCTTCCGCCAGGGTGGAGCAAGCGCGCCAGCAGGCGAAGGAGCGGGGCGAGCCGTTCGACGAAGCCTCCGCGATGGAGAGCGCGCTCAAGGAAGAGATGGGCGGGCTCGCGGAGGGTCGCCGAGAGGCCGAGGCCGGGATCGACCGGAACATGGCTGCCCAGGCGGCGGCGTACACATCCGGGCTGGGCATCGTCAAGTCGCCGTCGCAGTCCGCGATGGATCAGCGGCGCCTGAGTGCGTCGGAGCGTTCCGATTCGCTCAACTATCTCCTGGGCTCCTACGGGGAAGAGACCGGACGGATGGCGGCGAACAACCAGGCTCAGCAGAGCTGGATGTCGATGCTCTCGAGCATGTTGAACAGCTACGCATAGAAGGGAGAAAGCGATGGGAGGAATCGGGTTCGGGAGCGCAGAGAGCGGGTGGAAGGACGACGGCACTCACGTTGCGAAGGTCGGCGGTCCCGGCGGCGGTGGGCGGGGTGGCGGCTTCCGTGGCGGGGGCGGCGGCGGCGGAATGGAGATGTACCAAGCCATGATGCAGGAAGCCTTCGACCAGAAGATGAGAGGCGCCAGGACGCGGGACAAGGCGGCCAGGTACGACCTGACGGAGCGGAAGCGATCCGACCGGCGGGCTCGAGCTCCGAAGATGGCCGGCGGGAAGCTGAAGCACGCCCCTATGGATCCGATGCGCTACGGCAACCAGGCGCGGACCGCGGCTCGGAACGCCCAGTTCTCGCAGGGCGGATACGGCACCTACGGCCAGGGGCGCATGTCGATGGCTCAGGAGGGCGACAAGGGTTTCGAAAGCGCGATGGCCGCGTACCCGTCCTACTTCCAGTCGATGATGGCCTCGGGGATGATGTGAGCTCTATCCGTAACTGGAAGCGGTATCACACTCCCGGTGAGCCGCTCGAGACGTTCCTTCGATCGCAGCCGGTGAGCGAAGAGGAGAAGGCGACCTACGTCGAGGGACTCACCCCCCGGCGGAAGCGGAAGGGCAAGATCCGACCGCTGGATGCCTTTCGTGCGTTGACCGCCCGTGGGCGGAAGGAGACGTGAGATGAGCTCGACCATTCCCTACGGTGTCGCGCGTCAGACCGACATGAACAAGAAGAAGCGCGTCGATCCGAACGCCTACCTCCTGCCAAGCGGACAGAGCGCGGCCCAGGCCAGCGGCCAGGCCATCAGCAAGTTCGTCGGAGGCGTCGCCGAACGCTCCCGCGCGGCGAATCAGCCGATGCCGGAGGATCCCGACGCTCCGCTCCTTCCTGAAGGCAAGAGCGCGTTCCGGACCATGTTCCCCGCGCCCCCAAAGCGGAAGGACGAGGCCGACGCGATCGCCGCGGGCGTGACTCCGACGATCGACCAGAACAAGCAGGCGACGGCGGCCCCTCCCGGCCAGGGCGGCGAAGCGCCCAAGGAGTCGGAGCGTCGGCCGTCCAGGGACGCCGACTGGCCCGATTACGGAGACGTGGACCCGACGTCGTTCGGTTCGGCGGGACATGTCATGGTGCATTCGACCGGGGAGCCAGACCCCGCGACTCAGCCGGGAGGCTTCGCTCATCCCGGCAGTCGAACGCCCAGGCCGGGTGCGGGCACCGACAGCCCGCGGTTCGCTCAGGGCGCGGAGGTCGAAGAGCTCGGCGGAGGCGCCACGATCCGACGGGGCCCGAAGGCGGTCACGGGTGGGCACGAGTGGACGCTCGCGACGCCCAGCGGCCAGCAGGCCACCTACGAGACGGCGCGCTACCAGCAGGCCGTCCGGGGCCGCCAGGCGGAGGAAGACGCGGAGCTCGCGAAGCTCGACGCTGCCGCGGCGGGCGCCAAGGCGGAACTCGTGCGATCGGAGGCTCTCCAGGAGCAGCCGTTCGCTCCGGAGCAGGCCGAGATGGCAGGTCAGATCGGGGAGGAGCAGGCGAAGACCCAGCCGGAGATGGCCCGGATGGACGTGATCGCCGGCTACACGAAGGACTACCAGGAGAACGTAGGGCTCATCCAGAAGCAGCTCGCCGTGGGCCTGATCGACGCGGCGGAGGCGGAGCGGCTGATGCAAGACCAGAAGACCCAGTTCATCATGGCGATGTCAGGCATGAACAGGACGCGGGTGCCGAGGGAAGACCCGCTCGCGAGCTTCTACGGAGGCGCACTAGACGACGAGACCATCACCCAGTCGTAGGCTTCCGGACCATGAGGAGCGCCCAGGCCATGAGTGCGAAGAGGACGAAGAAGGCCATCAGGAATTGGCCCCCCGTGAAGGGCGCTCCATGCTGAATCGTCTTCGTCGTGGTTCCCGTGTTTCCCGCGACCGTGACCACCGTCGTCCGCGGTGGCACCGGAGTCGCTGCGGGTGCCGGGCCTTCACGAAAGACGGGTGGCGCGAGCCGCACCGCCGGCTGGAGACTTGTCCCCTCGATCTGCGCGAGGGCGTCGCGCAGGAAGGGATTTCCGAAGGGATTTCCGCTGATCTCGAGCGGGGCGTGCTCCGTCCTGGTTGTGGTCACCCCGTTCTCGGTCTCGATCCACACAACCGAATCTCCGTGTCTCACAAAGCTGATCTTTCTGTCCGCCATCAGGCTACCTCCATTAGAGATTATACGTACCAACGTGGGCACAGTCAATGCCAGTAGATTTCAACGCATACGCCCAGGCGCTCTTGAACGCGCAGCCCTCCACCGGCCGTCGTCCGCGCGCGAGGCTCTCGCCGCCCGTGTTCCGCCCGCCAGCGCCGCCACCCGAGCCTGAGCAGGGGACGCTGAGCAAGCTGGCGACGGGCGCCGGGGACGTCCTCGGCTGGGCGAAGAACAAGGTCGACATCGCGGCGAACTACTACTCGAACGACTTTCTCCGGAACCGGGTGCTCCGGGGCGAGGATCCGATCCCGACCGGGACTCTCCTGAAAGAGGGCCTGATCGCGCCGCCCGAGCCGGGCATGTCGAAGCACGAGCAGTATCTCCGCTCGATCGGCCGTGGGGCGACCGAAGCGATCGGCAACATCGTCACCGACCCCGTGACCGTCAGCTTGCTCGGCGGAGCCGCGGGCCTGGCGCCGAAGGCCCTTCAGGCGCCGATGCACCTGGGCTTCGCCGGGATGATGGCCCACGGGATGTACGAGGGCGGGAAGGAAGCCTACACCCAGTTCCGCGCGGACGGCTTCACCCCGTCGGTGGCTGAGGAGCTCGCGAAGGTCGGCGTCGACGCGGCACTGATCGGCGGCCCGTTCGCCGCGAAGGCTATGCGGGGTCGCGGGCGCGGAGCGGCACAAGAGACCGGCTTCGAGCTGATGCCGGACCCCACGGGTCCGGTGCGGGGAGTCCGCCCGGGGATCCCCCGCAGGCCGAAGCCCGAGACCGGGTTCGAGCTGATGCCCGACGCTGGCAGCGCGCTCGCCAGGACCGGGACCCAGGCCGTCGGGGGCGTCCGGATGCGTCGTCCGCCGTCGCCGCCCATCGACGCGACCGTCCTTCCTCCGCCGGAGCTCCCGCCCTCCACCGGACGCGGACTGCCGGAGCCTGGACGGTCGTCTTCGGCGAACCTCTCTCGAGCCCCCGAGGCCCTGAACATCGAGGCCCACCGCTCGTTCCTGGTCGAGGTCGACAACCGACTCCGCCGTGCTATTGGTGAAGGCGACCAGCACACGGCCACCCAGCTCATCAAGCTCCGCGAGGCAATTCGGGAGTCTGCCTGGCAGTCTCAGCCCGGGTCCGCCGCGGAGCTGCGCGCGCCCTACGACAAGCCCGGCGTCTCGATCGAGGTCGTCCAGCAGGCCGAGAACCGGCCGCGGATGCTCCAGGTCCGGCAGGGTCTAGAGCAAATGCTCCAGACCGAGGGCAATCCGATCCAGAGAGCCAAGATCCGGGCCGCTGTGGCGTCCCTCGACGCCCAGCTCCGTCAGAATCCACTGCCCCGCCCCCCTGAGCCTCAACTGCTCCCCTCCGGGCCGCAGAAGCCCCCAGGAGCGCCTGGCGAGCCTCCCCCTGCCCCTCGCCTACCCGAGGGCTCTGGCGTGCTGCCTGCCGAGCCAGGGCCCTCGGGGGGCCCCGTTCCGGGTCCTCCCGGGATGGCTCCTCCGCCACCCGGGGTCGCCCCCGAGATGCGGATGCCGTCGTCGGCCGCCCGGATAGGTGGCGAGGGTATGGGTCCGGTGGGAGCCCTGCCCGATCGAGCTGGAGCTCCGGTGGACGTTGGGCAGCGCACCGCGGCCCTGACCGAGGCCGCCCAGCAGCGGGCCGTGGGACTACCAGGCGAGGTTCCCCTCCCGGTCGGGGGCGCGCCCATGCCCGTGACCGTGGAGGGCCCGAGCCGAGGGACGGCGTCTCGAGCAGCCGAGCCCATCCGGGCCGTCGAGGCCAGCGGCCAAGGGCTCGTTCCGGGCTTCGTCGAGGCCGCGCAGGGCACCCCGCAGATGACCGAGGGCAACCTCCCCGGAGGGATGTTCACGGCCGAGGCCGCGCGGGTCCGTGCGCGGGAAGGGCCGGCGCCCGCGGAGCCCGTACAGGCCGAGATCGCTCCGGAGGGCCAGCTCAAGCGCGCCGGGTTCATGGGCTACGGCGAGGGTATGCCGACCGAGGGCCTGGGCGAGATGCCCTACGTCCCGAAGGGCCGGAAGATCAGCGAATGGAACCGGCTGAAGGACCAGGTCCGCGCGGCCGAGGAGTCGGGCGAGGGGATCAAGGAGGCCGCGGCCCGCATCGCGCAGGGCTACCCCGAAGAGGTGCGCCTCAACATCGAGCGCCAGGTCGACATGCTCATGCAGAACCGAGACGTCGGCCGGGAGTACCTGGAGACGCTCCGGCAGCGCGACGCGATGCGGCAGGAGGCCGGTGAGAAGCCTTCGGAGGTCTTCCGCGACGAGAACACCGGCGCCGAGGTCGAGCTCTGGGGCAAGCCGAAGGACGGCGACTACATCTTCCGCGGCGAGGGCCAGGTCGCCGCCGGAGCCCGGGTCAGCCGCGGCGAGTACGACTTCGTCGTCGGGGGGGAGAGGATCATGGATCTCCCCGCCGAGGGCTCTGGCGCCGTCTATCGGGTCACGAAGGCTCAGGGGATCCGGTCCACTGCCGGAGTCACCCCCGCGGGGCTCTCCGCCCAGCAGCGGGCCCTGGAGAGGGGTCTGGACGTCCGCGGTGGAATGGCCGATCTTGTACGTGGAGGTGAACGTGGTGGACTTGGAGAAGGACCCCCGGACGTCAGTCGCGGCCCTGTACGAGAGGCTGTCCCAGAAGGAGAGCCTGGGGCCGGAGCTCCGCCAGCTCCACGCGGAGAAGCTCGAAAGGTTCCGGGGCGAGCCCCCGGAGCCGAGCGACAGCCCGCCCGAAGCAAGCTCGACGCCCGACTGAAGCGCGAGGGCGCGGAGCGGGATCGCGTCCTGAACCTGCTGGGCGACGCCCCACGCGGACGAGTGACGAGCGGCTGGCTCGTTGAGCAGGGGCTCAAGAAGCCTTTCGCGGTCAAGATGATCCAGGCCCTCGAGAAGGAGGGGGCCCTCGAGTGGGTCCGCTCGAAGAAGGACTACCGGATCACGAAGAAGGGGCGCGAGGCGATCACCCAGGTCCTTGAGCGCCCAAAAGCGCCGCCTGAACCGAGCGCGCCACCGCGCGCCTTGGGGCCACAGCATCTCGAGTCGATGCTGAAGCAGTCCGGCGGAAAAGTGACCGGCGACATCCGATCACGCTACACCCTTCCATTGGGGGTGAAGACAGTCACGCAGGCCCGAGCCTACGTCGCCCAGAATTTTCCCAGCCGGCCCGCTCCCGCTCCGCCCGCAAAGCGTCCAACAGTCCCCGCGCGGATGCGCCGGGCAGCGAAGGCGTTCGAGGGCGAGCTGGCCGGGAAGCCGGCCCCCAGGCCGAAGAAGAAGGCCCCGAAGGCGCCGCGGCCCGCCAAGAAGACAGCGCCACGCCTGGCAGCGACCAAGAAGTCCTGGGTCGACCGCGAGACGACCCTGGCGATGGAGGGCGTCCAGCAGTCCATCCGCCTCGTGGACGAGGCCGGCAACCTGAAGACGTTCCGCCAGGGCGAGGAGACGAAGCGCGGCGGCTACGAGCAGCGGGACATCATCGAGGACCACATCACCGGCATCGAGATCGACCCGAATGCGGAGTACGTCTTCAACAAGAGCAGCCTCAAGGGTCTCCGCGCGAAGGTCCGCGACCGGATCGAGCGCGAGTACGACACGATGCAGGCGGAGCTCGGAGAGCCCTTCGTCCCGAAGAGGATCACCGCGAAGGTGCTCCAGGGACAGGGGCTCGAGGCCGGCTCGTTCGGAGAGGGGCCCTACTACTCCATCGGGCCGCTCATCGTCGCCGGGAAAGCGCCGCGTGGAGTCACCAAGACCCGGAAGATGGACCTGGCGACTGGCGAGCGCATCGCCAAGGCTCGCCAAGGCTCGCGCGAGCGCGCCACGCTGGATTTCGTCGAAGGCGAGACCGCGCGCTTCAGCCTGGCCGACGGCACCGAGATCGCGATTCCGGCAGCGCACTACGGCCACGTCACGAAGGCCGCCGGCAAGGTGGGCGTGACGTGGTTCGGCAAGCAAGGCCAGCTCGTCGCGTACAAGGGCGCTCTTGAGTCCCCCGGCAAGAAGCCCTTCGCCGTCGTCGAGGGCCTGTCCGACATCGGCGCCGGGATCCCGAAAGGCGTCAAGCTCGACGCTGTCCCCAAGGGCGGCAAGGAGCTCACCGATTTTGAGACCGCGGCCGAGACCCGCGTCGCGGACGCTCGCGCGGGGGAGCGAGGCGCGGTCTCCCTTGATCTACTGACCGCCCCCGCGATGGTCGTGCGAGACGCGATCGTCCTGGGCGCTCGTGCCATGCGAAGCGGACTGACGAAGTTCGGACCGTGGGCGAGCGCGATGGGGCGGGTCCTGGGCAAGGGCGTGAAGGGTCTCAAGGATCTCTTCCGCTGGGCCCGGTCACATCTTGGGGCCGGCCGTCGATCACCCTCTGACCAGGTAATTCCCCCGGGTCAAAAGGGAGGCGGCGTGACGGCCGGTTCCATTCCCTACGACGTGCCCGCCGCGGAGCCGCTTCCGACGAAGAGGGGCAGCGCGGCCGGGATCGGCAAGACGGGCAAGGTCGTCCGACCTGGCGTTCGCGACGTCAAGGCGGCGATGGAGTGGGAGGGCCCGCTCCGGAGGGGCGACAAGCCCAAGAGCGGCTTCCCGATCAACACCGACCGGATCACCACGGTCGAGCACATGCGCGAGATGCAGCATCGGATGGCCGAGGGCATGAAGGCGCGTCTGAACCAGAACCGGAAGCACGTCTCCTGGAAGTCGGCCGAGAAGACCGCTCTCAAAGCGGGACTGTCGAAGCGGCAGTTCGAGGCCCTCGTCCGCGAGCGCGGGTCCGTCACCGACGCCGAGATGCACTCCGGCCGGCAGCTCCGCGAGGACTACGCCAAGAAGTACGAGGAGAAGCACCGGGAGTGGGAGAAGCTCGTCGAGTCTGGGAAGGCCAGGCCAGAGGCCATCGCGATTGCCGAAGAGGCGAAGCTCATGGCCGCGGCGGAGTGGGGCTCGATCACAGCTCACACGACGGCCGCGGGCAACGAGGTCGCTCGAGCTCTCTCGATCATGCGGAAGTTCTCCGAGGCCCTGAGCCCAGAGGAGCGGCTCTACCAGCAGGCCATGAAGTTCGGACTCCGGAAGGGCGTCGATCCGAAGCTCATGGACGCCCTGGCCGACGCCGTGCTGTCGAAGGACCACGCGAAGATCGCGGAGCTCGGCACCAAGATCATGAAGCCTACGATGATCGACAAGATCAACGAGTTCTTCATCAACAACATCCTCTCCGCACCCGCGACGCCGGCCGCGAACGTGCTCGGAAACTGGGGCCACGAGAACCTGCTCCGCACGCCTGAGCGCGGGATCGCTGGGCTCATCGAGGGCTACGTCGCGAAGAAGCAGGGACGAGCTCCGGAGCGGCTGCCGCAGGAAGCCTTCGAGGCCATGAAGGCCAACTGGCAGATGGGCTTCGGCTTCTCGAAGCAGTTCTCGAAGAACCTGCGCGACATCTTCATCGAGAATCCGTGGGACCCGGAGACGACGTTGAAGGGCGAGTTCCGGCCACCGTCGCTGCCCGGCAAGTTCGGCAAGGTCTGGCGGACCCCGTCGCGCGCCCTGCGCGTCCTGGACAAGGCGGCCAGGTCGGCGGCCTACGAGGCCGAGATCGCGGGGCAGATCATCCGCGAGTCCTACAACACCGGCATGGCGCAGGGGAAGACTGGCGACGCCCTGAAGGCGTTCATGACCATGAAAGGCGGCGAGCTCACCAAGGGCATCCAGCGGTGGCGCGAGATCGACGTAATCCGCAGGATCAACGGCGAGAAGGCCCTCGACGCCGGCATGAAGGACATCTGGTCGAGCGAGACTCTCAACCGGATCGGCACGGCCGGGGAGAAGGCGGCCAGAGAGTCGACGTTCCAGGACATGCCCGGGGCCTTCGCTCGCGCGGCGCTCCATCTGCGGAACACCCACCCGTGGCTGACCCTGTTCGTCCCGTTCATCGCAACGCCCTCCCGCATCCTCACCCGGGCCGTGGAGCGGACGCCGTTCGGTCTCGCGCGCGCGGCGAAGAGGGCGATCAAGGGCGAGACCAAGGGCGGCAAGGCCGCCGACGAGCTCGCGCGCGGGATCTGGGGGACGATGATCTCGGCAGGGCTCTACGGCCTGGCCGAGAGCGGGCTTCTGACTGGATCCGGGCCGACGGATCCCAGAGAACGCTCCGTCTGGAGAAGGGCGGGTCACGAGCCCTATGCGGTCAAGATCGGCGACACCTGGGTCTCGATGGCGAGGCTCGAGCCGCTGGCGACTGTCCTTGGTCTCGTCGCGGATCTCTCCGAAGCAAAAAACGCGAAGAAGGCCGGCGACATCATGGACAAGCTCGTCGCCACGATGACCAACAACGTGTTCAGCAAGACGTACCTCGACGGCATCGCCAGCCTCATCGAAGCCGTCTCGGATCCAGAGCGTTTTGGCTCGACCTACGCGAAGAAGTTCCTCGGCTCCGTGACTGTTCCCAATATCATCGCAACGTTGGCCCGCGCCACCGATCCCTACGTGAGGGAGACGGGGCCGATGGAGGGACTCCCGTCAGGCGTGAATCTGGTCGTCCCGACGATCATGAGCCGCATCCCGGGCGTCTCCCGCACGCTGCCCGCGCGCGTGACGGGGACGGGCGAGCCGATCGAGCGCGAGGAGGCCGCCGTGTCCCGGCTGCTCTCGCCGATCCGCTACCGGAGGGAGAAGCCAGGGAAGGAAGGCGACCTCGAGCGAATGATGCTCGACGTGGGGTACATCCCGTCGCGGCCCCCGAAGTCGGTCACGGTGCCCGGCACCGGCGGGAAGAAGATCGAGCTCTCCCAGAAGGAGAAGGACGTCTACGCTCGCCACATGCGCGAGGCGACGAAGGTGGCAAGGAAGCTCGCGTCGGATCGCCGATTCCGGAGACTCGATCCACTCCTCCAGGAGAAGGAGCTCAAGAAGCTCTGGCGCACGGCGCGTGATCGAGCATTTCGCTACGTCGGGCCTTCCGTTGTGCGACGCTTCCGCGAGGCGCGCTGATGCCATCTCGCCGGCTCGCTCTCGTCGTGCCGCAGATCGTGGGGCGCCTGAACCTCCGGGGCATGCCCGGAGTCGAGCCAGAGGCGGCCGAGGCGATCGCCCGCGCCTACGATGAGGCCCTGTTCCCTCTCCAGCGGTTTCTGGAGTCTCTCGGCGGGGCCCAGGACGACTCGATCCCTGCCGGCCAGTACGGCGGGATTCCTGAGATCCTGGACACCACTGCCGGAGACGTGGGCGACCCGGAGGAGGGCTGGTCTCCTGGCCCCCACCGGCACCAGGTCCTCGTCGCCGCGCCCGTCGGCCTGGGCAACGCGAACGCCGCCGGCCTGGCCGACGAGCTCGCGGATGCGGCCCACGTGCACAAGCGGGACGTGCGCGTCTTGGGGGGCGGGGCCGACGTAGGCACCCGGAACGCGCTGAACCTCGTCGACTCTCCGAGCTTCGACTTCCAGCCGACCGACGACGCGGGGAATGACCGGGTCGACCTCACGGGCGTGGTGCTCCCAGCAGGGATCGTCACTCCGATCAGGGAGGAGTCGGCGAACTACCCGGTGGTAGCGACGGATCTGGTCATCCTCGGCGATGCCTCGGGTGGGGCTATCACGATCACGCTGCCTCTTGTGGCAAGCTCTCTGGGGAAGACGGTCGTCGTGAAGAAGATCGACTCCAGCGCCAACGCAGTGAAGATCGACGGGAACGGAGCAGAGACCATCGACGGGGCGGCGGATTTCGACCTCCTCCTTCAGGATGAGGTCGCCGCGGTGGTGTGTGACGGAACGGAATGGTGGCTGGTTTAGGAATTTAGAATAGTGATCTGAATGACGGAACTCCGCCGTGTCGATGTCAAGTACGCCGACTCTCCCAACCTCGACGCTTTCTCTCGCCTCCGAGTCTCCGACTCGATGACCGTCTTCGACTCCACCTTCCAGTACGACGTACAGCCCCTCATCTACTACACCAAGACGGCAAATGGGGGCACAGTCACTCACAGCCCAGACATCTCCAGCGTCACCCTCACTCTGGACGGTACTGCTAGTGGAGAGGCCACTATCCAGAGCAAGGAGTACCACAAGTACGTTCCAGGAAAATCTCATTTGATCGTGATGACCCAAGTCTTGGGCGCTGCAACTGCCTCGGTGGTGAAGAGGGTCGGATACTTCGACGACGACGACGGGATCTTCCTCGAGCAGAACGGGACTACCGACGTGGCCGTCGTCCGCCGAACCTCCACCAGCGGCTCACCAGTCAACAACCGCGTCGTCCAAGCAGACTGGAACCAAGATAAACTCGACGGCTCGGGCCCATCCGGTATCACCTTGGATCTGTCGAAAGCCGCTCTTCTCCTCATCGACCTCCAGTGGTTGGGATCGGGGAGAGTGAGGATAGGCTTCGGCATCGACGGCCACGTCGTCTACTGCCATGAATTCCTCAGTGCCAACATCTTAATCTTGCCCTACTTGAAGACAGGTAACCTCCCGAACAGGTGGGAGATGACCGGGGACGCTGCCGAGACGATGATCGCGACCTGTTGCAGCATCCAGAGCGAGGGCGGCACAGAAGGGTTCGCCTACGTCTTCGCTTACGACCGAGCAAGCATAACAGCCGCCAACGGATCCCAGACCCACGCCTTCTCGATCCGACCCAAGGCCCTGTTCAACAGCATCACCAACCGAGCCATCATCAGTCCCTTCGAGTTCGCATGCCTAGTCACCGGAAACAGCCCCGTCCTGGTCGAGGTGTATTACAACACGACGGTCGGGGGGGCACCCTCCTGGGGGGACATGGATGCTAGCTTCAGCGCTCTCCAAGTCGACACGGCAGGCACCCCCTCCGGAGGGCTGAAGGTCCATAGCTTCTTCATCCCCGCCACGAACCAGGCCCGGGGAGCAGTCTCCGACGTATTCACCCACCGCTACCCGCTCACCCTGGACATGCCTGGGACTGGGTTCACGAACATGACCATCTACGTCGAGGGCCAGGGAGGGACGAGCGCCTGCCGTCCCGGCGTCCTCTGGAGAGAGGTCCGGTGACTCTTTTATGAATAGCCCCTGGATCGTCTGGATCATCCAGTGAACCGGGGCCGCTCACTTCGGCCGCGCCAGCAATGGCGGATGGACCTTTGCTCTGACTGCCACCGCGAGCCGCCGGATGGCGCTCTCCGTCGGGGACTCTGTAACGGATGCTACGAGCACCGGAGGAGGTACGGGACCCTGCCCGTGCAGATCCCGAACGCGATCCTCGCGCGGAAGGAGATCGGCGGCAAGACGGTGACGTTCTTCAAGAACGCCTGGGACCGCTTTAGGTGAGCTTCGTTTCGTCTAGCTTATGGTCGCCGCACCAGTCGTGCGAGAAGACGACCGGATAGCCGCTCATCGTCGGAGCATGCCGTCGACACCGACCGATCTCCCGCCCGCCGGCTCGCACCTCTTCCTGCTCCTTCGGCACGTAGTACATGCAGGTCGAGCAGAGCATCCCTTTCGAGCGGTGCTTCCACGGGTCGCGCGACTTTTCGATTCCGGCCAGTACGGATCTCTCTTGTGACATCTACTTCTCCTTTGGTTTCTCGAGGAACCCTTTCCGGACCTCCTCGCGTGCGTCGGAGATGACCGTCGCGAAGAAGAGCTCGGCCTCCTCCTCGGGGGCAGGATGCCCGGGCGGTGGACGCCAACCCTCCGCCTTGAGGTAGAGGACGATCCTCCGCGACCAATCCGGCGAGGGCTTAGCCGTCACTGCCAGGCTCACGCAGCGGGAGATCGCTCTGCGCCTTCTTCCAGGCCATCCGTGTGTCGACCTCCTTCGCGAGAGTCTGGACGATCGTCTTGCGATCTTCGATGTCCTTGTCGAGGGCTTTCTTCCGGTCCTTCCACTCCTCGAGCTCGCCCTGCGCCTCGAGCTCCTTCTCGTGGAGCCGGAGTTCCTCCTTCGCGAGCTCCTCGCATCGGATCCGCCATTCCGTGTCGGACAACTTCACCGGCACGAACCCTGTCTCGATCATTGATTTCGTCCCTTCAGGTTTCCGTCACGCCTCCGATAGCGCCTTGTCCAGTTGCTCGATTTGCTTCTCGGCCTCTTCCAGGTGTGCCTCGGCGCGCTTCTCGGCCTTGTCCAGTTCTTCTTGGACTTCTCGCAGAGCTTCATCGCAACCTTCGGAGTGGGTACGCACAAGGTTTTGAATCTCGGCGTCCTGCCTCTCGATCTCCTCTAGGGCTGCGGCGAGAGCGTCGGCAGAGTTGGCGTGGCGCTCCTTGTCCTCCTGCGGGCCAAAACATGCGCCACGCTGGAAGGCCGTGAGAGCCCGTTTGAACTGCTTCCGCGTCTCCTCGTTCCACTCAGGCATTGGCTACCTCCTCCAATATGCGCTTGAATCCGCTTCGGGGCGTCAGTCAAAGCTCGTACTTGTGGTGGTAGTAGATGCACCAGGGCACGCCGATCCCATAGACGATCACCGGGACAACGGTCCAGCCGAGGGCGAAGTGAAAGCCGAGCGACGTGAACAGGCTCGACGCGATGAACCGTCTTAGGAAGGCGAAGCGCGGGTTGGGGAGCCTGATCGCGAAGACGTCCCAGAACCACTCCGACATCGTGCCGCCGTCTTCGTCGTCGAGGGCGCCGATGGCCTCCGGGAGCAAAAACAGCACGCCCCAGAAGATGACCCAGTACCTCTTGAGCATCCGTGTGTGCATCTACCCTCCCATGCGAAGCCGGGCCTCGCGCGCCTGGGCCTGGCGGAACAGTATTCCAACCGCGTCGGGAAGGAGGAGCGTGAAGCGCCGGTGCTTGTAGTGCTCGCGGAGCACGATGACCTCGCCGACTACGGTCATCTTGATCCGCACCTTGGACCCGTCCCCGCGGTCCGCCACGGCCTCGAAGTGGCGCCGTTGTTTCTTCATGCCTGCCTGCCCTTCAGCCGCTTCTGCGCCTCGCGGTGCTTCAAGGTCTGCCCCTCGCAGAAGTCGGCGATCTCGCGCAGGCACTTCGCGTCGAAGAGGACGCACGGGCCGTCGGGCTCGAAGACGTAGCGGCGCCAGCCGGGCCACCACAGGATGTTGCCAAGAAACCCTCTGCGCTCCAGCCCGTCGAACGGAGAATCTGGGCCACCACCGTAGACATCCCAAATGCTCGTGACGTGGCCCTTCTTGCGAACCTTGTTCTCGAACCGCACGAGCGGCTTTTTGACGCTCACGACTTCCCCTTCTTCGAGAAGCGGCCCGGGTTGTCGCAGGTCTGGAAGTGCGACGTGAACTTGTCGCCCTCGTAGGCGGCTGCGTCCTCTTCGCTGAGGAAGCGCACGCGCGGGGGATCCGTGTCGGGTTGGATCACGAAGCGACCGTCGGACGCCGGAGCGTCGTCGATGGGCATGTTCTTACCCTTCCGCGTCTTCACCCAGCGCATTGGAGCTTCACACGATTGGCAGATCGTCACCTGGCGCTCGCTCACTTCTTCCTCGTTCGGGGCACGTTCGCGTTACAACAAGCCTCCGCCTCGATGTTCACGTCCAGGTCGAAGAAGTTGGGAAACTCCTCGTTGAGCTGCTGGTAGAACATGCAGCGCGCCTTGCCGCCCCAGCGGCGGAAGTCGTTGCAGTTCTCGCAGCGGACCTCACGCTTCTCGAGCCCCGACTCGTGCGGGGTGGTGGCCGCCATGAGCTTCGCCTTGTGCGGCGGGCCCTTCACGAAGATCCCGCACGTCGCGTCGCCGGTGACGACGATGTTCGGGCCGTGGATATGGCAGCGGTTGGGCTCCTCGCCATCGGCGCCGTTCCACATCATGCAGGAGCGACACTGGGCGAAGTCGTCGCCCTTGCCGCGCGGGGCGAAGTATAGGAAAGCGTCTCGAGTGCGCTTCTTCATTCGCGGTCCCTCCTCAGAACGTCCACCGGCTCGCCCGTGTTGATCCGCACCTGGACGGCACGGTCATCCCAGAGCTCCACCATGCCGTAGTCCTTCTTGTTCGTGATCTCGAGCTCCTGGCCGAGATGTTTCTGGCACCACGCCTGGATCTTCCGGCGTTCAACGAGCGCCGCATGAGGCACAGCGACGCGGGCCGTGAAGATGCGGACGTCGCGGCCGTCCTTGAGCCACTGCTTCACGCGCTTCACCATCTTCGGGATCGGTTTTCCGATGCTGCCGTCTCCGAACCCGTGGTACTCCGCGAGCGTCCCGTCGAGGTCGACTCCAATCCAGCCGGCCATCAGACGTTCCCCAGGACGAAGAAGCGATGGAGGTGAACTATGTCCTCCTGGTGTAGGTAGCCGACGAGCCTCTCGTTCGGGTCGGCGTAGGCCCGCTCGAAGATGAGCGCGAGCGGCTCACGGGATCCCGTGAGAAGTCGGGCCTTGTGGGAGTCGGCCGAGTGCATCTCGATCCAGACCGTCGGCGGCATGTACTCCTCTGTGGGGAGAGCACCGTCGGTCTCTTCGAGCTTCGCGACGTTCCAGGCCATCGCGACGTGGGCCTCGATCTTCGGTATCTCGCTCATCGCTGCTTCCGGGCCGTCTGCTCGCTCAGGAGCTTCAGCCCCTTCGTCGTCTTGATCGGCGGCTCGCCCATCTCGAGATCGTAGGGATCCCGGATGTCCGTGATGATCGCGCTCACCCGCGGCGAGAGGTTCTCGCAGGGCATGTGGAAATACTTCGTGGGCAGGTAGTAGAGCGTCTCGCCCGCCTTCGCCGGGGTGTCGGGGATAATCGGGACCAGGGGCGAATCGTCTGGGATCCAGTCGAGATGCGGCGTCGGCTTCAGCCAGGGCGCAACGAACAGCCCCGCGAGCGTGCCGAGAAAGCCGCGACGCGCGGTCATGAGATCAGCCACCACCCGAAGGCCAGGAGCGTCAGGCCGATCGCGAGGGCCGTGGTGAAGCAGGCGAGGCCGGTGAGAAACCCGACCTTGAGCTCGAGGGTCTTGATCCGCGTGTTGTCGGCAGCCCGGACCCGCCAGAGTATCTCGACGTTCTCCGCCAGGGCCTTCAGGTTGGCGTGCTCCCTGTGGAGCACCAGGATCGCCTCCGCCGACTTCCTGTGGTCCTGGTCTTGCTTCGCGTTGTAGCGGACCATGCCGTCGATCGCGAGGCGAATGTCAATGTTCTCTTGTATCCAGTTCGGCTCGCTGCTCATCGGTTCACTCTCCGCGACTTCTGGTGCTTGAACGTGTCCTTCGCCTGCCGCCGCCTTCTCACGGGAAGTCCTCCCAGTGCGCCGCGACCTCGGCTTCCATCTCCGGGTAGCTCATCTCTCGAATGTGGTGGTGCTTCCAGCGCAGATGAAGGGTCTCGTGCTTCGCGCGATCCCGCGGGTTGGCGCAGTCCTCACGCAACAGATCGTAGTGAATCACGGTCTTCGACACGAAGAGGCCCGTCGGTCCCAGGCCAGGCCACGGGTCGATCCAGGAGCACCACTTCTCCGTTGGGTGACGGCCTATCTGGATCTCGTGCTCCTCGAGCCCCATCCGCAGCTCGTAGTGCCGAGTCCACTGGACGAGCTCCCAGAAGAGGAGACAGTCGACCGTCTCCCCGTCCTGGACGCAGTGCGCGACGTCCTTGACCCAGTAGACGCCGGTGCTCGACGCGGTGTCGAAGTCGTAGGACGGCACCGGAGCATCCGCCGTCGCGCAGCTCGAGAACAGGAGCGCGAGGCACAGCGCGAGTTTCTTCATATCAGCCTCCTGACGATCCACCATCCAAGACCGGCGCCGAGGGAACATCCCACCGCGACGAGCTCGAGTTTCGAGTATCCGAGAGGCCCTGCGATCGCTCCGCAGATCGCCGCCGCGAGGAGAAAGGTGCAGAGGATCACCTTGTCGATGCTCAAGGCAGCGTCTCTCCGTCCTGGATCTTCTTACCTTCGATGCTGGCCTCGTTCGAGCGAGCGTCGAGGGCGGCGAGGATCGCTCTCGTCATCTGACCCTCTATCGTGCCGGCCGAACCATCGCAGTAGGAACCCTCCTCGTAGACGCGCTCCACGATCTCCCGCAGCGCCTGGCGCTCCTCAGACACGACCTTCATTAGAGTGGCCTCTTCCTCAACGCGGTAGTCGATGAATAACCGCTCCAATAGGGCCTTGTACCTGTTGAGGTTGCCCTTCTGCATGATGAGCGATCCGACGATGTTGCTCGCGAGCCGCTCCGTCGGAACAGCGTGCAGGTTCGGATACCGTTCGTTGTTCTCCTCATGTTTCACGGTAAACAATCTCCTCGCAGGTGTGGTGGTTCCGGTTCAGGTGCGTCGTGAAGTAGATGCTCTCGCCCCCGAGCCCACCGGGGCCGGTGTGACCGCTCGATCGAGGGCACGAGCACCCCGGCCGCGGCTGCGTCTTCTTCGCCCCGCAGTCCGGGCAGGGGTGCGTCCCTCGAGACGGCAGCGCGTCGTACTCCGCCCGGGTCATGCGCGCACGGCTCCCACGTAGCTCACGGCCGGATCCCCGTCGGTCACGACAGCCCCGAACGCCTGGACCCCGTGCTCCACCAGGTACTCCAGGAGCGCGGTGCGGTGCGCGGTGTCCAGCTTCTCGAGGTCGTCGAGGAACAGCACCTTGAGCGGGTGGAGGTCGGCGCGCGCCTGGGCCACTTTCGCCGCGACCTCGACGCGTCGGCCCCGGTTCACCTGGTCAAAGGGGATCCCGTCCAGTCGGATCTCCGCGCCCTCGATCTCGAGGCCCGGGATGGGCAGGTCCTTGCAGAGCCCTCGGCGGAAAGCGTCGAGCTCGTTCATCACCTCGCTCAGCCGGTCGCTCTCCTCCTCGTGGTGTCTGGCGTCGGCTTCGAAGCCGCCGGCCTGCTCGTCGAGCGCGCGGAACCGCGTGGCCTGCTCGGCCTGCTCGCGGAGGGTGGCGAGACGCTCACGGGTCTCCGAGAGGTACACGCCTCGCACCCGGAGGGCCTCTGTGGCCTTGGCCCGGGCGGTCGCGCCCCCCCCTAGAGCCTCCTCATACGTCCGCTCCAGCGCGGCGATTTCGGTCTCGCCCCTCTCGATGCCCGCCCCGATGTCCTTCTCGACGGCCGTAGCGTTTCCGGCGATCTGCCGCTCGACCTCGGCGAGGAGAGCAGCCGCCCGCTTCTCGTGGCCCGCGCGAAGCCCGGCGGCCTGTGCCTTGAACTCGACCCGGACCCGCTCGATCGCCGCGTCGCGGTCGGTTCTCGCCGCCTGCGCAGCCTCGCGCTCGGTGGCCACCGCCTGCTCCTCGTCTCGCGCCACGTCCCCCGCGAGCTCCTCGGCGCGCTTCTCGGCCGCCACGATCTCCGCCGCCGGGTCCTCTGGGGCCTTCGCCGGGAGCTCCCGCCGGAGCTGCTCGGCCGCCTGCGCCTTCGACTTCGCGTCCCGGTTGACCCCGGTCCTCGCCGTGAAGAGCTGGTCCCGCACGATCGACAGGTGCTCCAGCGGGTGAAGACCGGGTGGCATCGGCCGCAGGTAGGACGTGGCGTCGCCCAGCCGCTTCGCGAGCGCGGTCTCGTCCATCTCCAGAGGCAGCGCCTCGAGCAGCAGGATCGCCTGGTCCTTCGGTTTCGCCATCAGCCACGCGACCGGATTCGCCGTCTGTGAATCGAAAAGCCTCGAGAGAAACTGTTGGGGACGCCGAACGTCGGCGAACGCCTGGGAGTCGCCGATCCTCTTCAGGACCCGCGCCGTCTCCTCCCCCTTTTTCTCCACCCGGTACTCGCCCCCGGGCCCGGAGAGGACGAGAACGACCTCCGGCTCCTCCTTGGCGCCGACGCGCGCGAGGGTCGCGAGAGACCCCCCGCTGAGCCCAGCACGGACCGCGGAGAGCAAGGACGACTTCCCGCTGGCGTTCCGCCCCTCGAGAACGACAGCCCGCCCCTGTGGGTCGAGCGCCCGCTCGTCGATGCCCAGCACGTTCCGGACCTGAACCGACAGGACGCGGAGCTCGGACGTGGGCGGGTCGGGCGTCACCTGTTCAGGCTTCTTTCTCTTCTTCATGGCTCGATCTCCTCAAACCCGGCATGCCCCGGCATCTCCCGCTCCATCGCCTCACGGTGGGCGTTACAAACCGACATCGACCCACGACGTTTCCCGGGGCCTGGAGCCCTTTTCTCTTTGGCGATCCATCGTGGGCGCTCGGCGCATCGGCGCATAAACCGTGGTCCGAGGGTCATAAACGAGCCGTCCTTCCACTCGGTCTGGCACCGCGCAAGGTCGGGCGCTATCAGCTCACGGCTCGTCCCGTCCCGATCCCCGTCGAACCCGTAAGGAGTGAAATGGACGACCCCGTCCAGCTCGTGCTCCTCTATCAGCATCGCCGGCCACTTCTTCTCGATCCGGTCCCGCCGCTCAACCGAGGACACCACGCCGCCGACCTCAGTCTCCCCGTCGCACCCCACCTCGTAGCTGAAGACCCAGACCTTCATTCGCCCAGCCTCCGCAGGATCTCGTCGCACGCATCGCAGGCGGTCATCTCGCGGTTGTGCGCCTGATCCGCCACGTCCCGGATCATCTTCAACACCCTCGACCGCTCCCCGTCCAGAATCACCCACCCGGCCTCGTTCGACAGGCAGCCATGAAGCGCCTCCCACACCCTTCGGGCCCACGGAGACGGCGTCACAGCTTCTTCACCTTCCTCGCCAAGGACGCATCGACAAGCGCGTTCCACTCCGCCGCCTCCTCCTGCACCTCCTCCAGCTCGACCTCCGCCTGCTCGCATTCAGGGCAGGGGCCATAGTCGAGGTCGACATGCCGATCGTGGTCGGGACAGTAAAGAACGCTCATTCCAGCACCTTCTCGACCATCCGCTTGTGCCCAGCCTCAGCCTCTTCCCGGGTGCAGTACCGCTCCTGGTCGCCGAGGAGAGGGCCCGACATGACCCGCGTCTCCCACAGCAGCGGCGGGGTCGCCGGCCCACTCAAGCGCACGAGGTTCATGTCGAGCCCTATGAAGATCGTGGAGACGCGCCCGCCAGGGGTCTCCTTGTTCGCCACGGTCCGCAGCTTCTCAGACGCCCCAAGCCACTTTGCCCAGACCAGGACGTCGTCGCAGCGGACAGGCGTGCCCCGGGCGTTCAGAACGTAGGTCCCGGTCACAGCTTCAGCCCCGCCCGACGCAGCTCCTCCGGAGACCGGAACACCGGCATCCCCAGTTCCCGGGTGAGACGGTTGTCACCGTGGAGCTCGGCCATCGTCGCCCGCCACACCAGGCGAGGGTCCAGCATCCGATTCCGAACACCCTGCTCGCAGGCGTGGACGATCATCTCCTCCGTCAGAACCCGGCCAGGGGGCACCAGGGCCCCCGCCACAGCCCCGCCCAGCATGAACACGAACACCCGCCGCCTAGGCCGCCACAGCGCCCGCTCAGGGTCCCACTCGAACTCAGGCATCGGTCGTCACCTCCAGCCTGCGGATTTTCCACTCCTCCCGCTCGTCGGGGCGGCGCCAATACTTGATGGCCGCCCTCTTCGCTCGTCGAGCCGCGGCGTAGTCTACGAACCGTGATACACCCCTGCTGCGGTAGAGCGTCCTATCCCTACTGTTCCAGTGCGTCGGAAAGCCCTTCCAGCACACGATGTAGTCAGGCACCGGCCACTTCCCCCAGTGCCCTTGATGCGGCCAAGGCCGGCCCACCGTCATCACAGGCCCGGCGTAGCTCGTCCAGCGCCCGCGCCAGCTTCACCACGTCGCAAACTTCACTGGCAAGCCATACCTCTCCGGTATGGGTGTGAGTTCCCTTGTGCTTCTCCTCGATCCGCGCCAGGGTGTCAGTCATCGGAACCTCCCAGCAGATCGGCCTGCAACGAGAACAGTCATCGCGCCGCCGCATCAAGGTTGATGTTCGATCGGCTCCACCGGTCGCTCTGCATCAGGCGAAACACCCGCACCCGGGCGTAATCCGTGATCCGGCAGAACTCGACGTTCAGGCCCCACACCTCGGCCTTCGCCTCCAGGCCCGACACAACCAGCGCTTCTAGTTCCAAGCGGGTGTGTCCTCCGACGATGTGCTCGGCGATTAGCGCGCTAGCCCAGGAGATGAGGGCTTCGTCAAGATTCTGCACGCTCTTGTAGACGTCGAGCAGGCTTCGGATCGAGAAGCCGATGCACGCCACGACGGCGATCGCCTTTCCGTCCTTGGCTTCGTCTTCGAGCGTCTGGTTGCAGGACGAGACGACGTGCAGCCTGATGTTCTGGGTGAAGATACAGTCGAGGAATGGGAGCTTCCAGTGGAAGCCGGGGCCGGCGAGTTTCACGCGTGAGCCAAGACGCACCCGAATCGCCTGCTCCCAGGGCATGACGATGTAGAAGATTCGGAAGCGACCGAAAAAGTTGAAGATCGCTT